>Ga0207040_1218_pt1 | contig 15910 bp, 10 predicted proteins | sample Alteio_BWMinCont_72_FD_153279 | JGI IMG/M metagenome (GOLD analysis project Ga0207040, IMG submission 153279) | Enriched cells from forest soil in Barre Woods Harvard Forest LTER site, Petersham, Massachusetts, United States -... | ecosystem: Environmental > Terrestrial > Soil > Temperate forest >... | reverse complement strand
GACCAGCCGGAGGGAATTGTGGACCGAAGACAATTCATGAAATTCGGTGGCGTCGCCGCAATCCAATTAGGTACTGCTCGGTTGCTGATGTCTCAGGCTCAGCAGCCCGGCATGACTGGAATGCAGCCGGGCGCCGGCGCGCAGGATACTTCCAACGCTGATTTTACCTTGCGGATTGCGCCCGTTACAGTGGAACTCACCCCCACTCGCATTATCAGCACCATCGGATATAACGGAATTTCTCCGGGACCGATTCTCCGCATGAAAGAGGGAAAACCGGTAACCGTCGAAGTCATAAACGAAACCGACGTCCCCGAGCTCGTGCATTGGCACGGGCTTTTCATTCCTGCCGATGTCGACGGCGTCGAGGAAGAAAACACTCCCATGGTCCCGCCGCACGGCCGCATCCGCTATCGATTCACGCCGCGTCCCGCCGGGACGCGCTGGTATCACACACATACCATGGCGGGTTCCGATCTGCACCGCGGCGCGTACACCGGCCAGTTCGGATTCCTCATGATTGAGACCGCGAACAATCCTGGGAATTACGATCAGGAAATTTTCCTCGCGCTCCGGGAGTGGGAACCGTTTTTCAATCCGGAAGAGAATGATGACGATGACGAATCGAGCGCCGGACCGCAACCCGAGCGGCCCAAGACGCTCGACACAAATCCTTCCGGCCTCGAAGTCGGCTACCAGATGTTTTCGATCAACGACAAGGCTATGGGCGCCGGCGAACCGATTCGCGTGCAGCCAGGCCAGCGCATTTTGATGCACCTGCTGAACGCGAGCGCCAGCATGAATCGCCGCATCGCCCTGCCGGGACACAAATTTCAAATCATCGCACTCGATGGCAATCCGGTTCCCGCGCCGCAAGCCGTGGACGTGATCTACATCGGCCCCGGCGAACGCGTCGATGCCATCATCGAAATGAACCAGCCGGGGGTCTGGATTTTCGGGGCGGACGCGGACGACGTGCGCACTGGCGGCATGGGTGTCCTCTTCGAATACGCCAATCAGCACAAGCAGCCACAATGGATTGCACCGAAAAAATCCGTGTGGGACTACACGATTTTTGGAAAGGCGGGAACGCAGCCCGCACCGGACTCCACCCTCGACATGATCTTCCAGAAAATTCCGAGCGGCGCCGGATTATTCAACAGCTGGACCGTAAACGGAAAAGAATATCCGCACGACCAGGAATTTGTATTGAAGCAGGGCGGCCGTTACCGCATGGTGTTTCGCAATCGCAGCGAGGACGATCACCCGCTGCACATGCATCGTCATTCTTTCGAGATCGTGGAGATCAACGGCAAAGCCAGCGCCGGGATCATGAAGGATACGGTGATTGTGCCGGGTTACGGGCGGGCCACCGTGGACATGGTGGCCGATCAGCCGGGGCTTACTCTGTTTCACTGCCACATTCAGCAGCACATGGACTACGGATTCAAGGCACTGTTCCGCTACGCCTGATCCGCATTCCTCGCGGGATTACTTTTTTTCGTCTGGCGCGGGAGCCTGCTTCTCTTTGGCCGCTCCAATTTTGACGGTGACTCCGAATCGCTTGTAATTTTCATATTTCACGACCATGCGAATCGGTATGCTCTCGCCGCTGAAGTGCAGAACGTCGTTAGACCGGGTATAGGTGGGAAACCAGAAGTGGCCTTCCACGTTTTCGCGAAATGTTTCAAACCTCGGAAAAACGTTTTCCTGGCCCCCCTTGCGGATATCCGGCACGGCTTTGCCATCGGACTTCACAATTTCAAGATCTTTGTCTTCCACCCAAATGCGTCCCTGAAAATATCGCTGATTTTTCTCCAGCGTTTTCGGAGCCACCTCGAACTCATAGGCCGAGAGCTCGTCGAGCTGCACGTGATCCAAATATTTGATGTTGTATTTGGGCAATTCCGACGTGGTCAACACAAATGGTTGTACGTGCTCAAGGTCGTCCAGATCTTGTTGCGAGAGAGAAATGCGCTCGAGCGTGGGAGCGGGCGCATAGGTTACTTTCTCAAACCGTTTGCCTGAGGGGGTGAAAACAATTTCACTGGCCATCGTGTATTCACCGTCGGGCCGTCCAGTGGAATCGAGCGTCTGGATTGTGAATGTTTGCGTGTATGTAAAGTTGTCGCGCTCGGTCTTGAATTCCGCTTCCCGCGCTGCAAATTTCTGGATGATCTCATCGATTGGCATCGTCGGCGGCCCGAGCGCGGAACTTTGCGGGGCGCCACTAGAAGGCCCGTTCTGCACCTGCGTCGTGGGGGCCGATTTCGAGCGCGAGTCGCTCTGCGTTTCGGGGCCGGCGGGCGGCGAGCCTGCTACTCCCTGTTTCTGCGCCGCAAGAGGGGCAAATGCACAGAAAGTCGTCACGCAGGCCAACAAAATAACGGTCGCCCGTCGTCGTTGATACGCAGCAAATTGAAATTGAATGTCCGCCATACGTTGCTCTCTCTCCAGGATTTTCTCTGTGTTCGCGGTGCCCTCTGCGGCCAGAATCTTTCCATCTTAGGAATTGGAGTCTTTCACCGCCGCAGTGGTTGCTTTTTTTCTAATCCGGTCCTTGCCGCGCCCCATTCAGCATCGCCCGGGATGCACGCCGGATGCTGCGCACAATTTAAGTTTACCCCGTTCCGCCGAAACCTGGTTGCTCGTTCGCGATAGAAAGGAAGGGTCGATTGACAAGAATCTTCGATGTCTGTTACGTTCCCGCGGCCGTTCCAGCTTCCGCATCGGAAGCGCGTGTCAGTAATTGGAAGTGTAATTCGTGGAAAGCAGGTCATTGTGTCCTCGGCCCCAGGAAAATCTCGGCGTCTTTCCGCAATCGATTGGGTCATCTGCGGCGTGGCATGCATTGGCTTCGCGCTGGACACGTACGAACTCCTGGTCCTCACGCTCACCGTTCAGCCGGCCTTGACCGAATTCCTGGCGGCCAAGCCGGGTAGCGCGGAGTTCAATCGCTGGATCGGTTTGATGTTCTACGTTCCTGCCATCGCGGGCGGAATATTCGGATTGCTCGGCGGATACCTGATCGACCGGTTCGGCCGCCGCCGCGTCTTATTCTGGAGTATTCTGCTGTTCAGCGTTTCCGCATTGGCCACCGGATATTCGTCTTCCGCGATGCAATTACTGATTTATCGCTGCCTCACCTTTGTCGGTGTATCGGTGGAATTCGTCGCGGCGACTGCGTGGCTGGCTGAATTGTTTCCGGAAAGGGGCCAGCGCGAATCCATTCTCGGCTTCACGCAGGTATTTGCTTCGACGGGCGGGATCATGATGAGCGGCGCAAGCTATTTGAGCCTGTCGATTGGCCCGTTGCTTCCCGCCATTCACGGCGGCCACGAAGCATGGCGTTACACGATCTTGTGGGGAATCCTCCCAGCCATTCCTCTTCTCATTGTCCGTCCCTTCTTGCCCGAATCGCCCATCTGGAAAAAGAAGAAGGAAGAAGGCACGCTCCAGCGCCCCAGTATCCTGGAATTATTCCACCCGGAATTTCGCAAAACGGCTTTGTTGAGCTGCTTCATGATGGCCTGCGCCTACGCGGCTTCCTTCGGCATGTTGCAACATTTTGCCCGCATCATTCCGGGCGCTCCCGATGTGAAACTTTTGTCCCACGCGGATCAGCAGAAAATTGTGAGCGCCTTGCAGGGAGTTCAGGAAGTAGGGAGCCTCGTGGGACGCATCCTGATGGCGGGCTTCGCCATTTTTATACTGAGCCGGAGACGGCTGCTACACATATTTCAGATTCCCGGATTGATCTTGATCCCGCTGGTGGTGTTGCTTCCCGCCACGCGCGATACGGCGATGCCGGCTTGGGGAATTTTTATTCTTGGCACCGTATCCGTCGCGCAATTCAGTTTTTGGGGGAATTATTTGCCGACGCTTTATCCGACGCACTTGCGCGGCACCGGGGAAAGTTTCGCGGCCAATGTAGGAGGGCGAATGCTGGGAACCTCCGCCGCGTTGATCACGACCACGATTGTGACCTACATGCCCGGAGGCACGGTCACGCGACAACTAGGCTACGCGGCGGGAATCGTCGGCTTCCTGGCGTACGCCGCAGGTTTCCTCGGAAGCTTTTGGCTCCCTGAACCGCGCGAAGACCGAATCACGGAATAGACCCGCGTTTCGTAGCACAGGCTTCAGCCTGTGGGGTTTACTCCGTTCAAAGCCTAAGCCCGCAGGCTGAAGCCCGCGGGACTAAAACCGCCGACTACGCCAACTTCAGCCGCAGCAACTTCCGCGCATTGCCTTCGTAAATCTTATGACGATCCTCCGCCGACATCTCGACGCCTTCCACGCAGCGAATCGTCTCGCGAATGTATCCCGGACCTTTTTCCGGATCGAATGGCGAATCCGATGCGAACAAAACCTGATCGGGGCCGAAGAAGTCCAGCCCGCACCGCAACGCCGGAAGCGACCCAAACGTCGCCGTATCCGCGTAAAACATTTTGAAGTATTCCTGCGGCCGCTTCTTGAGTTTTCGCCCAACTAGAGCCAAATCCTCTTCTTCGGTGCGCGCCCCAAGCTGATCGAGGCCGGGGCCGGTGCGCCCGGAAAAGTAGGGAATCATGGCCCCCAGGTGGTGCGAGATGATCTTGAGGTCCGGAAAGCGGTCAAAATATCCGGCAAACACGATGCGCGCCATGGCGACCGAGGTTTCATACGGCCATCCAAATACCCACCATAGTTCGAACTTTGATTTTTTTTCCGTCACATAATCGGCGAAACTCGATGACCGGCTGGGATGAAGCCAGATAGGCACGTTGCGCTCCGTGATCTTTTCAAAGATTGGCCGGAAATCCGGTTCATCCAGAGGGCGCCCGTTCACGTTCGAATAGATCTGAAACCCGACAGCCCCCAATTTCAATACCGCGCGATCGATTTCTTCCACGGCGGCGGCGGTATTATTCATTGGCAGCGCCGCCACGAAGCCGGGAAACCGGTCGGGATGCTTCACAACGAGTTCCGCCATCCCATCGTTGGCCAGTTGGGCGAGTTCCGGCGATAATTTCGCATCCCCCAGCGCTTCAATCGGCGGCGCCGCCATGCTCACGACCTGGCAATATTCGGGGAAACGGTCCATGATTCGGAAACGCGCTTCGAGATTCACCATGCACGGAATGTTGGCGGTGCGCCTCTTGATTGTTGTTCCGGTTTCCGGCAGCTTCAGCATGCGGTCGTAGTAATTTTGCGGAACAATATGGCAGAAGATGTCTATTTTCATGAAATCCTTCTTTCCAGAAATTGGTGAACGGACGTACAGGTGACAACAAGAACCGTCAAAATTATTCGCCCATCCGACGCTTGTTTGACAGAGCTGGAAACATATCAAGGCCTTTGCCGAGTGTCAACGCAACCGGCACGTAACCGGCGCGGCGATCACCGATTTGTGCGACACTGAGACAGTGTAACTAGCAGCTTTCGGGACAACGCCCACTAAACTGAAAACGGGAGGCAGGATGAAACGGATTTTGCTCGTGACTGTTTTCCTGGCATTCGCCGCGCGAACTTCGTGGGGGCAGGCTCGAGTGCAGACGAAGGCCAATGTCGAGTATGCCATTCACGACGGTGTTTCCTTGCTTGGCGATTTGTATTTGCCTTCGAGCGGCTCGTCACATCCCGCGATGATTTATATTCATGGCGGCGGATTCGCGCGCGGGTCGAAGGCCGGCTACGGCAACACCTGGGGACCTTACCTGGCTGAACGCGGATACGTTGTGTTCGCGATCGACTACCGGCTCTCCAAACCAAATCAAACTACGTGGCCGCAAGCCCTGCTGGACTGCAAGGCTGCCTTGCAGTATTTGCGAGGCAGCGCCCGAACGCTTGGCATTGACCCCGATCGGATCGGCGTGGGCGGCGATTCCGCGGGCGCCTCCCTCGCTGCCCTGATGGCGGTCACGCAAGATATGGTGCAGTTCGCCAATCGCTACCCCACGGACACATACGCCACCGTTAGTACAAAAGTGAAAGTGGCTACACCGATCTATGCCGTCTACGACATGACGGCTCAATACAAATATGAGTCTGGACTTGCGAACAATCCGAAAAATCTCGAGCAGTTCATCGGTGGAACACCCAGCCAAAAGGCCGGCGAGTATTTTGAATCTTCCGCACTCAGTTATATTCGTGAAGCGTCCACAAGCCTCGGAATCGTGGCGACGCCAAATGCCGGGGCCACGATAGCTTGGTTCATGGCGTGGGGCATGGCGGATCCTGTCGTGCCGCCTGCCGGCCAATCCGTTGCCTTTGTTCAGGCCCTGCGAGATGCGGGCGTTACGGTGATGGCCGTGCCGGTTCCCAAGATAGACCATTTTTGGTTTCCAGTGACTCCAGTGACCGGGAAAAAGGGAGATCCGGAATGCGAGGAGATTACGCCTGCAAAGTTTTCCTGTAGTGGGCCGACACCCAATGATTACATCGTCTCCCAGTTGCTTGATTTTCTGGTGCACAACTTATGATCGGTGCCGGCCCGCGAATCGATTGCGAGTCGGTTCAGGGACGGTTGCAGGAAGTTTTGCAGATCTCAGACGGTTAACCATTTGTAAAAGCCGATGCAACCTTCTGTTTGGCCGGTGAGTCAAAACAAGCGAAAATAGAATTCGTCCGCTGGAAAGATCAGACTAACTCTCTTCACTTTCGATTCACGCGGCCAATCGGGGGATGGCGTAGCAGTTCTATCCTCGGGTCGTTAAGATATTCCAGTCGCCGGGAAATTCCATATTAAGACGGGAAGAGCGGGAAATTGCGAGTACGAGATTAGGGAGTGTGTTGCTGAAGATGTTGGAAAGCAGACAAAAGCTGCAGCGATCGATCGTCTTTGCGGTTGTGATGCTCTCGGCCATTTGTAGCGCGGTTCCCGGAATTGCGGGAGATGGCGATTTGGCCCCACAAGCTTCAACTGCATCCATCTCAGGCAGGGTTAGCGTTGCCTCGTCGCAGGGAGTGAGCAACAACCTTTCGGGCATCACCGTGAAATTAACCGGGCCGGCGCCTGCCGCGACTTCCAAAGAAGTGGTATCTGACACAGAAGGGCGTTTCGAATTCACCCGCCTATCACCAGGGGCATACACCCTGAAGGTAACCGTTGAGGGCTTCAAACCATGGTCGGCAACCGTACCGCTCGTTGCCGGCCAGGATGCCGTTCAGGATGCTGGTTTGCAGCTGAATTTGGTCGAGGAACAGGTCGAAGTCAAAGGGGAAGCTACGGAAGTCGCGACAGAGAGCGTAACCGCAACAGCTACGGTCAGCGAGCAGCAACTCGAAACTCTGCCGCTCCGCACCGGAAAATTTACCGAAGCGCTTTCCGTAAGTCCTAGCGTCATCAAGACGCAAGAAGGAAGATTGAATTTCAACGGGCAGGCCGAGAGCCAGGGCATGCTGCTCGTCGATGGGGCCGAAAATGTGGATCCGGTAGCGGGAAGCTTCGCGATTCCCGTGCCGGTCGACGTCATTCAGTCCATCCAGGTATTCAACACGCCGGATAGCGTGGCCTACGGCGGATTTTCCGCGGGCCTGACGCGAATCGAAATCAAACCTCCATCGCCGTTGTGGAATTACAAAGTCCTCGATTTTCTGCCGTCCTTTCGGGCGAAAAATGATTCCCTCGTGGGCCTTGCCAACATGACCCCGCGTGTCGAAGTGGGCGGCCCGATCGCGAAGGACAAGGTCAACCTTTCCGAGGACGTGAGCTACGAATTTCGCAAGGATCCGATACACGGATTAACATGGCCCTACAATGAGACGATGGTCTTCGCCTTCGACTCCTTCACGAATATGCAGTGGATTCTTTCGTCGAAACACTTGATTAATTTTAATCTGAATGATTTTTCTTCCACCAATCTCTACGCCAATATCGATTCCCTCATTCCGCAATCGGCCTCGGTGGATTTTCGCAGGCGCGGAGCGTCGTTTGGGATGTCCGACGCCTACCAGTTCGACTCCGGGAAGGTGCTGACCACGGTTGTTCGCTACATCAATTTTTTCACCGACGCTCACGGACAGGGCCCCGCGCAGATGACGATTAACCCGGAGGGCTGGGGCGGAAATTATTTCAATACCTCGTCGCGGAATGCAAACCAGCTGGAAATCCTTCCGTCCATGCAGCTTCCTTCCAAATCGTGGCTCGGCCACCATGAGATTCGATTCGGGTTCGACTACCTTTACCGGACTTTCACGGGAAGCAGCGTCTCCAAACCGATCGGCCTTCTCTATCAGGATGGCACGACGGCCGAAACCATCAATTTTGTAGGCCCGGGCGCATTGCAGGGTTCCGACACGGAAGTATCGGAATATGTGGAAGACCACTGGACGGTGACGAAGAGTCTTTCCGCGACCCTCGGAGCGCGCTTGAGCTCCCAGACCATTGGCCTCGACGCTGCTTTGGCGCCTCGCGTCGGTTTGTCTTATTACCTGGCGAGTTGGAAAACAATCCTCCGCGCCGGCGCCGGCCTGATCTACAGCCACGTTCCTTTGCTCGCCCAGGATTTTGCAGACAACCAGACGCGTGTGGCCAGTTATTTCGCGGGTCCATATAGCGGCAATGCTATTACTTTGCAGAACGTCTATCTTCCGGGCGGATCCCTCACGAATTCCACGAGTCCGCAAGATGTCGGGAATAGTCCCCGGACGTTCACCTGGAACATTGAGAGCGAGACGGCCATCCGGAAAAATATCACCCTCCGCCTCGGCTATTATGAGACTCACACGGATGATCTTTTCCTCGTGAATCCAATTTTGCCGCCGGCCGGATCCGGCGCGGCGAACGGGTTGTTGGCTCTGGAGAATACGGGATCCGCGCACTATCGCCAGGCGCAAGCCACTGCTCGCTACAGCCCGAGCCAGAAGGGCGAGGTCAACGTTTCCTTTTCCTGGAGCCGCGCGCGCGGTGACCTGAATACGCTGTCGGACACTTTCATTCCGTTCCAGATTCCAGTGATTCGCCCGAATGTCTATGGCCTACAACCTTCCGACATTCCTAAACGCTTACTGGTCTGGGGTTTTGTGCACATCCCGTTTTGGAGCCTTGTTTTCAGCCCGGTAGCTGACATGCACTCCGGCTTTCCCTATTCGGATCTCGATAATTTTCAGAACTATGTGGGCGTTCCCAACAGTCTCCGCTTCCCGACTTATTTTTCTCTCGACGTAAAGGTGTATCGCGAGTTTCCAATCCACATTCCGTTCAAGGAGCGTCCCAAAGGCAAGGAGCGGAAGATTCGCATCGGGGTTTATTCGCTTGACGTGACGAATCGCCAAAATCCTCACGACGTATTCAGCACCGCCGGTTCTCCTCTGTACGGCCAGTTTGACGGCTTCCAGCGCCGGTTCACCGGTCTGGCGCTCAGCCTTGGCGAGTAATCTTCGCCGAACAGCAGCGTAATTCATCGGGTCAGTAAAGTTTTCATCCAGCGTTGTCCATTTCCGTATAGCATTTTTAGCCAGCACATCACGCCAGTCACGCGGCCCCGACTGCGGTATTCTGGATTTGAGGACATAGAGCATGACGCGAGCGGTTTCACATCCACGTTGGGGCGCTCCTCCGTGGTCCATTTATTTTCAGCCCGCGCAAGCGTCTATCCCCGCTGAGGCCGACTTCGCCGTTGTGGGGGGAGGATTTTCCGGGCTATCCGCCGCGGCCTGGCTCCGAAGATTCGCTCCCGACAAAACCGTGGTCCTATTCGAATCCGCTGCGATCGGCGCGGGTTCCAGCGGGCACACCGGCGGAATGGTGCTTGCGGAGACCGCTGCGGGAGAACTTCGAGGCCTTGGAGACGTGCTGGCCGGATTCTCATCCATCCTCAAGGAACTCGAGATCGAGTGCGATGTCTCTCTTCCTGGGGTCTACGAGATAGGCCGCGGCGGCGGCCTGCCCGATTCGCCCATTTCATGGTCAGATTCCGGAGTCGTCCGCGCGGTGAAGCAGGTTCCTGGCGGAATGATCGATCCGGGAAAAATGGTGAGCGGCCTGGCGCGCGCGGCGGAAAGGAGCGGGGCGCAAATTATTGAGAACGTTTCCGTCGATGCGATTGATTTTGCAGATTCTATGATCTTGCATTATTCTCGCGGACAACTTCGCGCGCGCAAGGTGTTGCTGGCGACGAATGGCATGTCACTCGAATTGAGCGGACTCGCCTGCCGTGGGCAAACAAAATTCACGCTGGCGGTCGCCACGGAGCCACTCAGCGCCGCGCAATTGGAAAGTCTGGGCCTCGAATCTGAAAGGCCGTTCTACACAATCGATTTTCCATATTTGTGGGGAAGAATGCTGCGCGCGGGGGGCGTCGTTTTTGGAGGCGGCCTGGTTCACTTCCAGGATTGGCGCGAACTCACCAGCCTGGAGATCGGATCGGGGCGAGCGGCGGAACTCATTGCTCGGCTTGAGACTCGCGTGCGCGCGCTACATCCCGTACTGCAAAACGTGCGCTTTCTGAACCGGTGGGGCGGGCCCATCTTGATCACCAATGAGTGGCGGCCCGTCTTTGCGCAACATCCCGGAAGCCCTCATACCGTGGTACTTGGAGGCTACAGCGGGCACGGCGTAGCGCAATCGGTGTATCTCGGACGCTGGGCCGCCGAAGTCCTGTGCGGAAAAAGATCGCTGCCGGAATGGAATGTGCGGGAAGAATCCGAGTAGCGTAGCCACTCCTGGCTGGGCGCCTTTGTCAGGCGCAGTAAAATTCGCACAGCCAGGAGTGGCTGTGCTACTAAAATCAGAAATTTTTATTACCACGTATTATACGGCGTGCTCTCAAACGGAGAAACCTGGTCGGAGTTGGAGTGCACGTCAGTAATGCCCGGCGAAGTCTGCAGCGGATCCAAAAGCACCTGCTCGGATTCCGTGTGCCAATCCTTGCCGCGCGTGATCGGATCCGTGGGAATCTGGGAAAGATATTTTCCCTGAACCAAATCGTCGAGTGACGACGGTCCAGCCTCTTTGTCCAGTGTGTATTGCTGAATTGCATTGCGCATGACGAAGAGATCCTGCTTCAGAACGGCTTCTTTCGAGCGCAGGAGAGATTTTTCGTACCGCCCGATGGCAATGCCCGCCAGGATCATGATGATGGTAATCACGATCAGCATCTCGAGAAGTGAAAATCCAGCCGCACTAAGGCCACGTCGCGTGGACAATTTGTGGCGGCGCGAATTTCCGGAAAAGCACGCTCTGATTTGCAAGAGATTCATCCGTGTTTACCAGTCGGAATATTTCGTCCCGTCAACCGCCGTCGCCTGGGATTGAGAATAAACATCGAAGACGTTGCTTCCGCCCCAGCTGGTCGAGTCCGGGTCGTCTTGTACGGAGCGCAGTCCCCAATCGGGTTTTCCGGTCATGGGATCTACCGGAATTTTTCTCAGGTAACGCACTTTGCTCGTTGTGTCCGACAGGCCCTGGCTTGCACTGCCGCTGGACCCAAGCGCTGAAATGCCGCCCGTACCTCCCGCTACACCGTTATTCACACCTGCACCCCGGCCAAATTGCGACGCGCCTCCTATTCCTCCTCCGCCCAGTTGCGGAGTGCCGGCCGATCCGAACTGCGCCGTCCCACTCGCTCCAGCCAGCGCGGACGCGCTGATGCCGCCGGCACCGGCCCCGGCACTGCTGACGTTCACGCCGTCGACCAGGGTCTGCAGATCAGGTGGATAGTTCTGGCTGCCGACTTCCGTGCGGATCAAATTCTTGTCGGCGTCATCCTTGTAGCGATCGATTGCAGTTCGCATTTCTCGCAAGTCGTACCGCAATTCGGATTCTTTGCGGCGCTGGATCGTCATTCGAAACATGGGAACAGCCGCAGTGGAAAGAACCAGTAGAATTCCAATCGTAAAAATAAGTTCAAGCAGAGTGACTCCCGCGATACTGCTCCCTCTGGCGCGCGGAAATGATTTCTGCCGGTCCATTTGAATTGCCCCTCTGATTTACTGCACTTTGACGCTGGCTTCACCCGTGACTACCTGGATGGGCCGCTGCTGGGAATCCTTTGCATTCACTTGCAGAATCGAAAGCTGCGAGTTGCCTGGAGCGAGGCCCTTGACGACAATTCCCACGAGCGTGCCCGATCCGCTTACTCCGGGCGTATTGGGCATGCGGGTCGCCGAAATAATAGCCTGACCGCGCTCCTTATCCACTCGTTCCACGATGGCAACATCCTGCGTTCCGCCCGAGAGGAATCCGCCCTGGCGAACGTCCTCTATGGAAATCACCGCGGGATTAAATTGCAAGAGCATGGGGATGGAGTACAAGTCCTGCACATTTTGAACGACGACGCCGATCGTTGACGTTTCTCCCACTTTCAAGGCTGCCGTCCCGGGAGCGAACAGCAGGGAGGCATTCTGCGAAAGGGAAGTGTTCGCGGCGGTCGGCATCGGGGAGGGCGTAGGAGCAAGCGCCGCAGAGGGCGCAGGGACCGATTGCGACGCAGTTGGCGCCGAAACTTGCGGTTTCAAAGTATCCGGCAAAAGCACCGCATCTTCCAGGCGAACCTCGGCGTTGGTGTCCGTTCCTGAAGCGATACTCCGCAAGTTCTCAGCCGAGATGGCCGGCATGCGCACGATGTGGGGAATCAGAACGATCAAGATTTCGTCTTTTTCGTGATCGACGATATTGTTACCAAATAAATATCGCAAACCGGGAGTTTTGGCCAAGCCGGGGATGCCGGTGATCGTGTCCGTATCCGTCTGTTCCATCAAGCCGCCGAGGACGTTCACCTCTCCGTCTTTCAGCCGAATATCATGCTCGATGCTGCGCTGGCTGATGATCGGTTGATTGATCCCGCCGATATTTGTGGAGCCGGTCTGCGAAGAAACCACCACGTTGACCTTCATACTGATTTCGTGGTCCGGATGGATACGCGGCGTAACGTCCACGTTTACGCCAACATCGAGATACTGAAACTGCGTGTTCACCAGGGGGTTGATGGCTCCGGCGGTGGCTCCGACTCCGATGCCCGCCTGGAAGCTTCCGGTCGCAACCGGGATGCGGTCGCCGATGCGGAGCTTGGCGGTCTGTCCGTCGACCACGCGAATTTCCGGATCGTCCAGGATTTGAGTCGAGGTGTCGGTCATCAGGAAGTTTGCCGTGGCGCTTGGCAAGGTAACGCTGTAACCCTGGGGAAGCAGCTTAGAAAAGGGGGCGCCCAGCAGCTGGCTGAATGTGGCTGTGCCGTTGGTCGTGCTCGTCGAGCCCGTCGCGGTGCCGCTGGACGTGGTGGTCGACGTGACTGGATTCACAAACGATGTTGTTATGCTTGACGGCGGCGCGATCGGATGCGCAATGTGGGAATCGCGCCGCGCTTCCATGACGGCCACCTGAATCACCACTTCCGGCTTGGCCTTGTCGATATCGTCAATGATTTTTCCCGCGAGCAACACTCGGTCCGGCGTATCGCGGATTACGATCGCGTTCTGCGCGTTGATTTGTTGCACACGCCGCAAATCAAGCAACTGCCGGATGCTGGTCACGATTTCTGTGAGTTCCTGGGGCAGGACCGTATTGTGCAGGTAAAATGTCTTTACGACTTCTTCTTCATAATCCTTGCGCTTTTGCGGCTGGTCGGGCACCACGAAAATTATATTCGAGGTCACCGGACGCCAGAACGCCTTGCTTTGCAAGGCTGTAATATTTAACGCCTGCTCAAGCGTCACATTCGTTAATTCCACAGAAATTCGCCGCGAAGTGAAATCCGGATCGAAGATCACGGTCAACCCCGCCAATTTCCCCATGGCCTCGAAAACCGCTTTCGAGTCGTTCGTGGCCTTCATGTTGATTGGGGCGCGAGATAGGGGTTGGACCTGCGGTGGCCCGGTCATGAGCTTTGGCTCTCCCGTTGTGCCAACCGTACCGTTCCCCGATGCGCCCCCTGTATTCTGTGTGGCCCCCTCCTTGGCATTGATCAAATCCATGGTGGATTTCACTTCTTGCGCAGCCACCGCGCTCGATGGATCGATCATCTGGGCCTTGCGAAACTCCGCAAGGGCCAGCTCCAGGCTGCCCTGCTCCCGGATGCGCCGGCCCTGATCGACATGCCACTGGGCGGCTTCAAAACGAGCCCTGGCAGCCTTTAGTTGATATTCGGTGTTGGTCGGCGAGGTTTGCAGGGCCTTGTTGTAATAGTCTAGGGCAGTATCGTAATCATGAAGCGCTTCCGCTCGCGTGCCCGCATTGGTATCCTGGCTGCCCTTCGGGCATCCGGTAAGAAGCACGGTGGCAGAAATCAGGCCTAGTCCAAGCAAACTTCGGAGGTTCATCCGCGCTCCGCTGGATACATAATTCATCACGCCAGTCTAGCACCCGTCTAAAACCCGAACAAGGTGCGATGTTGCTTTAAGGTGCGAACTTGCTTCTAGTTACTGCCCACGGCTAAGATAGCTGGCTGTGGCTAAACCGCTTCAAAAAAAGGAAAAACTCGCGGAGCTGGTCGTTGCCCAAAACCGCGCCGCCTCGTACAATTACCAGCTCCTTGAGAAGCTGGAAGCGGGCATGGTGTTGCTTGGCACGGAAGTTAAATCGCTGCGCGAAAGCAAGGCCAACCTGCGTGAGGCTTATGCCGTAATCCGCCGAGGCGAGATCTGGCTTGTGAACCTGCATATCGGCGAATATCTACCGGGAGGCCCATTTAACCACGGTCCCCTGCGATCCAGGAAGCTTCTTCTCCGCAAAGAACAGATCGACAAGCTGGAACGAAAACTGGATGCCAAAGGGCTGACCATCGTCCCCCTGCGAATTTACTTTCGCCAGGGCATCGCGAAGTGTGAATTGGCGCTCGCCCAGGGCAAAAAGAAGTGGGATCGCCGCCAGACAGAGCGCAATAAAGAGTCCAAACGGGAAGTCGGCGAAGCCATGCGTCAGTTCAGGCATCGATAAGAAGCAGCAAAAAAGTAGCACAGACTTCAGTCTGTGGATTTTGACTTGGTATTTCGCGCGCCTTACTCTAAAGCCGCGCATCTCATTCAAAGAAGGTAACTTATGGAATTTACGGTGGATACTCGCGCGCTTCCAAAAATTGAAGCCGAGGCGCTCGTAACCTACGCCTTCGAGCAGGAAAAGCCCGTCGAAGGCATTCTCGCCCGGCTCGATGAGGCTGCGGGCGGCGCGCTGACCAAGCTTGCCGCTTCCGGCGAGCTGACGGGGAAAATGCTGGAGACCACGCTGGTCTATTACCCGCAAGGTCTGGCCGCGCAGCGCCTGCTGATCGTTGGCGCAGGTAAGAAAGACAAATTCGGAACGGCGGAGCTCCGAAGGCTCGCCGGCACGGCGGTGCGTGCACTGAAGTCGCGCCAGGTGAAGACCGTAGCTTTTGTGGCGCGCGAGAGCGATCGAACCGCCGCGGCGGCACAAGCCATCGTTGAGGGCATGATCCTCGCGAATTTCGATTCCGACAAATATAAGACCGACCAGAAGCCCGGAAACGAAATTACAGCCGCCGCACTTGCCGGATGGGAAGAATCCGCGCGCGCCGACGCGGATCTTGGGCTTGCGCGCGGCCACGTTATCGCGGAATCGCAGAATTTCGCGCGCGAACTGGGCAACGAGCCCTCCAACCGACTGACTCCGCGCATGCTGGCCGACCGCGCCGCGGCCATGGCTCGCGAAGCGGGCCTCGCCGTCGATGTGCTGGATGAGAAGAAAATCGCGGATCTGAAAATGGGAGCGCTGTTGTCGGTCGCGCAGGGAAGCGTCGAGCCTCCGCGCATGATTATCATCACGTATACTCCTGAAAAGTTGAATCCGGGCGCTCCGGTACTGGGCCTTGTCGGAAAAGCCATCACCTTTGACACCGGCGGTATTTCCATCAAGCCGGCGAATGACATGGAAAAAATGAAATACGACATGTGCGGCGGCGCCGCCATGATCGGTGCGATGCGCGCGATCGCCACGCTGAAACCGTCGTGCAAAGTGATCGCCGTCATCCCTTCC
>Ga0207040_1209_pt2 | contig 16036 bp, 17 predicted proteins | sample Alteio_BWMinCont_72_FD_153279 | JGI IMG/M metagenome (GOLD analysis project Ga0207040, IMG submission 153279) | Enriched cells from forest soil in Barre Woods Harvard Forest LTER site, Petersham, Massachusetts, United States -... | ecosystem: Environmental > Terrestrial > Soil > Temperate forest >... | reverse complement strand
GCGATACCAAGCCGTTGATATCCCCAGATGACGATTCGATATTATTTTTAAACTAAAATGGAGAAGGAAATAAACGGACCGCTGAAAGCGGTCGTTTCCTCAGTTAACATGAAAAAAATTGCGTCCTATGCGGTGGTGGTCTTGGGGATGATTTCGGTCGTTGCCTGCCAGAACCAGGGATTTAACAGAACCAAAAGCGGACTGTTGTACAAAATCATTCCCTCTGGCTCCGGAGCAAAGGCAAGACCCGGACAATTCCTTAAACTGAGCTTTATTCAAAAGATCCGGGATTCTGTGATGTACACTTCTGCCGACGCTATTCCCGTTTATCCTCCGGTAGACAGCCCTCGGGCCAATTACAGCGCCACGGAAATCTTTTCCCTCCTGCGTAAAGGGGATAGCGCCGTGGTCGTGATTCTGGCTGACAGTATTCGCACGCGCAGCCACCAGCCCCTGCCGCCGTTCATCAAGCGCAAGGACAAAATTTTCATCCTGTTCAAGGTATTGGATATTCTCCCCAATCAGGGAGTAGTCATGGAAGACCGGGAAAAGGCAATGAACCAGGTGCGGGCTATCCGGGCCAAGGAGCTCGACGACTATCTCGCGACCCATCATATTACCGGCCAAAAGACGGCAAAAGGCACTTATGTGGTAATCGATTCGGCGGGTACAGGAGCGGCCGTAGACTCCGGCAAACAGGCGCTGGTGATGTACACCGGTCGGTTGCTTCCCTCCGGCAAAATATTCGAAACAAATATGTCCGGACCGAATAACAAACCGATCCCGGTGGTTATCGGAAGAAGGGCCGTCATTCCCGGATGGGACGAAGGGCTGCGCTTGTTCAAAAAAGGGGGCAAAGGCACGTTGTATATCCCGGCGGCTCAGGCCTATGATGTACAGAACGGTCCGGGAAATAAGCCATTCGAGAACCTGGAATTCGAGATCCAGGTGGTTGATGTGACGGATGCGCCCAAGGAGACGCCCAGGCCAAATATGATGATTCCCCGTAAAGGTTTGGTGAACCCGCCCAAGCCGGCCGTTCAGGCACCGCACAAATAGACCGGATTCAATCATTCAATGCCTGGACCAGGGTGATGGCTTCCCGCGCTTGCCGGACATCATGCACCCGCAACAGGTTGGCTCCATTCAGCAGGGCGACGGTATTCAGCACCGTGGTGCCATTCAAGGCCTGATCGACGGTCACCCCGAGCATCTTATAGATGCTGGACTTCCGGGACAATCCGACGAGGATCGGGCAGTCCAGGATGCGGAAAACCGGCAGCTGCTTCAGAATTTCAAAATTGTGTCGGGTCGTCTTGCCGAATCCAAATCCGGGATCCAGGATAAGGTCGTGGATTCCCGCCTGCCGGCAGGCCTCCTTTTTCTGAATGAAGAAATCCAAGACGGTCTGCGTCACCTGTTCATACTGCGGTTTCTCGTTCATGCGAAGCGGTAGGCCCAGGCTGTGCATGCAAACGTACGGCACCTGAAGGACGGCCACTGCTGCCATCATCCCAGGATCTATTGACCCGGCGCTGGTATCGTTGACCATCGAAGCCCCGGCCTGCACAGCCTCCCGGGCTACCCGGGCATAGAACGTATCGATCGAGAGGCAGCAATCCGGAAAGTGCCGGTGTATATTATCTATTGCGCCGTCGAGGCGCTGAATCTCTTCTTCCGCACCTAGGATTTGAGCGCCGGGTCGGGTGCTTTGGGCCCCGAGATCCAATATATCCGCACCTTCGGCAATCATATGAGCCGCTTGTCGCAAGAGCTCCGCCTCTCCGGAAATGCGGCTGCCGGCATAAAATGAATCCGGCGTGAGGTTGATGATCCCCATGACCCAGGGCCGGTCCATCTGGCGTAAAGTGCCTCTGCAATTCAACGTTACCAAGCAAAACCAGTTAAGGAACTCAAATTAGCCTTTTGCATGGATATACAAATCTGGGCGAATCTATTTTGTCGCTTCTGCGACTTGGTCAAGGGTCTGGGCCCGACTAGGTAGTGCGGGATGCATTCCTTGGCAAGATGCCAAGTCCGCACCTCAACCTTTGTCCGTTCATTCACTGCGCAGCGAATGAACCAACATATGCCTTTTCTGTTGGGCCAGCCGCAAGTCCGTTTTTTCTTGTAGGTTTGGCGGGCAAATGCCGATACGTTTGCAAAAACCAAGCACCCTAACCGTATCGCAGGCCATTCTTGCCACTCGAATTTTCATGACCCGCACCAATGACCAGTATGACGAGGCCCTGATTTCCTGCCGGCTCATATTCACTAAAAAAGCTGCCGATTACGGCACGTCCTGGCGCGTCCTGCGCATGATTTCTGTAGTTGACCAGATGTACATCAAGGCCCGGAGGATCCGGACCATTCAGGAATTGGGGCGCCAGCGGGTGGGAGAGCGCATCGATGACGAATTCCGCGGAATCGTCAATTATGCCGTTATCGGCCTGATACAGATCGACCTGGGCTCGGATTCCCTGGAAGATATGGAAGGCGCCGCGGTGGAAGACTGGTTTGACCGGAAGGCGGCGCTGGCCAGGAAGACCATGCAGGACAAGAATCATGACTATGGGGAAGCCTGGAGGGAGATGAGCCAGGAAAGTTTCGTGGATCTCATCCTCATGAAACTGGTCCGGATCCGGCAGATCCTGGCAAACGATGGCCAGACTCTGGTCAGCGAAGGCATTGACTCCAATTTGATTGATATCATTAATTATTCCCTGTTTGCCCTTATTCTCATCGCGGAAGGGAATCAACCCGGCTAACCGCAGATCCGGCCCGTGCCTGACGGGGAAAGCGGAAATTGTAGGATATGAAAGTCATTTGGCTCATTACGCGCATGATTGTGGGGGTGCTGTTCATCTTTTCTGGCCTAGTCAAGGCGGACGATCCATTGGGCCTCAGCTATAAGATGCAGGAATTCTTTGAACTCTGGAATTGGCAATTCCTGGATCATTTGGCGCTGGCTTTTTCCATGCTCATGATTGTTTTTGAGGTATTGGCCGGAGTCGCTTTGCTTTTGGGCTGGAAAATGAACTTGTTCAGTTGGCTGCTCCTGGCGCTTATCCTATTTTTTTGTTTCCTCACGGGATATGCTTTCCTATCGGGCAGAGTCCGGGAATGCGGATGCTTCGGGGATTGCATTCCATTGAGCTCCGGCGCATCTTTTGCCAAGGACATTGGGTTGCTGCTGCTGATTCTTTTTTTGTTTCCCGCAAGGAAGCGCATCCGTCCGGCTTTGAATGGAAAGGTCTGCGCCGTGATTCTTTCGCTCACTGTCGTCTTTACTTTCTCCCTGCAGTGGTTTGTGATGCAACACTTGCCCATCGTAGATTGCCTGGCTTATCGCAGAGGAGTAAATATCCAGCAGGCGATGAAAGCTCCCCCCGGCGCAAGGCCCGACAGTTCCGTCATCACCTTGGTTTACCAGCACCAGGGGACAACCGTAGAGTTCACCAGTGATAAATTTCCGGCCGATTTTAACGATTCGTACCATTTCGTTAAGCGCTACGACCGCTTGGTCCGCAAAGGCAACGACCAGCCGTCGATTCGGGATTTCGTGCTGCTCAGTGCAGAAGGAGGAGATAGCACGGAGGCCATCCTGGACCGGAAAGGCTATAAGATTTTCCTGTTCACCTGGGGAATTTCCGAGCGCAGGCCGGATTGGGTTAAGCCCTTTTCCATTCTCTTTGGGCTAGCCAAGGCCAAGCAGGTTCCGGTTTTTGTTATCAGCAATGATTATGAAAGCGCGGCTGCCTGGGCAACGGTCGAAGGCATCAATAAAGACCTAACCCTGCTCAAATGCGATGCGACCGCGGTCAAAACGGCCGCCCGGGCCAACCCAACGATTTATCTGATCAAAGGTTCCACCATTTTGGAAAAATGGGGATTTGCCGATTTTGAAAATGCACTTCCCGATCTGAGTGCTTTACCCGAACAATAATGCTTAGGTACTTCATCAGCAAAATGGGCTATGGCTGCCTGGTCATGCTAGGAGTTGTCATTCTTGTCTTTCTCCTTTTTCAGGGATTTGGAGACCCGGCCCGCCTGGTAATGGGCCAACGCGCCGATGCGGCCACGCAACAGAACATTCGCCGCGAACTCCATTTGGATCAACCCAAATCCAGGCAGTTCCTGCTCTACCTAAACGATCTTTCGCCGCTTGGCGTTTATTCGGTCCAGGAGATCCGGGATAAGCAAATTCATGGCCTTTTCCTTGGCCCGGAACATTTCCGGATCGGGCTAAAATGGCCATACTTGCGCAGGTCATACCAAAGCAAAAAACAAGTTCTGGTCCTGTTGGGGGAGGCCCTGCCGGGAACCCTGCTGCTCGCAGCAGCTGCCATGCTCATCGCCATCATTCCGGGAATTGGCCTGGGGGTATTGGCCGCTGTGCGCAAGAATAGCTGGATTGACAGCACGGCGATCCTGGCCAGCATCCTGGGCATATCGGTACCCTCCTTTTTTATGGGAATTCTCCTGGCTTACCTGTTCGGCTTCGTGCTGAGTGATTTCACGGGATTGCACATGATCGGATCGCTCTATGATACGGATCCCTATACGGGAAGGCATTTGCAACTGCAAAATCTGATTCTGCCGGCAATAACACTCGGAGTCCGGCCTATGGCCATTATTGCCCAGCTTACTCGGGCTTCCCTGCTGGACGCGCTCAGCCAAGACTATGTGCGTACGGCTTATGCCAAAGGCCTGCGACCCCGCACGGTTGTCCTACGGCATGCCTTGCGCAACGCCCTGAACCCAGTGATCACGGCCATTACGGGCTGGTTTGCCGAACTGTTGGCGGGCGCTTTTTTTGTGGAATACATTTTCGGCTGGAGGGGGATCGGGAAGCTGACGGTGGATGCGTTGGAAAAACTGGATTTTCCCGTGGTCATGGGCTCCGTGCTCGTAACCTCGCTGTTCTTTATCCTGGTTAACCTGCTGGCCGATGTCCTCTACGGACTGGCCGATCCCAGGATCCGCAGCGCCTGATCCATCATGGTTTCGCTTATTGAATGACTACTTCCCGAATCAGGTTTTCTCCGAGTGCCTGGTTGACCCGTTCTATAATGGCCGACTTCTGGAATTGCAGCTCCTGGCGAAGGGGGGCGACCGTCGTGTGGATATACAGCGTCCTGCCGTGGATCTGAATCTTTTCCGTGTATTTGGCAATCGTCTTTCCCATGATCTCTTCCCAGGCTGATTCGATCTGCAACGCTTGTATGGAACCTTTGATTTGGCTTCGGTTGAGAAACTGCTTCATGGCTTCTGCCAGGGAATATTCGGCCATGAGTCAAAGATAGTTGAATGTCCTGGATCGGGGTCAAAGTTCGATCAGCTGGTGAGCCACCGAAAGCCTTTCTAGAAATTCGCGGATCCTTCCACTGTGGGTATCAGTTATAAATATCTGGCCCTCTGGTTGCGCGGCTACCCAGGCCAGGAGGTTGATCATCCGGTCGCCATCCAGTTTTTCAAACACATCGTCCAGCAGGAGCAGGGGAGCAAAGCCCTTAGCCGATTTCAAGGTCTCGTATTCCGAGAGCTTTAATGCGAAAAGCAGGCTTTTCCGTTGGCCTTGGCTAGCCGCTTGCCGAAAGCTTTTGCCTTGCAGTTGAATGTCGAGGTCGTCGCGGTGAATTCCGGCCAGGCTTCGCTGGGCAGCAATGTCCCGGTGACGGTGATCGCTCAGCAAATCATTCATCCGGCTCTGAAGGAGCTGGCTTCGGTAGTTCAGCTGCAAAGGTTCGGGGACCCCAGCAATCCGGCGGTAAAAAGCCTCCACCTGCGGCACCAGATTCCGGAGCAAGGTTTGTCTGCGCTCGAAAAGAACCTGGCCGTGGTTTGCCAATTGTTCATCGTATACTTCCAGCAGGCTGGCATCGGCAGCCCTCGGATCGCCAAGGTTGCGTAGTAAGGCATTTCGCTGAAGCAGGACCCGGGAATAGCCAATCAGGTGGCGCAGGTAATCGGGATCCAGCTGGGAAAGAAGCGCGTCTAGCCACTTTCTTCTTTCTTCGCTTCCGCCTCGGATCAGATCCAGGTCATCGGGGGCCACGATCACGCAGGGAAAGCGGCCGATATGCCGGGAAAATTTATCGTACGCTTCCCCGTCGAGCAGGAATTCCTTCTTCCCGTTTTCGCGGAGTACACAAATCAAGACATGGGCCGCGCCCCGCAGGGTGAAATTCCCTTCGATACGAAATCCCTGTTCCCCATCGGTTACCGATTGAAGATCAGATTTGTTGAAATAGCTTTTGGTGAAGCAGCAATAATAAATAGCGTCCAGCAGATTGGTCTTGCCCGTGCCGTTCTTCCCGGCCAGCCCAATGATGGGCTCCGCGAAAGAAAAACTTGCTTCGCGGTAGTTCTTAAAATGGACCAGCGATATGTTTTGAATGCGGAGCAATGGTCTAACGCGATTGCAAGATAAGCGCTTGCTGCAGCATCACCTGCCGGATCAACCGACCATAGTTCCGCAGGCCAGTTGAAATATCCCTTCCGGGCATAAAATTTCGCGATTCGGCCTTATCTTTGCCCCTCAAATTTCAATTCAGTGGCCCAAAAGTTCTCGCGGGAGACATATTTGTATTGGTATGAGCTTATGCAACTCATTCGCCAGTTTGAGTCAACTGCGGAGGAGAAATACAAAATGGAAGGCAAGATCAGGGGTTTCTTCCACGCATACGTGGGGCAGGAAGCCATTGCGGCGGGTTGCATGACCGCCACTCGGCCGGAAGACTTATTCATCACGGGCTACCGGGATCATGGACTCGCCTTGTCCAAGGGAGTCAGCGCCAATGCCTGCATGGCAGAATTGTATGGAAAGTCTACCGGAACCGCCAAAGGGAAGGGGGGAAGCATGCATTTTTTTGGTGTCCAATCCAGGTTCTACGGAGGCCATGGGATCGTCGGGGCTCAAATCGGAACCGGAGCGGGGTTGGCCTTTGCCGAGAAATACCGGGGTACGGAAAACATCGTATTGACATTTTTCGGAGACGGAGCAGCCCGTCAGGGAATTTTGCATGAAGTCTTCAATTTAGCCATGCTCTGGGACTTGCCCGTGGTATTCATTTGCGAGAACAACAACTACGCGATGGGCACATCGGTGGAACGAACGTCCAACGTAGTGGATATTTATAAATTGGCCGACGCCTATGAAATGCCGGGCGATTCCATCGATGGCATGAGCGCTGAGGCGGTGCACGAAGGCGTATCCCGGGCGGCCAAACGCGCGCGCGAAGGCGGCGGGCCGACCCTGCTGGAAATTAAGACGTACCGGTACAAGGGACATTCCATTTCCGATCCGCAGAAATACCGGACCAAAGAAGAAGTGGAGGAATACAAACAAAAAGATCCCATCCAACTGGTCCAACAAACCATACTCAGTAAGAATCTCGCGACTAAGGAAGACCTGACGCTTATTGAAAAACGAGTCGGCGACAAAGTCGCCGCAGCGGTCAAATTTGCCGAGGAGTCGCCCTGGCCGGATGATCAGGAGCTTCTCAAGGACGTATACCGGGACCCGCATTACCCGTTTATTGTCGACTGATCCGGAAGGCCTATCGCCATAAAATAGCAGCACATGCCAGAAATCAAACAGCCCCTGCACCTGGAACCAGAAAAGAATCCGCTCGCTAACTTGCAGAGTTTGTGGGCCAAATACAACAAGCTGATCGTCTACGGGGCTACCCTCATCCTACTTCTTTTGGCCGGATGGGTAGGTTACCGTAACCTGATCCTGGAGCCCAATGAAAAAAAGGCGTCGGACGCCATGTTCCATGCCGAGGATTACTACCGGATAGACTCCGTAAGGCTCGCCCTCAACGGCGACAACCTGAATCCCGGCTTTCTGCGCATAATTTCGCGATATGGCGGAACACAGGCGGCCAACCTATCGCTTTTTTATGCCGGCAGCTGCTACCTGAAGATGGGCGATTTCAATAACGCGGTGAAATACCTGAAGGATTTTTCAACGCCGGCCCAGCAGATCCAGATTCGCGCCTATGGCCTGCTTGGCGATGCCTATTCGGAGCTCAACAAGAAGGACCTTGCCGTGGAAGAGTACAAAAAGGCTGGGACCTATTTTGCCAAAGACGATTTCCTGTCGCCGGAATATTTGTTTCGTGCCGGACTCCTCTATGAAACTATGGGCAGGAACAAGGACGCCATCAGCATGTATCAGTTGATCAAAGACAAATACCCGACATCCCAGCGGGGGTATGATATTGACCGCTATCTGGCCCGACTGGGCGTAACGAAATAGACCCCATGGCTGATATCCGCCACAGCAGGATTTTGGACACAGGCATTCCGGGGCTCCGGGATGCCTGTGTCGTCATTGTTCGAACACAATGGAATGCAGACACGGTGGATGTGCTGGAATCCGGTTGCCGGGAATCCTTAATCGCGGCGGGGCTTAGTTCCATTCCGGTGATCACCGTTCCGGGCGCGGTGGAAATTCCCTTTGCCGTGCGCCGGTACTGGGAAACGCACCAGGATGAACCGGGCAGGCCTGCCGCTTTCATAACTCTGGGATGCGTTCTCCGGGGCGAGACGCCCCATTTCGAATGGGTTTGCAAAACCATAACCGATGGAGTGCTTCAGCTGAACCTAATCCTTCCGGTTCCGGTCATTTTTGGTGTTTTGACCGTCGACAATGCGCAACAAGCCGCCGATCGGTCGGGGGGATCGCATGGCCACAAAGGGAAGGAGGCTGCAGCCACCGCGATCCAGATGATCGGATTCAATCGCTCCTTAAATCATCCGACCCGATGAAGATCCAGCTCTTCATTCCCTGTTTCGTCGACCAACTTTATCCGCAGACTGCCTTTCACATGATCAAAGTGTTGGAAAAAGCGGGCTGCGAAGTCTCTTACAACGGCGATCAGACCTGTTGCGGTCAACCGGCCTTCAACGCGGGTTTTCAGTCGGATTCCCGGGAGGTCTGCCGCAAGTTCATCCGGGATTTTTCTAGCACCGTTCCGGTGGTGGCGCCCAGCGCTTCCTGCGTTGGTTTCGTGCGCAACTATTACAGCACCCTGTTTGACAATTCTTCCCTGCATAACGAGGTGAAGGACCTGCAGCAGCGGGTTTTCGAATTCTCGGAATTTCTAATCAAGCGGCTGCAGGTAGAAGATCTGGGAGCCGTATTTCCGGGAAAGGCGACCTATCATGATTCCTGCGCCGCCCTCCGGGAGTGCCGGATCAAGACAGAACCTCGGAAACTTTTGTCTCGCGTCCGGGAACTCGAATTAACGGAGATGGAGGAGGTCGAAACCTGTTGCGGCTTCGGAGGAAGTTTTGCGACTAAATTCGAATCCATTTCGATTGCCATGGCGGACCAAAAGATCAATCATGCCTTGCGCACGGGGGCCAAATACCTGATTTCAACGGACCATTCTTGCCTGATGCACCTGGATGGATACATCCGCTACAAAGGATACGACCTGCAAGCCCTGCACCTGGCGGACGTCCTGGCTTCGGGTTGGTGAGGATTATTGTCGGGAATGGAATTATGGTTCACAACCCCGAATAATAATCATAGCCTCTTTCGGCCCAGTAGTCCGGAGGGCGGTCATCGCTGAAATACATCGATCCGATCCGCTTAATGCTTTTGATTCCGTATTTTACAGGGATGATGAGCCGGAGAGGATATCCCTGATTCATCGGTAATGGCTCGCGGTTCATTTCGTAACATAGCAGGGTCTGGCTCTGCATCGCGCTGGGCATATCAATGCCCACATAATAATCTCCATCGGGCGTGCTCATGCCCACATACCCGTGGGAAGCTTCCTTTTCCAGGCGATAAAAATGAATGAAATCGGAGAATCGCACGCCGCCCCACCAGGTAATTTGGCTCCAGCCTTCGATGCATTTGAAATTATAGATGATCTCGGTCTTGGGCAGCCGGCGAATGTCCTCCAAACCGATGAATAGCGTATCGCCGTTATCCCGGATCAATTGCAGTTTCCACTGGGCAGGGTCGAAGTCGCTCCCCAATCCGATGTTCCCATTAACCCGGACCCGGCTGCTGGCTGCCGAAACCGGATAGGTCTTGACCAAGTGTTCTGCGCTGAATACCTTTCGGAAAATCGTTTCGTTCGCATTCAGCACGACCCGCAAAGGCTTGGGAATCCCGCCTTGAATGCCAGCGTCGCCGCGCTGATGAATCAGCCAGATCCAAAGGCCGGCGCCGAGGCCGATCAGGAGGACGAAAAAGAAAAAGGCGAAAAAAGTTTTTTTGCGGATCAGTTCCTCCGAACTCAATCCGGAATTTTTGCGAAAAAGGGAAATGAAAAATCGTTTCATGATTCAATATTTTCAACCGGAGCTGGCTCGGGAGGTTCCGGCGCCTGAGGTGCGGAAGCCACTTCAAATCCGGTTACCATGCTGGAGAAATTGCTCCAACCCGCCCGCATCACCTGTAAGAGATGGATCAGAAAGAAAAGGCAGTAGCCAATCGTCAGGGCAAAATGAAAAATCCGGGCCAGGGTATAGCCTCCCAAAAGGGAACAGAGCCATCCGAGTTGGATGGGCTTATAAATGGCCAGCCCGGTCAACACCGAACCCAGCCCCATCACAATGATGGCGGAATAGGCGATCTTTTGTGCTCCATTGTACTTGTCCTGGGGAGGTGGCATCCGCCGCAGGTGCAAATCATGCAGCATGACAAACCAGGCGTCGCGAAAATCCCGGGGTTTTGGCCAGAGAAATCGCCATTGTCCGGAAATCCAGGTAAAAAGCACGTAAAGCAGTCCGTTGAGCATGAACAGCCACATGAAAACAAAATGAAGGGCCATGCCGTTGGCCAGCCGGTATTCCAGATGCAACGCCCGGTAAAATGAATCCGGGAAGAACTTGAGCAGGGTAGTTTGCCCCCAGCCAATGCGGTACACGTCGTTGGCCCAATAGATCATCCAGCCGCTCCACACCATGACGGTCAAGATCGGAAAATTGAGCCAATGGAACCAGCGTATGGCCAGGGGATGCTTGGGAACGATTCGTTTCATGTTGATTTATTCCGCTCGGTCGTCGGATTAGCAGCAGATACGGGTCCGGTTGAATTTCGTAACCGCCTGCTGAACAAGGTACGCCAATTCCCAAAAAAGCCCCGACGAGCGGGGCTGAGTATAGGAAGGTTAATGGTTGAAATTCTAGCTCTTGGGAAGGAGGACGTGGTCGACCACCTGGATGACTCCATTACTCTGATACACGTTTTTTATCGTTACGGTTGCCATGCCCCCATTTTCGTCTTTCAGCACGATCTTATTTCCTTTCATCATGGCCCATAATTTTCCGCCCTGAACGGTCTTGAGCTCGGCGGTACCATTGCCTGCCTTGATTTGAGCGGCCAGTTCCTTGGAATCCAGCCGGCCCGCGACGACATGATACGTGAGTATACCCGTGAGCTTTGCTTTGTTTTCGGGTTTGAGCAGGGTTTCTACGGTTCCCTTGGGCAGGAGGTCAAAAGCCTCGTTTGTGGGTGCGAAAACCGTGAATGGGCCGGGTCCTTCCAGGGTCTCTACCAGCCCGGCTGCCTTTACCGCAGCCACCAGCGTGGTATGGTCCTGGGAGTTGACGGCATTCTCAATAATGTTCTTGGAAGGGTACATGGGTGCACCACCCACCTCTGTGGTCTTGTCCATTTTTTGGGCAAAGCTCAAGCTAGCCCAGACGGAAGAAATCAGCAGTAATACAAAAGTTTTTAGCGTGTTCATGGCAATAAAATTTTTTAGCATGATTTGATTCATCGAATGTGATTGGCTGTTTACCGGTAATCAGTTATACAGATACGACCCGGAGCCATAGGCTGGATTGGATAGCCGCTGTTTTTTTTCGCCGGAAGGATTCAGGGAATGGCTTTATCTTTAATGACCTGGGGCGCAATGCCTTCAGCAAAAGATTCGGGAATGGAGCATTGGCTCGTAAAATCGGAACCTTCGGCCTACAGTTTCGAACAATTGGAAAAGGACGGAAAAACTGGCTGGCATGGCGTGAGGAACTACGCGGCGCGCCTGCACCTGAACGCCATGCGCGTCGGTGATCAAGTATTCTACTACCACAGTAATGAAGGCCTGGCCATTGTGGGCATCGCCGAAGTGGCTCGGGCGAGCTATCCGGATCCGACCACTACCGACGAGCGATGGGTGACAGTAGACTTGGTTCCCGTAAAGAAACTCACCAAGCCCGTCTCCTTGGATATGATCAAGAAAGATAAGCGACTGGCTCAAATGGCTCTCGTCCGCATAGGCCGGCTTTCAGTACAACCGGTCACGGACAAGGAATGGGAGGTCATCCTCCAACTAGCTGGCAAAAAATAGCCCGGCGCATCCTGAATCAGCAGTCGCAGCGCTTGGCGCGGAATCAGGCGCTGTATTAAGATTTGCACATTTCCTTCAACTCCCGGGTTCTATTCGATCACAACTTTAATATAGAATGAATCGGTGTCCACCCGGAAATCCGTTGGATTCATATTATCCAAGTCAGTTGACTGCCATTCGCTGGAAGGGTAAATGAAGGATAGATGATTTTTTGAAGTCGAAACCTTCACAGGCATTCTGAAATTGGGGACGTCCGCCGCCCATTGATATTCCAGATGAAGCGCAGAGCCCTTCGGCGACATCCTGATATGCAGCACAGGAATGGCGGGGTGTCGCAAGTATTGGTCGAAGAAATAGCTATAGTCCGTTTTCGTTGCCGTACTGAAATACTGCTCGATATCTTCGGTCCGGACGGATTGATAAGCAAAATGAGCCTGTATGCCTCTTAGCAGGCTAAACCAAACCGAATCGTTGTCGATCAGGTTGCGTAGGGTGTGCAGCAGCAATGCGCCCTTCGAATACATATCCCCGAGATGGAAATCATTCACGCCATAGGTGCCGATGATCGCCTGCTGGTTCCCCGGTGGGTCGCTGTGGAGGTATTTCAGTGAAGCCGCTTTTCCGTCGAATGTCTCATAAGCCAGTACTTCTGCGTAGGTGGCGAACGCTTCGTGTATCCATAAATCCGCCATATCCTGGCAGCTCACGCTGTTACCCCACCATTCGTGGGCCGATTCATGCCAGCTCGCCCGGATCAGGTCCAGGGAATCAATTTTGTCACTATTGAATGGATTATTGATGGAGCCCATGCTGACCGCGCTTTGATGTTCCATCGGATAGATGGATTCCATGATGGAGAATCCGTCACGGGCGAAAGGATACCGGCCGAAATCGGCTTCGTATAATCGGAGCATCGGCTGGACATGACGGAAGATCTGGCGGGCGATTGCCAAATGGTAGGGCATGCAATAAAAATTAAGGTCCATCGTATCTGCTCCATTAATAAAGAGATCGGAAAAATGTGCATAGTTGCCGATATTGACCGCGACGCAGTAATTGTTGATGGGGTAACTGACAAACCAGTCAAAGCGAGTCAGGTTGGCTGGCAGCTCGGTGGTCCTCCGGAGCCTTCCGTTGGAAATATCCATCAGGCCCCGCGGAACGATCACGCTGATTTGCATGCTGTCCGGTTTGTCAGACAGGTGATCCTTGCAAGGCCACCAGAGACTTGCGCCGGAACCCTGGGAAACAGATTCTATCCAAAAATGTCCCTGCTTGTCCTGCATCCAGAAAAAACCACCCGCCAAACTGCCGGCATCTGGTATCTGCGGGGTGCCTGAATAGAAGATATCAATCTCTTCCTCTGTTCCTTTTGCCTGGATGGACGGGAAACGCACAAAAACGGCATTGAATTCCCGCGTATACGCCAATTCCTTTCCCTGAAAAACTATCTTTTCGATGGCCATATTGGCAAAGAGGTCAATTTGCATTCGGTCAAAATCATGGACCACGCGGAACCGGATCCGGTTATTACCGGAAATGAATTGCTGTTGGGGGTCAATTTTGACCAGCAGGTCATAAAACAACACGTCGTAGCAAGTTCTCAGCGGGGTGAGCATCCCCCGCAGGGAATCGGCGCGCGTAAACCCATTGGGCCGGTAGAACCCTTGCTCACTTTGAGCCAACGCCGAGCTGTCCGGAATCTTTACCAGTTCGAAGGAGCCGTGGCGGGTAGATACAAACTTGTCGGCCAAACCTCGCTTATCCAGATGAAAATCAAATCGAATGGTTAAATCCGTTGAGACATACTGAAAGCCGGATGACCCCAGGGGCGTAATGACCAGCCTATCCTCCCCGGTGGCCTGGAAGATCCATTGTCCATTTTCCCTGTTGATTCGCGCTATTTTGTACGCGCTTTTTACTACGCGAGCGCTCCCGGCGAGCTGGTAGCTTCCCTCAAAAGGGTCAGGGGGAGCCGTTTCCTGCCCACTGTCGGGAATCCGCTTCCAGGTGAGGGGGGGTACCTGCTGCAGCCAATGAAATTTTAGCACATGCCCGGCTGCGTCCCGAGAAAAGACGATGGTAGTCCTCGGCTGCACGGCATCCAGCAGGAAACTGTCTCTGGTCAGCGCTGTCATGCTTGTTTTCCCCTGGCCCACAATTTCCAGGGAGAACTTCTTATTTGCCGCCGATACCCGCATGTGCAAGGAGGGCTGAATACTGGCCTGGTAATTACCCAGGAAACTGGATAAGGAATCGGGATTGGCCGCCAGCTGCTGGTTTTGCGCCCGGAGACTTAGCGTTGAAAAAAATAAACCAACTACGCCAAAGATGCCTGCTTTCATCGGATTGCATTTAATCCACAAAGGAACAGACGGTCTGTCTGTGCACCTATTCAATTCCGGAATTGAGCAGTATTCCTTTTAATTTGAATGCCTGGTGGAGGTCAGGCGCTATGCTTTAGCAGAAATTCTTTGGGTGACAGGCCGATAATGTTTTTGAAGGCTCGTTGAAAGGTGGGTAGTGAATTGAATCCACAGTCATATGCGATGCTGGCAATGGTGAACCGCTGGCTTTCCGCATCCAGCAGGCGCAGCTTGATTTCCATCACGCGGAATTCGTTCACGTATTCGTTAAAGCTCTTGGCCAGGTGCTGGTTGAGCACGGTGGACAGCAGTTTGGGAGCAATTCCGATCTCGCCGGCTAATTTGGCCAAACTCAGGTCCGGGTCCAGGTACAATCTGCGGACTTCCATCGCCTGCTGCAATCCCCGGACCACCGGCAAAAGCGATTCTGGGGGGATCGGGATGCGGGCGGCTGCCAGCCTGGCCGTTGCCAGGCCCCGCTCGCGCATCAGGTAGCCGCGGATGCCCAGCCAATAAATCATCACCACGATAGGCAGGTAAAGGGGATACCAGCCAACCCGATCAATGAAGGCGTCACTGGACTGTTCTATCACATAGGGAACCAGGAAAATGGTCCAGATGATATCAAATGCCAGAAATACCCAGAGCAATTCCTTGAGCCATCCAGATGTCCGGGGCCTTTTACCACCTGCCCGGCTTAGCTTACCCGCGTGTCTCCTGATCAGGCGAAGGGAAAGGAACAGGTAGACGCTTAGGGATGCCCACCTGGGAATATCTCCATAGGTATTGTACTCATCGTACCAGTAGCCAAAAAAGCTGGTGTTGCCGCGGAACAGATGCGTGAGTATGGCGATGACCAACAGCAGGGAGCAGGCATGGGGCAGGAGGTCGATGATCACCGGATAAAAATGTATCCGGTCTTTGCGCTGGAACCGGAACTCCGGTTCCAGATGAGATTTAACGTAGAAATAAATTAGCGGACCAACGGGCATAACGACGATAAATGGAAAAAGGGCATCGAGAAGGGCGCCGAAGCCAGTGGACTCCATTCCTATATTGTTGAGATAGATTTTCAGGCAGGCCAATGCCATAAGAAAAAGCAGGGATCCCATGAATCTGTTCGACGGCTTTAGTTTGGACCGATAAAATAACAGGACACTTATGATAAAGCCTTGCGAGGCGCCCAGCAATAGTACGGTATTCAAAAAACCGGAATTGAATGGCATGGAATTTTGGTGTGAGAGGAACAAAAACCGCCGGTTCGGCAAATTGCGCGGAACTATTGTCCCAGCCTGAATTTAGCCATTTTTTCGTTCAAATCAGACAGGCTTCGGGTTTCCGGTATTC
>Ga0207040_1217_pt1 | contig 16107 bp, 14 predicted proteins | sample Alteio_BWMinCont_72_FD_153279 | JGI IMG/M metagenome (GOLD analysis project Ga0207040, IMG submission 153279) | Enriched cells from forest soil in Barre Woods Harvard Forest LTER site, Petersham, Massachusetts, United States -... | ecosystem: Environmental > Terrestrial > Soil > Temperate forest >... | reverse complement strand
GAACATGGCATTGGAGGATATTTCTATTAGTCTCGTTTGCGGTCCTTAATAAAGGGGTTTTTCGTGCCGTTTTTTTCTTCCGGGAAAGAAACTGGATTGGAAAGTATTTGGTTACCGGGAAAAGGGGCAGTAATAACTAAGAATGATAACAAAGGTAAAATACCTTGGCAAATTGAGTTTTCAACATCGTTTTAATTTTTGAATAAAACAATGCCGACCCTGAGGGTTTGGATTATCAAAGAAAAATATTAGTCACAGGAATATTGGGAGAGATTATGCAGCATTCTGTCCGGGGGTGCGGGCGGTTGGGCTTTTCAATTTGTACGGAGTGCTGTTTTCTATTAGTCTCAAGATAATGCACACTATTGGTAAATCATTGGGCTTTCTACTAGGGAAAATTACGATCCTCCCTTAAAGAAATGGTTATCATGGTAATCATACAGAGCTGGCTCTATCCAAAGAGATAGGTTAGGATTCTCTTAAACGGTTGTGTCTTACCTCCTCCCCTAAAGCAGGAAAATACGCGTGCAGTCTTCGCACCCTGTTACATAATTTTTTTCGTAATTGTCGAGACAGTCCCCCGTAAGTGTTGACGCCCACCTACAAGGATATTGCGGGCAATACACGCAAGCCGACCGGAACCGTGCTTTTGATCCGGTGAGACAGTTCATTCGTTAATATTTACCGACCTCCCCTTTTACGGAACTGAAGATCTTTTGGGAATTGAAGCCCACCCCATGCTTAAACACCCATTCGATCTTCCTGATTTTTTGGATATTTTGAAAAATGTCACCATCGATGACCACCAGGTCGGCGGTCTTGTCGACTTCGATGGAGCCGATCTTTTCTTCCAGCCCGAGCGCCTTTGCGCCATTGTAGGTCGCGATGCGGATCGCCTCGATCGGCGTGAACCCCGCCTGCGTCAACAGCTCAATGGATTGCTGTGAGCCATATCCCGCCAGGGTGGCGCCGCTGCCGGTGGGGTCGGTGCCTGCAGTCAACAGGCCGCCGGCATCCGAAAACATCTTTTCCATTTTCATTTCCTCCAGCATCGCTTTATTGCCGTAAGGGTTGCGCATTTTGTTGTATACGTTGAGGAACATATTCCGGGTATCGGGCGCCATCGCCTGCAGTACTTCGGTACGGATCGAGGTATCCAGGGTAGTCATGTTATAGATTACGGCCAGGGTGGACGTCACGATCACTTTTTTGTCGACGAGGAATTGGATCAGTGCCTTTACTTTCGGCGAATCCGCGGAGGCGATGGGTGCCGCGCCCAATGGACAGGCATTCTCCTTTTTGTTAGGGACAAAATCCGTGGACACAGAAAAGCCATGTTCCAATTGGTCAATGCCCATTTCCGCCGCCTCATGGTAGGTAACAGAACATAAATGGCCCGTCACTTTCAGTCCTTTGGCGTGGGCCTCGTCTATTGCGGACTTCAGTGTAGGCTTATCCACGAACATATATCCCTTGAATGAAGTGCAGCCCTGGCTGGCCCAGAAGTCGACAAAGGCTTTCGCCTCTGCGGGTCCACTCAATTCATGCATCTGGGGGAAGATGCTGCCTTTTCCCTCCAGGTAGGGCGCGGTCACGTCCATTTCCGGTCCGAGGATCTTGCCCTGATCGATGTCCCGTTTGAGGTTCAGGTCGGAATAGGGCTCAACGCTTCCGGCTGTACGAACAGTCGTTGCGCCGCAAGCCAGGTATAGTTTGGGAAAAGTGAACGGCAATTGCTTGACGTGGAGATAGCTGAAGTCGGCAGAGTAGGCCGAATAGTACATGTGTTCGTGCAGGAGGACGAATCCCGGCAACAGGGATTTTCCGCTAAGGTCGATGACGGTGCTTCCAGCAGGGGGTTCTAGTTTTTTGCTATCATCTACCGCCGTTATCATTCCGTTGCGGACGATCACCGTTTGGTCGTCCAGCACCTTCAGGTGTTTCACATCGGCGAGCCTGCAATGGGTAAAGGCGATGACCGAGTAATCGTAATCGATGTATTTCTTTACCGCGGCTGAAAAGGAGGTTTGGGATATCGCCTGGAAACCGATGACCAGATAAAATCCGGCAAGGAGCAATTTTTTCATGTAGCGGTTGGTTTTAATTTTAAAATAATAATAATATATCCGTCGTGCAACTAGTTCTTTCGTCCGGTTTAGATCGCTAGAAACCCTGCGCATGGTCTCTACTTTCTTAATTTGAATTGACCCTTCAGAACCTCGTCAAGATTAGCGAGAGCCCGGTATGGTTCGGGAGCCCACCACTGGTCAAGCGATTCAGGCTTTGTTCATGCATCCCAAACCAAACCAAGATTTGCTGCAAATTCCCTTTGAAAAGGAAATTGATTTCTTTTCCGTATCGACGGAAAACTCAAAAAATAAGACCGCGTTCATTATTTTGTATTTTTTATGTTTGTCAAAACGGTGTAAAATTGGTTAAATCTGGAATCCCCGGTTTTTCTATACTTCAATTTTGTCTCCGCAGACATTCAGTTGCAAATATATGCGAAGCCAATCGGTTGCTCTAATTTTTTTTACAAATGATCTTGAATGGAACATGTCAGGCAACCGCACCACAAAGCGAATCTCTTTTCAATTCACTTTGTACAAGGCCGGATAATCCGTCAAATTTCTTCCTCACGTTGACCGCAGGGAGTATAAATAGTACTGGCAAGAACTGGATCGATGCAGCGCGATTAAAACTACAGACTTTTCAGATATTGAAGCGACGCCGGTTCCCGGAATCATCCACGATAACGGCAAAATTTCCAATTGTTAAACATCGAGAAAAAATCTATTCAAATAAAGCCATTAAAAATTAATCACATATGCGACAAATCAAGCCTAGTTCCGCTAGAAATTGGTTCGAAAAATCCCCTGATTGGTGCACACGATAACCCTTTATTCCGATTTCACCGGCTGGTGCAGTCCTGCAACAAGGTGGCTGGATTCTTCCTTATAAGGCTGTTCCAGAAATTAGATCGGGAACTTTAATACCTTTTATCTTAGCTTCCCTGTATATCTGTTCAACCGTAAATTGACTGTTTACTAACATATTGGATACTCATTTCATCGTACAGGCATCCCGCTCTTGTAAGGCTATATATTCTTTACCATCTTCGGTAATATTGTTAACGTATCCTACCAGTCCAAGTCTCATCCAACGACCTTCTTTTTTGCCCGGTGCATCCCATTCAACACATTTATTGCCCTCCGGTCATAGGGATCCCGGGTCGGCAGCTATCAAGAGTAAAATAGGAGATGAATCCCTCTTTGGTGACAAACCACTGCTCATTCCTGACATTCTTAAACCTGGATTTTAGATTAAGAACGTTTCCTTCTACTTTTTTTCCAGAGATCCTCCTTTTGAATTTCTTTAATATCGCTAAGATCGAGGGGTCTCCCAACTGCCTGTTTATTTTTTATGAATTCGGCCAACCCGATATATGAAATCATCAATCCATCCGCCTCTACCGTTTGACGGTTGGTATAAGCCTCCTTGAATTCAACACCGTCAATGGTGTTCAGAATATCGATGCGCAGAGGAGGATATCCGATTTGCGTAATAAATCCATCTTTCAAAAAATCATCTTTTATAAGCCCGAACTCTTCGACCACTTTCAACATTTTTGTCGCATTGTTTTCAGCCCGATCAATCCATATATCCAAATCCCCGGTATGACGGGGCATGCCATGGAAAGCAAGCGCATACCCGCCTACTACCATCTACTGAACGGCATGTTTATTCAGCAGTGCGATAAAATCTTCAAAATCTTTAGCCAGCGTCATACCCTTTTATTTTTTTCCTTTCATTTTTCGTTTTCTGATCATTGTCTTATCGAGTTTTTGCCCGGGAGTGAGGGATTGAGCCACGATGAAGTTAACAGCGGCAAGCCGTTCCTGCGGCGACTTTGATAACCAGTAGCGAAGGTCCTCTTCCCCTTCATTGATTTCGTGCATGCGTGCTTTTCTGACTACGGAGCTGATGGTTTCATGGGGAGCCTGGGAGTTGACGGAGATGGACTGTTTATTAACAATTGGTTTTCGCTCAATCCTTACTCGCTCATTTTCGAAGGCTGTTTTGCCTTTTGACAGATAGTTATTTAAGGTATTGTAATTATATGAAGGATGGATTTGACAAAATAGTTTCAGGTTGGAAAAAATTTCAAAGGGAGCAGCGGGATTATTTTTCCAATGCACAATGATGACTCGGCGATGGGGGGCTGACTGATGGGTAAGCATTCACAAATATAGTTCTTTTTGACCAATATGGTACAATATTAGTCAAAATGAATATTGAGATTAGCAGCCAGGAATGGCAACCTCAAGTTGAAACGATAATCACTCATCATTGAGTATTGAGTAGTGTAAAGTACGCGGCAACCGCAACCCATTTGGCTTTTTTTTCATATACGCGTCCAGGTGGGAAATTCTTAAAGTAATTTTATTGTTGTAGTGTTAATTATATCAGTGGTCCATGCCGATACTAATCCAACATCCTTGGTTAATAATCGGACAGCCGTGATAATTTATATTAATTAAGGCAACTATGCCCATTTACGCGCAGCCAGCGGTAAGGAGCCCGCAACGACCGTCTTGTCGTCATACCTTTTTGCCCATGGCTTTTTCTGGGTTGTCTTTTTCTACTTTGCCATACTCTTATTCCCCGCCAAGTCCCAGTATCCGATCAGTTTGTCCAAAAGGGTATCGTTGAAACGGGTTGAATAGCAGGGGTTTTGGGCGTGGGCCGTCGTTATCCAAAACACCAATGAGCTTTTGAAAAAGTATTTGGATATGGTTTTCGAGATTGCCGGACAAATTCTCCGTTGAAAAAAAATTTTGCGAAGCCGATCGGCTGCACGTATATTTGCAATTGATCGGCTTCTTATTTAACCTTTATGAGACGCGACATTTTTCAAGCTATTGCGGACCCAACCCGACGAGCGATCCTCGTCCTGATCGCCTTGCAGGCAATGACCCCCAACGCCATTGCGGAGCAATTCGACATGACCCGCCAGTCCGTATCCAAACATTTGCGCATCCTGTCCGAATGTGACCTCCTGGCCCAAAAGCAAGAAGGCAGGGAAATCTTCTATGAACTAAAAATCGATAAAATGAAAGAAATCGATATCTGGCTCGACCAGTTCCGGAAGATTGTGGAAGAAAGGTTCGAACAACTCGATCAATTATTGTACACCATAAAAAATAAGAAAAAATGAACCTGCTGTTTGATTTCACCGTAGACAAAGCCACCAATACCATTCAAATTACCCGTGAATTTGCCGCCGACCTCGATCTCGTCTGGGACGCCTTTACAAAAGCGGAAATGCTGGACCAGTGGTCGGCTCCAAAACCATGGAAGGCTCGTACGAAGGAGATGGACTTCCGGGAAGGAGGGCGCTGGTTATATGCTATGGTCTCCCCCGAGAATGTCACCTACTGGTCTTTGGTCGAATTTATCGAAATCCAAGACAAGTCCAGTTTCTCCACAAAGAATTCCTTTTGCGATGAAAACGGGAATCCCATCAATACGGGCTTTACCTCGTCTTTGACCAAGAACTCCTTCAAGGCCGGAGCGGAAACAACCACTGTTCAAATTGTCAAAAAAATGGCGAACCTTTCGGAACTTGAACAGTTCATCGCAATGGGATTCAAGGAAGGCGTTACTGCGGGATTGGCCAATCTGGACGAATTTTTACTGACCCTGGTCACCAACAAATGAGGTGTATTTTAAAAGCAAATCTATATTAATGCGAAAGTTGATAATGAAGATGTCGATCTCAATCGACGGTTTCGTAAGCGGCGCCAATGGCGAGAACGACTGGATCTTCAAGACCGGAGACGAGGAATCATTGGCCTGGAGTGTCGGGTCAGCCTCGCAGGCAGGGCTGATTATCATGGGCAGGAAGTCGTTTGAGGGTATGGCCCCTTACTGGCCAACTGCGACCGGGCCTTTTGCCGCGCCGATGAACGAGATCCCCAAGGCCCTTTTTACCAAAAAAGGATTTAAAGGCATCGATCCGGGGCATACGACAACTGCGGAGCTGTCGCCTGCCGCAGCTTCCTGGGCCGAGGCGCGTGTTTTCGACCGCGATCTTGCCGGAGAGATCAGGGAACTCAAAGCCGAGCCGGGGAAACCGATCGTAGCCATTGGCGGCGCGGGATTTATGCGGAGCCTCATAGCAACGGGTCTCATCGATGAATACGTCCTGGCCATGCATCCCGTCGCATTGGGCTCGGGGTTGCCAATCTTCACTGGTCTTGCAATACCGCTTTACCTGAAGTTGGTGGATGTAAAGACTTTCCCGGGAGGAGCAATAGCAAAAAGGTACCGCATATAAGTATTGACGTAAAGAAAGCATAGTGCAGGTATGTTGCGGTCACCGGTAACGGGCCGCCTTAATTTTGATAAGCGATAACTAGCCGTTTCGTAATTTGTAAAAATTAAAACGCTGCACTATGCCCAGCACAAAGTTGCAAAAATTCAGCGATTTCCAGGGCCAATCTTTTTTTATTGGCATCGACGTTCACAAAAGCTCCTGGTCGGTTACCGTCCGGTCTTTAAATCTCCACTTGGAACATTTTTCACAAACCTCCACCTGGCCGAGATTTTACTGTATCGCGAATGCTGGTTGGGGTCCTGATGTAGTGCCCATCGGTCAATGGAATTTATCTGATTCGTATTCAACGCCTGCAACTCAGCCTAAGAAATTTGAGGCATATCCTTGATTCGACTAATGGCAAAATAGTCCGTCGCCACTCCGGCGGCCGTAATGGCGCCGCCAGTAAGAAAATTGATGTGGTAGTGTTTGTAATTTATCGCCGAATCCGGGGATTAGGAACGTGCGGGGTGGCTAAACAATAAGACAATACATCCCCAAAGCATTTTATTCATCGGTACGCATCAATTATGCCGAACCAAACTAGACGGCTGCCAGGGGAAGGGATCAAGAAACATACCCATCAAATGCCTCAAAGAATTCGGAGCCGAAAGGCCCAAAAGGGTTCAGTTGAGGAAATAATTACTCACTAATTCCAAAAACTGAGTTGATTGTGCCTGTAGATGACAGAGTACAGGCCGGCTTGCATTTTGCTGACTTATGGTAACAAAAGCAGCATATATAAGCTCTGGACGGCCAAATCAACCCTTCGCGAAATAAACATCTTTTTAATGGGCAAACGATTTATAGGCTTTGGATTCCTGTTCTTGCTGATCCCCGCTCTACCTCGGGCCCAACAAAAGGATACCGTAGCCAAAAAACTCGATAGTTTAAGCAAAAAAGTGGACAGCGTCGGGGCCAAACAAAATAACAACACCAACCCGGAAACCTACAATGAAAACACCAAAATTACCTTTCATTCATACCTGGTACTGATAGCTGATGACATTAAACAGCAAGTAACTTCCCCCCTGAGAGCTACTGGCAGGGATTGGCTGGAGATTGGGGCTTTCGGATTGCTCACCACCGGGTGCGCCCTGTTTGTGGACAAGCCGGTGAACGATTTGGCGATCAGGATCCGGAATTCCAGTAAAACAATAGTTTCTACCAGCCTGTACGTTACCAATTTCGGCGGATTGTACGAAGGATATACGCTGGCTGCGCTTGCTGCTTACGGATACATTTTCAAAAAGGAAAAAACAAAAACCACCACTTTCCTGGCAACCCAGGCCTACCTAACGGCAGGCGCAATAGAAACCGCCCTGAAGTACATAACGGGCCGGCAACGACCGTCCTATTATGACGCGGTTACCATGACCAATAGTCCTACCTGGCATGGTCCGTTTTATGAATTTAGCAAAAGCCAGCATGGAGCCCGCCCGCTCAATGGTTCCTACACTTCCTTTCCATCGGGTCACACGACGGTTGCGTTTGCCGCCGCAACGGTGTTTGCCATGGAATATAAAAACAGCCGATTTGTGCCGATAATTGCGTATTCGGCCGCTACGTTGATCGGCTTAAGCAGGCTGGTGCAAAATCAACACTGGCTTTCCGATGTGATGGTAGGCGCTGTTCTGGGTTATCTCTGCGGAAGACAGGTCGTGAATAATTATCACCGCTATTCAAAAATCCAATCTGCGCTGGCAAAAAAGAAAAATACGATCAGTTTTAGCCTAAATTATCAAAATGGCGTTGTTCTGCCAGGTTTCATTTACAAGTTCAGGTAATTAACCAACGCTGGGCGCTCCCTCAAATATTGGAATGATGTCTCCCCTATCCAGCTATCTCCAACTTGCGTGTAATCCATCTCCCCCTATCTACTCGGTCAAATAATCCCAATAGTCGCGCACAGGCAATCCGTATTTTATCGGTTCGATTGATTCGCATGTAGAGTTTGTTACCGAAGAATTTCCCCCTGAAGGCGAAAGGTTCAATTGTAATGCCCCCTGCGCTGGGGGTCTTCCAAATAAAGCATGAGGAATATCCTCTGTTCAGTCTGCACATAATGGAGCGGGGAATAATAGTTTTGGTAATGATCATTAAAATAAATATTGTGTTCTATCCCAATGCTCAAGTCTTTGTACAGGTGGACCGTAATTCTCGGTTTTAGCATGTTGATTATGTTGTTCCCTAGAGTGCCTTGAGTAGACTCGTCCTTACCCGTGTTGTCAAATGAATGGATAAAATAAAAATAATACAACATACTTATTGTTCCATATTTGCCAATATCGATCGCACTTTCAACCTTTCCCTGCAATCCATAGGCAAATCGATAATCCCTGAATTGAGACGAATCGCTTACGGGTCCGACACTGCTTCCGGCGAATGGAACGATTCCCAAATGAATATTGTTGTAGAGAAATGACGATTTGCCGAGGGGTAATTTAGAAAACACGCCGCCGCCAAATGCGATAGTCGCCAGCTCAAAGGCTTTGGTATCAAAATAATCATAGTATTGAAATCCCCCCACGAGTATAGCCATGCTTCCTAATTGGGCATTTTTGCCGAACAATATCCCATAACCAGTGATGTTATCCACCACTTTTCTTCCCACGCCAAAATTGAGCTCAGCACGCAATCTGAAAAAATCAAAGGCCTTTCGGGAGCGATCTTCAAAAGGATTACCATAATCAAGTTGGGCATTTACCATTTCATCCGTATGGCCTGAAAGAAAGGTATTCATTCCATTATTTATGGAATGCGCCCCCAAGTACAGGGTAATATTGAGTGGCTCTTTCTGATAAACTTCCTGATTGGTCTTCCTAAACGTTTTCCCCTGCAATAGCCGGTTGAAACCCCTTACCGGATCAACCAAGCCAGCCAATATTTCGCGGAATACTCTTTCCCTTCCTACCGCACGGTCATCGAGAATTTTTGAGCTTAGCCGATAAAGCATTTCTCCAAGCAGAATTCCGTCAAAAGTCGTATTGATCAAATCCTCCCGCTCCGGTTTCCCATTTTCTCCGAAGATTTTCCACATATAACTGCCCGCCAATACCAGAGGTGCAGATTCCCAGAAAGTATACCCATTCGCTCGAGCCGCATTGAAATAGAAATTGCCCATCATGGGGTGGGAAAGAAAGTTGTTGCCAAATCTATCCTGATCCCATTCCCAGTCCGGGCCCCAGGGAAAACCAGCCTTCACATTTCGATTCCAGGAATGAATATCCACATTAGCAAATTGCAAATGAAGAACAGATCTATCCAATATATTCAGGAGAACATTTTCCCCAACAACTTGCAGAGGCGGCTTCCAAATAGCATATTTTATATTAAATTCAGGATCATCATTGAGCAAATCATTGTATTTGTTGTGCTTGGTTGTATCCACCTGGGGCGTTTTTAAGGGCTGGTTGCCCAGGGTGTCTGAATGTTGAATTACATTTTCCTTTTTGATCTCCTTCAACTGCCTATTTACGTCCCCCTTGGCCGGGGCAATGGTGTCTGATTTGGGCACCTGCGCGCTTAGTATGGTCAAAGAGAGCAACAGCCAAGTAATGAGTATTAGTGTTTTCATTGTATTGTCGAAACATTAAGTCATCTGAAAAATTGGACGGTACTACGATATGCCGTATTAATTGAATCGCAAGGCTGGATAAGGACTTGGCCAGGTTTTTTAGAGTGAATACAGTACGTATCATCTGAGGAATCAAAAATGCTCCTTTGGCAATGCATCTCAGATTGGGATAGGGCAGGCCAACCTGCAAAATAAAAGATCCCATCGTCCGAACCGGTTTGACCCGAATAGCTCATTCAGGCTTTAAATATCAAAAGGCAGGCCACCATTACAGGAAAGGATAACGAGGAAGACCAATAAAAGCAAGAGGATAAATATTACTGCCTACTGAAAGGACAGTTTTTAGCTCCCCTCGTCGGCGAATCTGTCTGCAGAAGGCCCAGAAGGTTCTTTTATTCCGTGCAGGGCTCCTTCCTACCTCAATTCAGTTCATGTATGCAACCAGGCATGATTGGTCCTATGGCTGGTCCATTTTGTAGTTTGGTTTGTAGAAATTATGCTACAATTAGGCCCGATTGCCCGGGCATTGCCTGCCCTGGTTGAGTAAATGAGCAGCCTGCCCATACCCTTTCTGATTGGGAAGACCTGGCCAATTAATTTCGTCTAAGAGCAACAAAATAGAAAATTGGGCGACTATTCTCCCTTGAGAAGAGATTCGCTTTGAGCTATCACCTAGTAATGTCCGCTCACCTTCAATTTACTTCACATGCTTAGCGCCACAGTAAAAGCCAGTATCCGGCACGCTTGGAAAAATAAAGGACACAGCCTGCTGAACCTATTGGGATTGGCCATTGGCGTAACCTGCACGGGGCTAATTCTTCTATGGGTGGAAAGTGAGACCGGATTCGACTCGGTGCATTCAAAAAAGGACAGACTGTATTTAGTCATGAACAACTGGCCTTTCGCAGAACACTTCAGCACTTACGAAAACACGCCGGGCCTTATGGGTCCGGCCATAAAGGCAGAAATCCCCGGCGTCGCCAATACCTGCCGCATCACGGAAGATCAGGCAAATTTGCTGGTAAGTATTGGGGATAGGTCCTTTTATTCAGGCGGACTGTACGCAGATTCTTCGCTATTCAGCATGTTTACTATACCCTTTAATCAAGGTGGAATCCATGAGGCGTTCCGTCAAGCCTATTCCATGGTAATTACCGAAAAAGCGGCGAAGAAATTTTTTGGTGCTGAGAAAAATGTGGTCGGGAAGAAAATCCGCTTGGACAACAAACAGGATTACCTGATCACGGGAGTAGTAAAAGATTTCCCGGAAAACAGTTCGATCCAGTTTGAATGGGTCGTTCCTTTCGACATATATTATAAGGAAAACCCCTGGCTGACCGATTGGGGCTCCAACAGCATACTAACGATTGTCGAATTGGATGGAAAAACCAATCCCTCGGCAGTTAACAGGCAATTAGAGCACTTCATAAAAAAGCGGGTCCCAAATACTATTGCAAGCAGTTTCCTGTTCCCGATGAAAGACTGGCATTTGCGCTGGAACTTCGAAAACGGCAAGCCAACCGGCAAGGGAAGGATCCAATATGTACATATGTTCACGCTAATTGCCTGGATCATTCTCTTTCTGGCGTGTATCAACTTTATGAACCTCGCCACAGCCAGAAGCGAAAAACGGGCGAAGGAAGTTGGAGTAAGAAAAGTACTCGGCTCTGGAAGAAAAAGGCTCATTTTCCAATTCATTTCGGAATCCCTTGGTTTAGCGTTCCTTGCCGTGTTCGTTGGAATTATCCTGATGGCGCTCGCGCTTCCATCGTTTAACATCCTGGCTCAAAAAACCCTGTCCTTGAATTTAACGAGCCCGGTGCATTTATTAGTCTTGATTGCTATCGCAATGGTTTGCGGCTTAGTGGCAGGTAGTTACCCTTCGCTCTATTTGTCTTCTTTTAATCCCGTTTTGGTATTGAAAGCCACTAGGACAAAAGGAGGAAGCGCCGGGTTGATCAGGAAGATTCTGGTGGTAACCCAGTTTTCCGTTTCCATAGTATTCATCATCACGACAATCATCGTCTTCCAACAGATTCAACACGTAAAAAATCGCGATCTGGGTTACCGGAAAGACAACTTACTGGTCATGAACGTTCAAGGAGAAATGGGAAAGCATTTTAATGCCATTAAACAGGATCTCCTGAATACCGGCATAGTCGAGAATACGGCGCTTACCGATCATGAAACGATCTATGGGGGAAACAACAGCAATGATTTCAACTGGTCGGGCAAGGATCCCAACGCCCAGATCATTATATCCCGAAGGGTGGTTAGCCCTGAATTGCTTTCGACCTGCGGCATTCCGGTAATTCAGGGAAGAGACTTTTATCCAAACGCCGCAACCGACAGTTTAAACATCATCATCACCGAATCTCTGGCCAAACTCATGAATACTCCCAATCCGATTGGCGCCATTATTCACGAAGGCAAGACCAGTTACCGGGTAATTGGCCTGGTTAAGGATTTCATTTATGGAAACATGTATGGTGAACCCGATCCGCTCATTTTTTTCTGCACTCCACAATATGCAGACGAGACTTCGATGTACGTCCGGATAAAGAAAGGGGCAGACCCAGATCAGGCGATTGACCATATACGGGCGATTATGAAGAAGGACAACCCGGTTTATCCTTTTCAATATAAATTTGTGGACGACGAATTCAACCAGCTGTTTCTTACAGAAATGCTGGTGAGCAGGCTGTCACGCGTATTTGCCTTCTTGGCGATTTGCATTTCCTGCCTGGGCTTGTTTGGTCTAGCCTCATATACCGCAGAACGAAGGACGAAAGAAATTGGCATTCGAAAAGTTCTTGGTGCCAGTGTCTTAGCCCTGGCCGGCTTATTATCAACCGAATTCCTGCAACTGATTGCGATTTCCTCGTTGCTGGCATTTCCGATTGCGTGGTTTGTCATGCGCGGGTGGTTGCAAAACTATCCATATCACATCAGCATTCATTGGTGGGTTTTTGCGGTCGCCGGGCTTGCCGCCATAGCCGTCGCCATGATTACGATCAGCTACCAAACCATTAAAGCGGCCGTGTTGAACCCGGCTACAAGTTTAAGGGCTGAATAGCATTGGGGGCCCTAATTTTGCCCCGCGAAGTACCTTCTCTTGGAGATCAACCACCTCAAATACCTATTTCCACCGTCAAAAACACGATCTCAATTCCATATACATACCCAATCCCTGCGGTTGCCCGTTTGCCCAAGGACGATCCGACAATAGTCAGATGAAGACTATCCAAAGTTCAGTAACTTCTCCGCTGATTTCCGAAGGCATGGCCACGCTAAAGATTACGAACGGTCAAATCATTACGCCCAGTCAAATTATTCCAAGGGGAGATCTCCTGGTAGAGGGAACTATCATACGGTCCATAACCAAAGGCGAACTGGCGACAGAGGCTGATTTGATAATTGATGCGGAAGGAATGTTTATCGCACCCGGCTTTATTGATCTCCACGTGCATGGCGGGGGCGGCTTCGATTTTATGGACGGTAGCCTGAAGGCGTTTATTGAGATTGCCCGTCTGCATGCGCGTCATGGAACCACGTCCATGACTCCGACCACCCTAACCAGTTCACGAGAGGATCTGGAGCGCGTGCTGTCAATATACCCGGAAGCCTGCAGACAGAATCAATGGGGAGCACAATTTCTGGGCATGCATTTGGAAGGTCCGTATATCGCAGCATCTCAACGAGGTGCGCAAGACCCGCGATTTATCCGGGATCCGGACCCGGCCGAATACCGGGATATCGTCGAAAGGTTTCCGTTTATCCAAAGATGGAGTGCCGCGCCGGAGCTGAAGGGTTCGCTTGCATTGGGAGAGTTTCTGAGAGGCCGGGGAATTCTTCCCGCCATAGCTCATACGGATGCGGTATACGATGAAGTACGAGAGGCATTGCGGTGCGGCTATACGCACGTTACGCATCTTTATTCTGCTATGAGCAGTATTAGCCGGCGAAACGGCTTCCGGTCAGTGGGAGTGATCGAAAGCGCCTTACTGCTCCGGGACCTTAGCGTGGAAATAATTGCGGACGGCATGCACCTGCCCGCTCCATTATTGAAACTGGTTTACCAGGTCAAGGGAGCGGAAAAGACGGCATTAATTACCGATGCGATGAGAGCAGCGGGCATGCCTCCGGGAGCAAGTATCTTAGGTAGCACCAACCAGGGTATACCCGTAATCGTTGAGGATGGAGTTGCTAAATTGCCGGATCGGAGTTCCTTTGCCGGGAGTGTAGCGACTGCAGACCGCCTGGTAAGAAATATGGTTGGTCTGGCTGAACTCCCCTTGCCGGATGCAGTCCGGATGATGAGCGCTACCCCTGCTACCATCCTGGGTTTGGGTGCTCAAAAGGGAAGTTTGGAGCTCGGAAAAGATGCCGATATAGTCATTTTCGACCAGGATATCAGCATACAAAGGACGATCGTAAAAGGGAAAATCGTGTATTCGCGGATACCGGATCCGCGATAAGGGTCGATTTTTTCAGGAAAACCCCATCAACGAAAAGAAAAGCCAATATATGATCCGAGCCTTACCCGCGGACCTCTTGCAGGTGCAGGTCCACGCCAACCGGCTTGAACTAGGAGAAGCCGCTGCCCGGATGGTCGCAGAAAGATTGGCTGGGTTATTTTCTACTCAGGATACCGTCAATATGGTTTTTGCTGCTGCGCCTTCCCAAGCTGAATTTCTTGACCAGCTGACTAGGATGAAAACACTGGACTGGAGTCGGGTGCACGCATTCCATATGGACGAATACCTCGGTTGCAATGAAATGGCTTTACCCGGCTTTGGCTATTTCTTAAGGCGTTCGATTTTCGAACGCCTGCCTTTCCGAACCGTGAACTATCTGAATGGCTTGGTCGATGATCCTGCAAGCGAATGCAAGCGGTATGCCCGATTGATTTTGGATCATCCTCCGGATCTGGTCTGCCTGGGGATCGGGGAAAACGGGCACTTGGCATTCAACGATCCATATATTGCTGATTTCTCCGACGATCAAATGGTAAAAATGGTAACCCTGGACGAAGCCAGTCGAAAGCAGCAGGTGCACGACGGGTGCTTTGCTGAGCTCAACCAGGTCCCAACTCAGGCGATCACTTTAACAATTCCCGCGTTAATGATGGGTCGATTCCTCTATTGCCTGGTCCCCGGCAAAAATAAAGCGAGGGCCGTGCGCGATACGCTTTACCAACCAGTCGAAAAAAAATATCCATCGACCATTCTCCGCAAACATCCAGCCTGCGTTTTATTCCTGGACCCGGAGAGCGCAACCGGGATTAAAAAAGGCAATCCGGCTCGAAAAAGCGGATAGAAGGGATGATTATTTAATTCCGAGTTTTTTCTTAACCAGTGGTAAAACATCCTCACTGGAAGGGAAAACGTGGAGGGTTTCTTTTTCTAAAATATAGACGTATCCATTTTCTTTGGCCACCGCTTGAATCGCATCATCTGCTTTTTTCTGGACAGGCGCGAGGATTTCCTGTCGTTTCTGATCTTGTTGCTGGCTTGCCTGTTGATTATAATTCTGTATTATAGTCAGCATGTCCGCAAGATTTTGCCTTTTCACGTCCAGCTGCACCTTGGAATATTTTATGGTATCTCTTGAATTCAATATGCCTTGCTGTTCACCATATTCCTTCTGAATAGCATCAAATTGTTCCTCAAGCCTATTTCTGAAAACTGCCAATGTAGTATCTGCTTTCTTAAATTCAGGCATACTGTTTAATAGCTCATTAATGCTGATATACCCTATTTTCATTTGCGCCAATAAATCAATTCTGGAAAATGAAAATATACAAATCAGCGGCAGAACGGCTGCAGTCCTTCTCATGGGAGTTAAGTTTGGTTACTGCTTCCGAATTTAACGCATTAAGTAAAATGCAAGCTTCGTAGGATGCCTAGTCTGGCTTGTTTAAGATTTCTTTAACAGCCCTAGTTTCGGTCGCATGCATATTCTTTTGACGATATGACTCAACGTGTCAGGATAACCTCAATTTACTCCGCTTATTCAATTATGGATGTCAATAGAAACTCCTATGAATTTCTGTTTGAACTCAAAAGTCCTCCGAAACCAAGAAATCGGATGGGAAATTGCGAACCAGTCGAAAATTCAGTCGCCTTCTTCATCGGATTCATTGATCGCC
>Ga0207040_1216_pt1 | contig 16199 bp, 14 predicted proteins | sample Alteio_BWMinCont_72_FD_153279 | JGI IMG/M metagenome (GOLD analysis project Ga0207040, IMG submission 153279) | Enriched cells from forest soil in Barre Woods Harvard Forest LTER site, Petersham, Massachusetts, United States -... | ecosystem: Environmental > Terrestrial > Soil > Temperate forest >... | reverse complement strand
GGAGCACTTACCTATACCGGGGCATACACTAGCGACGCCGCCCCGGCTTACAACCCAAATGCGTCGCAAGCCGGCGGCGATCCTTGGGCAAGTTTTTTGCTGGGGTATCCGACCCAAGTGTCCCGAGATTTTCTGATCGATAGCCCGGATAGTGAGATGAAGTTTTTCGGTCTTTACGTCGGCGATGATATACGGGTGTCTTCGAAGCTAACTCTTAACCTTGGCTTACGCTGGGATTTAGAGACTCCGCAAGTGGAAGCCAGGAACCAACTCAGCAACCTAAGCGTGGCAGATAGTCTGATCCATACCGCCTCTCCGGCGGATCCAACTGACGGAGTCAACACCTATTACAAAGGATGGGCTCCTCGTGTGGGATTTGCTTATTCCCCGGATATGGGCAAGACATCTATCCGTGGCGCGTACGGGATGAGCTACTTCCCCGACAACTTTGGTGCGACCGGAGGGACACTCGAATTTGGATACCCATTTAGTCAAAATTTTAGTTTCACTAGTCCGACGACCTACACGCCGTTTTGGACTGTGGCCCAGAACGGTTTGCCAGGCTTTACCCCCGCTCCCATTCAGTCAACCTATGTCCCACCGGCCGGGTTGACGCCTATCAGTGAGCCTCCTAACATCCGATTCGATGTGGCACAAATGTGGAATGTCGGTATTCAGCGGCAGGTAAATCGTTCTGGTGCGGTGGAAGTTGCCTATGTGGGCACCCACGCGTCGCATCTATGGCGATTTCTTAGCATAGATGACCCACCTCCGGGCCCGGGCCCCCTCAATCCGCGTCGGCCTTTCTTTTCGACGCTTCCCCAGGTCGGGAACGTCGTTTTTGGTACATCCGATGGTAGTGCCTCCTACAATGCATTGCAGGCTAGTTACAAGCAGCGAATCGGTGCCGGCTCTGTGGTCACCATCGCATATACCTGGTCAAAAAACCTGGACGATCTGGATGTACTTTACGGCGACAACCCCAGCTTAGACCACCTTCTCAACCGGGCACCAGCCCCAATTTCAAACTTTACGACTGCTGATTACCCACAGGTGCTCGTTGCTACCTACACGTACGAGATTCCGATCGGTCGGGGCCGGACTTTCTTGGGCAACAGCAACACATTGCTCAACGGATTCGTGGGGGGCTGGTCCATCAACGGACTGACCAACATTTCCGCCGGGCCTCCAATCGATATTTATGTCGCAAATTCTCTGCTTAATAACGGTCTCGGAAACCGCCCTGACACTACCTGTTCACGCATTCCGACGCCTAAGAGTGTGAACGAATGGTTTGATACGAATTGCTTCTCGAATCCAGCTCCCTATGTGTTTGGGAACTATAAGCCGGGCGATGTGCGAGCCCCGGGCTTGGATAATTGGGATATGTCACTATTCAAGAAGTTTTCCATTGGAGAACGGGCCTCGGCCGAATTCCGCGCTGAGTTTTTCAACGCATTCAACAATCCACATTTTGGCGCTCCCGCCAATGTCTTTGGGCAACCTGGCTTCGGCACGATCACTAGCACCGCTGTTCCCAATCGACAAATCGAACTGGGCCTGCGCATCGCCTTCTAGGAGATCGAGCGTTTGAATTTGTGAAAAACTCGGTACGGCATCTCACGCAGGCTTATGGAGGCATTCGCGAACACAGAGTCCGAACGTGGAAAAAACGAATGATGTTTGAAGAAGTACGACTGCGTACCGTGTCAATGCGTCGGAGGTAATGATGCGATGTTGAGTCCCCGATTAGGACGAGTGGCGGCAGCCCTCGTGCTGACCGCTTCGATTGCGATGTCGCAGACCGGTGGCAGTGCTGACCCTGTCAAGGTTCTCTTGATTACTGGCGGCCACCCGTACGAGGAAGACGCCTTCATGGATGTGTTCCGTTCGATGAAAAGCGTCTCCTTCACACATGTCGCGTTAGGCGGTGAGGCGGAGAAGAAGCTGAAGCCCGAAGAGGCCAAGAAATACGACGTCCTCGTTTTCTACGACATGTATGAGCAGTGTGCGCCCTACCTCGGCGATCTGCAATTCCTGCTGGAGCAAGGCAAAGGCACCATATTTCTGCATCATGCCCTTGGTTCGTGCTCAGAAGATCTGGAATACGGGTATGTGCTTGGCGGCAAGGCGAGGTTTGACTCCGAGGACCCGAAGGCAACGCTATCGCACTTCAAGGGCGGCACCTCTTATCGCGCCCACATCGAAGATCCCAACAATCCAATCACCGCGGGCATGAGTGACTTCGATGTGACCGACGAGGTGTACTCGAACTACTTTGTCGACAGTGACTCGCATGTATTTCTGACAACCGACAATCCGAACAGCGGGCGCCAACTTGCGTGGACTTCGCAATACAAGAAATCGCGAGTCGCCTATATTCAGCTCGGGCACGACCACGTGACCTATGAGAATCCGAATTATCGCAGACTAGTTGAGCGCTCCATCCTTTGGGTGAGCGGTCTGCTAAAAACGCCGGCAACCGCCGATACGTCGCCGGGAGAAAAGCCCGATGAAGGAGCAAAACTCTATGAATCGCTGGGTTGCGGCGCTTGTCACGGCGAAGATGCGCGTGGCGGGCGCGGCCCCGATCTAAGGAGCCACGCCCTGTGGTCGCGAAGCGATGCTCAGCAGCATGTTTTCGATACGATCAATGGCGGAGTGAAGGGCACCGAAATGCCCTCTTTTGCGAAGTCCGCCACCGAGCAGGATATCGGTAACCTAGTCAGCTTTTTGCAGCATCTCCAGTCCGACGCTTACGGACCGATCGGCGGAGATGCGAATCACGGCCGCGAGGTTTTCCAGTCAGCCGGTTGTGCGGGATGTCATGGGGCGACGGGAAGCGGTGGAGCACTTGGACCCGAACTGGCGGCTGTTGTCCGGTCGAAGGGACTTGACTATTTAAAGGCTGCGATCAGGCAACCCAGTACGGTTCCGTTTAATTATGCGGCGGTTTCGGTAGTCACCAAAGATGGCAAACGCATAACTGGAAGACGCTGTAACGAAGACACGTTTTCCTTACAGATGGTGGACTATTCAGGCAATCTGCAGATGTTTCTGAAGGACGAACTGAAAGAGCTAGTCTATGAGAAGAAGCCGCTCATGCCGAGCTACGACGAGACCCAGCTTTCTCCGCAGTCGCTTCTCGACACACTGGCCTTTCTGCAAATCGCATTCGATCGCCCTAATTTATGAGGTTCCTTTCTTATCTCATTTGTGCGGCCTTGCTAGTGAACGCGGGGCAGGCCGCCTCGAAGGAAGTCTCCTATGAGGAAATTGCCAACCCCTCCAAAGAACCGCAGAACTGGCTGACCTATTCGGGCGACTACCGTGGGTGGCGACACAGCGTTCTTACTCAGCTGAACGCGACGAACGTCAAGCAGCTAGGTCTGCAATGGGTTTTTAACGACGGTCAGATCGGCAAGTTGGAAGCAACGCCGCTGGTGATCGACGGCGTCATGTATGTCGCGCTACTCAATAACACCGTGTTCGCGCTTGACGCCCGCACCGGGCGCGAAATCTGGGCTTACCGTCGCCCAGAGGTCCTCCGGTCACCTGAGCACATCAATGGACCGATCAGCCGGGGCGTAGCAGCGCTTGGCGGGCGCATCTACCTAGCCACGCTTGATGCCTGCGTCGTCGCTCTCGACGCTAAGACAGGAGCCAAGGTCTGGGAGACCAAGGCCGCGGATCCGAACCATGGGTATTACTTTACCCTCGCCCCGCTGGCGGTGAAGGACAAGATTGTGGTGGGCGTCTCCGGCGGCGAGTACGGAATCCGCGGATTTGTGGACGCCTACGATGCTGCCACCGGGAAACTCAGCTGGCGTTTTTACACGATTCCCGGCCCCGGCGAACCCGGCCACGAGAGTTGGAAAGGGGATACTTGGAAGACTGGGGGAGGGCCTGCCTGGATGACTGGCACATACGACCCCGACCTGAAACTAATCTATTGGGGCGTTGGGAATCCAGGTCCCAACTTCTATGGAAAGGACCGGGATGGCGACAACCTTTACAGCAACTGCGTGTTGGCACTCGATGCCGACACCGGCAAGCTTCGCTGGTATTTCCAATTCACGCCTCATGACGTGGATGACTATGACGCAACGAACGTTCCGGTGCTCCTCGACGCAAACGTAGCGGGGCAGAAGCGCAAGCTATTGGTAGAGGCCAATCGCAATGGCTTTTATTATGTCCTTGACCGTGAGGATGGTAAGTTCCTGCTAGCGAAACCATTCGTGCATGTGACCTGGGCCAAGGGTATCGACCCCAATGGTCGCCCGATTGTTTCCGACAGTCCCCTCCTCGTCGGAAGTGAGCGCCACGTTTGCCCGGGGTTGTTCGGAGGAGCCAACTGGCCTTCGCCATCGTACAGTCCAGAGACGGGGCTTTTCTATTTCACGAGCCGGGATGAGTGTCTCATCCATCTGCCAAAAGCGACGCAATATATGGCGGGTGAGCTGTTTTGGGGTGGAGATTCTGAATCTATTATCCCCGATGATAGAGCTCGTGGAGCGGTAGTGGCACTCGACCCGTTGAGTGGTGAACTGAAGTGGGAGTTCCCACATTTTTCTGAGTCCTGGGCGGGCGTTCTCACAACCCAAGCTGGTTTAGCATTCTCCGGAAATGACGAGGGTTATTTCGTCGCGCTGAACGCAGGCACCGGAAAAGTCCTTTGGAGGAGTGCCCTCGGAGGACCCATCACCGCGTCTCCGATTACCTACTCCGTTCAGGGGAAACAGTACGTCGCCGTGGCTTCCCGTTCCGGAGTCTTCGCATTCTCGATTCCATGATCCGCTCCACTCAAGGCAAATCTGTTTATGCCATCGCCACCATGGATACAAAGGGCGAGGAGCTGGCCTACGTAGCCAGGTGTGTAAAGTCCGCGCGCGCGTCGGTGCTGATGGTCGATGTCGGCACAATGTCCTCGCCGGTTGTGTTGCCGGATATTTCCCGCGAGCAGGTGGCGAGGTTTCATCGGGAAGGGCAAGATGCGGTGCTGAAGGTTTCAGACCGGGGTCGGGCTGTCACCGCAATGAGTGAGGCGCTCGTGAAGTTTATCCAATCGGAATATGAATTGGGTCGAGTGGCCGGAGTGATTGGCCTGGGCGGGACGGGCGGTTCGGCCTTGATCGCTCCTGCCTTTCAAGGCCTTCCGATTGGTTTGCCGAAAGTGCTCGTTTCCACGGTTGCTAGTGGAAACACCGCACCGTATGTAGGCTGCTGTGACATCACCATGATCTATTCCGTCGTTGATGTAGCGGGTCTGAATCGAATATCCCGGCAAGTGCTCGGTAATGCGGGACATGCCATCGCCGGGATGGTTACGCAGGACACCGGTTGCGGCGACTCGCGGACGGCGCTCGGTATGACGATGTTCGGCGTCACTACTCCCTGCGTGACCGATGTGCGCGAACAACTGGAAGCGAAAGGGTTCGATTGTCTGGTTTTTCACGCGACCGGAACTGGTGGACGGGGGATGGAAAAATTGGTTTCCAGCGGAATGATTGACGGAGTGCTGGATATAACAACGACTGAGGTGGCGGACGAGGTGGTCGGCGGCGTTTTCCCGGCAGGTCCCGATAGATTCGAGTCGATCCTGACTCGCGGCATCCCCTGGATTGTGAGTCTCGGTGCTCTTGACATGGTGAATTTTGGCGCTCGAGAGACCGTTCCGCCGCAGTTCCGGGAAAGAAAGCTGCATGTTCACAACTCGCAGGTTACGTTGATGCGCACGACGCCAGAGGAGAACCGCCAGATGGCGCGCTGGATAGGCCAAAAGTTAAACCGCTCTCATGCCCGGGTTACGTTGCTCATTCCTGAAAAAGGTGTTTCGAAGCTCGATGCTCCCGGTCAGCCCTTCTATGACCCGGAAGCTGACTTTGCCTTGTTCGAAGAATTGGAAGAGTGCGTATTACAAGATGATAAGCGTGTGATTCGAAGGTTGCCGTATCACATCAACGACCATGCATTTGCTTCCGTGCTCGTCGAGGAGTATCTGGCGCTCGCCGGCAGGCCGGCAAACTGAGGAAGGGTTGTGATCACGATGGAAAGAAAAAAGATTCTCGAAAACTTCCGAAAGAAGATTGCAGATGGAAAGCCGATTATCGGCGGAGGCGCCGGCACCGGGATCTCGGCCAAATGCGAAGAGGCTGGTGGCATCGATCTTATCGTGATCTACAACTCAGGCCGATTCCGCATGGCAGGACGAGGCTCGCTGGCGGGCTTAATGCCTTACGGCAACGCAAACCAGATTGTCAAGGAAATGGCCCTGGAGGTTCTCACCGTCGTCGAGCATACGCCGGTGCTGGCGGGAGTATGTGGCACAGATCCGTTCATGATTCTCGAGCACTTCCTACGCGAGCTCAAAGACATGGGATTTTCCGGGATTCAGAACTTCCCGACGGTCGGCCTGATTGATGGCACGTTCCGCGCCAATTTGGAGGAGACGGGTATGGGTTTTCGGAAAGAGGTCGAATGCATTGCGGCAGCACACGCGATGGACATGCTCACGACTCCATACGTCTTTAACCGCAACGAAGCGAAACTCATGGTGCAGGCGGGCGCTGACATCATTGTTGCCCACATGGGACTCACGGCGAACGCCACAGATGGGTGGAAAAGTGAGAATACGCTTCAGGATTGTGTCCGTGAGGTGGAGGCTATCGTCGAGACCTGCAAGTCGCTCCGGGATGATGTGATCGTATTGTGTCATGGAGGACCGATTGCCAGTCCGGAAGACGCAAGCTTCATCCTTGGAAAGGCAGCGGGCGTAGACGGCTTCTACGGCGCGAGTTCGATGGAGCGTCTGCCCACAGAACGCGCTATTACCGAACAAGTACGTACGTTCTCGAAACTAAAGCTGTCGCTTGCTGCGCGTTAGATCTGGCTAGCCGGGAGAAATAGTACATGAGAGTGGGGAAGGCATTTTCCTTTGTTTCTACGGTGGGGCTGGCGATCATCTTCTCGGCCGAAGTGATCTACAGCAAACCTCCTGCCTCCAATCAGTCGCGCGTCATAGAGGTTGCAGGGGATATTGAAGGAGTCCACGACCCCTCGATTATCCGAGAAGGTAATACCTGGTATCTGTTTGGTACCGCGACCGAAGCGAAGCGAGATGGCGAACTCCCCGTTCGCTGTTCTCAGGACCTTCACCAATGGACGAGGTGCGGGTATGTTTTGCCAGGCATTCCGCAATGGATTCAAAAAGAGTGTCCCGATGCAAAAGAACTCTGGGCCCCCGACATTTCTTATTTCGACGGTCGATACCACCTTTATTACGCGTTCTCCGCCCACGGCAAGAACTCGGGAATCGCCCTGCTCAGTAACCAGACTTTGGACCCTAGGAACTCCCAGTTCCGTTGGGTGGATCAGGGACTGGTATTGCGATCCAACGCCAACGACGATTTCAACGCAATTGATCCGAACCTGGTGTTGGACCAGGAGGGACAGGCCTGGTTGGTCTTTGGCAGCTTCTGGAGCGGAATCAAGATGCGGAGACTTGATCGCAAGACCAGTAAACTATCTACCGAAGCTACCCGGGTGTATTCTCTGGCGAGCCGGAAACGCCCCGATAGCTTCGTTCCCGCACCCCCGGGTCTCGCGCCCGCCTGGCAAGCCATTGAGGCACCCTTTGTCGTTCACCATGCTGGCTACTATTATCTTTTCGTCTCCTTCGACCTGTGCTGCAGTGGGACTGAAAGTACTTACAGGACCATGGTCGGACGTTCACGAAATGTGACCGGACCTTACATCGATAAGCTAGGCAAGCTGATGATCGAGGGTGGAGGAAGCCAGTTGTTGGCAGGGAATAGTCGCTGGGTTGGGCCGGGGGGTGAATCCATCTTGATCCAGAACGATGAAGACATCATCGTTTTTCACGCCTATGACCCTACGACTGGACGACCTTTCCTACAGATCTCTACGTTGGAGTGGGACAATGGGTGGCCCTCGGCAGTCATACAGACAAAATCAGAAACTCGTCATCTCTTGCCTGTCACGCAGGAGGTCGTGGGTTCGTTAAGGGTTCAATAAGTCGTTGTAAAAATTCATGAACACCAGTCTGAAAGACTGCCGTCGGCGGTTCAACTCCGTCCCTGGCCACCACATTTCAAAGCAGTTAGATCGAATCAGCAAAATCCCTTCAGTCCGCACCCAGTCCGTTCTCAGCGGGCTTACTGCCACCAGACTGTCGCGAGCTGGCGTATCAAAATGCAGAACCCCCAAACCAGGATCAAGCCCCAATGCAGCAGCCGCTAATCGAGCTTCAGACTCCAACACGCAGTATACGCAGTTCAAAATTGCATTCGGGGGATTGGCAGCGAGTCTGGACGATCCCGTGAGCGGCGAAACACGGGTTCCAAAGGTGCGCCAGTGTTCCGGAACTCGCGGTAGATCGTTCTTGGGGAAGTTGATGGGCAAGTGCTCCACGCTGACTAGTATGCGCGGGCAGCTTGCGACTCGATCAGTCGAATTGTGGATGATTCGCAGGTAGCGCGGGTGATGGTGAATCGAGTTCGGCTGGAGAGAACCCGTCAGTTCGGCGCTTGTTTCTGGGGCTGGGAGTTGTGGAAGCGTCTGGAGCTGGATGGCTTTTTTTAACGGGCACTGGACGGGGAAGCGGCCGAGGTGCCCTGGTCGATCTTGGTCGATCTATACTCTGCTGCACAGCTTGCGATTCGTTCTCAAGATCGCCAGATCTCCCCGTTTTTAGACTTCCCGTCCCAAAACTCGCGGTACAAGAACGGTACAACCAAAACTCGTTCCTTAGCGTTTCTAGTCGTTCCTTACAGGGCATTGCAGAGCGACCGCTGCCTTGTAATTACAACGTGATCCAGCCTGTCATCGGTAAACGTCAGAGGAATCACACGGTTGGCGGGTCGAGTCCCAGCCACCGTCAACCCGCCGCGGTGCTCTGGGGAGGTCCCCCCGCACGGTCAATATTGAGACGTCGCCTGCAATTCTCAGCTAGCGTCACCTGGTTTCGACACTTATCTGTTTAAACGGCGAACTCATTTGGTTTCAGCCCGGGTACGCCATAGAATTGCTGCGTATTTGGGAGAAGTCGCCATGACGCATTGTCCAAGCTGCCGTTGCCTCGTGGCATTCGACAAGAGCCTATTCCGCGGAGCGCGCTGTGAAGAGTGCACTTCGACCCTATTTGTTTCCGCGACGTACATCCGTGCCTTGGTGCTGCTTAGTTTCGCTGCTGCGGAGGCGTTGTTGTGGATAGTAAACATTCGGAAAATCTTCTATTCGAGTCTGGGGGTGCCGTTCGGTTTTCTGGCTTCAGTTTGGCTCGGGTTCCCGGTAGCGTTCTTGATCTTAACGGTGCTGGTGCGAACCGTGCCGCGTCTCGTGGCCCCAACGCTGGTGCTCCGCCAATGGAGTACTGTTACTACGCTTGGCTTGGCTGGCGCAGATTGACGGCGGGCGGGAAGCGAGTTTAGAGATTGTCAGATCTGTGTCCGCGAGCGGATCCAAGCTGTGGGTGTGAGTTCGGGGACGCGCTGGATGGACGTGTTGGCGAGCCCCGGGAGGATGGTGCCGAGGTAGTCGCGTACCGGGATCTTGAGCCGGCGGCAGCTTTCAACCACCGACAGGATGGCAGCCACACGCGGCCCAGCCTGCTCGCTGCCGATGTGGATCCAGTTCTTGCGGCCCATTGCCACTGGACGCATCGAGTTTTCGGCCAGGTTATTACTGAGCTCCAGTTGCGGGTATTCGAGGAAGCGGGTCAGCTTCTTCCACAGCGCCTCCGTGTGACTGCACGCTTTGCCTACCGCGCTCTCGGGCAACACTGTCTTGCTGGTTGCCAGGATGTGTTCCCGGATCTGATCGAGCAGAGCCGGAGCTTTCTCCTGGCGCAGCCGATGGCGCGCGGCGTGATCCATCTGTGCCTCGCGCGCTTCGCGGTCGATCGCGAATAACTCATCCATCAGCTTGACGCCACGTATCGACGCAGCATCCTGTCGGTTGAGTTTTACGGCATCCACAAAGCGCCTTCGCGGATGAGCCCAGCAGGCCGCGTGCACCATCTTCGGCCCACCGATGCCGCGCTCGTAGACGATGTAATCATCGGTTTGCAGAATTCCCTCGAACCGACCCAGAAACCGCGCCGGGCCTTCGCGGCCGCGGCTCATGCGAAAATCGAAGACCGTCGCCCCGCCCGGTGTCCCATACTGCCATAAGTACGCCTGATGATTTTGGCCGCGCTTATCATGCGTCTGCACATCCACCGGCGTCTCGTCAGCCTGGATGTAACTACTAGCCAGCAGTTCCTTGCGCATGGCGCCCACCACTGGCACGAGCATCTCGCCGACGGTCATTACCCAGCCGCACATCGTCCCCCGGCTGATGTCCACGCCGGCGTCGCGCAGCAGAATCGCGCTCTGGCGGTAGAGCGGACTGTGATCGGCATATTTGCTCACGATGGTGTCGATGATGATCTGATCGGAAACCAGACTCTTGGCGATAATGCGCACCGGCAGCGGAGCGGCCTCCACGCCTTGCTCTTCACACTCCTTCTGCTTGCAAGCCCGCTTCTCGCGCTTGGTCACTTCCACGTAGTACTCGGCCCGCTTCACCTTGAGAACTTCGCTCTCTTCGTAGCCGATCACCACGGTTTCGTTTCCGCAGTTGCCGCACACGCACTGCTCCGGCGTGCAGGCAATGACCTTTTCCACGCGCGGAAGATCGGCAGGCAGCTGCAGATCGCTCAACTTCTCACTGCCCGGTCCGTACTTGGCGATCCGCCGCAAACGCAAATGTTCTTCCAGCACCTGGATCTTCAGCCGCGCATACTGTAACTCGCTCCTGGTTGTATCTAACTGCTTCGACGCCGCGCCTAACTGCTCTTCATAAGTCGCAACCCTGCCGCTCAGGGAGGCAAACAGCGCCTCGGGAAGCTGCTCCTTCAGTTGTTCGAGAAGTTCGGCGGGGGAACAAGACCCTGCACCAGCAGTGGGCAGCGCGGCTGTCGGTGGATTCGCACTCACGATGCTTCTTTGATAACAGATCTGGCTGTGGATAAGTGAGCGAAATCGTCAGTGTTTATGCTGGTATTCGTAACTTATCAGATTCTTCCGTGAGCGGCTTGCGATACCATTTCCGCCGCCGCGTTTCGCTCAAATCAATGCCCCCCAACAACAGCGCCAGTTCCTCGTGGCTCAGTACGATCTTTGTGGCCGAAGTGTCTGCTCCCGGCCAGCGAAACCTTCCTCCGTCCAATTTTTTCGAGCATATCCATAATCCGCTATGGTCATAGACCAACAGCTTCAGGCGATTGCGCCGCGCATTGGTGAACAAGAAAACGTGGCCGCTCTCGGGATCGCAGCCCAGATGGTCGCGCACCAAACCGTACAAACCGTTAAATCCCTTGCGCATGTCCGTGGCTCCGGTGGCCACGTAGATCCGCGTCGCTGGCCCAAATCCGAACATCACCCTATCCCTTGTCCAACACCGTCAGCAAACGCTCCAGTGTGGCCGCATCGAAGCCCCGGTTCACCTCGATCCTACGTCCGCTGGTCAACCCCAGCACCAACCCACTGCTGCTGCTCGCCGATCTCCCGCTCGCTGTCCTTATCTCTACCGCCAACAATCGATTGCCTGCCCTGCTTCCTTGATCCTGGGCACGTTGTTTTCTCAGATGACGATCGAGACTACTTCGCGAGATCCCTCGACTGCCGCAGAATTCACTCTGTGTCATGCCGCTCGTTGCAAACTCCGCCACAATCTGCCGAATCTCTTCCCGTGTCCGTCGTTTTGCCGTGGCTACGTTCGTCTGATGATCCATACCCGCATTTCAGCACGGGCTCTGCGGCTTGACTAGGTGGGTTGCTCGAACGATTACTGTCATCGCCCTCTCACGGCGCAAACGCGGGTTCAAATCCCGCCGGGGACGCCAAATCAATAACTTGCGAGAGAAATGTCTACTCTCTGTTTAACAAGCGATCGGAAAAACGTGGGTTCCATCTGCCCGAGGAAGGCGATCATGGCCCCAGAATCTTATCGTACAGTTTCAAGTGGGAAACTTGGAAGTCGCTCGTTTCACGATCGTTGGAAGTTTTGAGGAGGCGCAAGAGTGCCCTTGCCGGATAAAAGGGAGCCAAGGCCGGCGGCGTGAAGCTTAAGAAAATCTGGTAATGCGATTCTGACCCCTTGTTGGCCGGTTACATACCGCGCGGTTTGTAAATTTCGGATCAGCTCTTTGAGTTCTTCATCTCAGAAGCTCACAATCTTCGTCTTTCGGAGTAATTGACCTGCATCTCATCTTCACGCGGATCAGTGAAAAACCATTCCGAGAACTTCGTTGATCACGTGAAGGCTTTGCTCGATCCCGTCCTTCGTAAAGTTAACGTGCAACGCTCTTTTCACACTCTTTCGGAAACGGTTTTTGTCTTCAGCCAACTTGTTCAGATGCTTCTTGAGAAAATCCTTGATGCTGTCGACAATCTCTTTGCCCGCCTTGCCATGTTCCTGCGCTTGTGCCGGACTATCGGCGGTCCGAACGGCGGACGTGAAATGACGGACTTCCGGTACCGTTTCAGAGGCGGCCATTTGCGCCACAAAGGCGGCCTGGAGTTCTGGCGCCTTTTTGAACGCCTCCATGAGCAGACGACGCAAATGCCGGAGAGCCCGTTCTGAGGCGCGACCGTAAAGAGGAAGAAACCCCTCCAGGTACGTATAGTCCACCTGACGCTCTGACCCCAGACGAGCGGCAGCCTCGCGCTCCAAGACTAGCGTCCTCGCGGCCACAGCTCGCATCACCTCGAAAAAGCATCCAATCATGTCGAGATACAATTCGACCAGCGTCCTCAATTGCTTCCTGCGCTCGCGAGCATACGCGGCGAACTGGTCAGGCCTTAGATCCATGAGATCGATGTCAAGTCCGCCAAGGGCGTCTGACATTCTGTCGACGGGAATAGTTTTGACACCGTAACAAGGCATGGGTCATGTTCTCCTTTCACTAGTGTGATGAAGTGCACGGGTGGTAATCATAACGTGAACGCCTCGCACGACAGATGACGACAGATAGACTCTTTTGTAAAGCGCACGCCGCCGGAGCCAAATCGGCTGCGACGGCGTGCGGCGGTCAGAAACCCGGCCGTGGCGGCCTTGGGGTCATCTTCTGTGCCGCCAGTTCCTGACGTATGTTGGGCCAGCCACACCATGGCTCTGTACCATTCCGGCGACCCTTGCTTCGCATACCTGATCTCCAGCAATGCCAAGGCGGGTAAAGCCTCCAGGTCGTATTTGCTGCGATGTGTCAGTCTGTGCGTGTAATTAATCTCATGTCGGCTCTCGTGATCGCGTCGTTTGGGTTAGGGTTTTGTGTTTGCCTGGCCAGCATTCAAACCGCATGCTTGACCACACGGAGCGTTAAACGGTCGTTTTTTTGCTTTTTTGGACGACAGAAGTCATTAATACCTCAGTCGCTGTGGCTGTATGGGGAAGGCTGATCAATGCCAATTTCGATTTCAGAAGTTCTCGGTTTTTGAATTCGAACAGTTGTTCGATACGTTTTCGAAATTCATAAGCGTGAAAAGCGGTCATTCTTTGCCTTCGTGGATACTTACGGGAGTCAGAAAGCTACTGGGGCCGACGGGCCAGTCCATAGGATAGGGGGCTCGCCGCCCGTGGCGGCGCAGGAGTGATGCGGTCAAGGAATGCGGCTCCAGCAAGGCAATGGCTAGAGTTTCGCGTCTCCGCTGATTTCCCGAATTCTCTCCATCTGGTTGGAATAGCGGCTCGGGGGTTCCCAGGCCAATGCCAGCTTCCGGCGTCCCTGAATTGCCACGCCGAGCCTGAACGTCACGATCCTCCTGGCCCGTTCCGTCCCGACGAGAAGGTCGGTCACCAGCAATTCGGCGAGGGGTCGCACGATCTCCTCTGAAACCGGATTTTCCCGCAACGGGGCGAGGGGGTCAGGAATTTCCGTGGCGAACCCCATGTGCTGATCGGCGAACGGCTTGGGTTGCCCGAACAGAACAGTACGCAGGGCGCTTTCGGTGAGATCGCCGGGAGACTTCCCGTTAATTGTCATCTCCCAAGAACGATCCTGCGGGCCGTCCTCGACTGCGAGCTCCAGGCGCAATATTTTGGACCTGCCCGATGTCGTCGTGACATGAACGCCCGTCACCTTTGCGTATTTGCTGCGCCCGGACCAGGTGATGCGCGCCACGGTCCCGCGGTTGAATTTATCGCCGCGCATGTCTTCGAGAGCCCGCGCGACGGCGTCGCCTCTCACCCGCGCCTTGACCTGTATCACGTCACCGCGATCCTCGATCTCCGTGGCGCGGAAAACTACATTTCCCAATTTGCACCACGGCGCCAGGTCTTCGGCGGCGATCGCTTTCAGTCTGTCCTCGACCTGCCGCCGCAAATCATCGACCGAGCTGAATTTCGGCGCGACATAAAAGGTTCTGACTTCATCCAGGAAAGATTGCTCCGGCCCCTCACGTTCGTTCGTATCCAGTGTCCATACCGCCATCCGAAGCGCGTGCTGTTCCGCATGACGGTATTCGGCGTGCGTCGGGGAGAATCTCGATTTCAGGGGCTTGCCGTATCGCTTGCCCAGGATACCGACATAGATATCCGAGCCTTCAACCTCAGCGAGATAAGCATCCTCGGGGTCCGCATCGCGGCCGCCAAACTCTTCGAACATGACCGGACGCAGGCCGACAGCGCGAATGCCGGCAGCAACGGCCTGGCGCTCCTTCGCCAATTCCGCCATGACGCTCGAAATGAAAGCGCGTTTCTCCGCTGCCCATTCGCGCACAGCCTCGGGGGAGGGCAATTCCGCCGCGGCCGCACGATCGATGAGAAGGGACTCGACCTCACTGCTGGATCGCCTTGGCATAAACACATTGTACGATTTCGTCGCCGCACCATCGCCTTCAGACATAGACGAAACGCCAGTTTTGTCGGGAGCCCAGCGGACGGGTGACTGTGGCTGAAGGCCGTTCTCGTTTTTCTGACAATCACAAACTATTTACAGACTACCCGATTGCGAGGCCGAAGCAGCGATGTCCGCCCTGCCTGGAGCCCAGCTCGGCTGCAACTTCCCGCCCCTGCCTTCAGAAGGAGCAAAGAGTCTTGCGGCGTCTCGAAAAACGTGTGCTGGAGTAAACGCATAGAACTCCGAATCCAATCGCACGAGGACGCAAGAACCAATTCTGTCCGGTTGCCCGTCACGATAGATGAACAAAGGTACGACGGATTCCTGCAGGCGTTCGGTTAATAGCCGTTTCTCTTGTTCTTTTCGTGCTGACGCTTGATCAAGGATTGCCTGAAGATTGATCCCGTGTCGATTGGCTACTGGCTCCACCATTGCTGCGACTTCGCGGACAGCGCTGCTTAGCGATTAGCGAGCGCCCCTGATCTCTACGCTGTTTAGCAAAATCCACTCGTTTCGACATGCTTTTCTGGGGATACATCCTGCAACGTAGGTCAGCAATTCTGTATAAATGGCGGGTGGCCCACCCTTAACGATCTTTGCGTGCACCATTCCCACTGAGGGTGCCCCATCCCTGCGTTTTTTGCAAGAGCCTGCCCTGAGCGCAGTCGAAGGGACGGGGCACCCCTCTGTGTTAGTGATGCCAAGCGAGATCAAAAGCCTGGGCCACCCGCCCGGGCCCCGTTGGAGGTTACAATCGCAGCGGCTAGAAAGGAGAAGGTGTGCTCGAACGATTCTCGATTACCGTCGCGGCCGCAACGATCATCAGCGTCTTGGGGAAACTCGCACTTCTCTTTCGCGCTGACCAAGAGGCCGGAAAGGACTGGTTCAAGGGGCCGTCGAACAGGTGGTCCTTTGTCACGTCTTGCTCGCTGTATTCGTAGTTTTTTTCCGTGGCAAAATGATGCATGACGATGCAGCTTTCTTCACCGATCTTGGCAAGGCCGGGATTTTTAAGCCGGCACAGGACCCAAGAAGCTCATCAAGTTTGGGCTGCTGCTAGGATACGTCTCCTGGCTGTTGTGGGCACCTGCGATTTTCTTCCTCGAAGACCGAATCCGCTTCGCTGGTTTCTTGATAGCATCGCTTGCAGTCTCCACTGTGTGCCTTGCAATTGATCTCCTCGCTCGGGTTCAGCCGAACTGGAAGCGTGCTTTCTGGATCATTCCGAATATGTTCTACATCGGGCTTCTGGTCTTGCTCATGTGGGCGCCTTATGCGTCTATCGCTGCTGTAGGCCTCT
>Ga0207040_1215_pt1 | contig 16211 bp, 19 predicted proteins | sample Alteio_BWMinCont_72_FD_153279 | JGI IMG/M metagenome (GOLD analysis project Ga0207040, IMG submission 153279) | Enriched cells from forest soil in Barre Woods Harvard Forest LTER site, Petersham, Massachusetts, United States -... | ecosystem: Environmental > Terrestrial > Soil > Temperate forest >... | reverse complement strand
CGCGATCCCGCCGTCGCTGCCGATCACATCCCGCACAATTACAGCTGGAAACGTTTGTCCCGCCTCGGTCGCGCCCGCCCTGATGGTGTCGCTGTTCCTGACCACGATCGTCGTTGCCGCCGGGAGAGTGCGAACGGCTTCTGGCACACTCGCGGGTGTACCGGGAGTTTGGCTTGCGCCGGGGGTATACTGCACGGAATCGACCTGACTCATCGGATACGTGCGCGTTTCGCCGTTGGCCGCCTTGAGCGTAATCGCGGAGGTGTCGCTTTTCGACACAGTTCCGCTAAAACTCCCGCCATCTTTGAGAGTGACCGTCGCTGTCTGTCCGCTGGCGCCCGACGACGATCCTTTGCCGCAGCCAGCCAGCATCAGTATTCCGAGGAAAATCAAACACAAAGCTTTGTTTCGCATAATATCCTCCAAGTCTCACACAAATACCCGATCGGCGTCTCCGGGCGCGCCCCGCAACCGACCGTTGCGCGCCAGAGCCTCCATCGTGTCTCATTATAAAGACGAAGCCTTGGTTGTAATCATGAGCCGCAAAAATCAGTCGTACTGTCTCTCACCTCATCTCGCACCAGGTAAAGCGAATCGCCCTGTGACAACGATTCACTTGCACAGTGACGGGTCCTGGTGGTTTTGGCAGGACGATGGCCTCATCGAGCAAGGCCCTTTTGTTTCTCATGCGCTCGCGCAAGAATCCTATCAAGCGTTTTCTGAGCGGATCGAAAAACCAGAGGTCCGTAAATACGATCTGAAATGGATCTTGATTGGCCTTATCGCGGCACTGGTTTACTGGCTGCTCTTCGGACCTCACAGCTGGTTATCTGGTTAATGCGGCGACGCTGCGTCCGGTACGTTCTTATAGACCTTCCCGTGCTTCATCACAAATGCTACCTTGCGAACTGCGGTGATGTCATCCAGCGGATTACCGCGGGTCGCCACGATGTCCGCTTCCATTCCCGGCGCAAGCGAGCCGATCTGGTCGGCCATTCCCAGAGATTCCGCGGAGACGGAAGTCCCGCTCGTCAGGGCGTCCATCGGAGTGTCTCCGCCGTCCTTTACGCGATAGATAAATTCCTCGGCATTCCGGCCATGCGATCCGGCCACCGCGTCGGTGCCAAATGCGATCTTCACATGAAGCTTGCGGGCGCGCTTGTAGACATCCGCCACCAGTGGCAGGCCTTTTTCCATGTAGGCGAACCCTTCCTCGTTGTAATTACCAATGCCGAGGAACTTCGGCTTGTTGTCCAGATAGTTATGCAGGACGAGGAAATTCGGATCGAAGAAGACGCCCTTGTCTCGCATCAGCGTCAGCGTCGCGTCATCCAGGAATGTTCCATGTTCGATCGAAGTGCATCCCGCCATGATGGCCGCCCTGGCGCCGTCCGGGGCGTGCGCGTGAACGATGGCACGAAGCCCCATCCTCTTCGCTTCGCCGCAGGTGGCGTTGATTTGATCGACAGTCATGGTCATCTTGCCGCCGTCCCGAATGCTGGCGGTCGCAAATAGTTTAATCAGGTCGGCTCCCTGTGACTTCAGCTTGTCCACCAGTGCGCGAATTTCGTCCGGAGTGCCGCTGTTCTCATTGATTTGTGACAGCGACGTGAGCAGGCGCGGCCCCGGTATCGAATCCTTCGCGATCATGTCGCGGAAATCGGCGTCGCCTGCGGCACCTACGCTTTGCACGGTTGTAAAGCCCCCCATCAGAGTGGCGTACAGATTTCCCTCGGTATAGAGCGCCGCTTGTTGGGGCGTCGACTTAGATCCGCGGCCGGGCCCTTGCTCAAGACGGTCATCCTTGTTGAAGTACCAGGTAGGATGGACATGCGAGAAAGGGCAAACAAGGCATGGGCGCGAACCGGCGGTCCGCGAAATTCATCGGGGGAGGCGCTGTGCTCGGGACTGTGATCGGTGCCGTTGCCGGTGGACCTGCGGGGGCTGCGATTGGCGCGGGCGCAGGCGCAGGAGCGGGCGCAGGACTTCAGGCGGTGACTCGTGGGAAAGCTGTCAGAATTCCTGCGGAATCCATCCTGAGCTTCAAACTGGAAGAACCGGTGGACATCATACTGGCGCAGTAGGCGTCGCGACTGGACGTCCATCGGAGTGGCGGCGCCTGCGGGTCGTGCGGCTCGTTCATTTCGGTGACCTGCCCGGAAAGAGTGTAATGACAGCAGGCTTCCGCACAAATAAAAGTGCAAGGAACGTCGGTCAACCTGCGTCTATATTCAGGTAGGGCAAACGCGGTTTATGTTGTAGGACGTTTCCCCACGGAAATTGTATTTCACGGGATAACCCTAACAATACCAACAAAAATGGCGCTGTACAAAACGAACCCAACCCGGCCAGGTTGAGGACGAAATCGTCCCGCGGCACAAACCTCTACACGCGTCGGGCGTATACTAGTGAGTTAACGAGGTCAATATGCGAAAGTACTGGAAATTCGGCGCGCTGATGGCAATTATTGTGGGGTCACTGCTCTGGCTTGCCACTGCTGGAATCTCGGGATCGCAAACGTACTATAAGACGATATCCGAGCTGTTCCAAATGAGCGGTTCCGCACAGACCAGGCATGTGCGCGTCGGTGGCGACGTCAAGGCGGATTCGATTGTCCACGCAAACGGTGTCGTGCGTTTCGTTCTGGTGCAGGACAAGCTTTCGCTCAATGTCGCCTATGAAGGCCGTGATCCGCTGCCCGATACCTTTAAGGATGGCGCGCAGGCACTGGCCGACGGCCGTCTCGGCCCGGATGGTGTTTTCCATGCTTCTGAAATTCAGGCAAAGTGCGCATCGAAGTACGCGCCCAAACCGGGTATGGCTCCCGACAGCATACAAAAACAGGTTCAGGGCAAATCATCCTACGGTTCGTAGCAGTTATATAAGGTAGAGACTAACGATATGGAAAACATTGGCGCCCTGGCCCTGCTGCTGGCGTTCTGCATTTCGTTGTACGCGATCGTTTCGAGTGTGGTGGGACGGCTGCGGAAAAAGCCGTTTCTCACGCTGAGCGCCGAGCGCGCGGTGCTCGCTGTATGGGCGTTGGTGGCTACCGCGTCCGCCATTCTTGTCTACTCCCTGATGACCGGCGATTTCCGCATGGCGTATGTTGCATCCCATTCGAATCGCGACATGTCGCCCTTCTACAAGCTGGCCGCGTGGTGGAGCGGACAGGAGGGCTCACTGCTTTTCTGGAGCTTTGTACTCTCCACTTATGCCGCGATCGTCGTGCTGGTCACGCGCAAGAACCATCGCAATCTTTTGCCCTGGGTCATCGCTATTCTTTCGACGAACCAGGTTTTCTTCCTGCTGCTGAATAATTTCGTTGCAAGTCCGTTCCAGGTGCTGGCGGTGGATAAGGTTGTGACATCGGTTCCCGATGGCAACGGCCTCAACCCGCTGCTGCAGTACTGGGCGATGGTGATTCACCCTCCGTTTCTCTACCTCGGCTATGTGGGCTTCGCGGTTCCGTTTGCATTCGCCATGTCGGCGTTGATTGGCCGTGCGCCCGGTGAAAGCTGGATCTACACTACCCGCCGGTGGACGCTGATCACGTGGCTGTTTCAAAGCACCGGCGTCATGCTGGGTTCGGCCTGGGCTTATCACGTGCTTGGATGGGGCGGGTATTGGATGTGGGATCCGGTTGAGAATGCGTCTCTGCTGCCCTGGCTTGGCGGGACGGCATTTCTACATTCCGTGATGATGCAGGAAAAGAAGGGAATGATGAAGGTCTGGAATATGGTCCTCATCTCCGCTACCTTTTTCTTATGCATCTTTGGCACATTCCTGACACGGTCGGGAATTGAAAGTTCGGTGCACGCGTTCGCGGAATCGCCCATCGGGGAATACTTCGTGGCGTTTATGGCGCTCGGGATCGCGGCTGTGATCTGGCTGATTCTGGACCGTCTGCCGTTCCTGAAGAGCGAGGCCGAACTGGAAAGCGTTGTCTCGCGCGAGTCGAGTTTTCTGTTCAATAATCTTGTCCTGCTGGCCAGCTGCTTCGCCGTTCTTTGGGGTACTCTGTTTCCTGTCATTTCCGAGAAGTTTTCTTCGGAAAAGATCAGCCTGGACGCGCTTTGGTTTAACCGTCTGATGGTCCCGATGGGGATTTTTCTACTGTTTCTGACAGGCGTAGGGCCGCTGTTCGCATGGCGGAGAACTTCTGTTGCGAGCCTCAGGAAAAACTTCCAGTGGCCGGGGATAGGCACGCTGGTGGTAGCGGCAGGATTGATTGCGGGCGGCATGCGGTACCCCTATTCCATTATTTCGCTCAGTCTTTGTTTCTTCGTAGCGGCCACCATCGCACTTGAGTTTTTCCGCGGCGCCAACGCCATCAAAGATAAATCCGGCACGGGGTTTATCCCGTCGGTGATTGAGCTGACGCATCGCAATACCAGACGCTATGGCGGATACCTGGTTCACATGGGCATCGTGCTTATGTTTGTCGGCTGGAGCGGTCATCCGTTCAATCAGACGGCGGTTGGAGATGTCGAAAAAGGCGGTTCCATGCAGGTTGGCGCGTACACTTTGCGAGTGGCGAATCTAACATCCGGCGATAATCCGAACTATCACTGGGAGACCGCAGTTCTCGATGTATCGAAGAATGGCAGCCCGCTCGGCACGCTGGAGCCGACGCGCCGCTACTACAAAGCCACTCAGGAATCCAACGCCGAGATCGCTCTCCGGGCAGGACTGAATGAGGATCTCTATATTAATTACGCGAACCTGGACGGTAACAAGGTGACGTTGCAGGCTTACGTATTCCCGCTGGTGACCTGGATCTGGGTTGGCGCAGTGACCCTGATTTTCGGCACTCTGGTCGCGCTGGTTCCGAGTAAGGTGTCGCGCTCTTACGCGCGCACGGAAGTGGTTGGCACGGTGAAAAAGGATGCAGTTGTTCAGGCATAGGGCGGTGCTTAAACGCAGCCTGCTGTTCCTCGCTTTGGCTGTTGCTGCCATCGCGCAGAATTCGTCGCAGCTCGAAAGCGATGAAGTGAAGCGGGTCGGTATCCATCTTCAATGTACTTGCGGCTGCAATGACAACCTGAATTGCAACATGTCGAGCGGCCAGTGCCACATCTGCAAACCTGCGCGCGCGAAGATCTTTAAGATGCAGCAGGGCGGCATGGCCGACGATTCCATCGTCACGTCCCTTGTGAAGAGCGGCGAGTTTACACTGCTTAGCGATCCGAATTCTTATTTCTGGGTAGTGCCCTACTTCTCACTCGCGCTGGGCGGCATTGTTGTATGGGCGGTTTTGCGGAAGCTGCGCGGCAACAAGCTGCATCCCGCGGTGGCAGGCGGGCCGGCTATCGATCACGATCCCGACTTTGCCAGGTATCGTGACGTGATCGAAAAAGATACCGAGAAGTTAGACTAATAAAAATCGTGGACCCAAGCCTGATAGTCGGAGCGCTGTTGGGAGCCTTCATGGTGGGCCTCCTGCTGTTCATCCGTCTGAAAGATCTTCCGAAACCCGAGCCCGTTTCGCCGTTCAAACATCTGGATGAGCGCAAGGCGGTCATTTATGAGAACCTGCGCGATCTCCAGTTTGAGTTCCGCGTCAACAAGATTTCAGACGAGGATTACCAGACCACCAAGCTCGAGTTGCAAAAGGAGCTGGCGCGAGTGCTTGCCGAAGTGGATCGTATTAAGAAAGAGCTTTCGATTACGGCAGTGACCGCTGCGAAACCCGCGGTGGCACCGACGCCGGTGGTGGCAGCGAATACTTGCCCAGCTTGCGGCGCAAAGTTTGACAAGGCTTTAAAGTTCTGCGGTGAATGCGGCAAGCCTATGGGAGCGCAGTCATGATGCGCAGAAAAGTCGCAGGCCAAAGGCCTGCTTTACCCAGATTGTGCTTTGCTCTATTCTTGTTCGCCCTGACCGCGAACGCGGCCGTCGATGGCATCGTGACCAACGGCACTTCCGGCAAGCCACAGCCTGGCGCCACCGTCACATTATTTCAGCCAACCCAGCAAGGCCCGCAATTTATCGATAGCGTTAAGACGGACGCCGACGGCAAGTTCGTCATCACTAAGGACATTCCCGCCGGTGGCGCGGGACCACTGCTTTTACAGGCTGTCTACGCCGGAGTACAGTACAACAAAACGCTGCCGCCGGGTGCGCCCACAACCGGTGTGGAGATTCCGGTTTTCGAATCTTCGAAGTTGCCCGGCGCGACGAAGATTGCCCTGCACGCCATGCTGATCGAGCCGAACGGCGGCTCCATGGTTGTCGCTGAGTCCTACCAGTTCCAGAACGATGGCAAGACGACTTGGAACAATCCCGACACGGGCACGCTCCAGTTCTCGCTGCCACCCACCGCGCAAGGCAAGGTAGATGTCAATGTTCTGGCGCCCGGCGGATTGCCGATCCGGCGTGCGGCCGATCCGGCCGGCAAGCCCAACACGTTCAAAGTAGATTTTCCCATCAAGCCCGGCATGTCCGAAATTCGACTCGAATGGACAATGCCCTTCGCCAGTCCCGGTATGTTTGACGGTGCGGTTCTCGCCAAGGACCCGCCGCAAATGAAGATCGTCGCACCGGCCGGTGTGACTTTGAAAGGCGTCGGCGTTACTGCTCTGGGTCAGGAACCCGATCTCCCTGGAGCCACTATCTATGGCGTGGATGGCGTGAAGTACAGCATCGCCGTGGAAGGCACGGGTACGCTCAGAGCAGATTCTGCCGGCGGCAATGAAGATAACGGCAGTCCGAAAGTTTCTGAAAACATGCCAAAACTCTTCGGCCTTTCGGTTGCCACCGGCGATCTGCTGGGACCTGTCTACGCTGTGAAGTGGATTCTGATTTCGGTGCTGGGGATGCTCGCGATTGGCTTCGCGCTGCTTTACCGGAAAGGCAATCCGAATGAGCGCGATCGCGGCTGATCGCGTCTGGAAGTACTTCGGCGATTATCCCGCCCTGCGAGGCGCGACGCTCGAAGCTCCGGCCGGCGCTTGTGTTGCTCTCCTCGGACGCAACGGGGCGGGGAAGACAACGCTCCTGCGAATTCTCGCCAATCTCTCCAAGCCTTCGAAGGGCGCAGTTACTGTCTTTGGCCAATCCGCGAGCGACGAAAAAGTGCGCGCGCGAATCGGCTACCTGGGCCACGGTATCGGGGTCTACGACGACCTTTCGGCCTACGAAAATCTCATCCTGTTCGGCCAGTTGATGAACGTGCCGGACACAAAGGCGGCGGCTAATGCGGCGCTGGAACGCGTCGGTCTGACAAGGGTACGAGACGGCTTCGCGCGCGAGTTTTCGCGTGGCATGCGGCAGAGGCTGGCAGTGGCGCGGGCGTTCCTGCATAATCCCGAGATCCTGCTGCTGGACGAACCGTTCACATCGCTCGATGACCGCGCTATTGCTGTGTTGCACGAACTGCTGCGTGACGCCCTGAACAAAGGCGCCACCATCGTCATGTCGACGCACCAGATTCGCGAGGCGATGGAACTGGCGACACAGGTGGCGCTGCTCGAACGGGGCCTGATCGTACATAGCGGCCCACGAACTCCGGAGATGCTGGCTGATCCCGGCTGGCTTTACCGTAAGTATGAGGAGAAACCGCAGTGAAGCGCGGATTGCTGGCAGCGCTGTTCATTGCGCGCAAAGACCTGCGCACCGAATTTCGAACCAAGGAAGCGCTGAACGCGAGTATTTCGTTCGCAGTCGTGGTTCTGATGCTGTTCAGCTTTGCCTTCGATCTGGGCCGCGACGAATTCTATGACATCTCGGGCGGCCTGCTCTGGTTGGTGTATGTATTCGCAGGCGCGCTTATCGTGAACCGCAGTTTCATCCGCGAAGTTCCAAACGATTGCCTCGACGTTCTGGTCGCCTCGCCGATGCCACCGTGGGCCTTGTTTCTCGGTAAGGTCATCGCCAGTTTCGTACTGCTGATGATCGTGGAGTTAGTTTCCCTGCCTGTATACGGATTGTTCAATAACATTCAGTGGATGGCGTCGTTCTGGCCGCATATGGGCGTAATGATGCTGGCTACGTGGGGGATAACGATTACCGGCGTGGCGTTCAGCGCGGTCACGGTCAATGTCCGCCTGCGCGAACTGATGTTGCCTGTACTGCACTATCCGCTGCTGATCCCTCTGCTCATCGGAGCTATGCAGGTTTCTACCGCGCTCCTGAAGGGTGAAGCGAGTGATATCGGACAGGAACTCCGAATCGTAATCGTATTCGATATGGTTTTTACTTCGTTGGCGCTTTACCTGATAGAGTTTATTCTGGTGGGATAGCAAGGAATCTTTATGCGCGATAAGGCTACTTACATTCTCGGCATTCTTGGCACGCTTCTGATGGCGTGGAATATGCACACGATCTTCGTCGTATTGCCGGGCGAAGCGGCGCAGGGCCAGATCGGAAAGATGCTCTTCATCCACGTCCCCGCCGCGATTACCGCTTATTGCTTCTATGCCGTGGCAGTTGTCTGCAGCATCGGATTTCTCATCACGAAGAACTTTAAGTTCGATTCGGCTGCCGTTTCAGCTATAGAAGTCGCGCAGACATTCACGCTGGTCAATCTGGTTACGGGCAGTCTGTGGGGACATATCATCTGGGGAATCTGGTGGACGTGGGATCTGCGTCTCACCAGCCAGTTCATGTGCTTCATGCTCTATCTGGGATACCTTCTGATGCGTCCCGCTATTGCCGAGGCCACGCAGCGCGCCACTATGTCGGCGATTCTTGCAATCTTCGCCGCCGCGGATATTCCCCTGGTCGTGATGGCTATCCGGCTGCATAATGTCCGGACCCAACATCCGGCTCCAGTGCTCGAAACCGGCGGTGTGGATGCGACGTGGTGGCCGCCGCTTCTGATCGGTTTCGTCGCGCTGGTATTAATCGCATCGGCGCTGCTGTTGGTTCGCCTGCGGCAGGAGTCGGTGCATCGGGAGATCGATTCAATGCGGCGCGAGTTGCACGCGGCATAGTCGAATAAACACGGGCAGGAATCTAAAACATGGACGCCATCAATCAGACATATCTTTTCTACGGCTATACCGCAGCCTGGATCATCGTGCTCGGTTTCATCCTGATCCTGGTCCGCCGCGGGCAGCGCATGGATCACGAGCTTGCGCGGCTTAAATCGCTGATGGAAGAAAAGAAATAAGCCAGCGGAACAAGTGAAGCAGCGGCGGGGGAGATAGTCCGCCGCCACTCCACTTTCCGCAACGCCGTCTTTTATTCCGGGCGGCCGAAGCTAAAGCCTAAGCCGATCGAATACTCCGGGACGACGTTGTGCCCGTACTGGAACAGATTCGCAACCACGTGAGTATCAACTGCCGGCCGTATGAACACGTGGTCGGTCAGATAGAACCGGGCCGCCAGGGCGAAATGTCCCTGGAAGTGATTGGAATTCTCCACGGGCTGGGTGGATGTGCTGCATCCGGCAAAAGGGTCGCAGCCTGTCTGGCTATACGAATACCCCAGCTTCATCCCGCCGATTCCTGCCCGGATCTCGGGTTCGAAATGCTTCGTCGAGATCGGTGTCCAGACGCCATCAAAATTATAGAAGAGCGGCCGTTCCAGCAGGCCTGCATAGGCGGCATTCGAGGCGCGCCACGAAACATCCGCGCCCACGCCGAAGTGCTTCGTAAACATCACACTCGCGCCCAGATCGGGGAAGGCTCCGGCAAGTTTTGGAGTGGTAAACGTCCCGGTGCCGAACGTATTGATTTGCTGGTTGCTGGAACCGTCAATCGCCGTGCCCACGCCCGCGTATACGTTAACGCTCTGCGCCATCGCTAACGGCGCTAAGTGAGCGCCAATGAATAATCCGATAGAGACACAAATAGCCCGCTGTATTTTCACAGTAAACTCCTGAATATTTTTCCTCGAGATTTCACAGATCACCGTCCTCGCGTCCGATCAATTACGCTGGCCGCCAATCGTGTTTAACCAACCACTGCTCTGTGCTACGTGGCGCCTCCCGAATTGGTTACAGCATCTGCTCCCGCACTGTGCGGTTGCTCTCAATTGCACGCGGATGAATACTCAGTTGATAAAATTCAATCGATGCTTGTCCCAACTTCGTTGCCGCGATTAGTTCTTGCTTGTCTGCTATTTACCGGTCTGAGTTTCGCTCAGGACACCCCCGCTCCGCCGCAGGCAACGGCTCCCGTAGCCGCCGATCCCAACGCTTCCGGCCCGGGACTCTATGCCACTTTCGACACATCGATGGGGCCGATTGTGGTGCGTCTGCTGGAAGATAAAGCGCCGAAGACGGTGCAGAACTTCGTCGCCCTCGCGAAAGGCGATAAACCCTCAGCCGATGTCGAAGGGACTCACATGGTGAAGAAAAGGTTTTTCGATGGCATGATTTTTCACCGGGTAATCAGAGGCTTCATGATTCAGACGGGCGATGTTAAAGGAACCGGCGACAGCAACTGCGGTGTGGATCCGATACCCGATGAGATTGATCCGGTACTGAGATTCGATGGTCCGGGTCGACTTGCGATGGCGAACATCGGCCAGCCCAATACCGCGGCCTGCCAGATTTTCATTACCGTAGGACCCGCCCAGCATCTCAATGGCACGTTCACAATTTTCGGATTGGTCTCATCCGGTCAGGACGTCGCTGATAAGATCGCCTCAGTTCCTACGGCGGGCGAACGGCCGGTCACACCAGTCGTACTTAACAAAGTCACGATCGAGAGAAGGGATCATTGATGAAGTTGCCGATAGCGTTAGTTGCCTCTCTCTGCGCCGGTGCTTTGCTGGCCCAGCAAACCCAGCGGCACTTCGATCTCTACGCGCATTTCGATACATCCATGGGTGAGATCGTCGCGCAATTGTATCCCGAGCGGAATCCGGTGACGGTGGAGAACTTCGTCGCTCTCGCGGAGGGCAAGAAGGGAACGCTCGACAAAACCGGAAAGCTGGTACACCGCCCCTTTTACAACGGGCTTACCTTTCATCGTGTGATCAAAGGCTTCATGATTCAGGCCGGTCTGGTGAAGGATGGTTTGGCATGCGGGATTGCCAATATTCACGACGAATTCGATTCGGCCCGAAGTTTTGCGTCGCCGTTTCAACTGGCCATGGCGAACACGGGGCGGCCTAATTCGCAAAACTGCCAGTTCTTCATCACGGTGACACCGCAAAAGCCGCTGGATGGCAGCTACACGATTTTCGGGACGGTTGTATCTGGCCAGGATGTGGCCGAGAGCATCTCGAATGTGCCTGTTAAAAACGAGCGCCCGGTCACGCCCGTGATTATTAAGACCGTCACGATTGAGCGCCGCCCGCGCCAATGACGCCGCACCTGCCGCTCCTGGTGCGTCGTACACTCATTTCATGAGGATCGCAGCTCTCCTTGGCGGCTTGTTTCTGACTGGCACGCAGTTTGTCTTCGCGGCGGCTGACCCGTCGCTCACCCGACTCGAACAGCAAATCGAATTCCTGGCGCGCACTACCGATGCAGTGGTAGGCGTGAGCGCTCTGCATATTGAAAGCGGACGCTATGTCTCCGTTCGGGGCACCGAACAGTTCCCCCAGGCGAGCGCGATCAAAGTTCCTATTGCCGTTCAGATCATGGCGCTGGCCGACGAGGGTAAGCTCACGCTTGGCCAGATGGTGACGTTGAAACCCGCCGATTTGCATCCGGGCAGCGGACGAATCAGTGAGTTGCTCTTTCATCCAGGCGTTGCACTCTCGATTGAAAACATCCTGGAGCTTGCTATCGTCATCAGCGATAATTCGGCGGCTGATCTCATGCTGCGCTCAGCCGGTGGCCCGGCGGCGGTAACTGCGCGTATGAAGACGTTGGGCTTGAACGGCATCCGCGTGGACCGGTCCATCGCAGTGTTGCTGGCCGATTGGGGCGGTGTCAAGACTCTTCCGCCCGAATCCGAGTGGACCCGCGACATGTGGGACAGGCTCTTCGATGCCGTCCCCCAGAGCGAGCATATGGCCGCGCGCCGTCTGCAAACCCAGGATCCACGCGATACCGCAACACCCGCCGATATGACCAAACTTCTGGCGCGCATCTGGAAGAAGGATCTTTTTTCGCCTGTCTATGCCACTAAAATGCTGGAGGTCATGGAGCGTTGCCAGACCGGTAAGGCGCGCATCAAGGGACTCTTGCCGCAAGGCACAGACGTCGCGCATAAGACCGGAACGGTGGGTGGAGTCGTAGACGACGTTGGTGTAATTACGTTGCCGGGAAGAGGCGGGCATGTGGCTCTCTCGATATTCACCAAAGGCTCCAACCGGCCTGAAGAGGTTTCCGAAAAAGCGGTGGCGGAAATCTCCCGAACCATCTACGATTACTTTGCGTTGTTTGCCGACCAGAGTTCCGTGGCAACGCCCGCTCCCGAGCCTCCTCAGTGACGGACAACTGGGACAGTTCCCTTTACGACGACCGGCATTCCTTCGTCTGGCGTGCGGGCGCGAACCTGGTGGATCTGCTCGACCCGGTAGTGGGGCAACGCATTCTCGATCTCGGCTGCGGTACTGGTCACCTGACGGCGAAAATCGCGGAAACCGGCGCGACCGTTATTGGGCTGGATTCATCGACATCGATGATCGCGCAGGCGCGCCAGAATTTTCCTAAGCTAACCTTTGCATTAGCGGATGCCCGTGATTTCCGTTTCGACGAGCCCTTCGACGCAGTGTTTTCGAATGCCGCGTTGCACTGGATTCACGATGCGGAAGCTGTCGTGCGATCCGTAGCAGCCGCGCTCGGCCCCAAAGGGAGGTTCGTGCTGGAGATGGGCGCGCGCGGTAATGTCGGGCGCATCCGAACGGCAATCGAAGACGTTCTGACAGCGTCCGGCCATTCGCCAAAATGCCCCTGGTTTTTTCCGAGCGCTGGCGAATACGCCATTCTTCTCGAAAAATGCGGCTTCGAAGTCAAAATGGCGCAGACCTTCGAGAGATGGACTAAACTGGAGCATCCGGAGCGAGGTCTGCGCGAGTGGCTCGAAATGTTCGCCGGCGCCTGGTTCGAAGAGATTCCACTCGGCCAACGCGAGCCGATTTGGCGCGTGATCGAAGATCGCCTGCGGCCGGATCTCTATCGGGATGGCGCCTGGTGGGCGGATTACCGGCGCCTGCGTGTCGAAGCTGTCAGTTGCTCGTAGGCGAAGATAGCTCGTCGCCCCACGTCCGCCGCAATTCAGCGAGGAACTGATCTGGTTCTTTTGCTTCGAGCAAGACGGCGGTCCCGCCGCCGCCTTTCGGTGGCAACAGCACCACGCGGGTGCCGTCGGCCCGATACACTCGAACGGTTCGGCCGCTCGAAAGCCGGAACCATCCTGAGTGATAGTGCTCACTGCCGAATCCGTTCGTGCGTTCCACAGGCCGCCATTCCGGATCTTTGTCAAAATCAATCACGCGTACGTCGCCGACGTCGACGCGTGATGCGCTCAGGGTAACCGGATAGAAACGATCGTGGATTGCCAACGAATCCTCCGTCAACGTGTAATCCGGGGGGCCCGGCCTGTAGAGGAATATCCCACCCACAATCGCCGCTCCTGTCATCAGGATGGCGGCGGTTATCCAGCCTGACCAGCTCGATGTGCCGGCATCGGGAACAGGCCCGCCTGCTGCCACCGGCTTGCCCAGAGCCGCGATGAACCCAGCTGTGTTGTCCGGGCTGACAATTGCCGTTTCCGCATCGCTGACCAGCACCACCGTCAGGCTGCGATTCGTGACATACCAGTTGCTTGTGCCGAGTGTTGAATTCCGGAACAGCCCGTAGTACCCGAACAACCCGCCGCTGCCAAGAATCCTGAAACTGTAAAGAAGATCTTCACGCGTCGCGATTCTGACTTCGCGAATGCCTGAAACAGGCAGATGAACGTTGCCAATCAGTCGCCTGATCACCACCTCGCCATCCACGATCGAATAACCCGTCGGTGACCACGCGTACGCCGCGAGAAAGATGGATGCCAGAACACCTTCCGAAATCACGCTTCGGGTTCCGGCCGCGATCACCAGGAACAGAATGAAGACCGCGGCCGAAATCACCTTTGTGGTTGTATCGTATGAAGCTCGAAAAGACATACTCCCTACTTACGCCTCGCTTTCAACTCCGCCAGTTGACGGTCAATCTCGCTCTCTTTTTCCATGGCGGCGAACTTGCCGTTCACGTCGTCGGAAAGCAGTTCAGATGAAGCCTGGGTTGTGGCTTCGGTGTGCTGCACCTTGTTCTTCATGCGATCGAAAGCGGCGGCATTCGAACCATCGCCGATCGCCCGCCCCGCATCGTTAGCCTTGCCGAGAGCGCGTGACCGCCGGTGTTGCGCGATCAGAATATCGCTCTTCGACTTTGCTTCCTCCAGCTTCTGCTGCAGTTTGATGAGCGCCTGCCGCAGTGTATCCACCTGCGTCTTTTGATCTTCCACCTGCTGCTGAAAACTGCCGGCAGTGCTCTTGTAGCTCATGGCGCGTTCGATGGCCGCTCGAGCCAGCGCATCGTCGCCCTTATCGATCGCCATCTCCGTCCTGCGGTTCCATTGCTGCTCCGCATCCACATTTTCCTGCCGCTTCTTCTCGAGCACGTGCTGATCCGCGATCGAAATCGCGACCTGCGTCTTGACCTGGAGAAGCTGGTTCTCCATATCGAGAATGATCTGCTTAATCAGTTTTTCCGGGTTTTCGGCCTTGTCGACGAGGTCGTTGAGATTCGCCCGGACCAACGTTGTAACTCTTTCCAGTAGTGCCATGGTGTTTCTCCTTTTATGTATTCGGCGTAATGTCTTTGGGTGTTATGTCAATCGGCGCGCCTGAGGGTTTCGCGGACTTGTCGCCCATTGTCCGGACTTTGCCCAGCAGATCCTGTAGCTGCATGCCCGAAAGCGTCTCAAACAACGCGGGTATCTGGGCAGCCATCTTGATCATGTCCCCGGTGACCTGATTCATGCCGCTTGCTTCGTTATTGCCGGTGGAGACGATGGTGATCTTATCCACGTTGGCCAGCGGTGCGGCCAAAGCCCTCACCACTTCCGGCATCATTGCGATGAGCTTGTCTGCAATAGCGGCCTGGTTGTATTCCTGATAAGCGTTGGCCTTGAGGTTCATGGCCTTCGCTTCCGCCTCGCCTTTCTTGAGGATGATTTCGGCTTCAGCTTCGCCCTGTGCGCGGATCGCCGAGGCCGCACCTTCGGCCTCCATGATGCGCCGCTGCTTCTCGGCCCCGGCCATCGTCTCAACGCGCTTGCGCTCGAATTCGGCAGCCTTCGCTACAGTAGCCGTGAGCTCGCGGTCGCGGCGCAGAATTTCCGCATCCTGCACTTTGACTTCATGCTCTTTTTCCACCTGGCGAACCGTCACTTCTTCGGCGCGCACCTGCTGCAGCATGATGTTGGTCTGGATCTCATACGACTTATCCGCCTGCGCCTGCTGCTTCTTGACTAGTTCGAGGTATTCGGCTTTTTTGACGTCGAGATCGCGCTGCGCCTCGGCCTGCTTGGCCTGCGAGAGCGTTTCGGCGAGCACGCGCTCCTGATCCGCCTGCGCCTTCGCCACGGCGGCTTCCCGCGACGCGATTGCCCGTCTCATGGCAGTGTCGCGATCGGCTTCAGCGGTGGCAACATCGGCGTCGCGCTTGATGCGCGCCACGTCGGGGCGGCCCATGTTGCTGATGTATTCGTTCTTGTCGCGGACTTCCTTGATTGTGGACGAGATGACGTCCAGGCCCATCTTGTTCAAATCGTCGGCGCAGGTGGAGCGCATGCGCTCACCCACCATTTCCGGCTGCTTCACGATCTCTTCCACGGTCAACTGGCCGATGATGCCGCGCAGATGGCCTTCCATCACGAGCCTGATCAATCCTTCGCGCTCGCCCGGGGACTTCGAAAGAAACTGCTCGGCTGCAGTGAGGATGCTCTCCGGATCCGACTTCACTTTGATCTGCGCCACAGCTTCCACCGTGACCGCAACGCCCTGCCGCGTGTACAGATCCTGCGTCGGAGCTACGTCGAACGACATCAGTTCGAGCGAGAGGCTCCGGCAAAGTTCCACCATGGGCAGCACGACAGTGCCGCCACCCTTGATCACGCGCGGAACACCGCGGAATCCATAGACGATGAGTGCCTCGTTCGGTCCCGCCTTCCTGTACAGCCGGGCGGACATCACGATGATGAACACGACCGCCAGTATGGCGGCGCCCGCAATGACTAAAACCTGTTGATTCATAAACTCGATTTCTCCTGTCCTTCCTTTTCGGCCAGCGGGTCTTCCCACGGCCGTACGTACGCGAT
>Ga0207040_1212_pt1 | contig 16366 bp, 14 predicted proteins | sample Alteio_BWMinCont_72_FD_153279 | JGI IMG/M metagenome (GOLD analysis project Ga0207040, IMG submission 153279) | Enriched cells from forest soil in Barre Woods Harvard Forest LTER site, Petersham, Massachusetts, United States -... | ecosystem: Environmental > Terrestrial > Soil > Temperate forest >... | reverse complement strand
ACTCCGTCACCGTTCCGAACGGCTCGGGCGGCAATACAAGCCGTCAGCCATCTCTTGTCAATCCGAACCAGAAGCAAGATCCCACTTATCCCTGCGTAGGCCTATGGGCGGCTGCCTATGATGATAACGTCGTTGACTTTGGTGGAAACATCACAATACCTGTTTCTGACCTATTGGACCCCAGTGGAAACCGTTGGGTGCATGATGACGAACTCAACCAGGGTTGGCTCCAAGCGGGCTTTTTCTCCTACAATATCAATGATGGTTGTGGACCGATTAACACGACGATGGCCTTTCCCCCGGCTCCCGGCAGCAATCCACTTACAAGCACAGCGGGTCAGACCTGGCCAATACGAGGCGCCGAGGAGGCCGTCCCAATCAATCGTGAGGGTTTTCGAAGCGACATCAAACTGCTCCTCACGACATTAATGAATCCAGATGTGCGGAATTTTTTTGGGCGCGGACATGGCAACCCCAATCAGTTTTTGGGCATTCCAATGGCGAGGCTGGGGACACTTGTTCCCCAGCGATATCGGTTTGTTTTCCTTTGTGGCTGCGCAACCTACAGTTTCGTCAATTTTTCCGCGTTCAAGGCTATCGCGACCGAAGTCCCACCGCAATCCCTCTCCTCCAGTGACCAGGGCTTTACGGACGCAAGTTTTTATGAATTGAGTGGACTCCGGCCGGCAGCTTTTATGGGGAACCTCATTGATGAAATTGGATATTATGATGTAAGTCCCGCCGACACTGATCCAACAACCCACAAAACTTGCACGATGCGTAACATCGAAGCCACCGGGAATTGGCACAAACAATTTCTTTTCTATTGGATAGAGGAAGGCTTCCAGTTGTATCAGGCTAAGCTACAGGCTGACAATCTAACTTGGGGCCCGATTGCGAACCCACAACCGCCGCCTCTCGCGCAGCTTGTTGTCGAAAGCGATGCGAACGGAAATCCCATTTACTACAGTCCAGTCACGGCACTAAAAATCGGCGGCTACCTTCCGTTAAAGTTTAACGAGTTAAATCATGCTAATGACTCTTGGTAGATGAACCTGCTCCCGAGTCAAGCCTGATCGTGCATTTGGCTTATGGTCTTGACCAACGCCCTTTTGAGCATTGCTTTTGGTATTGTCGCCAACTTTACCAACGTGGTACCGATTCCAGATGAAGCGGTTCCCAAACGCGTAGAGGATTTGGCTCGCTTTATTGTGGGGTCGCCGAGTTCGCCCCTGGACATGTTTTTGGTTGATCGAAAGGGGACCGAATTCGAGATCAGCGGCGGCGTGGTCCGTCATTTTGATAGTCCGGGGTCTTATTTTGGTCTTCAAGACCCACGCTCAATCGACCGTTATCGCGGCTCTTCCCAACTGAGTTCGAATGAGGTAGTGGAAATAGCACGGAAGACTCTTCAACGGCTTGTAAGGAACGGGGACCCACTAAGGAAAGGACCGCCGTTCGTGCTCTACGCAGGAATTTCCAATGGACAAAGAATTCCCTTCTGCAAAGTGAGTTGGGGTGGGCCAGTTACATCACCCGACTCCGTCGGCGAGGTTGAAATTGACGAGCGCGACGGACGGATAGTATTTTTGCACCTTTGGCATCCTGCTTTTCTGGACTACGAATTTGCCCTTGAAATTAGTAATCGAGTCTTTCGAGTGGACCCAGTCGTGAAACGGGCGACGGAAGAATCACGCGTGCCGAAATATCAACGGCCTCATCCGAGTCCGGAATTTGCCGGCCTTGTCATCAGGGATTGGCTCCGGTTTTGTGGCAAAATTGGAATATCCCCGGGTGGTCAGACCAATCTATCGGACATCAACTGGGACCGAACCTGGCTCTACACGAATGGATTATTGTCAGCAACAAACGCCGTGTGCCAAGTTCGATTCAAGAATGGAACGTGCTTCGAATCATTTCGAGGCACCACCATTGGCCACTTTTCCCGGGAAGCATTTTTCACGGGCTATTGGGACACAAATCACGAAGGCATGATCCGACTCCGAGGCCCGATTTTCAAACACTGGGAAGAATTGGCTGCCAATCTTGAAAAACTTCTCGTCAACAAGCTGGCCATCCCTACGAATCTCATTTCCGGCTTTAAACCAAGCCCCGAGGTCAAGCCGCCTGAATTCCAGAGTGTGGAATTTAAGAGGAGCGAAATCGGATGGCGTCATTGGCCGCCCCACCCGGGGCGGTCCATTTCCGTCAGGGAGTCAACTTTGGGCTTCGTCGCCGAGTTTGATCTGGAAACCGGGCAGTTGGAATTGATCTATTTCAGGGAACCACGGTTCGTAGATGCGCTCGTACGGTCGCGCCTCTCGTCCACACCATGAGCGGGCGGGCGGAAGTGCCCTTGGTCGCCGCTCCGTTTGCGGGGGTGAGCGCGCAGCGCAACTCGCGCACCGGCGGGGCAATCCTTGTTGCCGCCGCTTTTGTTTTGCTTTCATTCGCTCTGCTTCACACCTTGATCCCCTCCGCCACCGCCATCCAAATCGGGGCGGACGAGGGATTTGAATTGGCAAAGGCTACGCTGTTACGGCATGGCCACAAGCTTTACACCGAGGTCTGGAACGACCAACCGCCCCTGCACACCTTCGTTGTCGCCGGCATTCTCCATCGACTTTCTTCAACGGTCTTGGCTGCTCGATCGGTGACGATAATGTCAACAGGGCTTCTGTTGGCCTCAATTTTCTTGATCTCTCTCAGCCTTCATGGTTGGCGCGTCGCGTTTGGCACGACGGCTTTGATGATCGTCTCGCCCGGTTTCCTCGAATTGAGCGCCTCGTGCATGCTCGAAATTCCCGCACTCGCCCCAGCGGTCGCCGCCCTCTGTGTTTTAATCTGCGCGCGCTGGAACTCGATCTTGCCTGAAATCGCGGCAGGCTTGCTCTTCGCCGCCGCACTGCAAACGAAGCTGATTGTGGCCGTTTATCTTCCCTTAACGCTGATGATTTTTTGGTTGCGAAACGCAAACAAACCGGCCCTGGTCCCAACCCACCGCTCCTCGAATCTGAAGGCGAAACCGGCAGTCCCGGGCCGGTCTAGATTCACAATCCCACCGCTCAAGTTGAAGAATATCGGCTTCCCGCTTCTGATCCTCTGCGGGGTCTTGGGCTTGGGCTTTGTGGGAATTGATTTGTTGGTCGATTCAGGAGCATTTTTGCTTCATTTCGCCCAGACTTGGTCTTCCCATTTCGGGGCAGTGAAATCCTTTGAATTCTCATCGCCCGGCGAGCACCGTTTTGATTGGAGCGTCCTCCTAAAGAACTGGGACACGACGGTTCCCGCACTGATCGGAATCATGGTTTGCTTGCGGAACCTCCGGGGCCAAGTGGGGGCTCTTCTTCCTCTGGCCTGGCTGGCTTTGACCCTGGTCGTTTTCGGAATTCACTCCCCATGGTGGCCTTATTATTACGTTCACAATGCCATTCCTCTCTGCTGGTGCGCCGCTCTTGGGCTCCAAGAACTTTTTTTGCGAGCTCGAGTCTCTCGCTCAATTGGTTTGCGGGCCGCGACCGCCCTTTTCGGAATCGGTGCGGCGGCGTGGATCGGCTCCCGGGTTTATTTTCAAATCCAGAGCATCCGAGAGTCTCCGCAAATTGGCAGTTCACTCGTGCTCGGCCAACTCGCGCGTTTGAAGCCGTTCTCCCAATTCCTTTACACCGACGAACCCGTTTATTCATTTCACGCCGACATCCCGATGCCACCGGACTTGGCGGTAATTCCACTCAAACGTCTTTGGTCCGGGAATATGACGCGATCCAGAATCGCGGAGCAACTGTGGGAAACCAAACCGGGCGTGATTCTGTTGGCGACGGGATCGAGTCCCGTCAACTTCCAGGAATTGATCAACGCGGAATACCGGATCGTGTTCGAGGATGGGGACCACCGGCTCTACGCCCTCAAATCCATCGCCAAGAAAGCCGGATATTAGCCAGGGACCGGCCCAGTCGCGTCAAGAGTCGCCTTAACTGCGCCGGGCGGGCTAACCCAAGCCTTCCTTGGAGTTGCCGCCGGGTCTGCCGGATTGCCATTTCGAGCCATCAGGCCTGGGATCCTTCCCGTGACCCTGCGTCCTATTTTATCTCTGGAATTCGGCATCCTCTGGTGTAGGCTGTGAGTTGTGAAACTGTATCCGGCAAACCGCCGCCGATTCGCTTGGACGCTCGGGTTGCTCGTCGTCGCGATTGCGATCGATGTCGCCGCCCACCTTCCCAAGGGGAAGCCCGTCGCCCCCCGCCCGGCGGACGCGGTCAGGCTGGTCTCCACTTCTTATCGGATTGACCGGCTCTACGCCTCGATGCAGGGACCGCTTTCCCGTCAGCGGGACATCTATCTCGCGGAGGCAGTGAAGTCGAGCCGCTACTGGATCACCGGGGTCAAGCTGCATGTGGTCAATGGCGAGGCGAGCCGGGAGGAATCGCAGGATTGGTTTTGTCACGCAAATTTGACCCTCCCCGGGGACGGGGCCAATGAACCGAGCAGCACCTCGCGCGCCGATCCGATGATTATGCGCACGCTCGCCGTCAAACCGGTGGAGACGCCCCTGGACCAACACCGGCGGCTTAACCCGGACAATTCCGATCTCGACCACCGCCTTTTCACGCTGGTTCCGGGCCGGAATGAGATCGAATTCCCGGAAGGGTTTGGGATTCCCATGCGCGATGTCGAGCCTCTCGAACTGATGACCATGGCGCTCAATTTGAACACGCCGCATCCCGACAAGGAAATTCGGTTTTCGACCGATGTCTCGATCAGCACCAACCAGACGCTCAACCCGGTCTTTCGCCGCGCCATTTACGGCCACGTCACCGCCACGCCCGAAACGACGCCCCGGCCGGAGGCGATGTGCGTCGCGCCGCTGGTCGGAGAGAAGGCCTTGATGGGGGCGACCTGCGGACCGGACATGATGGATTTCCGGCCGGCGCAGGTGCTGGCGCAATTCGGGGAAAACCAGATCATGCACTGGATCATTCCGCCCGGGACGCATTTCTACACCAACGATGTGACGGCGCAATTCAGGCTGCCGTCGGACACGACCATTCACTATGCCACCGGCCATCTCCATCCCTTCGGGCGCCGCTTGACCTTGCTCGAGCGCCAGGCGGACGGTAAAGAGAGCCCGCTGGTCACGATCACGGCAAAGAGCCGGACTGACCGGCTGGGCATCGAGGAAATCTCGGAGATAAAATCCCGGGACGGCATACCGATCCACCAAAACAGCAAATTTACGCTGGTCACCGAGTACGACAACCCCACGGGCAAACCCATCGACGCCATGTCGATCCTCTACCTCTACATGGCGGAATGAGGCGGGGAAAACCGCTGGATTCCCTCCCCATTTTCTTTCGGTTCCCAATTAAGCAAGTGAAAGCCACGCGCTCTTGAGGTGGGCCGATTCAAGGGGGTGAATGGGAAAATCGAAGGGCTGCGCGACATAAAGAAATGATCGCATCGAACGCCCGCACGCGATGACCCGCGTCTTTAGCATGTCCGCGAATTCCTCCGCGCGCCATGGCGCCGCGTTGCTCGAGGCGAAGATCAAGCCCGGAGACTTCAGAAGTGGCAGGGCAGCCGCGAGCAGCTTCGGAAAATCCTTTTCCACCCGGAACACCCCGCCTTCCTTCGACCGCGAGAAGGTGGGAGGGTCGAGAATGATGGCGTCAAAGGTCCTTCCTTTTTTCGCCAGACGTTTGCACCAGTCGAAAACGTCGCCAAAAATGAAATCATGTTTCGCCGGATCAAGGCCGTTCTCCAAAAAGTTTCGTTTTCCCCAATCCAGGTATTTGCGCGACAAGTCCAGGCTGGTGACTCGCGCCCCGGCCTTGGCGGCGCAAACGGAAAATCCGCAGGTGTAGGCGAAGGTGTTCAGGACGTCTGGCGGGCTCTCGGAACCCGGGGGAAAAATCGGGACAGCAACATCGTAATTTCCGGCCAGCCAGCGACGGCGGTTTTCGCGCTGGTCCAGAAACAGGCCGGCGGAATATCCCTCGGAAAAGCTCGTCAAAAATCGAACCCCGTTTTCAAGCACGACAAATTCCTCCGGCGCGGCCGGTCCAAAGACCAGCCTGGGCGACACTTCATCAGGCATGGCTGGCGCGAGTTTGCGAGTCAGGATTTTGTTATAAGCCGCGCGGCAGCCCAAGCTGTCCGCATGAATGCGCAGCCAGGACTCCTGTCCGGCGGTTAGCGGGGACTCCGACTGGGAGAGAAGATAATCGCCAAGGCGGTCCACATACCAACCGGGCCATCCATCCGCCATCCCATGAATCAAGCGGGACGCGGTGGTTAGAGCGGAATCGACCATGGAGCGCCGCAGGTTCTCGCGAGGGTCGGCGGCAAAATCGGCATCGATGTGAAAATGAAATGGTTTCCCTTCGGGGTCCGCGAGGCTAATTTCCGCGGCGTGCAGACACACTCGGGGTCCGGAAGTGCCCCCGTAAAGCGTATCGCCACAAATCGGAAGGCCAATGAATGCCGCTTGCGCCCGGATTTGGTGGGTTTTACCTGTTAAGGGTTCGGCCTGCCAGAGATAAGTTCCTCGAGGGGTCTGTTTGAGGAAGTGGAACCGGGTGACCGCGATTTCCGGACCGGCATGGGGAGGTCGGACCAAATATCGCGGGCCCGCCCGCACCAAGGCGGATTCAATTTCCTTGGTGGTAAAGCTTACCGCGCGATCGGTTTCCAACTCGTAAACCTTCCTGACCGTATGGTCGGTGAATTGGCGGGTGAGCGAGCGATTGGCCCGGCTCGATTTGGAAAACACCATCACCCCGGAGGTTTCCTTGTCGAGCCGGTGAATGATCGCGAGACTGGCCCATCGCGCCTCGCGCCGGCGCAGGAACTCGTAGATTCCGTCTCCCGCGTAGGGCGACGGCGCATGAGTGGAGATGCCCGCGGGTTTGTTGACCACGAGAAAATCGTCGTCCTCGTACGCCACGCAAGGGAGGTTCTCGACTGGGAGTCGGCTCACCAAAAATTCCATGCCGCCTTCCACACCACCCAAATTCCGAGAAGGCAATTTGTAATCGCATGCGCGGTGATGGCGTCCCCGAGACGTCCTTTCCAACATACCAATCCCTGGAAGACGCAGGCGCAGAGGATTCCGGGAAGCCATTCATTATGGGAAAAACCAAAAAACAGGGCGGTGAAGATGAACGCCCGCAGCATAAAACGGGAAAGTGGCACCGCCAAAAAGTCAGCGGCGATGATGTAGCGGTACAAAAAAGAACGGTAAAAGACCTCCTCCAAGGGAGGGACGACGAGGCTCGATCCGGCGATCCTGACCAAGATGAAAAACCAGGCCGTTGGGGAGCCGTCCCCAAAATCCCGCGGCGGATTCCAAGGAATTGGATTTGCCTGGGGAAGGACCTTTCCCTGAACTTTATTCATCAGCGCGTTCGCATCCGGGTAATGTTTTTCCAATCCCACCCACAGGACAAAAACGAGAATTCCCGCCGCCACGGCGTCCCAGCCGAAGCTCCAGTTCATTTCGGGCAGGTTTGATCGGAGGCTCCAAAGCATCCAGGCCCCGAGAACGGTCTTGGCGAGATAGACCCAATACTGGGAGGAATGTCCCAGCTTTCCCTGGCCGGCCGTGAGGGCGCAGAAAATGAAGAAAGGCGCGACCCGCGCGGAGACCGGCGTAATCCCGAATTTTCCAGACATCATTCCGGCGCCAGGAACAACGACTTGGTCTGTCCGTTCCATTCCACCTTGGCACTCAGCCGGTTGATTTCGACGACCCTCGCGCCATCGATGAGCTGCCCGATCTTCAAAGTCTCTCCATTGATCAGGACGGTCGGGTTCTTCAAACGATAAAAAATTCCTTGCAGCTTGAGAGTGGGGAAAGGGCCGGTGGGAACGGGAGAGGCGACCGGCGCTCTGACGGGTTCCCCGGGAGGAGGAGAGATTGGCGGCGAAGGCGAAGGGGCTTCGGCTTTGGTTTCGACGGCGGGCGGCGGGATTGCGGCCACCAGGACGTTGGTTTTGATTTGCGCCACGAGGTTGGTGGACTTTTCCTTTTGCTGGACGGCGGAGTCCGCCCCCTGGGTGGATCTAATTTGGCCGACAAGATTGGTGGTGCCGTGAATCAGAGCGGCGGCTCCGAGAATGCCGTTGGAGGTCGCGGCCGCTTTCGGCGGCGGGGCTTTCGCCTGTCCGGTCTTCGCTTTGGCCTCCTTCCATTTCATGAAATAATATCCGCCTCCGATGAGACAGATCAGGAGAAGTCCGAGCAGGACGAAACTCGGTTTCGACCCGGGTGAGTTTTCCGCCGGCGTCATCGGCGAGCCGCCGCCGGACTGCCCGGCGCCGCCGTCCTTTTGCTGTTTGCCAGCCCGTTTCAAAGCGTCATTGATCAAGCTCATACGTTTATATTTCCTTCCAACTCGCGGATGGCGAGTCCTACGGTGCTAAAATCAACCAGTTCCCGCTGGGCGACGTAACCGGCCAAAAGGCATTTGTCGCAAACCGCGTTTAAAAGCCGGGGAATCCCCTGGCTGTATCGATATATCCTCCAGAGAGCCGGGCTCGTAAAATACGGCGGCCCTTTCCCACCCGAGACCAACAACCGATGCTGCACGTACGGCCCTACTTCGGCGAGCTTTAATGGACGCAGATGATACCGCACCATGATTCGCTGCCGCAATTGACGCAAACGACGGTCGTTGAGCCGTCCGCGAAGCTCCGGCTGGCCCATCAGGACGATTTGGAGCAGTTTTCGATCATCGGTTTCCAGATTTGAGAGCAAGCGGACTTGCTCAAGCAATTCGTGGCTGAGGTTTTGCGCCTCATCGATGATCAAGACCGCATCCCGTCCTTTTTGGGATTCTTCGAGCAGGAAGAGGTTGAGTCGCTGGATGGTCTCGAGATGGTCCAGTCCTTTGACCTCGAGGCCGAACTCCATCGCGATGGACTTCATCAATTGGGTCGAATCCAACACTGGATTCAAGATCAAGGCGGTCGAGAAGTTTCCCCCCAATTGTTCGAGCAAGGCCCGGCAGAGGGTGGTTTTGCCCGCTCCGATCTCGCCGGTCAATTGCACGAAGCCCTTCCGTTCTCGAATGCCGTACAATAAATGATTGAACGCTTCGCGATGTTTCGCGCTGAAGAAAAGGAACTTCGGATTCGGCGTCAGATTGAACGGCGCCTCGCGTAGTCCGTAGAATTCCAAGTACACATTCTCCTCATACTAAATTTCCCCGCGCCAGAAAAGCTCAAATAAAGCCTTGAATTATGGGACGCCGGGGTCGATTAAGGTCTTGACGCTCCGATTCCCCGCCGCCATCGAGAGGAACAATTCCGGAAGGGCCTCGAGGGGAGCGCTTCCGGTGACGAAATCCGCGGCGCGAATAACGCCGCGCTGGATCAATTCCAACGCCGCGCGAAAGGTTCGGGGGGTGTGGTGGAAGGATGCCAGCAATTTGAGATTCGAGTAATGGATGAGCGAGGTGTCCAGCGCCACCTTCGAACCCGCCGGGCATCCGCCGAAGAAGTTGACCGTCCCGCCCTTTCGGGCCAGTCGAACCGAGGTCTCCCACGTTTCGGGTTTGCCCACCGCCTCGATGACGTAGTCGAAAGGCGCCGCCTCCAACAACTTGGAATACGCGGCCAAGTCTTCCACGCCGGAAACATCGACTACCCGGTCAGCCCCCAGACGCCGGCCGGTCTCGAGACGGGCGCTGCCGCGCCCCGCGAGGGTTACCCGGCAGCCCGCATCTTTTGCGAGCGTGACAAACATCAACCCGATGGGTCCAGCCCCGATCACGAGGACGGATTGGCCCGGGCGCGGATCGCAATCGCTCAGGCCCTGCTGGACGCAGGCCAACGGCTCGGTCAACGCTCCATCCGCAAAGGCCGTGCCGGGATTGAGCCGCAGAAGATTCTTGGAGACAATTCGCGCCGGGACCACGATGGATTCGGCATAAGCCCCGTTGAGAAAGAGAAGGTCATCGCACAAATTCTCCTGTCCGTTTTGACAATAGAAGCAGCGGCCACAAGGAGCGGAGTTGGCGGCCACCACTCTTTCTCCGACTGTCCAACCGGGCGTGGCGGCTCCGGTCTCGCAGATTACCCCGGCGAATTCATGGCCGAAGACCGCGGGAGGGACAATCATGCGGGCGTGATAACCGCGTTTGAAGACTTTGAGATCGGTGCCACAGGTGAGCGCGGCATGAATTTTGACGCGAACCTCGCCGGGCCCGACCGGCGGCAGGGACATGGTTTCAATGCGCACATCTTCACGCCCGTAAAGCACGGCAGCGCGCAAAGTTGGAGCAGGGGCTGCCACGCTATGGCGCGGTTTGGAAACAGTATAGGGCCTGTTCGGTTCGGATATAGACGCACCCTTTGCCGAAGGCGGGGGTGGCGTAAATCCGCTCGTGAAAATCGTGCGAGGAAATCACTTTCCATTCCGGTTGGCTTGCAATCACGCTGACGGTTCCCGGTTCGCTCGACACATACACTTTGCCGTCACCGGCGACCGGCGATGCAAAATAATTCCCGAAGCCCGGCACGCGTTCTTCCTGCAACAATTCATGAGTTGCCAGGTCGAGTTTGGTGATAATGCCGCCCTCTTTCGCCATGTAGAGAATGCCGCGGTCAATGACCGGGGTTGAAACGTAAGGCGCGCCCCGGCTGTGTTTCCATAGCACCGCGTTTTCGGGAAGCTCGCCGGCGCCCGACGGTTTGACCGCGAGCAAGGAGTTTTTCGCCCGGAGAAAAATCTCCGCGTGCCGGTCCCACTCTTTCTGGTCGAGAACGCCGTCCTGGTTGAGGTCCATCCGGTAGAACCGGTCCAGGACTTGGGCGTCCTTGATCTCGGCTCGCGATAATTTGCCGTCGTGGTTCTCGTCCCATTTGGACAACGCCGTTTCCCAAGAGCCCAGGGAAATCCGCGCCGAGGAATCACCGCCGGGGGCCCAGGAGGCCATATAAACCATCTCGCCCAAAGGAACCGGCGTCGGGATGACGATCCGGGCGAGCCCGTTGATCCACCAGAGCTTTTTGCCGCTCGCCGGATCATAACCGGCCAGTTCGAGAGCGCCTGCCACCAAAAGCTCTTCGCGACCGTCGTGGGACCAGACGGCGGGCGTGGAATAACTGCGGACAGCATCCGGTCTCGGAGTCCTCCACAAGGGCTTGCCAGAGGTGGCGTCGATGGCCATGAGGAAACTGTCCACATCATGGTCTTGGTTAAGAATTACTTTGCCGTCGAATAAAATGGGCGAGCTTCCCGCTCCATATTCGTCCTGGAACGGGCCGGCTTTGAACTCCCAAAGTTTGGCGCCAGCCAGGTCGAACGCGAGCAAACCGTAGCTGCCGAAGAAAACATAAACTCGTTGTCCGTCGCACGCTGGAGTCGCGGTGGCCGGACTACCGATTTGATGGGTTTGCTCGACTTTTGAGACCACGATCCCGTTGCGCCACAGGGTCTCGCCGGTTTTTTCATCCAGGGCAAGAACGGTCAATTCGCGGGTCTCCTTCTGATACGCGGTGAGAAAAATCTTCCCGTGGCTCACGATCGGGGTGGCGTGACCCGGGTCCAGAGGCATCCGCCAGCGCAAGGCCCCGGGCGTGTCAAACAGCCCCGGCAAAGCTCCACAAGCCGGGTCGGCCAAGCCGTAGTCGGAGCGAAAATATTTCAACTCGCTTTCGGCGGCATGAACCGCCATCGAAGCGGCGCCCAGGAAAGCGCAACAGAAACAGAAGAGCGTTGTCGTCCGGAGATATGACATAATGGCGATGAATTTCGAAAGAAGCCTTCTACCATTTCATCCCGTCGCGGGCAACCCGAAATTCCCCCAATTTGCGAACGGCTATTTCCGTCGTGGCGGCGATTTCGTTCCAGCCGTCCCGTTGGTTTTTAACCCGACTGAAACTCAAAGCGGTGCCGATTCGAAGCTGGATTTTGGTCGGACGCGGAAATTGGCTGCCGGGCGGCAGGGCTTGAAACGTGCCGTCCAAATAACACGGGACCACCGGAACACCGGTGCCCGCAATCAGTAGCCCAAGCCCGGCCTTGAAGCTGGAAATCCTGCCCTCACGCGAGCGAGTGCCTTCGGGAAAAAGAATATAGGCGCATGCATCGGCTGTCAGGCGTTCGCGTAACACCTCGAGCGAATGAGCTCTGCCGCGTTGCCGCCACATCGGCAGCGCGTTGAGCAAAAAGGTGGCAAAGGCCGCGAGCGCCGGGGTTTCAAAGAAAGCGTCGCCGGCGGCGATAGGGAAAACGCGGTCCTGCAAGTTCCCTGACAACGCCGACGCCAAGACCAGGGCGTCGAGATGGCTGGTATGGTTGGAAACCATCACGAAGGGAGGATGTTTGGGAATATTGTCGCGGCCGCTGACTTCAATCCGGTGATAGAACCTGAGGAAAGCGCGCATCAGCCCCCAACGAAACAGGTGGCCGGCCGACTCGACCAAGCCGGGCTCCCTTCGTTCGCTGCGCAACCTTTCCGAAACTGGTAATCCGAGGTCGGCAGCCGGTTTGAGATTCCAGTCGTCCATGCGGGTGAATTCAGTCGCCTACCAGAAAGCGCGCGGGCTGATTCAGGCCGACGCCATTGAAATATCCGACATAATGAAAGACCGCCGGCGCAACCAGGATGAGGCTGTCGAACCGGTCGAGCAATCCTCCATGGCCAGGAATGAGGGCACTGATGTCTTTGATTCCCAAGTCGCGTTTAACGGAGGAAAGCATGAGGTCGCCAAGCTGGCCGGCTGCGCTGATCAGAACTCCCAAGACAAGCAGAGCCGCGGGTCGATCGAGGTTCGTTTCATAAAATACGAAATGGCCCAAACTGGCCGCAAGAACCGTCGTGAGAATCAGCGCGCCGAGCGCACCCCCGAGCGTTTTGTTCGGACTGGTCTGTGGCGCGAGTTTGCGATGACCGAAACTTTTGCCCGTGACATAAGCGAACACGTCGTTCATTTCGACCGTCAATAGAAGCCACAGGAGGACGGGTCGGTAATTCTCATCGTTGGCGAAATACCCTAGATGACCGAGAGCGCAGCCGAAGAGAACAAACCCCAGAATGCCCAAGGCCACCCGCTGAATATAGCCTTTAGGCCGGTCGGCGAGAATGGCGGTAGCGGAGATGGCCGCCACGGTGAGGGGAAAAAGCGCCACAAAAAGGGCGTACCAGTGGTCGAACACGGCAAATGTCACCAAGAGAATTCCCAGCACCACCACGAGGCTGATCGCTTTTTCGCGAAAGAGCCCCGTCACGCGGGCGTACTCGCGATAACAGAAGAGACTCAACACCCCCACCGCGATAATGGCCCAGGCAGCGCCGAGCAGCACCGGTCCGATCATGAGGGGAGCTAAAAAAAGCCAGGAATGGGTGCGTTGCACGAGGTCCCGGCGGTGTTCAGTCTTGATAGCACCTGTGACTCCCAGAATCCAGATGAGCACCGGTGCCACCGCCAAGACCAGGACGAGCCCGGAGGTGATCCATAATGTCACGGGGTGATCAAAGGCCTCGCGCCAGTCGAAAAGTCGCTCGCGGGTCGTCATTCGCCGGGACTTCGTGATTTTAAAGTTTTCACCACCCGAGACAGGCGGCGCCACGCCGTGATTAATCCGCCCGCGATAATGACGCTTAAGGTCGCGGTTGGCAGGCTAAAACCGGGATGCCAGGCCGGGGGTGTCGCTCCGCAATAGAGCGCGGTCAAGGTCACCAGAAACATTCGTTGCGGCTTGGCCATGGGACCGCAAAACTCTTGGTTGCCTCCGGAAATCCTGCCAATCGCGCGGATGTAAGCGGTCAAGACCGCGACCCCCGCTGCCGCATAACCCAGGAGCACGTCGCTCCCGCTAGCGTAGCCCAGCCCGACAAGAATCGCGGTATCCGACACTCGATCCGGCACCTCGTTGTAGAGTTCGCCCAAGGGTGAGCATTTCCCCGTTTCGATTGCCACCATTCCGTCAAACATGTTTGCCAGTAGGCGCACTTGCACGAAAGCCGCCACGCCGAACCATGCGAGGCGCTCGTATGGCTGGACAAATCGAGTCATGCCGAGACAACCACCCGCCGCCATGCCTGCCACCATTCCAGCGATCGAGATGGCGTTCGGCGACACGCCGGCGAGAGCAAGCTGGTGGGCGAAGTTTTGGAAAACCTTTCGTTCGCGACTGGCGATTGGACGCCGCGCGCCGGATTGATATGGCTGTTCCAACATACGGTCGTGCTGGAGACAATAGTCATATCGCATGGGTGGTTGTCACGACATGCTTTTGGCCGCGCAATCCTGATCTCAGGGCGGGGATTCCTCCGGGAAATATCTGATCGACCGGCGGGATGGATTTCCGCTTTGGGCGGTTCCAAGGGTCTTCTGTCTCCTTTTCCTGTTTAGCGCCGATCGCGAACAACACCCGCCGGATCGGATGACTTTGAAGGCAAGAAGAGGGCTTAACGGCAGGTCGGGTCCGGCTTGATTATGCTTGGACGTCGAGTCGAGAACCCACTTGTTGGTTCGGGGAGTCTTGGGATTCGGTGGCGTTCGCGGCGGGCGCTCCGCCGTCGTTGCCGTCACGGCTCTGCGTTTGCGGCGGGATTTGGATCGGTTTGCGCGCGGTTTGGACTTCCTGCCGCAACGCTCTGAAGGCCTTGGCAGAGCCCGCCCAATCGCCGGCCTGAAGGGCGGCGGCGAGGGCTTGGGCGTTTTTGCCAGGGGCATTCGACGAATTCGTTCCGTCTTGGGAATGCTGTTGGAAGGCGGCGAAGGCCTTCTGCGCGCCGGTAAAGTCGCCCACTTGCAAGGCGTTCGCGATGGCGTTTAGGTCTTGCGCCTGTTGTCGCGAGCCGTTCTGCGGTGCGGCGGACAGGGAACCTGAGGGTGAACCGACGACGGATATATTCATCAGGTCAATTGCAAGACTCAGTCAGAGCGGCCATTGACCAGTTATCGGCAAGGATGGAAAAAACTTTATGGCAAAGACGAGACCGGGAAGCGCAGGGACTCTTAGTTTTTGCCTCCTTCCTTGTGATCCCCGCCAAAAACGGCCTGGCGCACGACACGCGTCCAGATGGCGTAGCCGGCCGGACTCATGTGCAGGCGGTCGGGGCCGTAGAGATCGGGTTGCGGAGTGCCGTCAGGAAAGAGCATCAACGGGAAAATGTCGATGAATTGGATTCGCGACGAGTGCGCCTGGCAGTAGTCCTCGATGAGTTTGTTCGCTTCCCGAACTTGTTCCACTTCGGAAAAGCGGGCCGGATTCGGGGCGATCGAGATGAAATAAACTTTGGTCTTGGGCAAACTTTCCCGGACCGTTTCGACAAATGTTTTGAAGTCGGAAAACACGCGGGCGGGCGTTTTGCGGGCGTGGATGTCGTTTCCGCCGCAATAAAAAACGATCGCGTCTGGCTGATAGGGAAATACGATTTCTTTTGGGTAGAGCAGCACGTCGGAAATCTGGGAACCGCCGAAGCCGCGGTTGATGACCGCGTGGCCCGAAAAATCATTCGAAAGTGAATGCCAAAATCGAATGCTGGAGCTGCCGATGAACAGGGTGGCTCCCGTCGGCGGGGGGTGGAGGGCATCCGCCGCTTTGAAAGCGGCGATCTCGGAGGCAAATGGGAGCGCACCCTCGGCAGCTTCGAGAGATGAAAAACAAGTTATGGCGCAAGCCAGGACGAGAAAGGCGTTCCAGAGTGGGCGGATCGTTGATGATGTATGCTTCGGCATAAAAATTGGATTGTGGGCTAACCGCGTTTTGACCGTTTTCCCGACTTTTTGGCGGGGTAGCGTCCGGAGGTGGAGGCGACGGGAGCAACCTCCAGACCCGCGCCCCGTTTCAACTCGCGGATTTGATCGCGGAGGAGGGCGGCTTTTTCAAATTCAAGCTGGTTGGAGGCTTCAACCATCTCATCTTCGAGTTGCCGGATCGTCGCTTCGACGTCCAGATCGGTTTGCTGGTCCCGCAACACCCCTTCCCGCATGGAACTCATATAAGCCACGCCTCCCAGGCTGCCTTCAACGGGCCGGCTGACACTGCGCGGAGTGATGTTGTGGGTGGCATTATAGGCGAGCTGTCGTTCGCGACGGTATTGCGAGACCGCGAGAAACTTTTGGATGCTTTGGGTCATGACATCGGCGTAAAGGATGACTTCGCCGTTCAGATGGCGGGCGGCGCGTCCCGCGGTTTGGATGAGACTCGTGGCCGAGCGCAGGTACCCCTCCTTGTCCGCGTCGAGGATGGCAACGAGGGAAACCTCTGGGAGATCAAGCCCTTCGCGCAAGAGGTTGATGCCGACCAGAACATCGAACTCGCCTTTCCGCAACGAGCGAAGGATTTCCACGCGCTCGATGGCGTCGATTTCACTGTGCAGATAGCGGACGTTGATGCCGATGTCGCGAA
>Ga0207040_1208_pt1 | contig 16575 bp, 12 predicted proteins | sample Alteio_BWMinCont_72_FD_153279 | JGI IMG/M metagenome (GOLD analysis project Ga0207040, IMG submission 153279) | Enriched cells from forest soil in Barre Woods Harvard Forest LTER site, Petersham, Massachusetts, United States -... | ecosystem: Environmental > Terrestrial > Soil > Temperate forest >... | reverse complement strand
GATGGAGATATTTGCCCCGGTGAAGTTACTGGTCGTTGGGCTGAACTGCTGGTGAACGATATCCAGGCCCGCCACATTAACTGTGACGTAGTAGGTGAGAAAGCTGTTCGTCACACTCTCAATGATGGGAATCTCGGTGAAGCGGAATTGATTGTTCGGCTCGGATTTGGTGCTCGCGACAACGATGCCGCTCGCATCTTCCAGGTCGACATCGATGATGCTTGGCGTGACGTCCGAAGGCCAGACCAACTTTCCAATGATCATGATGCCGTCACTGAAATGTTCTTTGGCTCCCTCCGCGATTGTTGCATCGGCGGCAATCGAGGGGGCCGGAGGCTTGCCACCCATACGGATTGCCTGCAGGGTCAGAAAGATGACCAGTGTGGTTAGCATGGGAGAATTAGATTGGCAAAGCACAGCCTAGTCAATAGATTTCGCAATCAGATCAGCCCACTCCCATGCGATTGAACGCCGCATCCGTGGCGGACAGTTCGAGACTCGCCGGCAGAGGCAGAAGATCGTATCCATAACGTCGCCGGCGCAAACCTGCGTATTGTGAGACGTGGTCGGTTTGCACGGGGCCAACTCCTCCGGACATGGGATGCACTCCTTTCCATACGGAATAGCGCACAAACAAAGGCAGTCCGAAGGACGGAATTAATCCCGCGGGGATCTTTCTCGGTTTGAGGCCGTCCAGCATTGAAGACAGAATGTGACCGTTTGAGTAAAACTCTCGATAACTTTGAAGCAGCAGCGAATGCAACTTCTCTGCATCGAGCGTCGGGTGTTTCCATGTCGCGCAAGTTGCATCAAAACGGTCGAGGTTGGATTCCGTGATCCAGCCGGCGGCGAGGAACTCATCGTACTGCTGAGTTCCGGGAATGGGCACCAGGATATAGAACGACGCTACGTCGGGGTTGAGACTCCGCAGTACGCTCACGTGCTCCTGAATCGTCGATTCCGTGTCCTCCGGAAATCCGATGATGTTCGAGAAATGGCTGAGTATCCGGTTCTTTCGGCAAAGTCGCACGATCTCACCATAATGCGTCGGATGGTTCTGCGCTTTATGGGCAGCCAGCAGCGTTTTCCGGTTGAACGACTCCACGCCAATAAACATCTGGAAGCAGCCCGCGCGGCCCAGCTGGTCGACGAAGGCTTCCTGAGTTGCGACCTGCGTGTCGCACTGAACGAAGAAAGGTAGATTGAGCCGTTCCTCGATCATGCGGTCAAGGAGATCCGGCGCTTCCGCATATTTGTTGAAATTGTCGGAGGTGAACATCACTAGCTTGACGCCGGCGGCTTTTGCCGCGCGAAGGCTGGCCATCGTCGTTTCCAGACCCTGACTGCGAACGCGATGTCCGGCAATCTTGATCACCGAACAGAAGTTGCAGGTGAATGGACAACCGCGCGCCGGATAAATACCGAGCATCGGCACGACGTATCGCTTCATGTCTTCTCGCGATGGAGGATTCAGAACGGGCGCATCGAGCTGCCGTTGCCAGCGCTGATCCTGTCCGTACAGCGGAGCAAGCTCGCCGTGAATGGCGTCGCGCAGGATCTGTTCCCAGATCATCTCCGCTTCAGCCAGCGCGAAGCTGACGCCTCGGCCATGCAGCATGCTGGTATCGCACGTCATTGCATGAGGTCCACCGATCACGCAGTGTTCGACGCCGTTCGCAAGCGCGTAAGCAGCGAGATCGAGACTGCGTTGAAACTGATGCGACTGCACCCCGACCAAAGCAAGCAACGTTGGCTCGTCCGTGCCATGAAGCAGCCGCAGGTATTGGAGATCGGTATGAACGTACTCATCGACGGCATGCGTTTCGATGGTAACGCCTTCAAGAGAAGGCGGCGTCATGCTGCACAGGTACGGGACAGTGCTGTTCGGCATGAATCCGCGGCGGAATCTTTCAACGAAACCGTGGGTTCCGTACTTACTCGGCTTGAGAACAACAACTCGAAGCCTTTTGATTGGCATGGGATTACCTTCCCTCATCATAAGTAAGTCCGCCGGTAGGCACAATGAAACGTTGTGGCTTATGATGTTTCTTTTGCCGGAGGCTGTGGTGCTGCACGAATACAAGGGGAAATGGCCGAGAATTGGAGAGCGCGTCTATATCGCGGACGGAGCCCAGATCGTGGGCGATGTCGACATCGGCGATCACTCGAGTATCTGGTACAACTGCGTCATCCGCGGCGACGTCCACTACATCCGAATCGGAAAACACACGAATATTCAGGATGGCACCATCGGACACGTGATGAAGGACGAATATCCGCTGATCCTCAAAGACTACGTGAGCGTGGGTCACGGCGCGATGTTGCACGGCTGCGTGATTGAGTCTCACTGCCTGATTGGCATGCGGGCCACTATTCTCAATAACGTCACCGTCGGCGCGGGATCCATCGTCGGCGCGGGCGCACTCATCACGGAAGGCACCGTCATTCCGCCCCGTAGTCTGGTGTTCGGGATGCCTGCAAAGGTCAAACGGCAACTGAGTGAAGACGAAGTCGTGGGCATCGATGAATACGCACGCCGTTACTATGAGTACAAGGAAACCTATCTCGCGATGAGGGCGAATACTTAGATCGAAATGGAAAATCTCAGACGAACGCACAGTTGTGGGGCACTTACAGCGAAGGATGATGGCCAGCACGCCTTATTGATGGGCTGGGTGAGCCGCCGCCGGGACCATGGGCAGATCATTTTTGTCGATGTTCGCGATCGCGAGGGCATCACCCAGATGGTGGTCGATTCCGGCTGCTCTTCTGAAGTTCAGGATGCAGCGAAGTCGTTGCGATCGGAATTCGTTGTCGCTGTCGAGGGAACGGTGCGCATCCGTGGCGGTGCGAAAAACCCTAATATGAAGACAGGGGAAATCGAGATTGTTGCCGAGCGGCTATGGATACTCAGTGAAGCGAAAACGACCCCTTTCGTCATTGAAGACGACACCACGGCGTCGGAAGACCTGCGCCTGAAGTACCGATACCTCGATCTGCGCCGTCCGCGTTTGCAGGAGAACTTCCGTTTGCGTCATCAGATCACGATGGCCATTCGTACTTACATGGACCATGCCGGTTTCTGGGAAGTGGAAACCCCAATCCTCACGAAGTCGACACCGGAGGGCGCCCGCGACTATCTGGTCCCCAGCCGGCTCTACCACGGAAATTTTTACGCGCTTCCACAATCGCCGCAGCTCTTCAAACAAATCCTGATGATCTCAGGTTTCGAACGATATTTTCAGATCGTCCGCTGCTTTCGAGACGAGGACCTTCGGGCGGATCGTCAACCGGAGTTCACTCAAGTCGATATCGAGATGTCGTTTCCATCTCGCGAGGAACTGTTCACGCTGATTGAAGGGTTGATGGTCGCAGTTTATGAGTTGAAAGGCGTCCACATTCCAACGCCGTTGCCGCGGATGAGCTGGGAAGAAGTGATGGTGCGATACGGCAGCGACAAGCCGGACACCCGCTTCGACGTGTTCCTTCAGGATTTCACCGACATTTTCAAAACAGCCGAAACCGGTGTATTCCATGAACTCGCGGAATCAGGACAGTCGATTCGCGGCTTGGTTGCGCCGAATGTGTCTTATTCGCGGAAGCAGCTCGATGACCTCACCGCCTATGTGAAACAAATGGGAGGCGGAGGTCTTGCGTGGATCAAACTGGGTGACGACGGCGTGAATGCGGTGCCGATTGTTAAGAATGCCGGAGCCGCTGTCGTCGATGCGGTGGTCGGGAAGTCCGGTGCGAAAAAGGGTGACACGATTTTCCTGATGGCAGGCAAGAAGGAGCCCGTTCTTAATTTGATGGGAGCCTTGCGCCTCGAGTTGGCGCGCCGCGAAAAGTGGATTCCTCAAGACAAATGGAACATGCTTTGGGTGGCCGACTTTCCATTGCTTGAGTTCGACGCAAATGAAAACCGCTGGGTGTCGCGCCATCACCCCTTTACGGCGCCGATGGACGAAGACATCGAATTCCTGGAGACGGATCCGGAACGCGTGCGCGCCAAAGCATATGACCTGGTTCTGAATGGCACGGAAATTGGTGGTGGATCCATCCGAATCCATAACAGCGGCCTCCAATCCCGGATCTTCAAGCGGCTGGGGTTCACGGAGGAAGAAGCCCGTGAGAAATTCGGATTCTTCCTTGAAGCGCTTGAATACGGCACACCCCCGCATGGCGGAATTGCCCTCGGCCTGGATCGTTTAGTGATGATTCTCGCCGGGCAGACTTCACTGCGGGATGTGATCGCGTTTCCAAAGACCGCCCGCGCTGTCGACATGATGAGCGGTTCGCCGAATGTGGTCAGCGAACAGCAGCTCAAGGAACTCGGCTTGAGCACCAGAAATGCCCAAAATCAAAATACTCCCTGACGACATTGCCAATCAGATCGCCGCTGGAGAGGTGGTGGAGCGGCCGGCTTCGATCGTCAAGGAGCTCATCGAGAACTCGCTGGACGCCGGAGCCACGCGCATCGCCGTCGACGTCGAAGAGGGCGGCCGCAGGCTTATCCGGGTCACCGACAACGGTGAAGGAATGGTCCCCGAGGATGCCCTTGCATGCTTCGGCCGCCACGCCACCAGCAAGCTGTATCAACCTGACGATCTCTTTTCCATCAAGACGCTGGGCTTTCGGGGAGAGGCTCTTCCTTCGATCGCTTCGGTCGCGCGGCTGACGCTCGAAACCCAGGCGGACGGTTCTTCAGGAACCGCGATTGAGATCGCGGGGGGGAAACTTCTCGCGCAGCGCGAGCAGGCTTTTCCGCGCGGAACCCAGATCACGGTCGAGGAACTTTTCTTCAACGTGCCGGCCCGCCGGAAGTTTCTCAAATCGGAATCCACCGAGCTCAGTCAGATCACGACCGTCGTGACCCATTATGCTCTGGCGTTCCCTGCGATTCATTTCATCCTCAGAAGCGGAGCGTTCGAGATTATCGGAGCCCCGTCCACCGAAGGTTTCCGCGAACGCGTCTTTCAGATTTTCGGAAAGGATCTTCTCGACCAGCTTGTGGAGTACAAGAAAGATTTTGGACGATCCGGCGTGAAGGTCCATCTTTTCACGTCTCGCCCTCACATTCAGAAGTACAACCGCAATTCGATGTTTTTCTTTATCAACCGGCGGCTGGTTCGCGACAGGATCATTCTCCATGCGATCAGCGAGGCGTATAGGAACATCCTGCCATCCGGGACTTTCTCCGTCACGATTCTGTTCATCACGATTCCATTCGAAGACGTCGATGTGAATGTTCATCCGGCGAAGACCGAAGTGCGCTTCAAACATCAGTCTTTCGTTCACGACGCCATTCGCGACTCCATACTGGCCGGCCTGACCCTGGACAAGACGATTGTTCCGATGGAAAGCTCGGGCACTTTCGATAATCCGTTCGCTGCTCCGTCGCCACAACCCCGCATTCCGGACTCCTGGTCTTCCGAGGATCCGATTGCGAGAGCTTCGTTTGCTCTGAATTCCGTGCCTCAAACCGTGTCCGGCTATGAGATTCCTCTCGCGTTGAGTTTTCGATCGATGGGAGTGGAAGACGCTCCCACCGCGGGTTCCGAAGCGCCGCCAGCCTTCGCGTCTTATCCCGAATTCGACCGTGTCAAGAGCGAAGTGCGTCCGCTCGGACAATTACGAGACAGCTTTATTGTTGCAACGGACTTGACAGGACTGATTGTTATTGATCAACACGTCGCGCACGAGCGCGTATTATTTGAGGCTTACCTGCGACAAAAGCTTGCGGGAAAGCTCGACGTGCAGCGATTATTAATGCCCATTGTTGTTCAGTTGCCGCCGCGACAACTTGTGATACTGGACAGCATCGTTCCGGAGCTCGCGACGAACGGTTTTGACGTGGAGCCATTCGGGCCCAAAACGATCGCGATCAAAACAGCGCCGGCGATATTGAAAGCGTCGGCTGTAGAGAAGCTTCTGATTGAATTGCTGGATGGTCTTGAACGCGAGACACAGGTAATGAACATCGAGGCGTTAAAGAAGAAGATTGCCGCCAGCGTTTCGTGCCACGCGGCGATCAAAATCAATACGCCGCTCGATGAGACAAAGATGCGATGGCTGGTTGGGGAACTCATGAAGACCGATGTACCAACGGTGTGTCCTCATGGCCGACCCATCATTCTTCGCTATGATCTGAGGGAGATTGAAAAGGCTTTCAAGAGAGCTTAGCTTGACAGAATCGTGCGCTACCCCTAATTTGATTGCGCGTGGTTCGTTTCTGTCGGGCCTTATTCGAACTGATTCGGACGTCGTAGCAAACCGCTGCAGCTGCAGCTCTTCACCAACGAAGGAGGACTTTAGATGGCAAAGATGACTCAGACCCAGATCTTCACCGAGCTGTCGGCGAAGACGGGACAGACCAAGAAGCAGGTCAAGGATTTCATGACAAGCATTACCGACCTGGCTTACCGCGAAGCGAAGAAAGGCGAATTCGCCTTCCCCGGCCTGGGCAAACTCGTAAAGCAGAAAAGAAAGGCTCGGATCGGCCGCAATCCGGCGACGGGAGCGGAGATCAAGATTCCGGCCAAGACCGTTCTGAAGTTTCGCGTCGCCAAAGCCGCGAAAGATGCCGTGCTGGGCGCACCGAAAAAGTAATCGTCTTTCTTACGCTCTCACGTTTTCTCTCATTCCCGTCTGGTTTTGAGTGCCAGCGGGAATGAGACCCTTCCAAACAACCGCTCCCGGAGTCAGAACTTTGACCGAAAAGGACAAGATTCCGTCTCGACTTGAAATTCTATTTGGGTGAAAAAGTAACTCAAAGGGGAGTCGGCGACTCACCCGAAGGTAGAGTCGACCGACTTTTGGGGAAAGAGTTTAAGCTCGCTTCAGCTGCTTTCGGCTTTCCCAACTCTGGAAATCGCGGCCGAGAATGAAGAATTTGCGGCCGATCTGAACGATCGGAATGCTGTCTTCTTCAATGATTCTGCGGAAGTGGCGTATTGAAAAACCCGCCATTTCGGCGGCCGTCGGAATATCCAGGAACATTTTGGTTCGAGGCTGGGTCGCGGTCATCGTTTCTGCGTACATTGCTTACTCTCCTCCGTACTGGCAAAGTCATATGCACTTTTTGTTCCAGTTGACGGACGCAGGCTAAAGCCTGCGGCTACGTAGTCGCTCGTAGCCGCGGGCTTCAGCCCGCGCCCCAAGACCGGCCAGGTTATTTGTGGGAGCTCTGTTAAGCGAACGGGTTTGAACTCGTCTTCAAGGAGAAGGAACTTTTTTGAAGGTTTTTTCGTTTGATCGTGATGTACTTCAATAGAGAGGTTTACTGAAATGAAATGGATATTGGGCGTCTCTGCAATTGCCGTAGTCGTTGGACTGGCCGCAACGATGACTGTTCCAGCCCAGACGATCACACCGGATGAGGCAACTCTAAAGCTGTTTCCGTCGGAAACTCAAGGCATCGGATTCGTTGATATTGCGGGTTTGAAAGGCGCGCCGTTGTTCAACGATTTGATCCTTCAGAAAATTCCCCAGTTCCCTCAAGGACTCGGTGAGTTCGCTCAGGCGACCGGTTTCAATGTCGAGCAAGATGTGGATACCGTTACGGCAGGGAATATCGCGCTACATGACATGCTCGTGATTGTCCGGGCGCGCTACGATTCAATCAAGGTCCAGCAGTTCATTCAGGACAAGGCGGATCACATCACCACGGAAACCTACCTCGGACGCACCATCTACACGCCCAACGTGCCGTCCAGCAGCGAACCCAGCAACGCTGGTGGAGTGGCCTTCATCGACAATCTGATTGTTGCGGGCAATGTGTCCGCCATCAAACAGGCTATCGACCGTATGGCAGCTCCGGCTCCGAGCGTGGTGCAGAACACGGCATTGATGGACCAGATTCGAACGATAGGCGCCGGAAATCAGATCTGGGCTGCGGGCAATTTCGATCTGGCAATGCTGGGGAATCGCATCCCCGTGCCCGGCAATCTCGGCAACCTCGCGCAATCTCTCAAAGGCGGCACCTACCAGATGCGCATCGATCAGGACGTCCACGTGAAGGCCAATGGCAGTTTTGCGAGTGCAGACATGGCGAAGGCGACGACGGACATGTTGCGGGGATTGGTAGCGATGGCGAAGCTTCAGATATCGCAGGACGACAACCTCAGCCGCTTGCTGGATGGGCTCAGCATCGAGAATTCAGGAGTGAACCTTACGCTGAGCTTCAATGCTTCGGGAGACCTGTTGAAACAGATCCAGGCATCGAAGCCTGGATTAGGTGTAGGTCGACAACATTAAAGACTTGGCTCATGGTTTATTCGTGATGGCCGATTGGTGACGGGTGATTGGGGATGTGCGGCCATTGACCAGTGCGGATTAGCGAGAAGCAATTCGCCATCCCCGACGATCAATGACCGCACATCCCCAATCACCCGTCACCAATCGGCCGTCACAAATAAACCATGAACCAGCTGTTTGGTTCTAACTTCGACCGCCCCCGCCGCCGCTCATAGACGCCAGGAAGTCCGCGTTGCTCTTGCTCTTGCTCATTTTCTCCAGCAGAAGCTCCATGGCCTCGACTGTCGATAGCGGATTCAAGACCTTCCTCAAAATCCAGATTCGGGTCAATTCATCCTTGGGAACAAGCAGTTCTTCCTTCCGAGTGCCCGACCGATTGATGTCGATTGCCGGGAACACGCGTTTATCGACCAGTTTGCGGTCCAGGCCGATTTCCATGTTGCCGGTGCCTTTGAACTCTTCGAAGATCACGTCGTCCATACGGCTGCCGGTATCGATTAGAGCAGTCGCCATGATGGTCAGGCTTCCTCCCTCCTCGATATTGCGTGCGGCACCGAAGAACCGCTTCGGACGCTGGAGAGCGTTGGAGTCCACGCCGCCGGACAGAACCTTGCCGGAAGGCGGCACGATGGTGTTATAGGCACGCGCCAGCCGGGTAATCGAGTCGAGCAGGATGACGACGTCCCGCTTGTGTTCCACGAGGCGCTTCGCTTTTTCGATCACCATTTCGGCGACCTGAACGTGACGCGAGGCGGGCTCATCGAACGTTGAGCTGATGACTTCGCCGTTTACCGATCGCTGCATGTCCGTGACTTCTTCAGGCCGCTCGTCGATCAGGAGGACGATCAGAATGACCTCCGGATGATTCGCCGTGATCGAGTTGGCGATGGTCTGCAACAGCATTGTTTTGCCGGTGCGTGGCGGAGCGACGATCAGTCCGCGCTGACCCTTGCCGATCGGCGTCAACAGGTCGAGAACGCGCGCGGACAGATTGTCCTTCGTGGTTTCGAGCTTGAGCCTTTCATTCGGGTAGAGCGGAGTGAGGTTGTCGAAGAAGATTTTGTTCCGGGCTTCGTCCGGATGCTCGAAGTTGACGGCTTCGACCTTGATAAGGGCAAAGTATCGCTCACCGTCTTTCGGCGGTCGAACCTGTCCGGAGACAGTATCGCCTGTGCGCAGGTCAAACTTGCGAATCTGCGAGGGGGATACGTAGATGTCGTCCGGTCCCGGTAGATAGTTGTAATCGGGCGCCCGCAAGAATCCGAATCCGTCGGGGAGAGTTTCAAGGACGCCTTCACTGAAAATGAAGCCGCTCTTTTCCGTCTGTGCTTGCAGGATCTTGAAAATCAGCTCCTGCTTCCGCATACCGGAAGCTCCCTGAATGTTGAGGTCCTTTGCGATCTGCGTCAGTGACGAAATATTCATTTCCTTCAACTGCGCGATGTCCATGGTAGGTGCGCCTTCTGGGCGATCTGAGGCTACGAATTTTTTGCTTCAGATCGGAGGGACTTAACACTTCCTTGGCTACATCAACCACGATCTTGTACAGGTCCATTACGGTGAACTTCCTAGATAGCCGCTTTTCTAAAGGCCGCCGATCGCTCCCTGTGGCTTTCCACTCCGCAACCATTTCTTTGGCTGACGAGCGACTGATGGGAGCAATCTCGCCTTCCGCAAACTGTTCGATCGAAGCCATCGTCTCCTTGGCTTTTCACTATGCCTTTCTTCCGTCCGGGTCTCGTAAATCTCAGAACGTACCCTGCTTATGAAATGAGTCATAAATCTGTGGATTTCGTGCTGAAGTTCCACATAGGCTGGATGGGTAACTCGCAATGTCCTGCGATCAATGTTCATTGCGTCCTCTAGCCGATCGTCCGCCCAAATTTCGGCTGATATCCAGCGCTGCATAAGACTTCCAGAAGTCGAAGAAAAGCCGAGGAAAGAACGGTCGTACTCAGCAACTGCTGCATTTCGGACACGAATCAAGAGCCCTTGCAACTCCTGAGGCTTGATTGTCGAATGCTGGGCATAGAAGTATCCTTGGGCTGATACATCTTTACCGTGAAAACTGAATCGTTCAATCAGAGTATGCCCGGTGGGAGCGAATACAATTGGTTTGCGAAGGTCGGTCCCATCGTATTCCACAATAAATCCCAGTTCTTGAGTCAGCCGTTCGAACGATGCGACGCGCTTCCGCAAAACCTCAGGCAGCCAGTCCTCGTGGTAGCAAACCGGAACATTCAGCCCAATCTCCAGTAGCGTTTGAGAATAAAGATCCAACTCGGTCCAACTATTCAGCTTGGGATTGGCTAGCCGTGCCCGGACGGACTCTGGAGTAAGTCCATAGAGGGAACTCGCAGCCTTTATATCATTTTCGTGAACCTTCGAGTTGGCACCCGCCAGCATCTCTTGAGCAGCACCTGGTCGAACTTCTTTCAAAAACACATGCGTGTAATGTGAGCTCAGTTCCGCAGCTAGGATCTCTCCTTCATAGTCTGCCTTTGCCATCCCTCCATTCCGGACGCGTGTTTCTATCGGTTCCCTCATTTTGGCAAAATTGATCGTGACGTGAAGCTGCGCCTTGCTGCCACGCTTCGTCGAAAAGATTTCCATCACATCGCAAATCTCATTTGCGGCGATAAAACCAATTCCGATTTTTCCAATTTTTGACCGACCCGAATGAGTGCGATCCGAGTCGTCGCGTTTGTGAGATTCGCTAACTCTAGCAAAGTGCTTAACGAATTCATCCTTATCCATTCCGGCACCATCGTCTGAAATGATGATCCGGTCCGCATCAGGCTTAACGAAGACCTTAACTACCGTTGCATCTGCATCATATGAATTGTTGATGAGTTCTTTGAGGCAGGCAGCGGGTGAGTGGTAGAGACCTGAGCTTAGGTAGTCGACAATTCGTGATGCTACCTTGATTTCCCCAGAGAAATTTTCTGTTACTTTCGTCATGGCGATGTTCCAAATGGTGGGCAGCTGAGCATCAAACCTCCCGTTACTTTGCTGAGTTTAGACCGTCACCCCACGCTTGAAATTTCTTATGCGCCGAGGTCGGCTAGCCTATCAACTGCCGGAGGACGTACTGCAGGATCCCGCCGTGCTGGAAGTACTGAATTTCAAACGGCGTGTCGATTCGCATCAGGGCCTGGATGGTTTTCTCCTTCCCATCGTCGGCTCGAACGTGAATCGTGACAGTTTGGCCGGGTTTGATGCCGGCAGCCAGTCCTTCGATGTCGTACGTCTCGAAACCGGTGAGGCCAAGGCTTTCGGCGGTTTCCCCTGCTTTGAACTGGAGCGGGAGCACTCCCATTCCAACGAGATTGCTACGGTGAATGCGCTCGAAGCTTTCCGCCAGGACTGCACGAACACCCAGAAGCCGCGTGCCTTTTGCAGCCCAGTCGCGCGAGGAACCGGACCCGTATTCCTTGCCCGCAAGGATCATCAACGGAGTTCCTTCCGATTGATACTGCATCGCGCCGTCATAGATCGACGTCTGGGTCTTTTCGGGCAGGTGCACGGTCCAGCCGCCTTCGGTTCCCGGCGCCATCATGTTACGCAGCCGAATGTTGGCGAAGGTTCCGCGCATCATCACTTCGTGGTTGCCGCGGCGGGCTCCGTAGGAATTGAAATCTTTCGGCGATACGCCATTGGCGATCAGGTATTTCCCGGCAGGACCGTCGGCCTGGATGGAGCCAGCGGGTGAAATGTGATCGGTCGTGACGGAATCTCCAAGGACCGCGAGGATTCGCGCGCCACGAATATCGCGAATCGGAGGGGCCTGGCGGGGCATGCCGTCAAAGAACGGCGACCGTTTCACATAGGTGGAATTGCTGTCCCATTGGAACAATTCGCCGGTCGGCGCCTGCAGCGCCTTCCATCGTTCATCGCCCTGGAGCGACTCTTGATAAGCCTTGCGGAACATCTCCGCGCGAATGGTGGATTGGATCGCCTTTTGAACCTCCGCCTGCGTCGGCCAGACATCGCGGAGAAAGACCGGCTGTCCGGCACCATCCTGACCGAGCGGCTCGGTATTCAGATCGATCTCCATGTTTCCGGCAATTGCATACGCTACGACCAGTGGCGGCGACGCCAGATAATTGGCGCGGACCTGTGGATTGATGCGTCCCTCAAAGTTTCGATTGCCGCTAAGAACGGCCGCGACGACGAGTCCGCCATCCTTGACTGCCGCCGCGACCGGTTCTGGCAGGGGACCGCTATTGCCAATACATGTGGTGCAGCCGTATCCGACTAGATGGAAGCGAAGCTTTTCGAGGAACGGCATGAGCCCCGTCTCTTTCAGGTAGTCCGTCACGACGCGGGAGCCGGGAGCAAGGCTGGTCTTCACCCATGGCTTGATGGTCAGTCCCCGCTCGACAGCCTTCTTCGCCAGAAGGCCGGCAGCGACCATGACCGAAGGATTCGAGGTGTTGGTGCAACTCGTGATCGCCGCAATCACCACTGCACCGTGACCAAGTTCGTAGCTCGATCCATTGGAACGAACGGTCATCGGGCTCGTGCTGGGTTTTGGCTGCTTTTCGAGCATGCCGGCAAGGGCTTTTTTGAAAACTCCCTTCGATTGGCCCAGTGTGACGCGGTCCTGTGGACGCCGCGGCCCGGCGAGACTCGGCTCAACGGTAGACAGATCCAGTTCAAGCGTTTCATTAAATGTTGGATCCGGTGTGGCCGGTGTGCGGAATAATCCCTGAGCTTTCGCGTAAGCTTCGACCAGCGTCACAAGGTCTGCATCGCGGCCGCTGAGCCGCAGGTAATTAAGCGTTTCGTCGTCGATCGGGAAAAAGCCAATCGTGGCTCCATATTCCGGCGCCATGTTGGCAATGGTCGCGCGGTCGGCAAGCGACAAATTCGCCAGTCCCGAACCGTAGAATTCGACGAACTTTCCGACGACGCCTTTGGCGCGAAGGATCTGCGTCACGGTGAGTACGGCGTCTGTCGCGGTCGCGCCTTCCGGAAGCTGACCGTGGAGCTTGAATCCCACCACCTGGGGAATCAGCATCGACAGCGGCTGTCCCAGCATTGCTCCTTCGGCTTCGATACCCCCAACGCCCCAGCCGACGACGCCCATACCGTTGATCATCGTCGTGTGCGAATCGGTGCCCACCAGTGTGTCCGGATAGGCTGTGGCGCGTCCGTCCTTTCGTGCGACATAGACAGCGGGCGCAATGTATTCGAGGTTCACCTGATGAACAATGCCGGTGTCGGGTGGTACGACGCTGCAGTTCTGAAATGCCTTCTGACCCCATTTCAGGAAGATGTAGCGTTCGCGATTCCGTGCGAGTTCCAGGTCGGCGTTCGCCGCAAAAGCGCCGGGACTACCGAATTCGTCGACCTGAACAGAGTGGTCGATTACCAAGTCGACCTGCTGGAGTGGGTTGATCTTCTTCGGATCGCCGCCCATTTCTTTGATCACATCACGCATGGTTGCAAGATCGACCACGGCCGGGACACCGGTAAAGTCCTGCATCAGGACGCGCGCCGGTCTGAAGGCGATTTCCTTTTCCGGAACCGGTGCGGTCATCGATTGAGCCAGTGCTCGAATATCGGCGGTGGTGACGGTCACTCCGTCTTCGTACCGCAGAAGATTCTCCAACATGACCTTAAGAGAGAACGGCAGCTTCGATACCGGACCTACGCCGGCCTTCTCCGCCTTCTCTAACGAAAAGTAATCGAATTCCTGGTTCCCGACCTTCAAAGTGGACTTGGCGTCAAAGCTGTTCATGAGTGATTCTCCCCGATGATCGAACCAGAAATTGTACCACTTTGATAGCGGCTCGGTTAACCGCCGACCGTCACACCGAACAGGCGGCCGATGGCAAAGGTGACGCCGGCAGCGAGTGCGCCAATTCCAAGCATCCGGAGGCCGCTGTAGATCAGGCTGCGGCCGGTGAAGACGGAGATCAGCGAGCCGACGGTGAAAAGGGAAATGCCGCAGACCACCGCGCTGCCGACAAATGCGGCGGGGCCAGTCAAGAGGAAGTAAGGGATGACGGGGATGGCGGCACCGACGCTGAATGCGGCAAATGAACTGACGGCCGCGCCAACTGGTGAACCGAGCGACGAAGGATCCAGTCCCAGTTCTTCGCGAGCCAGAGTATCGATCGCCGTCTCCGGATTCGAGATGATGCGTTCGGCGAGCTCCTCGGCTTGTTTTGCGGAGATCCCCTTGGCCTGATAAATCAGCGATAGTTCCTCTTTCTCCTCGTCCGGCGACATTTCCAGCTCTTGCTTTTCCAAAGCGATTTGCGCTTCGTACAGTTCGCGTTGGGATTTTACGGAAACGTATTCGCCGGCAGCCATTGAGCAAGCGCCTGCAATCAATCCGGCGACTCCAGTGAGCAGTACAATGCGTGGCTCGACATTCGCTCCGTTGACGCCCATCACCAGGCTGAAGTTCGACAGTAATCCGTCGTTTGCCCCAAAAATGGCAGCCCGCAGGCTGCCGCCATATCCAGCGCGCTTCCAGCGGTCGGGATTGAGAATCGAGTCCGGACGGGTTTCGCCATGGAGTTGCATGACGCGGAGTGTCCGGCTGTGGGCACGCTCATCCGCAGACATCCCTCCCGCTTCGGCCTGGCCGACGTAGGCATCCTGATCGCGCAGTTCCAGTCCGCTGACAACGGGAAGGATGTGCTGTGTTCCGAAGTTTCTGGAGAACCATCCGAGAATTCGAACCCGCGATCCCGGCCGATACGACGGCACCACGGCACTGTTGGCTTTCAACAACGTCGCCCACTTCGCCGCATGACGTTCTTCCGCTTTTGCGAGTTTTGCAAAAACCTCGGCCCGCGCGGGATCTTTCTCGGCGTCAGCCATGGCGCGGTACAGGGCGATGCCATCCTGCTCCTTGAGGTAGTTTTCAGAGTAACGTTGAAGATCGGCCTGGGTAACAGTCATTGCGGCAGTTGGCAGTTCCTAAGGTTCCTTGGCGTAGTAACCCTCTCGTGTCTGTACGAACAATTCCGGCACGCCCTTCGGTGCACTGAGCTTCAGTTTGATATGCCGGTATTTCCCATCGTGAACGGTATTAGTGGAGCGGTACGCAATCGAATACTGGTTTCGAACGGCAACCGAAATTCTCCTGCAGATATTCAGGTAGTCGGTAGCCGTGCTGGAGACGAAATTCTGGCCACCAAGAGGCTCGATGATATTTGCAGTCGTTTCGCCGTCAGGATTCTCGCCATGGATGTCCGTTTCGGTTGGAAGGTCGACGCTGAAGATCTGGGCGTCCAATTGTCGCGCGAGGTTTCGCACTTCCGTTGCCTTGTGGTTGCCCACGATGCTTCCACCTGAAGTCAGTACGAGCAACATCTTTCTCGGGTTTTCCGCGTCTCGAAGCTTTTCGAGGCCGGCGAACAGGGCATCGTAGACGGCCTTGTTTCTGCTCGAAGGAAGGAACTCGTTGTGGTTGCGCAGGATCATCGGGTCGTTGGCGTAGTCTTGTGTGACGGTGACTTTATCGTTGAACTCGACGAGGAAGTATTCATTGTCCAGATGTCCCGCGTCGAGGAACGTCATCGCGCCTTCCTTGGCTACGGGCAGGTTGGGTTTCATGGTGCCGCTGACGTCCAGGATGATCCCGACGCTGGCTGGGACGTCGTCGGATGAGAAAGCTTCGATCTTCTGATCCACGCCGTCTTCGGAAACCTGGAAATGCTCCTGCTTCAGGTCCCTGACGAATCGTCCTTCACTGTCAGTCACTGTTGCGTAGACCTGAACCAATTCGACATCGACCTTGAGAGTTTGCGTCGCCTGAGCGTACGCAATCAAGCCCATCGCGCTTACGGCAACAATTGTGGTCAACCATCGCAACCACCCCGGCGCTTCGCGCCACCCCTCCTTCGAAAGGAGGGGACTCCTGAAGCTGCACGCCAAAATCCCCTCCTTTCGAAGGAGGGGTGGCGCGAAGCGCCGGGGTGGTTGCATCGCTCCGAATTTTCTCACTATGGGTGGACTGCCTTCCGGAGCTTCTCGGCAGCCAACTTAATCTGTTCGCGATCCGCGGCGTTCGGAAATTTTTCCAGATAGGTGTCCAATTCGGCGAGAGCTTTGTCGAGTTGCCGATTCTTCAGGTACACGTTATGCAGGGCCAGGTAGGCTCTTCCGTAACCGGGCGATATTGCAATGGCTCGCTGGAGGCTGGATTCCGCGTTCTCCGTGTCATCCAGTTTCAGGTACGAGGCGCCCAGCATGAAATACACATCCGATGAAATGTTGCCAAGCCTCACCGCTTCGCCCAACAGGTCGGCTGCTTCCTGGAACTGATTCAATTCGTAGGCGCGTTGCCCGAGCGCC
>Ga0207040_1126_pt3 | contig 16758 bp, 14 predicted proteins | sample Alteio_BWMinCont_72_FD_153279 | JGI IMG/M metagenome (GOLD analysis project Ga0207040, IMG submission 153279) | Enriched cells from forest soil in Barre Woods Harvard Forest LTER site, Petersham, Massachusetts, United States -... | ecosystem: Environmental > Terrestrial > Soil > Temperate forest >... | reverse complement strand
TTGATGGAGAGAATCCTGATTATGTAATCTTTTCAGTGTTTGGCGACAACGTCCTGAGGTTTCCCAATGCGGTGCGCATTTTTTTTACCGGCGAAAACATCCAACCAGATTTCAATATTTGTGACTATGCCTTCGGTTCATCTTTGATGACTTTGGGCGACCGGTACTAAAATTGTATCCGAAGACGTGGCCGGTGTTTATTCCGTCCACCACGTAGGAGTGACGGCAACTGTATGCGATATTGTCCTCTACCAAGTTATTGAAGTTCCATCCAAGCATCCGGAACCCATAACCGCTCCCTCCCTGCGAATCCCACGGCTCGTGCACGTAGTTGTGGCGGAATTCGCAATCTATGGTATCGGTTGCGACAATAAAGTTCTTCGACGCGTTCTTGACCTCCACGTTCTTGACCCAGGAATCCGTCGTGTTCTGGACAACGACAGCGTCATTTGAGGGCTTAGCCTGCATGACCTGGATGCAAAGGTCCTCGAGGCCCATCCCCGTGCCGCCCGGAGTATACCGAATCGCTGTGATCGCGTTCCCTTTGAACGACCAGTAAAATGGCCGGTCAAGCGTCACGGTTGTGCCGCTCGTTGCCACCACCTTGAAGCCCTGGCCGTGATGGGCATAGGAACCCTTGGCCGAGAGATAGGTACCGCCCCAGGTAATTCCGGCGTTGTACCAAACCCCCCCTTCAGGCGCTCCGTCGGTTCCGACCGACGGCAGCGAGGCCGGATTGACGTCTCCCGGAAGCCTAACATACAGCGTGCTAAAGCCGAGCGAGTCTTGGTTCCCAAAGGTCCATTCGCTTGGCGTGAGCGAAGAACTATGTGCTCGGGCAAGGATGGCCTCGACGCCGGGTTTCGGTGAGTAGAAGACCTGCCTGACTTTAGCTTCTGCAATCTTGGGGTCTCCACCACCTGCCGCGCTCACATAATAGGCGCCTTGGACCGAATGCGACGCGGCCCATTGAAAACGGGCCGCCGGCAGTTGCCCGGCCAAGGACTCGAGCCTCCCACCCACCGTAGTCCCGAGTCGGGGATCGCAATCCTCCGCCACAACCAAGATGTCCCCCGCGGAAAGAGAGAAAGTCTCCAGGCGGCTTGAGAACGTCAGTACCTTAGAGCCAACGGAAGAACCTTCCCTTATGGTACTTAGCCAGCCGCCGAACCGGAGCTTGCCGTTCATGGAGACGGCCGCTCCCGTCCCATAGCAGAGGAGATTGGTGTGCGCCGCGTCGGTTTGTGATCCCGCGCCGCGAAGAACCACCGCACGGGCAGGGAAACGGATCGTATTGGAAATCCGGTAGGTGCCCGCGGGCAAAAAAACGAATTGCCCTGCCGGGCAACGATCCAGCGCCGCGTTGATAGCGCCGGAATCATCGTTCACTCCGTCACGGAGTGCCCGTATTTGCGATCCGGGGATATGATCGGTAACGTCGCAGAATTCCGTGTAGTTCGCAGGAATGCCGCCGTAAACACCGGCGTGGAACATGCCGCTTGGAGGCAATCGTTCCTCCGGAATGACCGAGGCATGCAAGCCTTGAGGAATTGCGGTGACCATCGAGAATAGGCCGGTCGTCCAGAGGAGAACTGCCAATCGAAAGCACTCCGATTGACCAACAGACCGTGAGTCGCGAATGCTCATGGATAGTACGGCATTCCAACGTCGACAGGCTCGTGACGGCAAGGAAGGACTCAACCGGGCTGGCCGGCGGGTACGGGCGTCTCCCCAGATCTCAGCCACTGTTCGAAGACGACAAGGCTAAAAAGGACTTTGTGGTTGTCCTGCTGCTTCGAGACGTGCTCGTTGAGGAGGCGGTGCACCATGTCCGGCCGCAAGAATTCATACATGAGCGAGCGGTCGTCGAGCAGGTAGCCCTTTATCCTCCCGCGAAGCGCATCATGGAACCAGTCGTCGACGACATTTACAGCAAATCCCCGCTTTTTCCGCTGGACAATCGTCCTAGGCAGAAACTGCCGGCAAACTCGCCGGTGAAGCCATTTCCTCGAGCCGTTCCTAACCTTGAAGCGGGCTCCGAGGCGCTGGACATACTCAACAACCTCGCGGTCCAGGTAGGGAACGCGGACCTCGAGACTGTGGGCCATCGAAAGCTTGTCCCCGTACATCAGCAGCTCGTCCGGTAGCGCGGAACGCAGCTCCAATAGATGAAATCCATTCAGCTCGTCCTGTTGGTCAATGGCCGCGACGAGGTCCGCCCAACATTCAAGAACCTTCTCGTCCGAACCCGGCGGAAGCAGGTCAGGACGGAATAGGCTTCCGATGACTCCGGGAGGCTGAATCGAGAAAATCTGCTGGTAACGTCTGAGCCTGTCCTCGACGCCAAGCGAGTACATCGCCCTTTTCAGGGCTTCCTGCCGCGGAAGCGCATTCACTATTCCGGCTAATGGTGAGCGGAGCCACCGCGGCATGCGCCTCCAATGGGATCCATAGCGAACGCCGAGATGGCGTGAATAGCCTCCGAAGAGTTCGTCCGGACCCTGCCCAATCAGGGCTACCTTGACGTCCTGCCGTGCACGCTGGCAGACGAAATACATCGGCACGATAGAGGATGAGGCGACGGGTTCCTCCAGTACGTCGACAATCTTTGGAAGAGCCGTTTCGAACGCCTGCCGATCCAGCAGCACGGTCGCATTGCGCGCAGAATAGTGGCGGGCTGTTGCGGCCGCGTCGGCGAGCTCGTCGTCTTTGAACGAATGGCCGTAGCCGACCGTGAACGTGGGCCATGAAGGTCCGCATAGGTTCATCAGGCCGAGGAGCAGACCCGAATCCATTCCCCCGCTGAGCAGCAGGCCAACCGGAACGTCGCTAATTAGATGGCGCTTCACTGCTCGCTTGTAGAGATCGAGCAGGGTCTCCCTTGCCTCGCCGGGACTAGGAGCGCGCGAAAACGGCTCGGGAACGAACCGGTACCAACGGGCGGTCTCAACGGCACCATCGGCAATAGTCAGCTTTTCTCCGGCGGCCAATTTCCTTACGCCTGAGAAAAGAGTTAGAGGGGAGGGAGTATAGCGATAGCCGAGAAACATGCTGAGCGCTATGGGATCGACGCGCCGCCTTTCACCGAGGCCCTCCAGCACGGGCCTTACCTCGGATCCAAAGAACAATGTGCCGTTGCGAAGGGCGTAATACACCGGTTTGATTCCCATGGCGTCGCGCGCGACGAGGAGCCGCCTGCGGGGTTCGTCCCAGATCGCCAGCCCGAACATGCCGTTCAACCGGCCCAACACCCCGTCGCCCCATTGATTATAGCCCTGGACGATGACCTCGGTGTCGCTCTGAGTCCTAAATTCGCGGCCGTGGGACTCCAGTTCCTTCCTAAGCTCGCGGAAGTTGTAGATTTCCCCGTTGAAAACTACCCAGGTCCTGCGCTCGGGATCAGACATCGGCTGATGCCCGGCGGGACTCAGGTCGATAATGGACAGGCGACGAAACCCGAGCCCGAGCGAGCCTGAGAAATGGGACCCATCGTCGTCCGGTCCACGGTGCACCATCGTCTGGGTCATCCGGAAGACGACATCGCCGTCGACGGGCTGGTTGTCCCGATAGTTAAATATGCCGCAGATTCCACACATGGCGATGGTTACGTTGCGGCGAAGAGTTCATATCCCGCCGCTGAGGCCAATATGAGGCTCAGGCTGCGGAACATCTCCGATTGTCCCCACCGATGCATGGGGACGTTGTCATAACCCAGTAGGAGCTTCCGGCTGCGGAATGATCCGTCGGGTTTCGTCCAATTTTCCAAGAGGTCTGACGCGACGCGTTCGATTGTCTTGTCCAGGCGGGCGTCGTTCGCACGAAGCAGCATGGCCAGATTCAGACACTCCGCGAAGTCGTACAGCTCATGCCGGTACACCGTCATGCGCGGAGCCTTTGAAAATGGTTTTGGAAGTCCATGTTCATCGAACAGATTGAGCATGTAGTATTCCATTCCCTTCTGCAGCGCCCGCCTGCAGCCTGCGTGCCCGGTCAGTTTCTCAACCTTCGCAATTCCCTTCATCACGAAACAGGTATGAAAGTGGTCCACAAAATCTCGTGTGCCGTCAACGGAATAGGGCCAGGAACCGTCCGCCTGCTGGGATTGGAGGACAAAGTTCAGGTTCTGTGCGGCCGCCTCCGAATACCGTTCGTCACCGAACTCGCGAGCCGCACTCGTGAGCAGGAACGATCGATAGGCGCTCGCGTTAACGACGCCGGGGCCACTGCTTGGCGTATACGTGCAAGTTGCGGCGCCGGGGCCGGCAGGCACATCCTTGTAGTCGAGCAGGGTATGCTCCGCGATCGAGCGCAGCATGTCGCGCCATTCATCCCTCCGGTCGATGCGATAAACATACTCGAATGCCTCGTAGCAGTACGGCACGGTCGTGATGAGCGGCGTGCCCGCCCTTATGGTCCCGCTGCGAGTCTGCCAGTCGAAAGGATAGCCCCAAGCCGCGAATCCGTATCCTTGGCAACGGGTCTCCTTTAGCACCTCCAGGAAGTGGACCGCCTTTTCGTAGTGCTCCTTCTTCCCGGTGGCGCGGAATAGTAGCGCAAATCCCATCGAGTAATGGGCGTCTGCAATCGGCAGGCGCATCCGCGGGTGGAAGAATCGGCGGGCCGATGGAACAAACGCCTCGCAAAAAACCATAGGCATCACTGCGAAGGTACCCAGCCATTTTCTCCGATAATACAGCGCCTTTGCCCTTCGTCCCATATTCCCTGCGTAGAAATCCTGATGATCCTGCGACGTCTCGCCAAAACGTTCGAGCCACGGAACAAAGCTATCCAAGGATCCACGGATTCCCATAAGGCACGGCTCGTTCATTGCAGCATTGCCGGCCAACCTGTCGGTTACAGAGCCGCAGGCCCGGAGATCAGAGCCCGGACGCAGCTCCTAAAGCCGCAAAACATGTTCTCGATCGATGCGTCTCGCGCAATGTCTTCCTTGGCCGCTCGCGAGAATTCGGCACGCAAGACGTCGTCCTTGAGTAGCAGGAGAAGCTTCTCCCGAAGCGCGCCGACATCATTCTCGGGCACGACAAATCCATTGCGTCCTTGGCTAAGATAGTGGATTTCGGGCGGCTGCAAGCCGTCCTCTGTCACCACCGGCAGACCCCAGTGGAATGCCTCATTTAGACCGAGGCCAACGTCACCGGGAATACAAAAAAGGTCCGAGGCTTTAAAAAGCTTGCTCATCCTCTCGTTCTTGGGATCGAAGATTTCGCCGAGATAGAGGATGTTTTTCTTTCTTATCATCGATGGAAGGTCGTAGCTCATCGAGTCGCCGACTATCACGCAACCGAGCCCCGGTTCGTCGATTGAGTTGAACGCCTCTATTAGATGCTCAACTTTCTTCACATCTCGCATCCGGCCGACGAAAAGGACAACCTTCTTGAACGGTATTCCGAATTCACGTTTGATCTCGTCCTTTGACTCCGACACTGGCGGCAATGCATCAAGGTTGATCGTGTTGCTCGCGATGAAAACCTTCTGGCGATTCTTTGGCTGGATGTCCGAAGTGTTGTGCTTCGAATAAAGCAGAATGGCATCGCATTTGCTATGGACGTAGTAGAAGAAATGATTCCTCAAAGTGGGTGCCCTGATTTCAAGGTTGATCCCTTTGTTCCAATAGACGACCGGAATTCGTTTGATCTTTAGCCAGTGAATCAGCGGCCAAATGAAAAGGTCCTTGAGGTGAAGGAACAATATGACCACGTCAGGCTGAATCCGGGCGATTTCCCTCCTATACCGAAAAAAGCCGAAAGGAATGGCCTGGAAATCGAACTCGAGGGGATACGGGTTGTTCTTCTGCAGTTCATTCGCCCTGACAAGAAATTGGATCCCTTCCTCCCGAAAACGCCTGGCGAAGTAATTGTAGTTTGAAACCCGGTAGTGAAATACTTTGTTCGAGATGAGGAGGACCTTTTTCAAATGGAAGCGGGCTAGGGATAGACAGTATCCGATGGAAAATGTGACGGTGGCGTTGCGCCGGTGGCAACGCCAGCCTCGTAGAGCGGAATGAGAGCCTGACAGACCCGGTTCCAACGGTACTTTTCGCCTTCAGCCAGAATTCGTTCTTCGCGGAATCGGCCTGGCGAGGCGAAGAAAGCCGCAAGGGCATTCGCAATACCCTCAGCATCATTACTTTCGGCTATTAGACCTGTGTCCGGCGTGACGAATTCGGCCAGAGAACCCACATTGGTCGTCACTATCGGTTTTCCGAAACGCATCGCGAGAAAAAGCAGCCCGCTCTGGTAGATGTTCCGGTAGGGAAGGCAGACCACGTCGCTCGCCCCGAAGAAGACCCCCACCTCCTCGTTCGGGATCAATCGCGCTTCTAGACGAATGTCCGCCTGGCGCCTCGCGCAGGCAATCCCTGTTAGGATGCGCTCGCGGTATCTCGGGCTGCGGAAGGCGCCGGCTATAACCAGGCGGGTCTCGGGCATTTCGAGACGATCAAAAGCCTCGATTAGAACATCCACGCCCTTGTATTCGTCCACTCGCCCGAAGAAGAGGATCAACTTGGCTGCGCTATCGCATCCGAGTCGTGAGCGGGATTCCTGCCTAGTGAGACGGGTCGCCGGGACTTCCTCATTGAGTCCGATCGAAATGACGCGAATCTTGGCATCGGGTACGCCGAACCGTTCGATCAGTGTTCGCCGTGTCTCCTGGGTATGAACGACTATGACATGGGGCACACAATAGATGAGGCGATACACCCAGCGGAGGAAATTGCTTCCTTCCCTGTTATGGGGAAGGACATTGTGCGCGGTATAAATATACCGGCGTGCAAATATCCTGAAGAATACGTTAAGCACCAGGCCGTCAAAGAGTATCAATTCATTCCGAAACATGCCGGTAAGATGGAAAGTTCCTCCGCGGTTGCGGACCACAAAAAGAAGCAATTTCAGGTAATAACGGGACAGGTTGAGAAACTTTTCCGATATGGAGCGGCTGTCCGTCTGGCGCCCCCGAATATTGACGTTTCGGATCCCGGCTGAGGAGAGGCGTCCCTCCGTTTCGTCGCTAGAGAGAACCACGAGCATCACGCCGTTGGCGGCCAAGCCCCTTGCGAAGCCAATAGTATAATTTGCCTCAAAGCCGTGCTCAACCAAGACGTTCATGCGCGCCATTTCGGAGCCAAGGTGGCGGTAGCGTCAATAGCGGCCCTCTCAATTTTGCGCTCGTTCGAGAAGAGGGCGGTGGTGACCGTTAGCAGGAGGAGAACCCCGGGTAGCTGCACGCCGCATAAATAGCAATATGACAATCCCAAAAAAGGGATGGTTACCAAAAGTGTAATCAGTGGGCTGAAAGCGCCAGTCCCGAAAACTGAGGTGCCAGTGATGTTCCGCAGCGGTACCAATCAAGTCCTTGTCGAGCGCATGGACAAGCGATGGGGAGCGGCGACACTCGACTGGTTCGGGCTCCCGAGCGACGCCGGAATCGCGCATGCATTGGATTCACTGGATCTGGGGCGGCAGGCCGATCCCTTCGCGCGCGCTCCAAGGTTGCAAAATCGCAGAATCCCTCGCCTCAGGATGGTTTGATCTTGATAGAGGAATCGGCAATCTTCAGCGAAGCAACTATGCCCTCCGGCGCAGCCAACCGGCCATTGGCAATACGGAAGTCGAGCGGTCGCGAATCTCCTTCATGATTTTGCGCGCGACGGGCCAGAGAACTTCCGAAGGCAAATTCACGGCCGCCAGATCGAGAGGATTTTCAACCTTTGATTCGACCTCAACCGAGCCGGCGCCATCCGGAATTTGCAATTCGTCGGTGACCGATCCCGCATCTTCGACAGATTTCGCCTGGTTACCGACGGAAATAACAAGCAATTCGGTCCGTCCTTTTTCCAGCCAAGGGCGATGAATTTGCAGGCGCTGGATGCCCGGCGGGATTCTTATATTGAGGCGCCTTGAATACATTCTTACGGCCAGAACGGCGCCTTCGATCCTTTGCTTGTAATTCGTTCGCAACATTCCTTCGAGATTTGAACCGGTCACCCCCTCCAACCGGTTGACCGTTTCCGCAAATTCCTTCAATGTCGTCATTTCGTCTGCCGCGTCTTGATGATGCCCGACGACTACGATCGGCTGTCGAAGAAAGGCGGCCAATAGGACATCGTTCCTCCAGCCTGCGGTCATTTTGATCCTCGGTATCACCGGCAAACCTCCACCAAGCATTTCAGATCGATCCATGCCAATCGCCGCCGGCCAGGTCTCGCCTGGATTGTGTCGGAGCAACAACTCGGTTGTGCAAAGCGCGCCTTCGTACCCCAGACGTAGCAGATTTTGAAACATGCTGTTGGCAAGCGCACCGTAGGGCGCCTCCATTACTTTGAGAAAGGAAATCCCGCGCCGGCGTGCCAGCCGCTCCATTCGGTGCATAGCCTGAGCCGCAACCGCCTGATGATTAAACTGCTTTCGCGCTGAAAGCATCTCGTGCCTCGTATGGTTGTTGCCGTGAACAAGCACCGAAAGACGCGGGTTAAATGATTGGAAGGTTTTCGCTACGTCCTTGTTCACCCACCATGTATCTAACGGAATTGTCGCCACCGAAACAAAGTAGTTGTGAGCGGTGGCGTGTTCAGCCAGCCGGCGAAAATTTAGGAATCCGTAGGACCGCAGATAAAAACTCGGATCGTCGAATACAAAGCATGCGCGCGGCGCGGGCCCATCCCAACCGATACCCGTCACTCGTTGCCGCAGAAAATGCATCAGCGGAAGAAGCTCCATGAATCGTCGCGCGTTCAAGTACTGAAAGAGATACTCGTCCTCGCGCAGCGCTGGGGGCGAAGCCGCTACCAGGTCGCATGCCCCGCTCCCACATGGCCGAGCGATCCAAGCTGGGCAACCGTCTTCAGACGCAAGAAGGTCATCCCCATCCCGAAGGACGAGGGGGTGGAACTCGCTTTTTCGACTGGCAACCATTGTTTGGCCGCGCAGATACACATCGATTCGTCGTGAAGAGCCAAAACGCACGTGCGCATTGGCGACGCGGTCGGGTTCTCCGGTTCCGCCCATCGCGACGAAGGACGGCACGCCTGCAGCCGCTGCCTCCAACCCGGCAGCGAGATTCCCATCGAGAACAATCAGCGCGTCCACGGTCTCGAAATTCCGGGGCGATACCTCGCAGAACTCGACCGGGTAAAGTTGAGCGAGCGCTATGAAAAGAGCGCCATAACGCTGGTTCAGCGGGTCTCCCGAAACGCCAACAATCTTTTTCCCGATCACGGCGGTCGAAAATTTGGAAATACGCTTGGATCGGTCAAGTTAATACACATCACGGGGACCGCTCAGCAAGTGCCCGACGTTGTTCTCTGATTTGATGGGCTAAATCCGGTACTCTACAGGCACTGTCCTAACTTGAATTCTTTAAATATGTGCGGCACAGGGCTGATTCTTATCGCTGGGCGTGTCGAAGCACGCATTTCGGGCTGTGCCCGAATGAATATCTTGGCGGCAACGGTGCGCCGCCGTAGACCGGAACGGCAGGTTTCCGAGGATGACGAGTCCAGCGAATTCTTCCTGCTGCTCCGATTGAGAGTCGGAATTCGCCCAGATCCACCAATGGCTTGACAACCCACTGGCAGAGAAGAGAACACGGTATGGCGAACTCAAAGGATATTGAGGAAACTATAAAGAGTTACATCCTTGCCGAGTACCTTCCCGGAGAGGATCCCGCGAGCCTGACAGACTCCACGCCTTTAATCAGCGCGGGCATTCTTGACTCGATAGCAACCCTTAAACTGGTGGATTTTCTCGAAACGACTTTTTCAATCTCGGTGGCTGCTAACGAGACGGACGCCGAGCATTTGGACACGATCGATCGCATCGCCCAATTAGTGCGCGCCAGCGGCGGCTCGGCAAAGGACTGACGCCCGACGGGCCATCACCTGGAGTTGCCGCAATGTCGTTGCATGAGATGATTGAGCCTGGCGTGCGCGATAGGAGCGCGCACCCGTCCGTCGTCGAGGGTAGCGGTGCCGGGCAAATTGACTATGCGACTCTGGGTCTACTTTCGGACCGGCTGCGCGACCGGCTTATCGCCATAAATCTCGGCCGCGGCGATCGAGCCGGCATCTATCTGCGAAAGAGTGTCGAAAGCGTCGTGTCGATTTTCGGCATATTGAAGGCGGGCGCGGCCTACGTGCCCGTCGATCCGTCCGCACCCGCCTCGCGCAACGCTTATATCCATCATGATTGCGGCGCCAAGGTCGTGATCACCGAGCGGCGGTTTGAGTCGGCCTATCTTGAGGAGATGACAAAGCTTGGGGGACCAACGCCCAAGATGATCATCCTTGATTCCGTCGGTGGCGGCGCGCACCTCGCAGCGGCGTTGGACTCCGAGGACGCCCAATCGGCATCGGCTGGCGCACCCACTGCTCATTCGGAGCCGGATGATTTAGCCTACATTCTCTACACATCGGGCTCAACAGGAAAGCCCAAAGGGGTGATGCTCTCCCACCGAAACGCAGTTTCTTTTCTCGATTGGTGTTCGGACGTCTTTCAGCCACAAACCGGCGACCGGTTTTCTTCACATGCCCCGTTCCACTTCGATCTGTCGATCCTGGACATCTACCTCCCGCTGAAACACGGCGCCTGCCTCGTCCTGATCGCAGAGGACGTTAGCGCAAACCCCCTCGCTCTCTCGAAGCTCATCGCCGATCATCGGATTACGATGTGGTATTCCGCCCCGTCGATCCTGAGCTTGATCGCACAATTCGGCAGGATTGCCGATCACGACTTCTCAAGCCTTCGAATGGTGCTTTTTGCGGGCGAGGTGTTTCCTATTGTCCATTTGCGCTCTTTCAAACGGCAGGTACCGAAGCCGCGCTATTTCAATCTATATGGCCCGACTGAGACGAACGTCTGCACTTACTTCGAGATTCCCGCAGTGATTTCCGACGATCGAGTTGACCCTTACCCGATCGGCCGGACTTGCGAAAATCTGGAGAGCATCGTCGTCGATACTGACGGCAACGTTGCCTCGCCCGGAGCCGAGGGCGAGATTTGCATCGCCGGGCCAAACGTCATGCTAGGCTATTGGAACCTTCCAGAGCAGACAGCCGGAGCATTTCTACAAGAAAGCAGTACGGGAAAACGCTGGTACCAGACCGGCGACATCGTTGTTGAGGAGCCCAGCACAGGCTTTCGGTACGTCGGGAGGCGGGATCGCTTGGTCAAGAGGCGGGGCTTTCGCATTGAGCTTGGTGAAATCGAGGTCTGCCTTTATCGCCATGCTGCCATACGCGATGTAGCGGTCGTTGCCCTTCCCGACGAGGCCGCAGGCGTGCGGGTGAAAGCGCACGTAACATTCCGCGGCGATAAACGCCCCTCTCTCATAGAGCTTAAGACATTCTGCTCGCAGCATCTTCCGCTTTACATGATCCCGGAAGCCTTCGCGTTTCACGATGCTCTTCCAAAGACTTCAACTGACAAGATCGACTATCAAACGCTCAGAAGAATGAACTAAAATCGGACGACGCAATGGATTTTTCCTGGACTCAACAACAGAGGGAACTTTTTGATTCGATCGAGAAATTCGCGGCGGCGGAGCTGAATCACAACCTCGTCGAGAACGACCGCAATGGGGTGTTCAACCGCAACGGATGGAGGAGGTGCGGAGCGATGGGAATCCAGGGGCTGGCGGTGCCGGCGGAGTACGGCGGACTTGGCAAGGACGCCATAACCACGGTCGGGGCGCTGGAACGACTGGGCTACGCCTGCCGCGACAACGGATTGGTGTTCTCCCTCAACGCTCACATGTGGACCGCGTGTGCGCCGCTAGTCACATTCGGTGCCGAAGAGCAAAAGAAGAGGTTCCTGCCGGGCTTGTGCAGTGGCGAATTGATCGGTGGCAACGCGATGAGCGAACCGGCCAGCGGCTCGGACGCATACGGCCTGCGCACCACGGCCACCAAGAGGGAGGGGCGTTATTTCCTCAACGGCCGCAAGATCTTCATCACCAACGGGCCCGTGGCCGATGTCCTCGTCACCGTCGCCATAACGGACCCCGCAAAAGGTTCGGCCGGATTCTCGGCGTTTCTTGTCGAAACGAAGTTCAAGGGGTTCTCGGTTGCCCGCAGCATGGACAAGATGGGCCTGCGCACAAGCCCCATGGCCGAGCTAGTTCTCGAGGATTGCGAGGTACCTGAGTGCAACCTCCTGGGCAAGGAGGGAGCAGGCGCGAGCCTTTTCACGCTCTCCATGACCTGGGAGAGGGGCTGCATCCTCGCCAGCGCGGTCGGTTCCATGCAGCGTTTGCTTGAAACATGCATCCGTTACGCGAAGCAGCGCAAACAGTTTGGGCAATCGATCGGAAAGTTTCAGTCGGTCAGCAGCAGGATCGTGGACATGAAGCTGCGTCTGGAAACCGCGCGTTACATGCTCTATCAGAGCGCCTATCAGCGCACAATCGGCCGCTCGGCCGTAATGGAGGCCGCGCTTGCCAAACTCCATATCAGCGAGTGCTGGGTCAAGTGCTGCGAGGATGCGATGCAAATTCACGGCGGCTACGGATACATGACCGAGTGTGAAATTGAACGCGAGCTGCGGGACGCCTTAGCGAGCCGCATCTATTCCGGGACGAGCGAAATCCAACGCAACTTAGTCGCCTCCCTACTTGGGTTGTGACATGGAAAAGAGCTTTGTTCGACGCTGTTCGAATCGGATTCTGCACCTAATGGCGCGGTTTCTTCCGGGCTCGCTTTCATTGCGCCCGTTCCTGCATCGGCTCCGCGGCGTGACCGTCGGGCACGGAGTCTTTATAGGGGACGATGTCTATCTCGACAACGAATATCCCGAGTGCATTGAGATTCACGAGAATGCGCTCATCAGCATGCGGACCCTGCTCATCGCCCACACGCGTGGCCCGGGCCGAATCATCTTGGAGAAGAACGCATTCGTGGGGCCGAACGTCGTCATCTGCTGCTCTGCAGACCGCGTGGTGCGCATAGGAGAAGGGGCTGTGATTTCGGCAGGGGCAGTGATAACGCGAAGCGTGCCCGCGCACGTTATGGTCGCGCCTTCCCCATCGGAAATCGTAGCGCGGGTGAAGGTGCCGTTTACGCGGCTTACAAGCATGCCGGAGTTCCTTGCAGGCCTAGAGTTAATTCGGCCCACCCTCCCCGAGGACAAATAGCGGTTTATTTGCGCCCGGCGCACATCCTTCCGCAGTTGCCAAAAGCATCGACGGAAGCTTGAAAAGCGACGCGAAATCGCCCGCCCGCCCTCACAAATCATAACGTTAGGCCGTCCGCAATTTCACCCCGCGACGCTTCAACGCTCGCTGAGTTGTCAGCGTTTGAAAGAACGCCGAGCATGACGCCGTTTGAAGTCAAGCTCCTCGCAAAACCTACGGAATAGTTGGCCTCAAAGCCGTGCTGAATCAAAACGCTCACACGTCTAGTTCCAGAGCCACGGTGTCGGATTTTACAACGGCAGTTTCCTGCATCTTGCGCTCGTTTTGCGAGGGGACGCTGATGACGGATAGCAGGAAAAGAAACCAGAGCGAATGCTCGACACGAAGGAAAGTCGATTCGGTCAAGTTGACAAAAAGAATTACGACCAGAAACGTCATGCGGTACCGACCATATTCGAAATCGGCGGCAAACGATTGGATTATTCTCTGGCGCGCGGAAAAGGCGACGGCGAGGAGCAACAGGACACCGATCAAGCCGATCTGAAGATAGACGTCTAAATAGCCGTTGTGGCCTTCGCCGAGGACCCAAGACATCTGTTCGTCCCAAGGGATATTGGCGGTGCGGCCTATCCAGAAACCTCCGTAGCCTACGCCGAAGAGCGGATTTCGTGAGGCGACCGTGAGGACATCCGTCCAAATTTCGGTGCGTCCGCTTATTGTCATATCTCGACCCATACCGTGAATCACCGTTCCAAGAATCGAATCCTGTCGGAGGGGGGACAAAGTATGGACAAACAGGATGGAAAGGATGCCGAGAATGAACACGCACGAAGCTGTCAGGGCGCGTGATGCCACGGGTGGCTTGTTCCGCAAGTAAAACGAAATCAGAAAGATGAAAAAGCCCATGCCGAAAACGGAAAGCGAGGTCACGCTCATGGCATCATCCGATCCCTTTAGAAGGTAAAGGCTCATGGCGAGATAAAGGTAATCAAAAATCGCCCAAGGCCGCTTCTTCTTCCAATTCCGGGCAATCGACCAGACAAAGCACAGCGCGCTCGTCATCGCCAACTGACCTAGCGTGTTTTTGGACGTGCTTAACCCACACCAGGAAACGCCCGTGCCCGACCAATCATATTCGACGCCGATATCACGGAAGTATTTGATGACAATGATCGAAAATGGCACGAGCAGATAGGCACCTCTGCGCAATATAGAATCGATTGCCGTGAAAGCATCGGCATCAGTTAGCACCACCAGAGCCATCACGACCGCAGTGAACGACTTAACCAGTCTCTTAATGGAGACCCAGGGATAGTCGGACCATGCAACGCTAAGGAGCATGAACAGGAACAAAACGATGAGCCAGCGGTTCTCACGGAAGATTGAGCGCCACTCGATGCTCCGCTTGGAGAGGATGTGGAGGCCTATGAGGCAAAGGATAAAGTAGACCGTTCGGTCTATGATGCTGCCTTCCATATCGCCCCCACCGGAGGGCACCGGGACCCCCAAAACGCTTAGCCAGACTCCGGTGGATCGCGACGATACGAGCATATACCACAGAAGCGGCAATAGCAGCGCCGGAGAGACATTTACGGCGCGGCGACGCTCGACGACGCGATAGACGAAGACGACAAACAATACGCCGAGAAGAAAGGCTAATTTCGGAGGCATTGTTGCTGCTGGCTAGCGGCTGCCGCCGAATGGGCTATTTGCTGAATGTCCATTGAGGGAGCGTCTTGTCCTAGGGATCGTTTTTGGGGCACGTGATTACAATTCTGCGCTTAGCGAGGTCGCGTTTGATTTACTGGAGGATACCGGACGTCTCAAGCGAACCGTAGGATCAAACCGGAGGATTGTCGGCCCTCCGCGACGCAATGACCCGGATGTAGAATCGTTCGTGTCGTTCGGCTAGGGCCCCGAGGCTGAACCGTTCCTCCACCCAGCGCCTGCCGGCTTCTCCCATTTCCTTCCGCTTGCCGGCATCGGAAAACAATTCACGCAGCCGAAGGATCAGTCCCTCAATGTCACCTGTCTTCAGCAGATAGCCGGTCTCGCCGGAGCGAATGCCTTCCGGGACGCCACCCGTTGCATAGGCGACAATCGGCACCTGCATCGCCTGCGCCTCCAAGTTTACTCGCGGAAGCCCCTCGTGATGATACGTCGGAAGCGCGACCACCGTGCTCGTCCCATATAAGTCGCGAAGCTGTTCAACCGAAAGCTCTCCGAAAAAGTGGACATGACCCGCCATGCCAACCTGACCGATGGTCCGGCGCAACTCGTCTGTGAAGGAGGGGGAGTCGGCGCGCCCGGCAAACCCGATCGCGAGTTCAATTCCATCCCGCCGCAAGGCCGCTGCGGCGTTGACGAGGTCTAGATGCCCTTTGGACCGCACAACCCTCGCAGGCAGCAGGATCAGCGGCGGGACGAGGGCTCCGGGCGGCCGAGAAGCCTTTGATAATTGGAAAAAATCGGTATCAATCCCATCCGAAAGGTTGCAAAACTCCCTGCGAACAAATTTCGGCAGTCCTAGGCCGTTTACTCCGGCAACACCCGATGCGAGCATCGTGTGCTTTCGCATGGAGAGGCTCAGAAAGCGGTCATTGGAAAAATGATTGAGCACGGCGAATGGCACGCCTGATAGCCTCGCCTCCCGCACGATCTCGTCGGCATCTGCGCTTCCGAAAAAATGCATCATGATCAGATCCACGCGGCGCTGCATCATCAGTTCAGCGACCGTGCGCCCCGCTCCAATCACTTGGCCGGATCCCCTTGGGATCTTCCATGATGCTAGGCGCCGCTTCATGAAGAATTGCCAAACCAGGGGATTATAGAGGACCCAATCCCGAAAAAGCCGCTTCCATGGAACCCCTGACGGCACGGAATCGGGGGCAATCTGCAGGCTTTCTCCAGGCGAAAGCGCCAGGGGAATTTTCACAAGGGACCCGAGGCCGATGGCCTCTATATGTTGCTCGAAACCGTGCGTGCTATTCCCTATATACAGTCGAACGATCGTAAGCGCATTCCGCGCAAGGAGTGACCGATCCAGGTCGTCGAGGTAACGCTCGACTCCGCCGCCAGACTCGAAGGCATGAGCAAATCGAATTATGGTTTTTCCGTCGAGCGGTCCCGCGTCTAAAGATTGCGTGGGCAATCTTGCAACTCCTTCTGCGTGATCTGTCATTGATTTGTAATTCATCGGCTCTTGCTCGGCCAATGCCGCAGCGCGGACGCGGCAAATAGCTTTAGGCGCCATTTATATTCCGCCCGCCTCAACGGACGCCCTGCGTCTAGATAGGTAAAGGCGCTCTTGAAGTCCCGCTGTTTCAGGAACGCGGAACCCAAGTCATAATAGGTTGCGCGAAGTTTCCGGCTTATCAGGTTGTCGGCCCCTGGCCTTCCAGTTGCTAGGCGCCGTGCCGTCCCCTCCAGCACCCGCACCATGGCGATGTTCCATCTCGTCCAACTTGCGATGAGGTTTCCCGAATGTCGGCGACGCTTCATCAGGATGGAATTGACGAATCCCCAGCGGCAACTGACAGCAGCCCTCAGCCAGTAATCGAAATCCTCGGAGATGGCCCTCGATTCGTCAAAGTCGCCGACGCGGCTTAGGGA
>Ga0207040_1203_pt1 | contig 16997 bp, 14 predicted proteins | sample Alteio_BWMinCont_72_FD_153279 | JGI IMG/M metagenome (GOLD analysis project Ga0207040, IMG submission 153279) | Enriched cells from forest soil in Barre Woods Harvard Forest LTER site, Petersham, Massachusetts, United States -... | ecosystem: Environmental > Terrestrial > Soil > Temperate forest >... | reverse complement strand
CGCCGGATTCCCTTCGGGCAGTCCCTCTTTTATCCAAACTTGAAGCAATTCGATATCCTCGTCGCGCAACCTGCGATCATCGCGGTAGGCGTACGAGGCGGGTTCCGGTTTCCATGGCGGCATCAGCCGGGACTGCGTGACTTTGCCGATGGTTTTGGCTTTCTTCGCGACATCCTCATAAGACAACAAGGTGAAGGGTGCCGCCTCGCCCGGACGATGACACCCGGCGCAATTGTGATAAATCAAAGGGGCGATCTGGCTGTTGAAGGTGACCGGTCCACTGACGGGAGCGCACACCGCCGGGATGGCTGACAAGACAATGCCAAACTTAAGAAGACGCATGCGTTCAGGATGCCCCAAAAAAGCCGGCGTGGAAAGTGGTTTCCAGCGGACGCCCAGTCGAAGCGCGGGCCGGCCGCGACCCAACCCCTAACCTTTGACGGTCAAATCGTCCATCTCCCCAAAGAATTGGACCTCGGGCTTGCTGATGACGCCGCACTTCTTCATCGCCACGCGCAATTCGGCAGAATTGACGAATTTCTTGCACGCGGCCATGTCCGTCCAGCCGCAGACGACCGTAATGTCGTTCGGGGTGCGCGAGCCGCGATAAGACTGGAAGCTGGTTTCGCCCGCCGATTTCCGGAGGCTGGCCGCCCCCATGACTCCGCGTTTCCACGCGGAATAATTGGCCACCCGATGCCGAATTAAAACGTAAATCATACGATTCCCAAGTTTTCTGAATGAAGATGGTCGGGGCGGTGAGAATTGAACTCACGACCTCGTGGACCCGAACCACGCGCGCTACCAGGCTACGCTACGCCCCGAACCAAGACGTCGAGAATGAGTGGCGGAGAACTGAAATGCAATGTTCTTTTTCCGCGAAATTTCCATGTCCGGCAAATTCCGCAAACAACTCGATTGCCCGACACCCGGCGGTCGCTTACGATGATCCGATCTTGATCCCCTGGATGCTAGGCACGGCGCTGAACTGCGCGGCGATTCTGATTGGCGGCTGCGCCGGCCTCGGGAGACACGGGCGCCTCTCCGCCCGCCTGCAATCGCAAATCAAGGTCGGGCTCGGAGCGGCCACCGCCTTTATCGGTCTGAAAATATTGTGGGTATCGTTAAGCGGCGGGTTTTCGAGAATCTCACGCGGCGTTCTTCTCCTGCTTGTCGCGCTCGCCCTCGGCAAGCTGGCCGGTCGCCGTCTCCACTTTCAACGTTTCTCAAACGGTTTGGGTCGCTTCGCCCGCGAGCAAATTGCCGGGCGCGAGCCAAACGCGGCGCCTTCGCCCGCCATTGGTTTTAAAGTCTGTGCCGCACTTTTTTGCGCCGCCCCTCTGGCCTTCCTCGGACCCGTCGAGGAGGCCCTCGAGGCGAATCTGTATCCCATCCTGGTCAAATCTTTCCTCGACGGTCTTGCGACCTTCGCGTTCGCCGGGATGTTCGGGCGCGGGGTGGTTCTCTCGGTCGTTCCCGTCGCCGCCCTGCAAGGCAGCATCTGGATGCTCGCCGACCGGCTCGAGCCATTCCTTCGGGCGCGCGACCTGGTTGACTCCATCAGCGGGGTCTGCGGTTTTTTAATCTTTTGTGTGGCGCTGATCATCCTGGAAATCCGACGGGTGGAAGTCGCCGATTACCTGCCAAGTTTGGTCGTGGCGCCGCTCCTGGCTTTGATCTGGAAATGACCGGGACGGCGATTTTTTTCCGAAAAGATGTGACAATTCCGGACATCGGGTGTCTAACCTCCATCAGCGAAGTTCGAAAAGTCGATTATGTTGTGCGACAGCGTTTGACAAGAGGGAGGCGGTCGATACTATAAAAAGCGACCATCGCAACCAATATTTTGAAGAAAAAGGCAAATTGTGGCTGGAAATGAAGATTATTTAGTCGATCTGCTCGTGGATATGGGCGTGGTCACGAGCGAACAGATCGCCCCGATCCGGGCCGAAGCCGAATCCTCGGGCGAAAGCACCATCCGGTTGCTCCTCAACCGGAAGATGATCAGCCAGACGGATATTGCCCAGGCGAAAAGCGCCCAGTTTAACGTCGAATTTGTCAGCCTCGGCAGCCTCAAGCCGGGCGACGACGTCATCTCCGCCATCCCCCGTCATGTCGCCAAGCGCTACCGCGTCATCCCCGTCGCCCGCAATGGCACCACCGTTATCGTCGCCGTCACCGATCCGTCCGACCTCGATACGATCGACAGTCTGCAACGGCTTCTCGGAGGGGACATCGAACTTCGGGTCGCCACCGATTCGGACATCGACAACGCGCTGAACAAGTATTACGGCGCCGCCGATGATTCGGTCGGCAAAATGATTCAAAACATCACCGAGGGCGAGGTTGAAGTTGGAAAAGGCGGGCTGGCGGCGTTGGCGGGTGATGACGGGGCCACCGTCGAAGCTGACGCTCCCATCATCAAACTTGTCAATGGCTTGATCGTCGAGGCCTTTAAAGCGCGGGCCTCGGATATTCATCTCGAACCACTGTCCAAGGCCTTCCGGGTTCGCTATCGGATAGACGGGGTGCTTCATGAGATCAAGGGTCCGGCCAAACGGCTCCAACCCGCGATCATCAGCCGGCTGAAGATTCAATCGAACATGTCCATCGCCGAAAGGCGCATCCCGCAAGACGGACGCATCCAAACCAAGGTGGGAGGGAAACTCATCGATCTGCGCGTTTCCTGTCTTCCCACCAATCATGGCGAAAGCATCGTCATGCGTATCCTGGACAAGGAGGGTCTAAAACTCGGCTTGCCCGAGTTGGGCTTCTTCACCGATGACCAGCAAACCTTCGAGCGTTTGATCGCTTTGCCCGACGGAATCCTGCTCGTCACCGGTCCGACCGGCTCCGGCAAAACCACCACTCTTTATTCCTGCCTCAATTTCATCAACCGGCCCGACCGCAAAATCATCACGGTCGAGGACCCCTGCGAATACATCCTCGCCGGCATAAATCAAGTGCAAGTAAACGAACTGGTCGGGCTTTCGTTTTCCGCCGCGCTTCGTTCGATTCTGCGCCAGGCGCCCAATGTCATCATGCTCGGGGAAATCCGCGACGTAGAAACCGCCACCATCGCCATCAACGCCTCTCTCACCGGTCACTTGGTTTTCTCGACGCTCCATACCAACGACGCCCCGAGCGCGGTCACGCGCTTGATCGATATCGGCGTCAAACCTTTCCTCGTCGCCTCTTCCACCCGAGCTCTGATGGCGCAACGACTGGTCCGAAAAGTCTGCAAACGTTGCGGCGCTCCCTATACCCCTTCGGATTCAGAGTTGAAAGCCTTGGAAATCGACCCCTCGAGCCTCGCCTCAGGCAAGGTCATGCGTGGAACCGGATGCACTGAATGCTCGGAAACCGGTTATCGCGGGCGCTTTGGCATCTTCGAAATCTTCGTCATCGACGACGAGGCCAGAAAACTCATCTATGACTGCGTGCCATCCTCAATCCTGCGCACCCGTGCTCGCGAGATGGGGATGCGGACCCTCCGCGAAGATGGGATTCGCAAAGTCTTGGCCGGCTTGACCACACCCGACGAGGTGATCCGGGCCACGGTGGGAGATGTGGATTGATGATGATGTCTTGTTTCCGGCTCGAAACATGGAGTTTCCTCCTCTAAAAATTTGATTTTATGGCGTACTCAATGTCCGATTTGTTGCAGTTGGTCGTTTCTGAAGGTTCCTCGGATCTCCACATTCGCGTCAATACCCAGCCGGTCATCCGCCTCCACGGCGTCCTGCGCCGCGTCGAAGGCCCTGTCCTCAATCCGGAAGACACGGAAGAATTGATGCGCAGTATCACCTCCGAGGATCATATCCAAGCGGTGCGGGAGAAGGGCGGCGCGGATTTCGGTTTCGCTTTCGGAACCCTCGCGCGCTTTCGGGTGAGCGTCTTCAAGGAGAAAGGTAATTTTGGATTGGTCTTGCGCCAAATCCCCACCCGGTTGCTGACGATCGAGCAGATCGGCCTCCCGGCGGCCACGGTGAATACCCTCCTGCACAAGCCTCGAGGCTTGGTCCTCGTCACCGGCCCCACCGGTTCGGGTAAAACCACCACCCTTTCTTCGATGATCAACATCATCAACGAAACACGCGATGACGCTCATATCATTACGATCGAGGACCCCATCGAGTATTACCACACCCACAAAAAGGCGGTGGTCACCCAACGCGAGGTCAACGTCGATGTCCCGAGTTTCGCCGAGGCCCTCCGCCGCGCCTTGCGCCAGGACCCCGATGTCATTCTAGTGGGCGAATTGCGTGACTTGGAAACCATCGAGGCGGCCATCACCGCCGCCGAAACTGGACACTTGGTCTTCGGCACTCTGCATACCACTGGCGCCGCCAAAACCATTGATCGTATCGTCAACGCTTTTCCCGCCAACCAGCAGGAAACCATCCGCATTCAACTCTCGACCGTGCTCCAGGCGGTCATTTCCCAATTGCTCCTCCCGCGATGCGACAAGCCCGGACGAATTGCCGCCTACGAAATCATGATCAACACGCCCGCTATCGCCGCCTTGATCCGGGACAACAAGACTTACCGCATCAATTCAGACATCCAAACCGGGTCAAAATACGGGATGGTCACCCTGGACGGTTACCTGATGGAGAAATATCAAATGGGCCTCATTTCGCGCGAGGAAGTCATGAACAAAGCTCAGGATGTGGTCACGGTCACCCAGAAATTTCAGGAGATGGACGCCGCCCAGGCCTCTCAGAATCCCAATCAAGAAAAACCAGCCGCCTAAAATATGCCGGATTTCATTTCCAGCCCGTTGCTTCAGATTCTCAAAGACCGCGGCTTGCTCGACGACCTTCAAATCGAGGAGATTATCCAGGAACAAAAGCGCAACGCCAAGCCCGACTACGAGGTCGTGGTCGATTTCGGCCTCCTCACTCTCGACATCATTCTTCAGGCGGTGGCCGAAACCCTCGGCACCGAGGTTGTCGAAATTAACGAGGACGATCTCCTCCCGGAGGTGCTCAAGACCATTTCTCCCAGCCAAGCGCAAATGCACCAGGTTTTGCCGGTCGGCCTGTTCGGCTCAACCGTTCGCATCGCGGCCGTTGACCCCTTCAATGCCGAGGTCATCGACCAACTCGGGCGCACGATCAAGAAGGACCTCCAAGTGGTCATCGCCGACCCCGCGGTGGTCCTCAAATTGATTCAGACCCATTACGGGAGCAGCCACGAAAGTGTCACTGATGTCCTGAAGGAAATCGGGGCCGACGGCGCCATTGCCCATGAAATGGAAGAGATGCGCACCGGCAAAGCCGAGGATGCGCTGAATGAGATGGTTAACGAGACGCCCATCGTCAAATTCGTCAACCTCGTTCTTTTCCAAGCCATTCAAGACCGCGCCAGCGACATCCATTTCGAGCCTTTCGAGGACGAGTTCAAAATCCGTTACCGGGTGGACGGCGCTCTCTATGAGATGGCCCCTCCTCCGAAGAACCTGGCGCTCCCGGTCGTCTCCCGCATCAAAGTCATGGCGAATCTGGACATTTCCGAGCGTCGTTTGCCCCAGGACGGGCGCATTGCCATGACCATCGCCAATAAAGCGATCGATCTGCGTGTTTCGACTCTGCCCACCCAGTTTGGGGAGTCCGTGGTGCTCCGCGTCCTCGACCGTTCCGCTGTCAATTTGGACCTCTCGACCTTGGGCCTCCCGAAATCGGTCTTCGAGTACGTGGTTAGCGCCATCGAACAGCCGAATGGAATATTCGTCGTCACCGGTCCGACCGGCTCCGGCAAAACCACCACCCTTTATTCCTGCCTCCGCCGCATCAATACCATCGATCAAAAACTGCTCACCGCCGAGGACCCGGTTGAATTCGATCTCGAGGGAATCATGCAGGTTGCCATCAACGAGGCGACCGGCATGACCTTCGGCAAGGCCTTGCGCTCGTTTCTGCGCCAGGACCCCGATGTCATCATGCTCGGAGAAATGCGAGATTTGGAAACATCGCAGATCGCCATTCAAGCCTCTTTGACCGGTCACCTGGTGCTGAGCACCCTCCACACCAACGACGCCCCCGGCGCCGTCACCCGCCTCGTCGATATGGGCGTGGAACCATTCCTGATCTCTTCGACCCTCATGGCCGTTCTCGGGCAGCGGTTGGTTCGCACGATCTGCAAGAAATGCCGCACCTCGTTCGAACCGACGGAAAGCCAGCTCTCGCTCCTCAATCTGTCGCCGCATGACATCGGCGAAAAAGTTTTCTACTACGGACGCGGCTGCCCCGCCTGCAATGACACCGGCTACAAGGGCCGCAAAGGGATTTTTGAACTTTTGATCGTGCAGGAGGCTCTGCGCGCCCTCATCAATGAACGGGCGCCCACCCTCGTCATCCGCCAAAAGGCGGTCGAACTCGGCATGACCACCCTCCGCGAAGATGGCTTGCGCGCCATCTTTGACGGTGATACAACTATCGAAGAAGTCGTAAAATACACCTAACACACCCCTATGCCAAAATTTAGTTATGTGGCCATGGACACCCGTGGCAAGGAAACCAAGGGCACAATCGAGGTTGCCAGCCAAAACGAGGCGATCGGCCGTATCAAGGAAATGGGCTATTTCCCGACCAAAGTCGTTGAACTCGACAAGGCCAAGGACAAACCCGACGCCAAAAAGGGGGCGGCCGGCAAGAAGGGCAAAAAGAAGGGGTTCGATTTCAACATCAAGATTCCGGGGATGGGGAGCGGGGTCAAATCAAAAGCCCTCACCGCTTTCACCCGTCAGCTTGCCACCCTCGTCGAAGCCGGCTTGCCTTTGCTTCGCGGGCTCCGCGTCCTGGAAAAACAGGAACGAAACAAATCCCTCAAAAAAATCATCTCCGACATCGGCACGTCGATTGAAGGCGGCAGCACCCTCTCCGAGAGCCTCGCCCAGTACCCCAAAGTTTTTAACCGGCTCTATGTGAACATGGTCAAGGCGGGCGAGCTCGGCGGCGTTCTTGAAGTCGTGCTCAAGCGACTTTCCGAATTCATGGAAAAGGCCCAAAAGATCAAAGGCAAGGTGGTGGCCGCCATGTTTTATCCCTGCGCTGTTTTGGTCGTCGCCACCGCGATCATGGCCGTCTTGATGGTGATTGTTATTCCCAAATTCAAAGCGATTTTCGAGGGCATGCTCGGAACCTCCCAGCTACCCGCCTTCACGACCTTCGTCCTCGCGATTAGCGACACCATCAAAAACCATTTCATTTGGACCGTCATTGGAGTGGTGGCCTTTTTCATCGCTTTCAAACTCTTCACCAAAACGAAAATCGGCCGGAAACTTTTCGACCGCAGCAAACTCATCATGCCTGTCCTCGGTCCGGTAATTAGCAAAGTGGCCATCGCCCGGTTCACCCGGACCCTGGGTACCCTCGTCAGCAGCGGTGTGCCCATCTTACAAGCTCTGACCATCGTCAAGGAAACCTCGGGCAACGTCATCGTCGGCAACGCCGTCGGAGCCGTCCACGAAAGCGTCAAAGAAGGCGAAACCATCACCGCTCCCTTGGAGGCTTCGAAGGTATTCCCACCCATGGTCATCAGCATGGTCGATGTCGGTGAACAAACCGGCGCTCTTCCCGAAATGTTGATGAAAATCGCGGATAATTATGAGGAAGAAGTCGATAACGCCGTCTCCGCCATGACCTCGCTCCTCGAGCCGATCATGATCGTGTTCCTCGCCGTCATCGTCGGCAGCATTGTCATCGCCATGTTCCTCCCGTTGATCTATCTCATGGACAAAATGTCCAGCCCCGACCCCAGCGGACACTAAGACAAAGGCTACAGAACAAACTTTTGCCAGGCCCGAGAAGGCGAAGCCGAACCGTGGTTAAGACCACCGAAGTTCAAGACGCTTCGCGACCAACTCATGCCTCGAGATTTCCGCCAAGTCTTGGACTGCGCCAGCCCTCTGGCGTTTTGGCGCGAGCATTCGATTAAGACTGTCAAGACTTCGCCCGGATCATGAACCCGTTTCATCCACCTTTAGATGGCGATTTTTGGCCGAACATTTCTGCGACGAACCCGAGTGTTTAAAATAAATTCAAAACTCCGCTTGACAATTTGTCCCCATGTTGTATTTACATTGTAACTACGGTGCATGGCCAAATGAAATACGCGGGAGAACATGGACTTTGATTGGAACAATCTGCCGTTCAGTCTGGACCGCTCCATCAGCCTCCAGGAGATTGAGGAGGCCTTTGAAGACCCGTTTGCCGTCAAGCTCCTGCCGGATTCGCCGAGATTCTCGGTTCAAGCCCGCTTTTTTCTTCTCGGTTCTTCCGCCCGTGGTTCCGGCATCTTCGTCGTCTATAAAACCAACGGCCGTCAGATTCGCGTCATTTTCGCCCGCCCTTTTCAGCCCGAAGACCAATTTTTCTACCAGAAACGAGTCAACCAAGCCTTGGCCAGTCAATAATCGATGAACGCCATCACGACATGGGAGGATGTCCCCCTCTTCGACCGCGAAGAGGCTGAGGCCGCTTTTTGGGCCGAGAACCGCATTGATTTGCGCCTCATGGATTCGTCCGTCGCCGCCAGCAGCGAGGCGATGGATTCCGTGACGATCACCCTGAGAATTGATCCGCGGATGCTTTCACGAATCAAGCGTCTGGCGAGGTCGCGTTATTTAAATTACCAAAGCATGATCAAACAATGGTTGAGCGAGCGCATGGAGGCCGAGTTGCGGGATACCCGGCAAGCCACCGCTTTTCAGAGGTCTCCCGGGGGGCAACATCATGGATTCTGATCTCCAATTCGCGAAAGCAAGCTATTCCAACTTTGGGCACGTTAAACCTGGGCGACCATCCGGTTCATCCACGGCGCTCCCCCGGTCGCGGTCGTTGGGCCAATTACGGGCCTTCACTTTGATCGAGATGTTGGTCGTGATCGCCATCCTCGGCATCCTTGCCTCAATCATCGTCGCTTACATCATCCCCAAGTCGCAACAATCGGCCTTCAACCAGGTCACCGCCGAACTCCACCAATTCGAGACCGCCATCGATTCGTACCATGCGGATTTCGGGGCCTACCCTCCTGACAATCCCTCGGTGGTCACGAGATTTAGCACTTGGAACACCAACCAGGCGGATTATCTCCCGCCCCTTTATTATGAATTGGAGGGCTCGGTCGCCAACACGACTCCGGCCGGCGGGTTGACCGGGACTTTCGGAAGCGGGGACGCTGCAATCGCCCAGGGTGATTACACCCGGTATTTTGGTCTGGCCGGACCCCAAAACTCCTCGCCGGCAAGTCTCAAAAATTATCTAACGAATTTGCGACCGGCCCAAGCCAAAAAGCTTTACAACACCCAGGTCTATGTTCTGACATGTTCCATCGGGACGCCGGCCTCTAGCACCGATCAGAACCTCAACCCTTGGAACTACAACCGGACCAATCCGACGAACAACCCGGCAACCTACGACCTGTACAACTCAAGAATTTTGGTCGGAAACAAATATTATACGATTGGAAACTGGAGCAGATGACGATATGAAACCCCTCAAAAACAAAGCCGTTCGAGAGAAATGCGGCGCTTTCACCTTGGTTGAAATGCTGGTGGTCATCGCCATCATCGGCATCCTGGCAGGCATGCTCCTGCCCGCATTGGGCAAAGCAAAACAGAGGGCGCAGATCGTGTACGCCCAAACCGACATGAAGGCCATTGAAGGAGCGATCGACTCCTATTATGCGGCTTACAGCCGCTATCCCGCCTCCGCGGCGGCCCAAGCCGCCGTCACCCCTGCCCAACCGAGTTTTCAGTTCGGCACTGCAGGCGTCCCAGGGCTTGAACCAAACCTGCTGAATTCAAAAGGACTGACCTTGCCAAAGATTCCGCCTCCGCCCGGCAATGCGTCCTACGCAGCGGACAACTCTGAGGTGATGTCAATTTTGATGGACATCACCTCCTATCCGATGTCCACTACCAGCCCGCCTTTGGGGACACCAAATTTCGGCCATCAAAGGAACCCCCACTCGACCGCTTTCCTCGCGCCCAAGAGGGTGTCAGGCACTTCCGCGGGGGGGGTTGGGGATGACTTGGTTTTTCGTGATCCCTGGGGCAATCCCTACATCATCACCATCGACCTCAGTTACAGCGGAAAAACCGTTGATCCCTTGTATTCCACTCCCGCCTTTGCCGCCGCCGCCCCTTGGACAGGAGGTTTACCAGGTCTCAATGGGTTGACTTGGAATTCATCCGCAGGCTGGTACGAACACAATGGTGGCGTCATGATTTGGTCCTTCGGGCCGGATGGTCAAGTGGATACCAAAGGTTACGGAACCACCGGTGCCAATTCAGACAACGTGCTAAGTTGGAAATAAAAAACCGGCTTTATGACTCTGCCAAGCCCAAATCAAAGACCCGCCCCTCCCGGCGCAGAGGTAGGGCGAGCGCTGCCTGTCCGGCAAAGCGCGCGGGCGACGACGGATCCCCGCCGAGCCGTAGGGCTGCCGGGGAGTTTCACGATCTGTTCTGGCTTTACCCTTCTCGAGATGTTGACCGTCGTCGTCATTATCTCGATTCTGGCCGGCGTCAGTCTTCCGGCCGTGCGCGGGTTGGCCCACGGCCACGTTATGACCTCGGCCTCCCAGCAATTGTTGGACGACTTGGCGCTCGCCCGCCGCATGGCCATCAGCAGCCGCACCTCGGTCTTTGTGGTTTTCGTGCCGACTAACCTCTATTCGATGAATTTATCCTCGGGCACGGCGGGCGATGCCTCCGCTTTCCATCAACTTTGGGGAAAAACCTATACTTCCTACGCCCTTTACGCCGACCGCATGATCGGCGATCAACCCGGTCAGAGCACTCCGCGGTACTTTACGGAATGGAAAACTCTCCCGGAAGGCGTCTTCATCGCGCCCTTGGCGTATGTCCCGCCACCTGCCAACTACAAGTCCGGGGTGGACCTCGGCTTAACCGTCAAACCGACGGCGGCCTTTCCTTTGACCACCAGCGCCACGGTCGCGTGGAATTTCCCCTGTGTCGCATTCGATTATACTGGAGAATTGATTGATCCTGTTTTTCTCACCCCTTTGCGGTCCGACCAGGTGATCCCATTGGACCGCGGGAGCGTTTTTTATCAGCGCGACGCGAACGGCAACTTTCTTAACGCCCCGCCGGACCTGGTCGAAACTCCAAAAGGGAATGCCTATTCTCCCGCCAGTTACATTCACGTCCGGGTCAACCATCTCACCGGACGAGCCCGGATCGAGCAGCCCATCATCCAATGAAGCTGTTGCCTACAATCTCTTTCCGCGAAGCTGGTTGCTTTAGCAGCAACGCCGGAGGAAGTTCGCCCGCCGCCCGGTCGTCCCTACCGGGGAAAATGAGGTTGAATCAACGCTCGCGCCGCAAATTTTCTGGTAGGCGGGACGGTTTCACGATGTTGGAAATTGCTGTTTCCCTCGGCGTCATCGCCATCGCCATGGTGGCGATCCTGGGCGTTCTCCCCAGCGGTCTGAATGTCCAAAAGGACAACCGGGAGAGAACTTTTATCAATGAGGACGCCCGCTTCATCATCGACGCCCTCCGGGAGGGGGGTGAGGCCCTTTACGTCCTGACCAACCACGTCGAGGCGATTTTGCGGGTTGGGACGAATCAAGCCGGCGCCACGGTCACCCACACGCTGATTTTGCCCAACATCCATTTCGATCCGACTTTTGTGCAAAGCGAACTCGGCCGGCCGTCGGGACAAGTCGATCTGCCGATCAATACTCCGTTGTTCATTCTGGCCGCTTTGAGCACTCCCTCGGGAACGCCCATCGATACCAAGAACTTTGCTCTCAGTCACACGGTGGCCCTCATGCGGTCGTTCGGCGGAGGGATGATGGAACAGGTCCAGGGCGCGAGTAATGATTTGAGTTTCCACTATTACCTCACCATTGAGGTCGCTCCCTTCAACACCTTCTATGCGACCAACGATATCATCAACGCGGGTACCGGAAACGGGGAAGCCCTTCAATCGTTGTTCCGGCAGTACCAGGTGAACGTCGAGGCGAACAACATGCACGAACTCCGGCTGACCTTCGCCTGGCCGGTGCTGGCCAACGGGCGGGTTGGTGTGAACCGGCAGACTTACCGCACCCTCATTTCCGGGGTCCAACAGCAGGCGATCTTCCCTGCGCTCAAGAATAGCGAGGGACAGTTTTATCTGTTTCAATCGCAAAAATACCAGCTCCAGCCCAACCCCGCGCTTTAATTCCATGATCATCGGCGACTCCAAATCCAGACCCGGTTCGAGCGGCATGACGCTCTTGGAGATGCTTGTCTCGATCAGCATTTTGGTCGTCATCATTTTCGGGCTGACCGCCGCTTTCAATCAAACTCAGAGAATCTTTGTCACAGGTTTGGGGCAGACCGACATTCTTGAGGGTGGGCGCTCCGCCTTGGACCTCATCCGGCGCGATCTCGAGCCGACGACTCTCTTGCAGACTAATGCTCTGAGCGGGGGGGTGGAGGTCGGGGCCATTTCCATCGAAGCCGGAGCGAAATCTCCGGTTGTTTTAGAGGGGATTGCGGGGACCACGACGAACTTTCTCGAGAAGTTCTTTCTCATGCGCCAAACTCTCACGAACACCTATCTCGGGGTCGGCTATCGCGTCTTAAACCTATTCGCCAATTACGGCACCGGCCAGCCCCTCGATTTGCCCCCCGCCTACGTCGGCACCCTCTATCGATTCTCTTCCGCTAATGTCCAACAACCGTTGGTTGCGCCGCCCATCGGCGCGCTGGCCCCAATTAATCTCGCCCGGTTTGTCTTCACCCCCGGCAACAGGCCCGTGGCGCCGGATTATCTTGTCGCCCAAGGTTACCTCACGGAAGTTTTGGAGGGGGTGGTTCATTTCCAAGTCAATTTTTACGACCAACAAGGAAATCTCATGACGAACCCGCCCGTGCCGCCTGCCAACCTCGGACTCCCGGCAACCCCGCAAAACATCCTCGAGTGGGGGGCTTTTGACATCATGAACGGGTCTTCAACCCCGGCCTTTGTGGAAATAGAACTTGGAGTCCTGGAGCCGGCGATGGTCGAACAATTCAAAGCGCGTTTCGCCCCCTTGCTGGTTCCCACCGGGGGCGGCCCGCCCCATCTCCCGGCGGGTCCGGGCATCGGCGCCGCCAATTTCGGCGGCCTTTCCTCCCAGGCAAGTTCCGACCCTTATGCGGCTTTCCTCGCGAATCATCTCGATAACATCCACTATTTTCGGACCCAGATTCCGATTCGCACCGGACTGACCGTTCCCCTGCCATGAAGCCAATGTCTCAACGCGGCGTGGCCCTCGTGATCACTTTGATCATGGTCTCGATCATCACCCTTTTGGCCGTCTCCTTTCTGGCGCTCAGCCGCCGCGACCGCGCTTCCATCGCGGTCTCGCAGAGCGACATGGTCGCCCGCCTCGCCGCCCAGGCCGCCGAGGCCCATGCCCAAGCCGAGATCATGGCCCGAATCATCGCCTCCTCGAACAGCTTCGGCGCCTATCCCAGTTTTATCGGCTACTCAAATTCTTTCGACCGCGCCGGGGGATTGCTCGTTTCCACGAATGTTGATATCGCTTACCTCCCAGGCGCGCGTCTCACTCCAAACCAACTTGTCCGAAATACGGCCGCCTTGCGGCGGAGCGCCCGCGTCCCGGTCTATGTCAAACACCCGGTCGCGGGGGGCACGACCACAAACGAGGACCGTTTCTATCTCGACTTCAACCGAAGCGGTAATTATGACCCCTCGGGATGGAATCCCATCAATGGTAACTTTTACGCCGGAGATCCGGAATGGATCGGGGTGCTCGAACACCCGGAAGCCCCTCATTCCGGGACCAATCGCTTCGCCTTTCGCTATGCCTATCTTGTTCTCCCTGTCGGTAATTCCCTGGATTTGAATTACATCCACAATTATTCCCAGGGGAAGCTGAATGACACGATGGCCAGCGATCGGTTCTCCAGAAACCAGGGAGTTGGAGCGTGGGAAATAAATCTGGCCGCGTTTCTTCAGGACCTCGCGCCGGACTTTTATCCACCGAAGACGTATCTCTATGTGAACAATAGCCCCCTCATCACCGGCTTCGGGCCGACGACGGGAGGGCGAGCGTTTTTGGATGCCGTGGAACTGCTCGGATTTCGGTACAACTACTCCTACGCTCAGTTGAGCGTCAGCCAGGCTTACAATAACAATGTTGCGACCATATTCGCCAATGACTTCATCGACAGCTATTCGAGAAATCCGGTCATGGTCCCTCCTTTTCGAAACACTACCGATCCGGACGCGGGATTGGTCAATACTACCCCTTGGTCCGGTTCGCCATCCCCGAACCAGTTTGGGGATATGCAGCAATTGTTTCAACTGGGTCAAGCCTCCCATTTCACCAATACATTATTCAGCGCCGCGCGCCCGCCATATCTGAATGTGCCGGAGGACCGCTATCTTTATTATCGGCTGCTTTCCCAGTTGTCCACGGGCGCTCAACCGGAGTTAAAGGGCAAAATCAACCTGAACTACTCGAATAATCCCGCGCTCAACACCAGCCAGACCAACTTCCTGCCGTGGGTTTCGACCAATTTCTTCAAGCTGGCGGGTCAGGCCCTCCTTCAGGCCAACATGGTCACCAACCTCGGGACCACCAATTTTTTTGTTGGCGCAGTCGCCGGAGGAGTGCCCGGATTGCCGGCGCTGACAAATTTCTCGATGTCGGTGGCGACCAATTTTGGCGTCACGAACATCGAAATCTATCCGGCCAACCAATACACCCCCCAGGTCCATCAACTCCTTCAGATGGCCGCCAATCTCTACGACAGCACCTCCCCCCGGATCATTCAAGGCGTCGATTACCCTACTATTTTCCGCCCGATCCTTTCACGGTCGGGGAACCGGATTTACATCAGCGACTGGGTTGATGTGGGGGCGAGTCCGAACGATCTCGGCCTCGTAAACGCATTGGTGAACACCAATGTCGCCTTTTTCGATCCCAATCCAAACAACCCGAATTATCCACGGATTCTCTCGGGCCTGCCCCTTTTCTATGGCATCCCTTGGATCATTGGCGCCAAGAAAGGATTCCCGAATTTCAACGAACTGAACATCGCGACGACGATCTATGCCGAGCGCAAACTCCAGTTGACCCGCCCCTCGCCGCAAGGCAAGCCCCTTGCCACCAACCAAATGATTCTTCTGGGAATCACGAATTCCTACGCGGTGGAGGCGTGGAATTCCTATTCGAACACCTACCCGATCAACCTCGCGACCCCGCATGGGGTGACATTGACGGTGGTCATGCAAACCAGCGCGGTTCTGACCAATATTTCGGGAAAGCAAGTGTGGCCGACGACGGGAGCTTACAACTCGACCTTCGCGGCGACCACAAACATCAACGTATGGCCCGGGACTTCCGCCGGTTTGCGATCCTTCCTCGTGCCGCTTCTCGCCAACGTCCCGCTGCTGCCGCTCTCGATCTACACCCCCTCGAGAAATCCGCCACTCGCGATCTATAATTTGCAACAAGACATCTTCGATCTTTCCGCGCGGGACGGGCTGCCAAATCTGCAGCTTTACTTTGTCATGACGAACAGCTTCCGCTACGCCGTGAAAGACAATTTCACCGGCAGACTCATCGATTTCGTCACCTTCACAAATCTCTCGGCGGTCATCGACATTGCCGGGGCCTTGTCCGGTTCCGGCACATCCTTGCCCGGGGACACGGGCGGGACCTCGATCTATGGACGCTACTGGGATACCAACAAGGCAAACGTTTCCGCCCCGCCCAATGGCATCATCAACCAAATGAGCGCCAGCCTTGGAACCACGCCGCCTCCCGACAACGCCGACCCGAACTGGGCGAGCGAGATTGGGCCGTTCCAGAATTTCGTCAACGGGAGCGACACGAGTGACACCGCGAAAGAAGCTCCCTTCGCCCCATACCGTTTTGTCGTCAACCAGATGAATTACGAGGTGAATGATCCGCTCGTTCACTACACGCTGGCCGACATCACCGACCCCAACATCACCAACAACCTGAGCTACCCTCCCTTGACCGGGGTCATTTCGACCACCTCGCTTTCGCCGGGGTCTCTGGGCTCCATCGGTGCCCTCAATCTTCATTACAGCCCGTGGGGTTCTCCGGCAAATAAAACCAGTTCAACGTACCATGTTAATCCCGCGCTGATTGATCCGGGGGTGAGGAGCTCGGATTACTGGGATTTCCCGACCAACAAATTCGCGGGTCTCGGCTGGATCGGGCGGGTGCATCGCGGGACCCCGTGGCAAACCATCTATCTGAAATCCCAAGCCGCGTTCATCCGGGACTGGGCCTTCTGGTCGGGCAATTTTTTCACCCACCCGACCAACGACTGGCGGTTGGTCGATTTGTTCACCACGGCTTTGAGCGACACGGCCGCCACCGGTTTGCTCCCCGTAAACCAAGCCGGGCTTCCCGCTTGGTCCGCCGTGCTCAGCGGGGTCGTCGCCCTGACCAATAATCTCGGCGGGAAGTTTCCCGCTGTGCAACCCATGATCATTCAGCCGGCCTCGGTCTCGAATCCAGGCAGCCCCAGTAACAGTCCGGTCGCCCAAATCGTCGCGTCCATCAACGCCACCCGCAGCGCCCAACCCGGCGGCACCTTTCAATCCATTGGCCAGATTCTTCAGGCCCCTGCTTTGACCGACGCCTCGCCTTTTCTCGATTTCCTCGATTCGGGCGGCGCGCTCTCCCCGCTCCCAAGCAGTCCCGTTACCGACGAGGTCTATGAGCGGATCCCGCAACAAATTCTCTCCCTCTTGCGTCTTGGCCAGCCGCGGTTCGTGGTATATAGTTATGGGCAGGCGCTGAAGCCGGCGGACGGTTCGTTTGTTTTGGATGCGAGTCTCTCATCCATTCCGGGAGCGTTTAACATGAGCACGAATTATCAAATCATTGGCGAGGCCGCCTACCGCACGGTATTCCGCCTCGAAGGAAACCCCCTCCGTCCCAATGTCGTTATTGAGAGTTACACGCCCCTGCCGCCGGAGTAA
>Ga0207040_1200_pt1 | contig 17296 bp, 17 predicted proteins | sample Alteio_BWMinCont_72_FD_153279 | JGI IMG/M metagenome (GOLD analysis project Ga0207040, IMG submission 153279) | Enriched cells from forest soil in Barre Woods Harvard Forest LTER site, Petersham, Massachusetts, United States -... | ecosystem: Environmental > Terrestrial > Soil > Temperate forest >... | reverse complement strand
GGCCAGATTACCCGTGGCATCAAAAACAGTGGTGGGGAGGTCGCCCCCCGTCAGCGCGCGCAACTGCTCCGGAACCGGACCCAAGCCCGGATCGACCGCCGCCTGCGCCAGCACCTGATTCAGAGAAAAAGCCAGGCGGTCCTTTCTTTTGTCCAGGGCAATGACCCGCGCGCCCGCAATACCGGCAAAAAGCATGGTGGCCAGCCCGATAGGCCCGGCTCCTACGACCAGGGCCCATTCTTCCTTGGCCAATGCGGCCCTTTTGGCCGCATGAGCGCCGATGGCCAGCGGTTCGGCGAGCGCGAGCGCCTCGTAGCCCAGGCCCTGCCCCGGAAGAACTGAACTTGCAGGAACGGTCAGGTATTCGGCCAGCCCTCCGTCCCGGTGGACTCCGCAGACCTGCAGGCTGGAGCAACAATTCGTCCGGCCTCGCCGGCAGGCGATGCAGTGACCGCAGAAAAAATAGGGCATGCAGGTAACGACGCTGCCGACCGGGATCCCAGGGATTCCTTCCGCTTCGACCAGATCAGCCGCCAATTCGTGACCGGGCACGCGGGGATAGGCAAAAAAAGGTTGGGTGCCTGCGAATGCATGAAGATCGGTGCCGCAGATCCCCACCCGGCGGATGCGGAGCAGGGCTTGGCCCGGGCCACAGCGGGGTTCTTCTTTCTGCCCGTACGCCAACTGGCCAGGTTCCGTGATTTGCAGATATCGCATAGTCGAATCGCTGGCCGGGAGTCTGACCCGGCCATTAATTAATGCTGCCGCAGCTGGATCTGGAAGGCTGCCGCATGGTCCGAAGGAAATGAACGGGGCGCCCGGATCAGCAGGGCACCCGCCTCTTGCGACCAGCTGATTTTTTCTGCGCTGCCGAGCAGCAGCACCCGGACCGGGCTCCCGTTTCCTGCGGCGGCCCCCAAGTTACTGATCCGGATACTTTCACCGGAAAGCGGAAGAACCAGGACTATCGCAAACAGCGTGTCGCCCCGCGTCGTAAAGCGTATGTCCTGCGCCGTGAACCCCTTGACCTTGCTGTCGATGAACGATCCCCCTATATTTTCAGTGGGTCCTTCGCCGAACACTTTCCAGGGACGGGTTCCGTAAATCGCCCGTCCGTTGACGGCTAGCCATTTTCCTACCCCCAGCAGCAGCTGTTGCTGCTCCGGGGGAATCGTGCCGTCCGAGCGGGGCCCGATATTCAGCAGCAGGTTTCCATTCTTGCTGACGATATCAATCAATTCATCGACAATATATTGAACCGACTTGTATTTTTCCCCCTGGACATAGCCCCAGGATTGGTACCCGACGGCGTCATCGGTTTGCCAGGGCAAGGGCCGGATGCCCGCCATTTTGCCCCGTTCCAGGTCTAGGACCGCCGCGCTATCGGGAAAGGATTTGTTTTTGTAATTCAGCACGACGCCCTGATGCCAGGCCAATCCCTGATTATAATAAAAGGAAGCAAAAGACTTCCGATAAGGCTCCATCGCCGGCTGCTCGATCCACCAATCAAACCAGAACAACTGGGGTTTATAATTATTGACGAGCTCGACGCAGCGAAGCAACCAATCATTCATGAATTCGGGGCTGAGGCTATCTTTTTCATCCCGCGCAGGCCCATAAAAGGCTTCGTAGCGGGGATCATTGACATCCGAATCGAACAAGCGTCCCCCGTGCAGGAAGAACCAATGCTCAATGCGATGGGAAGAAAGGCCAAATACGAGATGCTGCCGGCGCACTGCGGCCGCCAGCTCGCCGATGACATCCCTTTTAGGGCCCATGTTATACGCGTTCCAGGGAGACAGCCGGGTATGGTACATGGCGAACCCGTCGTGATGTTCCGCTACCGGAACCACGTATCGCGCGCCGGCCCTTCGAAACAGGGACGCCCATTGATCAGCATTAAATTTTTCTGCTCGGAACAGGGGAATGAAATCCTTGTATCCAAACTGGGAAGGCGGACCGTAAGTTTGAAGGTGGTGCTGGTAAATCGCCGACCCCTTCTGATACATCTCGTGGGGATACCATTCGCTGCCGAATGACGGAACGGAATAAACGCCCCAGTGGATGAAGATTCCGAACTTGGCGTCGCGGTACCAATCCGGTACCTTATACCGGCTTAACGAGGCCCAATCTGCGCGGAATATCTCCTGCGCCGTCAGCGAATGGATTGCCGTCAGGCCGAGCGCGAGAAAGATAGCAACAGGCGAGCGTAATTTGATCATAGCGGGTTTTTTCGGGGCATTAAGCGTTGGCCAGCGCCCGGTCCAGGTGAACATATCCTCCATCGACATGGATGAGCTGGCCGGTGGTATGGCTCGACCGGGGGGAAAGCAGGAAGGCCGCCATATTGGCGATTTCTTCGGCCGTCGTCATGCGCTGTTCTAAGGGAATCCTGGCCAGGATCGAATTGAGTTTCTGTTGCGGATCGGCGAGGGTTTGAATCCAGCGGGCATAGAGCGGAGTCCAGCATTCGGCGACAATGATGGCGTTCACGCGGATGCCGTACTTGAGCAATTCCACGGCCCATTCCCGCGTGAGTGCATTGCGGCCGCCGTTTGCCGCAGCATAAGCCGAGGTACCCCCCTGGCCGGTCTCGGCTGTCTTGCTGCCAATATTCAATATGGCCCCCTTGGTTTCTTTCAAATACGGAAGCGCGTGGTGTGCCAGCAAATAATAGTGGACCAGATTTCGATGCAGGGAAGCCATGAACCCTTCGTAGTCGCCTTTCTCCAGGCCAATGCCATCGTTCACGCCCGCATTGTTGACCAGTCCGTCAATTCGACCGAAACGCTTGGCGACCGCTTGGATAACCAAGCCGGGTGCTTCGGGTTCCGTCAGCTCAGCAGTTATTGCCCAGGCCCGGCCGCCCGAAGCTTCGATCCGTTCTACCGTCTGCCGGTTGTCGGCAGCATTTCTCCCCGCAATTACGGGAATGGCTCCCTCCTGCGCCAGCAAGCGGGCGATGCCTTCACCGATGCCCTTGGCGCCGCCGGAGACAACAATGATCTTATCCTGAAGTTGCAGATCCATAGGCTGAGCTTGGTTTACAGCGTGAATATTTTTTCCATAAGCATCCATTTTTCACCAGGCGCCGCCTGAGGAAGTGCCCGTTGATATTTCCACATCATCTCCTCCCACTGCTGCACCACGGGATTGGCGAGATCCAAGGCCCGTTTTTCTTCAAAGCGGAAAGAATCTTTCGTTTCCATGACCATGAAGAGTCGCTCCCCCAGCCGATAGATTTCCATCCGGACAATGCCCGATTCGAGGATGCTCTCCCGAATGCCGGGAAGCAGCCGGCGATGCCAGTCCTCGTATTCGGCGATCAGCGCTGGCTCAGGTTGCAGGTCAAGCGCGAGGCAATATCTCTTCATGTGCCGGCAGTTTTTCGGTTCGGGGTGGTTGGATCAGTCGATGCCCCCGCCAGCCAAAATACCAAACGGGCAGAAAGCAAAGCAGGGGAATAATATAAGCGACCTGGATACTGCCGGTCCGGTCTGAAATCAAACCCATGAGCAGGGGGGCGAACGCTCCGCCAATGATCGACATAACCAGAAAGGATGAAGCGATCTTGGCTTCTTCGCCCAATTCGCGGATACCCAGGGCAAATATCGTCGGAAACATAATGGACATGAAAAAGGGAACGGTCATCACGGCATATACCGCCAGCCATCCCCGGCTGACCAGGGCCAGGACCAAAAGGCCCATGTTGATGACCGCATAGGCGCTGAGGAGCCGCGCCGGCTTCCAGAAGCGCATGAAGAAGGTGCCGGTGAATCGGCCCACCATGAATCCTACCATGGCAATGGAGCCCCACAGGAAAGCCGCGCGTTTTTCGGGGAGATCCAGGACATAATGGGAATACCGGATGAAAAAGCTACCCACACCTACCTGGGCTCCCACGTAGAAAAATTGCGCGATGACTGCGCTGCGCACATGCGGGTACCGGAACACATCGAGCGTGAATTTGGATCCACGCAATTCGGCATCCGGTTCGCTTACCTCCGGCAAGCGGGAGAAAAGGAATAGCAGCCCAACGGCCAGGGCCACGAGAGAAAAAATCAAATAGGGGGTCTTGATGGTATTGATCTCCGACTGCAAATATTGATTCAGCTGATTGATTCCCATGCGATCGAGTTCCTGGCGCGAATGCTCGACGCCCGACAGGATGAACTGCCCGCCCAGGATCGGCGCCACCACCGCGCCGACGCCATTAAAGGACTGGGCGAAGTTGAGCCGCTGTGCGGCTCCCTGTTTGTCGCCCAGCAGGGAAGCATAGGGGTTGGCGGCCGTTTCCAGGAAAGTCGCTCCACTGGCAATGATGAACAGGGCGCTGAGGAAAAACAGGTAGTTGCGCGCCGAAGCGGCCGGAATGAATAGAAAAGCGCCCAGGGTAAACAGCGCCAGTCCAAACAAAATGCTGCGCTTGTAGCCGAACCGGTGCATGAACAGGCCGGCGGGAAGGGCGATTAGAAAATAGGCCAAGTAAACGGAAAAGTCAATGAGCGCGGACTGTATATCGCTGAGGCGGCAGGCCTTTTTCAGGTGAGGGATCAGAATGGGGTTCAGGTTATGGATGAAGGCCCATAGAAAAAACAGGAGGCTGACCAGAACGAAGGGATACAAGAATTTGCTTCTCGACATGGCGCTGACAATTTCCAGTCCTTGGCACCACGCAAACAGCACATGAAGGCGGAGCCGGGAAAACGCGCCATAAGGTAAAGAAAAATATTTGATGATTTATGGTCCGGAAGGGCCTCGGGCCTTGGGTAAAAAGCGCTCAGCGCGGCACCGATTCAGTGCAGTAGGCTGTCCGGAAGGACACCGAGCGCCCGAAGTTCGTCGACCGACACGGTCGGCAAGGAACGCCCGCTCATCTTGGCGATTACGTGCCGGCCCACTTTCAAGGCGTCGTCCTTGGTCCGGAAACTGTACCGTCCGGTGATGGCTGGAATGTATTCCTGACGGATAAAGCTTTTGCCGCCCACATCAATTTGATAGCCCCATCCGTCCCGGGTCTTGATCGCCCGGGTTTCTATTAGCAGTTCTTCCTTGTCTTCCTGATGCTGACGATAGGCAAGCCAGGCCAGCGTGCCGGCCACGATAATGATTCCCAATCCAAGAAAAACCAGGTATTTCCGGTTAATCGTTGGCATTGAATACTTCGTTCGGGAAGAATTGTCGGATATCATCCAGGGGCTGGCTGCTGGTCCTGCCCAGTCCCGCATATCCCTGGTTCCGCACGGTAATCCCTATAGCGCCGGTTCGCGGCACGCCTTCAAACGGCGTTTTTTCCTTCCAGAGGTCCAACTTGATGATGTATTCCCAGGTGAGCGCATACAGCGATCCGTTTTCCCCGGTAGTGACGAACGCGCAGTCACCGTCGGCGGTGCCCTGGATGACAAAAGCTGCTGCATTCCACCGTTCGATCGTGGTATAGCCGTCATCGAAGGATGCCGTGCTGAAATTATAAATGTGGTTGAGTTGGGTCCAGGCGCTGGTGTCTGCCTGGCTGGGGTCATAGCGCCAGAAATCGCCGACCGCCGAGCCGCTGTTCAGCCCGGTTACCACATAAGCCATATTATTATAGGTCCAGCAAACCGCCGAATATCGTTTATCGCCGCCCATGCCGAATTTCAACTTCCATGTGTCCAATGCAGGAGAGTATTGCCAGAAATCCTTCTGGGCATTGAGGCCGTCATATCCAGTGGTTACGTAGCCGAAGCTGTCAATGCCAAAGGCCACGGCTTCATAGCGCGGGCCGCCGCCGAAATCGCTGACCTGTGTCCAGGTATTGGAGGCCACGTCGTATTTCCAGAAATCGCTCAGGTAATTGTATCCATCATAGCCCGTGCCCACATATCCTTCATTGCCCACGGCGAAGCCTACCGCCGAACTCCTTGCCGTACCGCCACCGTTTCGGTTGGTTGCGGGCATGCTCGCCAGCTGAATCCAGTTTCCATCGCCGGAGGGATCGAATGACCACATATCGTTGTAGCGACGGACGCCGTCCCATCCCCCGCTTACGTAGGCCAGATCCGCAATCGTGAAGCTAACCGCTTCACTGCGATTGGCCCCGTTGAACGCGGAGACCGTCACCCAGTTTCCATCCTGGGTGTAAGGAACGGTGTTGCTTTTGCAGGAATAAAGGGTGGTCAATGAGGTAAACAGCAGCAGTAGTGGGTAGGTCCTTCGCATGTTTCAGAATATTTTGCGCTAAAGTATTCGATGGCCTTGTAGCAAAATAGTTAAAATGTATTTTATGGCATCTTTTATAGACAAATTGGCGATATTAATAGATAAAACAATCAAAATTGGGAAGATTTCCACTCGGGGCATCCGGTCCGGGGCGAGCGCTTGCCCCAGCCTTGGCCAAAGGCAGACCATCGCTTTCCCGCTAAGGCAGTAGTCAATTCCCCGGAATTAGGATATTTGTATATAAAAAATAAGGATTCATCACTTTATAATGCCCGTTCATACATACTAACAAAATAGTAACAGTCGCCTCCCGTATTATTGCAAAAATGTCGGAATCCGACCATCCAAGATCAATTGCTTTGCCAGAAGATAATACCGAAAACCGCCTGAGAATCAGCATGACAAAAAGAAAGGGCCCGAATAACGCGACCAATGTTTTTTTGTCCGCGGTGGCGATCCTCCTGGCAATTGGGTGCCAAAAGCCCACGATCAATTTCGACCAAAGCTTTATTAACACCAATCCGACGAACGTGATCGTGATCGATTCGATTACGACCCAACTCTCCACCATCCAACTGGATTCCTTCAACACCACGGGAAGTGGTACGCTCCTGATCGGGAGGTACGCCGACCCGGATTTCGGGGTGATTTCCGCCCAGGCTTACCTGCAGATCGGACCGCCTACCAATCTTCCCATACTCTCGAATCTGGACGGTTTTGATTCCCTGGTGCTCATTCTCCGCCCGAACCATTCCTTTTATGGTGACACCAGTCAAGTACAGCGCTATTCCGTTTCCCAGCTGGATACCATCATCGCCCTCCAGCCCACGCAATTCGCCTTTTACAATATTTCCAGCTTCCCCTACGATTCCACGGCTCCGCTGGGCTTTGCGGACGCCTACATAGCCCCCAGCGTCCCATATACTTCACAGCTTAATAACGACTCTTTAAAAATCCGCCTCAACGACAACCTGGGTCAAAGCCTTTTCGAGATGCTGGAGACCCAGTCGGACACCTTGAAAAACCTGTCCCAATTCATTTCTTATTTTAAGGGCCTGGTCCTTTCGCCCGGAGCGACCAGTGTCGGAGGAATCTACGGTTTCCGGGATTCGGTCATCTTACGCCTGTACTACCACGAGCCATCCGCGACCGAGCTGCCGCTCTATACCGATTTCGGAATCAATAACGTCCAGAACCAATTCAACCATATCGGCTGGAACCGATCCAACACCCCCTTGGCGGTATTGGATTCCATTTTGCACAACAGTAGGGATACAACGGTCTTTCCCGTCCCTTCGACCAGGACCGCCCTGGCGGGTTACGTTCAACCGGCTACCGGCGTGATGATGAAAATCCAGTTTCCTTACTTGTATGCAATTCCCCAGCTTCCGGATTTCCTCAGCGTGCTGAAAGCGACCCTGATCATCCGACCGGTGATCGCTTCCTATAGCCGGCTTTTGTACTTGCCCGGTTCGCTGACCCTTTACCAAACGGACCAGAATAATGGCCTCGGCCCAGCCATTTCCGGGAACGGTAACCTGGCCGTCGACTACGCCTACGGCGCGAATACCGCCTATACGTATGATGTCACTAGTTACATCAAAAACCAAATCGTGGCGGGCCCGATCAATGATGCGTATGACGGCCTGCTGGTGACCATGGCGGCGCCTAAAAATGATACGACCTTTGCCAGAGGAATCATCGGTGACATGCTGAATCCGCAAACCAATATCCAATTGAAGCTGTATTACGCATCCTATTTTACTAAGTAGTTCCCATATGCGACTCCAGGGCAAATTGGCCATAATGAAATCAGTCCTCTTCTTATCCCTGGGCTTGCTGTGCTCTGTGCGCATCCGGGCGCAAACGAACAATTCGCCCTATTCCGTCGTCGCTATCGGGGACCTGGAGGATGGCTTTCTTAACCGGACCACGGGGATGGCCAACACAGGAATTGCCTACCGAACCAACCGCAACCTCATCATCAACAATCCGGCCGCACTGAGCGCCCTGGACAATCAGTTTTTTGTCGGCGAGACCAGCATTCGCGCGGAATACATTGGGTATTATGGGAGCCCGGTGGATCCCACCGCCAACAATTCCTTTGACATCACCTACCACCGGTTTGCCTTGGGCACCAAGCTGTTTAAACATTGGGGAAGTAGCGTGGGTTTGACTCCGTTCAGTTCCGAAAATTACGAGTTCAACGGTCCTCAGCCCATCCTGGGCACGATCGGGGAAACGACCAATGCGTATTACCAGGGGTATGGCGGAATCAACAAAGTATATTGGGCCAACGCCTACGAATTTTTTCACCATCTCTCGGTGGGAGTTGACATGTCGTATCTATTTGGCTCGATCAACCAAAAATCCATCCTGCAAAATTCCACCTCTTACGTGTCCAGCAATGCCAATACCAATTACAACAGCTTTTATTTTACCTACGGTCTCCAGTATTATACGCCGGTAGGCAAGCATTGGAACTTTGCGTTGGGCGCGACTTTCGCTAACAAAACAGAGCTATTTCCCTATTACACCTACACGGTCCTGGCCATCGATTCGAGTGTGCTGTACAATTTCCCCCAGCAACAAACCAGTTTTTATACGCCGGTTTCCTACGGAATTGGCATATCGCTGAGCAAAAACAACAAGTACAGCTTCCTGGCCGACTACAAATACCAGGGCTGGTCCGCACTGAATTATTCCGGATTTCATTATGCCCTGCAGGACACCCGGCGCTATTCCGTGGGATTTGAAATATCCAAGAAAAGGACCATTTACAGTACCGTAATCGAATCGAGCTTTCTCCAGGCCGGCCTGTTTTACGGAAACACCTACGTCAATGTCTATGGGCAGCCGATCAATGATATGGGAGCAAGTCTGGGATTCGGGGTTAATTCTCTTCGAAGCCCGCTTTCCTATGCGGTCACTCTGCAATACGGCATCCGGGGCACGCAGTCGAACAACCTGATTGAAGAACGGTATGCCAAGATTACGGTCATGGTCTCTTTCCGTGATCTTTGGTTTACGCGCGGGCGCGTGGTCCAGTAAAAGTGACTGGTACGCTAATTTTTTCCAACCGGCTTATCCCTATTTTTGCCCCTCCCGGGCGCCGGCTTTTCCGGCAGTCAAACCCAGATTCAATGTCCAGCCCATGGCCGCGCTGAATTGCGTAATCGTCGAGAACAACAGCAAGCAGAGTAATGTGCTCCGGGAATACATTACTAAAACGCCCCGATTCGGCTTTGCGGGCAAATGCGAGTCGGCCGCGGAACTCTATCAACAGGCCCTTCTGCATAAAATCGACGTCATTTTCTGGGATATACGGCTATTGGATAGTCGCGTGACTCAATTGCTGAAGGATTCCGGGCACTACCCCATCATCATTTGTATTGCCAGCAAACAGGAACAGGAAAAAAAAGAAACGGATATCGACATATTCAGTTACCTGAACCGCCCTCTTTCTTTTGAACGATTCCTTTCCACGGCCTCCAAGATCAAGGAATATTTGTCGACACCGATTTACATCCAGCAGCAGCGGAACAAGCGCTTCGTGTTCATCAAATCGGAGTACCGCATCATTAAGGTAAAATTTGAAGACATTCTCTTTTGCGAGGGAATGAAAGACTATACCCAAGTTTACGTAAAGGGCAAGCCGGAACCCATATTGACCCTGAGTAACCTGAAATCCTTTGCCACCAAGCTTCCGCTGGAGGATTTTGTCCGGGTTCACCGGTCATACATTATTTCCCTTTCCCATATTGATTCCATCGCCCGAAACGAGATCTACATAGGAAAAAAGATCATACCGATCGGCGACAGTTTCAAGAACAATTTCTACCAGATCATCGACTGGAATAGTTGAGCGGGGAAAGATATCTCCGCCAGTTTCTTGCTTTACCGGCTGGGGAATTTGCCCGCCGATACGTCCTGGAGGAAGGCGATTACCCCGGGAAAAAAGTGAGCCTGGTCATCCCACATGCACAGGTGGCTTCCCTCGGGGCAAAACAGGTATCGCCCGTGCTGCACCATTTCACTTTGCCGCTTCATATCATCCGGATCCATGGTATCGTACCGGGCACCGACCATCAAGGTGGGCACGCGAATTTTTTTCAAGTCGTTCCAGCGATCCCAGTGCAGCAGCCGGCCTCCCACCTTGAATTCGCTGGGCCCCTGCATCATTATGTAGATCTGGGAGTTTACGTGCCTTAAGCTGCGCATAACCGGCTCGGGCCATTGACCCCAGGGAAAGCGGCAAAGGTGCTGGGCATAGTACTCGTGGTAAACCAAGTTCGTATATACGGGATCGTTATACAGGCCCCGCGCCTCATAGGCTTCCAGGGAATCCTTTAGTGAACGGCGCATCTGCCGCCGAAGGACCAGGTTGTATTGCTCGTAGCGCGGCATACTGGCCTGCATGTCACACACGACGAGGCCTTTCAGATTATCCTGGTAACGCAACGCATATTCCATGGCCAGCATGCCACCCCAGGAATTGCCCAGCAAAAAGAAATTCTCTTTAGTCAGTCCAAGCGCCTTTCGTACTTGTTCTACCTCATCTACGAACCGATCGACGGTCCACAGGCTGCTGTCCTTGGGTTGGTCGGAATAGTAGGACCCCAACTGATCGTATTCATAAAACTCAATGCCCTTGTTCGGAAAAAAGCTTTCGAAACATTCCAGGTATTCGTGCGTCATCGCCGGTCCTCCGTGCAGCAGCAGGACTTTGATGGATGGGTTATAGCCGAATCGTTTGGTCCATACCCGGAAGCGCCCGGCCGGCGTTTCGATGGGAATCATCCGAATCCCCGCCACCCGAACCCCGGTGTCCCCGGTATTGAAATAATCGCAACCGCCTGCGGCAGGCGCCGGCCGCCGGCAGGAAAGAACGGCAAATCCGCAAAAGACGGTTAGCCAGATGGCAGGGACACGCATGGGGTTGCTTTCGGAAAAGATACGGAAAATCCATACCGGCGCCGGCCCATTCAGCTAGAGGAAATTCACTAGCGAACCCAGGGGGACACCCAGGCCCGTACACGCATCCCAGCCCTTGGCTGCCGAATAGCCGCCGTCTTTGGCCGTGATGTTGTTTCCGACCGTGATATCCTTAAACGGGCTTTCTCCCACTGTATAGATCTTGGGGTTTACAAATCCCACGGGCCGGCCCAACTGCTGATTGCAGCGCGCCAGCAGCCCCGCCATCAGCGGCGCGACGGCGCTGGTGCCGCCGATGACCATCGATTCCCCATCGACGAGTACCTGGTAGCCGGTCTCTGCATCCGCGTTGGCGGCCACGTCCGGTACTCCCCTGCCTTTTGTCGGCGGGGCGTTTACCGACGCGGGCAACTTCGTTTGTGCCTGATAGTCAGGAACTGGGAATATGTCGCTGATCCCCCCTCCCGTCGCATTTCCGTTTCCGTCATTCCACACAGTCTCTGCTGTTGCCGTCAGCCGGGTGCCTCCGCAAGCCAGGACGTTGGGGCTGCTGGCGGGAAAATCCACGTGCGCCTTGCCATCCGTCTGACCGTCGGAGGAACCGTTGTCCCCTGCCGCTACCGTAATGGTAACGCCCAGGGCTGCTGCCGACTGGAAACTCTGGTCGAACTGGTCCATGGCCTGTTGGGTCCAGTCGGATTCCGCGGAGCCCCAGCTGATGGAAACGACCGAAGGCCGGTTAATGTCGTCGTGGATAGCGGAAGTGATCGCGTCCAAAAATCCCTGGTCGGTATTGGGGGCAAAATAGACGACGATCTTGGCCTGGGGCGCGATGGAACCTGCGACCTCGATGTCCAGGGCGACCTCCCCGTCGGCCGAGTCCGCGGTCGAGGGGCTGTTGACTGCGCCGTCCACCGACTGCGCCGTGATCGCCGGCAGGGCCAGGCCCGCGCCGGAAAAGAATTGCTCCATATCCTGCTGCCGGAATCCGCCGCCCAGCTCGATGAGGCCAATGCATTGGCCGCTGCCATCCGCCTGCGCCGGATAGTTGTAGAGCTGGCCCATTTGAATCGGGGCAAACGAGGTGGAGGAGTCGCGGGGGCGAACCACCTGGTTACCCTTGACGGCCCGGTGAAACATGGGTCTGGCCTGCGGACGATTGTCCAGGCCGAACACGGCCTGCAACAACGGCTCCAGCTCGGCGGGTATGGAAATGAATCCCATCCGGCCGCGATATACGCTGCCATCCGGCAGTTGATAATGGGATAAATGGACTCCGAAGGCATTGGAAAAATCCTGTATCCTGCCTTTCAGCACGACCGTGCGCCGAGCGAGGGAATAGCTCAGGATGGTCAGTCCACGGCTTCGGGCAAAGGCTTCTATTTGATCCAGGTCTTCCCGGGCGGAGCCGAACTGCTGCTCGTATTCCGTCCGGGTCAGCGGCGCACGCCCCTTCCGCATTTCTTTGAGTAAGGAGTCTATTGCGGTGCGACGGCGAAGCCGGAGGCTGACCTCGATGATTTCGTGGGCGGGGGCCGCTCCGATGTTTCGTCCGGCGGGCATTTTCCGTTCTGAACCTTTCAGCGGGACCAGGCCGGGCTGACCAGATGCTGCGGATTTGTTGCGCTCAGGCATAGAAGATGATTTGGTTCTTGGATAGGTTGATTGAACTAATTGCAGCAAACGAAAAGCCAAATTCCGCGAGTGCTTGGCGGCGGATTCAATCTGCAAAAATGCCGTAAGTTTGCGCCCATGCTGAAGGACCACAAGATCCGCGTGGCGCTGCTCGATCTCTATGAAGGCGTCCCCAATCAGGGGATGCGATGCCTGCGTGACATCCTGACCCATTACCGTCAAAAACACCGCCTGGATCTGGATTGGAAAGAATTCGAGGTGCGACTGGAAAAACAGGTTCCGGGGCTGGAATACGACATCTTTATTTCCACGGGAGGCCCCGGCAGCCCGCTGGACAGCGAAAAGACCGAATGGGAAAACAGGTACTTTGACTGGCTGGACGAAGTCCGTGAATTTAACCGGCGCGGGGGATTTCCCAAGAAAAAGATTTTTTTCATCTGTCATTCCTTCCAACTGGCCTGCCGGCACTATGGGATAGCCCGCGTGACCCGGCGCAAGTCCACCGCTTTTGGCGTATTCCCCATGCACCTGGAAAGCTGGGGTAAGAAAGATCCCCTATTCGCCGGACTTCCGGATCCGTTTTACGGAGTGGACAGCCGGGACTACCAGGTGATACGGCCCGACCTCGAAAAGTTGCAGAGCCTGGGCGCACATGTCCTGTCAATAGAAAAAGACCGGCCTCATGTTCCCCTGGAACGCGCGGTCATGGCGATTCGCTTTGACGAGCACACGGTCGGGACCCAGTTTCATCCAGAGGCCGATCCAGTAGGGATGAGCATGTACCTTCAACGGGACGACAAGAAAAACACGGTCATCGCAGAACACGGCGAACCCAAATGGCTTAACATGATCGAACAGCTCAATGACCCGGACAAGATTCGCTGCACCTATTCCCACGTGATCCCCAATTTCCTGCACAATGCCCTGGAACAGTTTCGCGCCTGAAGCATGGCAGGAACCAGCCGGCCGCCGGCCATAAATATTTGTCTATGGTTACCGCCTTGCGCAAGGCCTTCAACGAGGCATTTACCCAGCGTCAATACGAATCTTTCCTGAAGGAGCTGGATCGCGGACATCCCGGCGCTATCGAATTCCGGATCGCGGAAACCCCGGTATTCGTTCCCCAAGACCTGGGCAAGAAAATGGTCGATTGCTGCGAACGCCTGGTCGACCGGATCACCGAGCCGGGATTTAAGCGTTGGACTGAAGACGCTATCCCACCAGAAGACCGGATACCTAACGAGAATGATCATTCGCATTTCATTGCCTTCGACTTCGGGGTATGCCTGGGCGCAGACGGCGGACTCGAGCCCCAGTTGATCGAAATGCAGGGCTTTCCCACGCTTTTTGCGTTCCAGGTATACTATCCAGACCTGCTCCGCCGATATTTTTCGATCCCGGATAACTATAGCCAATACCTGAACGGATACGACCGGGAGAGCTACCTGCGCGACCTGGGGGAAGTGATTCTGGGTTCAGGAGCTCCGCAGGAAACCATCCTCCTGGAGCTGAAACCCCATGAGCAGAAAACGCGGATCGACTTTTATTGCACGCAGGATTACCTGGGCATTCAGCCGGTTTGCCTGACCGACCTCATCCCGGAAAGAAGAAAGCTGTATTATGTCAACGAACAGACCGGCAAGAAAACCCTTATCCGCCGCATCTACAACCGCATCATTTTCGATGAACTTCATGCCCGCCAAGCTGGCCTGGGGCCGCATGTGGATATTCGGGAGAATTACGAAGTGGAGTGGGTTCCGCACCCCAACTGGTTTTACCGAATCAGCAAGTACACCCTACCCTTCCTTCAGGATCCAAATGTTCCGGCAACGTTTTTCCTTCATGAGCTCAAGCAGGTTCCTGGGGACTTAACGGATTTCGTTCTCAAGCCGCTGTTTTCCTTTGCCGGCCAGGGAGTGATCATTGACCTCAAGCCCGAAGACCTGGAGGCCGTCCGGGATCCCCAGCACTGGATCCTGCAGCGAAAAGTAGCCTACGCCGATGCCATCGCCACCCCCGAAGGGCCGGCCAAGGTGGAGATCCGGATGATGTATTTCTGGAAAGACGGGGAACCCCGGCCACGGCTGGCGATCAATCTGGCACGGATGAGCAAGGGCAAAATGATCGGCGTCCGGTACAACCAGGATAAAGCCTGGGTCGGGGGAACCGTAGCTTATTTCGACCGCGACAGCGCCAAACCTTAAGCATTCTTGCAGATAGCAAACCCTGAACTTCCATGCAGATCAGCGACCTCCTACCCTATTTCAGCTTGTATAAGAGTCTGAAGGATGCCGGCCGGGAAACCCTGCTCAGTGATGAACTGGGGGAAAAGGAAAAAGAATATCGCGGAAAGGAAATCAAACTTACGGGGAGGGTAAGTGAGATCAATCCGCCCCGCCGCGAGTTGATCGTCCTGTATTCGGCAAAGACCCGGCCGGAATGGGAGTTCCTGGACCTTCACCTCATCACCCTCCACTATTTTGTGTTCATCCGATACAGCGATTTACCTGGTCTTGTGGATTCGCTGCAGTTGGAAGATCGCGACCTGGTACAAATCACCGGCACGATCGAGAGCCTCCACCGAAATTCCACCCTGCGGATGAGCCTGAAGGATATCCAGTTGCTGGAGAAGGCGAAAAGGAAAAAAAAGAATCGGGTCGTTCCCGGATGTTTTCTTGCCTCGGAAATTTATGGCGGTACGAGAGGGGAAGTCGACCAGCTATACCGTTTCCGCGATCAGGTTTTGATGCGCTCTTACGGAGGAAGAATCCTGATCCGCACCTACTACCGGCTTTCTCCATTGCTGGCCAAATGGATCCGAACCAGGCCGGTTACCCGACGCTTTCTGCGAAGGCAGTTGTTGGACCGGATCCTAAGCAGGATCGGGAAATAATCCCGGTTTGTCATCACCTTACCAATGGATGCTCCGATGGACTTCGAGATCACCCTCGGCAATCATTCCCCGCTAGGGTCAATCGGGCTTACTATCGTTTCCAGGTGCTGGAAAATGAATAAGCAAATTAACCAGCCTTTTTCCGGACGGTCAGGTAGAACTTTATATTCTTGACATATAGTTCGAAAGCTTTTATCCCACTCGCAGTCATTTTAACGGTCGTCTGGGAATAGTTATGGCTAAATTTTCGCTTCACTTCCACATAGCCCGCATCTTTCAGTTTGTTAATCTGGACACTCAGGTTTCCATCAGTCGCTTGGGTCTTATCCCGGATAAAAATAAAATTTGCCTCCCGGTAATTCATCAACAGGGATACAATGGCGAGCCTCAGCTTGGAATGCAACAAGGGGTCGAGGTCTTTAAACATCATATCCAGGTTAAACGTTGCTTGCGCTTTGATCGCAATAAATGTCCTGGAATAATACAACTCAGCAGAATGGCCAGCCAAAAAAAAAGGATATCGGCGTCGCTGCCGACAAGGACCAGCCAGCAACACAAAAGAAATAGAAAACTTTTGTCGGCCACATTATGTTTTGCCTTGTTAATCATGCGCTCAATAAAATCAAGGCTCTCCTCAATCGATAAAAGCCCCCCTTCGTCCATGTTATTACTGTAAAAATAAGTAACTTTATTATATAAAGTACTTTATCATAATTTGTTTTTATGGCCTCACTACTATTTCTGCTATGGGTATGTCTACCCCATCAAACAACAATGAAAGTTATTGTTCAAAATGTACAGGTGGGTAAAGGAAGCATCGTTGTATCCCTCTATAATGAAGAAAAGGATTTTCCCAACAAACCAATGGCTTTGCAAACCTTAAAGGCCACCAATTCCATCATGCAATTTTCATTCACGGTTCCCCCCGGGGATTATGCCATTGGGGCATACCAGGATTTGAATGAAAACAAAAAACTGGATGCCGGGATCTTCCATATACCCAAAGAGCCATATGGATTCAGCAACCACTTCCGGCCGGCATTTTCCGCGCCCCAATTTAAGGACTGCAAGATCAACGTATCCGGAGACGGCACGTTCACCATAGACTTAAAATAGAGAACATGAAAAAGTGAACTCTTCCGTTGAATCTTTCCTTGAGCGTGATCGGCCTGGGGCAAATCTGGCTAGTGCAGCTTTCATCCTACCCCCTTTGGGCTCAGGTGGGAGCCCATGAATTCCATGATTATCATATAGCCTGGTGGCATAGCATCTGGGGGCTGATTTTCGTTCCGGCAGGTCTTGCCATCCTGTGTACAATCGGGCTATTCTGGCTCCGTCCTCTGGCGATCTCCCGGTCCTCGGTTTGGGGAGCCATCGTCCTGTTACTGGTTGCTTATGGCCTTACTTATATCTGGTGGGCGCCGCTTATGGCTCTGATTGGATCGACTCCGGAAGAATATGAGAAGGTTTTCAAATGGGCTCCGTTGCTGGACCAGCTGGGTCTGCGGAATAAAACAGAAGCACAATTATATGATCTGCTCATGACCACCCATTGGCTGCGCGTCGCTTTGATTACCGCCTATTCCCTGCTGATCTTTTGGATGGCTCTAGTGGCTTCCGACCCTCGAAAGAATC
>Ga0207040_1199_pt1 | contig 17354 bp, 14 predicted proteins | sample Alteio_BWMinCont_72_FD_153279 | JGI IMG/M metagenome (GOLD analysis project Ga0207040, IMG submission 153279) | Enriched cells from forest soil in Barre Woods Harvard Forest LTER site, Petersham, Massachusetts, United States -... | ecosystem: Environmental > Terrestrial > Soil > Temperate forest >... | reverse complement strand
TCAATTGAATATCTTTAAGTAATATCGAAACGCTAGTGACACGAATTACAGCTTGCTTTGCACTGATTTGAACCTAAAAGAATTTGACGTGAGTTTTGGCAAAGAAAAGACCCTGGACTTTTCCGTCATCAACCCGGATCGTAGCCCGGAAGCATTGAATTTGCGGATTTCCAATGTCATGATTCGAAGCCGGGATGGAATATATTTTCTCTTCATCCGGGACATGCATACGCTCGGCTCTATGGACAAATCGATACCCAAGCAATTGTTCCGAATTCCCGCGGAACCGGGAGATTCCATTCCTCAATAAGGAAAGCCTATCCGGCAATGGTCATATTTTTGCCGTCTTTTGTTGGCGGAAAACCATCGTCATTTCTAGCTTCGATCAGGCAAAATCTTGTGCCGGGTTTCTCAATTTTTAAGCCTGTCTATCGCAAAGCTTCCTTGCACTTGGTAATATAATTTCAAAATTCTCCATTTGACTTTCATTGCTCATGCATTATTTGACTTAGATCAAATTAATTACAACCTGTGATTCATACATTTCGGAGAATGGACAGTATATCAAGCATTCAAAAATTGGCTGCATCCAAATTTATTGAAGCTCGGTGTCTTTTCGAAAATGACCATTTTGATTGGGCATATTATACAGCAGGGTATACGGTTGAACTATTGTTTAAGGCAAAGGTTTGCAAAACATTGGGTATTGAGGATTTCTTTGATGAGAAAAGCGAGTTAATGAAAAAAATTAGGTTTCCTCAAACCTTCAAAAGCCATGATTTCGAGCAATTGTTGGTATTGTCTGGCGTTTATGAGGAGCTGTATGTCCGATCAGGCGCTGACGCAGATTTTAAGGCCGCTTGGTCATCGGTTTGCGGATGGTCGGAAGAATCAAGGTATTCAACGGGTAAGTCTTCACAGGAAGCTAGGAATTTCTTAATTTCGATTAACGAAATATCGGAATGGATACTAAAATACTTATAACCAATCTCAATCAACTTTTTTGCGAAATTGGCAAAAAAGAGAAAACGTATTCAAAAGTGTGGCTGGAAGATGCAGATTTTGGGGGGCTTTATCATTCAAATATGTACATCCTTTATGTTAAGGCCCGTCAGCGGGTTGAAGACCGCGGCGCTGAAATAAGTAACGTACTCCACTTGCTTGACAAAAATGCAAAGGAAGAACTGAAATATATTTGGCGAGTGGTTGTTTATAATCCTGATCAGCCAGTTCACAGTGCTGATAACATCGTATATGAGATGGACGACGCCTGCTCATGATAAAATCGATGATTCTCTAATATTCCCGGTAGTTATATCGAATGATCATTTGAAACGGTATCCCAAGATCACTTTGAAGATCGCATTATCGGTGCTGGGGGTAAATCCCCAGCCATAGCCGCAATTGAATTCCCAATCGGGAGACCAATCCAAATCAATGGCCGCAAAAAGCTGATGCTGCTGACCAGCATTGGGAAAGAAATTATTCAAAGGGCCCAGCGATCCATAATACTCAAATCCGGCTGCAACGACTTTAGTGAGGTTATAGGCGGCTTTTACATTGGGAGAGAAGATATAACCTTGGTGTTGCGACGCACCATGAAAGGATTTGTCGAAGGTAGGGTTCAGCGAAACATAGAGTTTGCCCCACTGCTTGTCCGCGATGGGTCGAATTTCCAAGGTCCAGTCATCCGAGCTGTATTGTCTTTTTTGATAACCGGCCTCCAGTGACAAGCTCAGGCCGACAGGCCAGTTCCATGCAGCGGGAATCATTATGCGGGGGCGTATATGGCTGCCGACATAGGTGGTGCGCATCTGGCTGCCAATGGCATTAAAAAAGTAACCACCGACTTCAAAAAAGGAGCTAAATCCGTGGGTGATCTCCACCGTCTCATGCAGCATGTCGTTGGTGGGCAATACTCCTTCCTCCACTTTCTTGCTCCCATCAAAAGTGAAATTGCTGTGCAGCTCGACCATGGTGTTGCCTTTGGCCACCGTTTGGGAACCGTACACCTGAATTTCATAATTATCCTGGCCCTGGCAAGAATTGGAATAGACCAGCCATACTGCCAGGAAGCACAAGACCCACCTTCTGCCGATACCCGGCGGAAATGCTTTTGTCATTTAATAAATAGATAACCAGATCCTGCAAGAAATGCGGAAGAATAACCTGGATGTGCAAATTTCGGCATCCTGGGGAAGCGGTAAAGGGGAATTTTTTTTCCTTGACCTAGGCGGGCTATTTGCCTGGGTGCTGCTGAGAATTCCACAATCATTTCATTATGAATCAATAACTTGTGACTCATCATCCTTGATTTGTTCAAAGCATATTCACCTTCTCCTCCACGAGCGCGAAAATAAAACCCTGTTGCATGAAGGGTTTCATCCCTTTATTGGGACTCGGGCAGTAGGATAGGCAGGTTTTTTTCCCAGCGATTAGCCCAAAGCATTTGGGCACCGCTGTTTATTGCCATAGGTGCAAAATTGAGCTTTTGGAACTCAAGGATTTTGCACTCTGATAATTTGGATTCATCCGGATTAATATTTTGTGATTCTGCCTTCCTTGGCATGCAGGAATCGATTGCATTTGGTCAAACTTGACAATAATAGGCCCATTTCCAGCCTCAAATGGAAGATTGGCCAATAGGCCATGCACTTGAATTTGTTCCTTTGATTTGGTATATTCAGGGAGCAAAAAGGCGATGGAATGAAATTCTTAAGAGTAGGAAGCGCACTTGCACTCTGCCTATTTATATCTTGCAAAAAAAATGTCATTCCGGGAAAGGGCACTCCTCCTGGTGACCTATCACCCGAGATCGTAAGTTTTTCGCCCGAGACCGGAAGCCCGGGCATCCCGGTTGAAATTACGGGAATGCATTTTGACTCCGTGGCGGCAAATCTCATTGTATCATTTAACGGAGTTCCGGGGAAAATCTATTGGACCACGGATTCCGACCTGGCTGTTTTTGTTCCGCAAGGGGCCATTTCAGGTAAAATCTCTATTACTAAAGGGGGCAACAGGGCCTTTAGCTCCGATAATTTCACGATTTTGACGGGAGGCAGCTGGGTACAAAAGCAAAGCATGCCCGCACAGGATTCGGCAAATGGCCGGATCGAGGGTATTGGATTTTCCATAGGGAACAAAGGATATATGGGCCTGGGCATGGGCAATGATCTAACAGTTTATTCTGACTTGAATGAGTATGATCCTTCTACAGGGACATGGACGCCAAAATCCAGCCTTAGCATACCACTGTCCTGGCCGGTCTGCATGGTCATCAATAATATAGCGTATGTAGGGATAGGGAATATCCAGGGTTTTGGGAATAGCAATGGAAATACCAATGCGTTTTTTGCCTATGATCCGGTAGCGGATACCTGGGCAAGGAAAGCCGATTTCCCCGGAGTTCTCAGATTCGGCGCCTTGGGCATGGCCGTAGGGAATAAGGGTTTTGTTGGATTCGGCTACGGCTCTACCGGAGCCTTGCGCGATTTCTGGAGCTATGACCCCGCTACGGATAGTTGGATACAGAAAGCAGATTTTCCGGGGGTACTTATTCCGGAAGATCCGCTGGGCTTCACGCTGGACAACCAAACCGCATATATCGGAGGATATGTGTCTGAATATGATGAGGGCGTCAATCTCTGGTACCAATACGACCCGGTAGCGGATATTTGGACCACAAAAAATCCGCGCCCCGGCACCAATCCGCTGGGTATAAACAGTGCCCTGGTCATCAATGGAACCGGCTATGTGATGGGAGGCGGGGTGGAAAATTGGATGTATCAGCCAGCTTCCGATAGCTGGACCCAGGTTCCCTTTTTTGGGCAACGCAGCGGGGGTTCCACTTTTGTGATCGGGAATTCTGGATATTACGGATTGGGTTCAGGCATACCGGGCAATGACCATGTGGATTTGTGGCAGTTCACCCCATAAGAATGCATCTTTTCCGGGTCCATACCGCCCGGCGGCCGGGCAACAATCATTCTCCCTGCATTTTTCACTGAACAGACCCTGCCTAAAAAAAATCTTGGGTTTTAGTTTCACGAAACTATTCGTACATTGAACTGGAATTAACTCCTTCGGCCAGAACATTCGAATTTTGTTCTTTTTACTAGGCATGCCGATCATCCAGGCGGCCAGAGGAAAAAGCAGGCATTCTCAAATTGAAAGCCTGGTGATCAATATCCGGGAAAACCAGGCTGCCCCTGGTAAACGACTAGTTTTGGGGGATTGGCATATTTGGCCCGTCCATTGGGTAGATCCCTCGGCCAGGAGGGGCCTAGTCCAATTCCCAAGATCGATGGACCCTTCTGCTATTAGAAGGATAGCCGTCATTGGGGACGAAAAAAGCGGCCATTGGATCTTGGCGAAACCTTATATCCGTCCTGGTTTGTTAATTTGCGTGGGCAGCCCGTCCACTTAGGAATAAATAACGAATTCAAATCGCTCCCCATGATCAAGAACTACCTAAAGACCGCCTGGAGAAACCTCAGTCGCGACAAATGGTACACCCTGCTCAATGTCTTCGGGCTGACCATTGGCATCAGCTTTAGCCTCTTTTTGATCTTTTATATCCTGGATGAGCTGAGTTATGATCGCTACAATGTCAATGCCAACCGGATCTACCGGATCAATTCCTATGTGAAGGAGCCGGACAAAGACGAAATGAGGTGGCCCAGCACGCAGGGCCCCCTGGCGGCCACCCTGCAAAAGGACTATCCCGAAGTGGAGCAAGCCACCCGCTTCATACCCAGCGGGAAAACACTGCTCAAGCGGGGCGATCTGAAATTATATCAGGAAAAAGTATTTCTTGCCGACAGCAATGTATTCAAGGTCTTCACCTACCCGCTGATCGAAGGGGATCCCTCCCATGCCCTGGTGGAACCCAATTCTATCGTGCTGACCGAATCCGTGGCCCGGATGTATTTTGGAAAAAACCAGCCGGTGCTGGGCCAGACCCTGCAGGGTTCGGATGGAAAATCCTATAAAATCACGGCCGTAGCCAAGGATGTGCCCAGGAATTCGCATTTCATTTTCAATGTCCTGATCTCGAGCACGACCCTGCCCAAGGACTTTGCCAAAAATTGGGGAGGTTTTTTCCTTTTCACCTATGTGTTGCTAAAGCCCAACACGAACCCCGCCGCCTTGGATAAAAAACTGCTGCCCCTGTATAAGGAATTCATGGCGCCCATTTTCGCCCAGTTCAAAATTAAGATTCATTATGGCGTCCAGGCCATTCCAACGATTCACCTGCATTCCGACATGCAGAATGAGCCCGAAGAAGTGGGCAGCATGTCCTATATCTATACATTTTCCGCGGTCGCGCTTTTCATGCTCATCATCGCCTGCATCAATTACATGAACCTCATGACCGCCCGCTCGGCCCGCAGGGCCAAGGAAATCGGCATCCGCAAGGTATCCGGCTCATCCAAGAGGCAATTGACGACCCAGTTCCTCGTGGAATCGCTGCTGACGGCCATTTTTGCCCTGCTGATCAGCATGGGTCTGGTCGCCCTGCTCCTGCCGACCTTTAACCTGGTGGCAGGCAAATTCATCTCCTACAGCATTCTTTTCGAGCCCCGGGTCATGCTGATCCTGGTCGCTATGGTCTTGTTTGTTGGGCTGGCCGGCGGAAGCTATCCAGCGTTTTACTTGTCGCATTTCAATCCGGTTCATGTGCTGAAGGGCAGCCTGAGCAAAGGGTCGAGCAATATTGTCTTACGCCGGGTCCTGCTGCTCCTGCAATTCAGCATATCCATGACCATGCTGATCTGCACCCTGGTCGTATACAAACAGTTGCAATACTTGCGGAATAAAGACCTGGGATTCAACAAAGACCAGGTCGTTTCCATTTCAGTGAATACGGACCAGGATGTACGGGGCAAGATTTTGACCTTCATCAATGACATGCGAAAAAACCCTTCCATCCTCTCCGTAAGCACGGCTTCCGCTGTGCCTGGGGATGGCGTCAACTTCAACCTCTTCTCTATAGAGACCAAAAACGGCTATACCCAAAAAGGAGTATATAACTATTCCATCGACCAGGATTATATCAAAACCCTGGGCATGCACATGAAAGAAGGAAGAAATTTTTCCGGCCTTACCGATACCCTGCACAGCATCATCGTAAATGAGAATATGGTCAGCTACTATGGTTGGGATCGGGCCGTAGGGAAAAGAGTCCTCTTCCCGGGCGACACCTCGGGTCAATACCTGGAAGTGATTGGAGTAGTCAGGGACTTCAACCAAAGGGCGCTGTACAACCCCATTGACCCGCTGATCCTTTTTTACCGGCCAAACAACAATGGAATTCAGCTGAAGCTGGCCGGGAAAAACATTCCCGGATCGATCGCCGACATGCAGAAAACCTGGAAGGGCATTTTCCCCGATATTCCTTTTGGATATAATTTCCTGGATCAACAATTCAACTCCCAATATGTCGCCGACGAGAAAAGAGGCAAGATTTTCACGAGCTTTTCGATCCTCACGATCCTGATCACCTGCCTTGGATTGCTCGGCCTCATTGCCTTTACGACGGCGCAAAGGAAAAAGGAGATCAGCATCCGCCGGGTTATGGGTGCCGGTCTCAAGGAAATCGTACCGCTCATCACTCGAAATTTTGTCCTCCTGGTGGGACTTTCCTGCCTGATCGCCTTCCCGATTGCATTTTTGTTCATGCATGGATGGCTAGGCAAATTCTCCTACAGCATTGCTTTGACCATACCGCCATTCTTGATTTCGGCCCTGATCGTCTTATCGATCACGCTGGCAACCGTGGGTTTTCACACGGTCAAAGCAGCGTATGCCGACCCGGTCAGTGGCCTCAGGACGGAATAGTCCGAATGATTCAGATCAATAGGCAATGGCGCAACCATGGCCCCATTACCCAGGGATATCTGCTTGTATTTCTCCTCTTCTAACCGTAATTATCACCGGCGCAGAGGTCCTGCTGAACCCCTTGCCGTCTTCGCCGATAATTGATTGATCTATCGGGTATGCCTAATTGTTAATTCCCGTATTTAACATTTTATTAAATGCATGGAATTGCTTTTCGAAGCAACATTTTCTCCCTTTTGAAGACGTTAATTCGAGATAAATACCAATAGCGCACAAGAATTGTATCATAAGCGAACAGGTTTTCTCCGAGGAGATTTTAAATTATTGACATTCAATGCGGACTAATCCTGGCATGCAAGTGGAACAATTGTAGCGTACCATTAATCATTAAATCTTATCAAATGAAACAAAGAATTTTCGTCCTTGCCGCAGGATTGTTGTGCGGCTTGGGAACCTGGTCTGTAGCAGCTGCGCAGACCAGCAAGAGCCGGGTCGCTTTAACCAGCATTGCTTCAATGGACAAGGCCATTGAGCCAACTTCCACAGTCAACAGCCGCGCGTTGCGCGATTTTAAGAAAAACTATCCGCAGGCTGAAAGCGAAAACTGGACTACTCTGGACAAAGGCTGGGAAGCGAGTTTTTTGCAAGGCGATATCCGTTCTGTGGTCGTGTACAACCGGCATGGTGACTGGCAGTATGGCATTAACTACTATACCGAAGACCAACTTCCCAGGGAGGTTCGGACTCAGGTAAAAAGCAAATATTTCGACTATTCCATTTCGGGTGTAGAGGAAGTGCACGTGCTGGATAAAGTAGCTTATCTGGTCCATCTTCAGGATGCCCATACGTGGAAAGTCGTGCGCGTTTGCGATGGGAATATGGACCTTATGGAAGATTACAACAAAGAGTAGTCACCCATAGAGAGTAGTCACCGAAGATATAAGCAGGGTAGTTCTTCAATTTGCATATTGAACCGGATTACCCCCGGGGAGCGTTTTTACGTTCCCCTTTTGTATGTCAGGCAGGTATGTCAACTTTGGAGAGCAAGTCGCGAATGCGCCGGTCAGCCGGAAGCAGTGGCCAGGAGCAAAGGCGTCGGAAAGGTTTCAACTACTGGACAAAGAGCAGCTGTACCGGGCATCCTAGGCTATCCACTTTCGCCAAACAGACATAATCCCAAAAAAGCCCGGGCCAGTGTACGGAAATGAAATCCGGTATTGTCAAGCATGCGCGTTTACTCTACATGGGAAGCCAAAAACTCCCCTTGACTTTTATGCTCATTTCAGCGTGGGCAGACTGTCTGCTCAACCAAATGTTAGTGCAAATACAAGTTAGAAAGAGTATCTAACTGACCTAATCCCAAATACGGGACAATGCTACATCATTCGCCGCAATCATAAGGTACAGAATCATTAGGCACGCTCAACCTGTCTTTCCAAATCGAAATATAGAGTATGGGGCACCCAGTATTATTGATAACGTATCCGATGCTCTTTTCGAATTGAGTACCTGTTGTATCGACTAGCAATTTATGCCCATTTCTGAATTCTTGTTTGAACATTGTCTAAATTTCCCTTCATAATAATCTCGGTTTTGCTTGATGGCGTAACGGCGCAGCTTTAGTTTCTCTGTGCGCGGAAAGGCCGGTACTATTTAAGATGATGAGGCATGCTAAAGAAGAGAGACCAAACTTAATTATGATGCGAAAATTATAAAGATTATTGATGGGACGAGAAATATTGATTTTAAGAAATAGGGTATAAAGCTGGCAGGAGCCGTCAGCTTTTTTTGTATTTTTGTAACTATGTATACAAAAGATCAAATTTTAAATATACTTAGTAAGAAAAAAGCTGAATTGAAGAGGCGATACCCCATTTCTGAACTAGGCATATTCGGCTCATATGCACGCGGTGACCACAATGAAAAAAGCGATATCGACATATTAGTTGATTTTAATGGTCGGATTGGAATTAGATATACCTGCTTTATTCGCTTTTTGACCTGGCGACACTAGATGAGCTGTACTCCATTGCTGCATTTATTGGACTTGCATTACTGATTATTCAATGCAAGCAAAGAACCTGGCGGACCGTTGTATTTGAGACTTTAGCATTCATACTGCTGATTCTGCCCATTGTCGGACGGTTGACGTCTGTTCCGATTCAACTTTTTAATTACAGTGCATTCATTATCCCAACCTTTTTATTCATAGTTCTATATCTTTTGTCACTGTTCCTTTCATGCCGGCAAATGTTAAGAAAACAAGTTCAATGATCATCTAATCGCTAAGATGGATAAATGATCAACGATGGGATTAGTCCGTGGAGACTAGTTCAAAACATAATTTGCATTGCCTCCAAACGGGGCCCCAAATTGCAAGGCCGCTTCGCCCCGCACTGATTGGATGCTTTGCAGGGCTTCCGGGGGAGGAATCTAGTGGACTTCAAGGTAACCGTAGACCTGGTCGCTGATATTGTATCCAATCAACTGCTGGGTCATTTCGTTAACCAGTGATTCGGCCGGATTCCCCCTTACCGCATGGGGTTATTTTAGCTCCTTATTCCTTGTCATAGTAGATCGCTTCTATCTTGAGCTAAGTGTATCCACTTAGGAAATTCATTAATTGCTAGCTATGCGCAATAAATTGACGCCTTTGCTGTTGCCGTCAGGTACCTCCCTCTGTAATCCTCCCATTCAATCCCAATCTGATGATATCTGCCAGGCAAAGCTGTGCATGCCTTTTGCTATTGATGTGTGTTGCTGTTCAAGTGCATGCGGCCAACCGCTATTGGGTGGCCCTACTGCCAGGTAACTGGAATAACGCGGGGAATTGGTCCGCTGCTTCGGGTGGCATAGGGGGAGCTTCTGTTCCGGTAGCTGCAGACGTAGCTACTTTTGATGGGGGTGGCTTGGGTCTAGACGTGGGCAATTGTACGATCAACGTGGCGGTGAGCGTGACGGGGATAACCGTGAGCGCCGGATATACTGGGACCATCAGTCAGGGCGCAAATACCATTGCGGTATCCGGCGCGGCTTCTTTCGGCGGTGGAACGTTCACGGGGGGATCGGTCAATATCACGATTACCGGGGTATTCACGAATTCGGGAACCGCGTTTACTTCCACCTCGGCCATCATGGAATTAGAGAGCAATGCCGCTTTTACTGGCGGAAGTTTTATCCACAACAATGGGGAAGTACAATTCGACGGTGCGGCCTCTCAGACTATTTCCGGAACAAGTCCGGTTTTTTACGCGCTGGAATTTGTTGGCACAGGACATATCTATACCATAACCGCTGCAGGAAATATGGGCGTTCTGAACAGTCTCAGCATTACCGGGGCCTTATCCTGTAAGTTGAATACCGGTACCCTTGCCGTCAGCGGCAATATAGTCCTGACCAATACTTCGCTGGGGGACGGAGGGACCGCCACGATCGACATTACCGGCGCGTCCAATCAATCGATTACCTCAGCTCTGCCGGTTAACGAGAGCACATTGCCTTCGGTCACCATCAATAAGACGGGAGGGACACTGACTTTCCCCTCTTTAATTACGGTCATGGGCAACTGGACCTATACGGCCGGTACCTTGGATGTTACCACCAATAGTTCGACGGTCGTATTCGACAATACCCTGACCATCACCGGCAGCCATACCTTGAACCATATCAGTTTTGAGGGAAGTAGTAATTGGACCTTTACCCTGGCTGCTGGGACCACCCTGACGGCTAGTGGCGATATGGATCTGACCGGAACAAGTAATCTGATATTCTCGACCGGTACGATCAATCTGGATGGCAACCTGAACCTGACAAATACGGCGACGGGAGGAGGGGGGACGGCCGTGATCGATTTTGTGGGAACGACCAATCAATCCATTACCAGTTCGTTACCCGTCAACCAAAGCTCCCTCCCCGGGATTACCATCAATAAATCCGGTGGCACTCTTTTATTTCCGGCCCTGATCACCGAACGAAGTAATTGGACCTATACGGCTGGAACCATTGATGTCACTACCAATAATGCAACGATTGTCTTTGCCAGCCCTTTGGCTGGCGGTGCATTCGGGATAACGGGCAGCCTGACGCTAAACAATGTGACTTTTGAAGGAAACAACAGCAATACGGCGACCGTGAATACAGGAACCATTTTGAAGGTAACCGGCACTTTGTCTACTACCGGAGCGTTCAATGTTATTATCAACACGCCCGTTGCAGGCACCACCGCCATCCAGGCCCAGGGGAATATTACCATCAATAACAGTTCCGTTGCCGGCGGCGGGACCGGCGTCATTTTGATCAATGGCAGCGGCGCCCAGTTATTTTCCAGCACGGCTGCGGCAAGCCAGGGATTGATGCCCAACCTAACGATTCAGAAGGCGTCCGGCATGCTGACCCTGAGCGGCATCATTTCCGAAAGCCGCAACTGGACCTTTACTAGCGGCACGGTGGATGCGACCACCAATGGCAGCATGGTGGTTTTTGGGGGCAACAACCTCAACATCACCAGCGCCGGGATGAGCTTCTACAACGTCACGTTTACGGCCAATACCAGCACCCTGACCAATAGTTTAACCGTCAACAATAACCTGACCATCAGCGGACTTTCCGTTTTAGCCCCGGGGGTCAATACCATTAACCTGGCGGGGAACTGGGTGGATTGGGGGACGGCGGGGTTTAACGAAGCGACCAGCACCGTCAATTTTGATGGATCGGCCCTGCAAACCATCACGGTGCCCGGCGGGGAAAATTTCACCAATTTCATCGTAAACAATTCCTCCACGGGCATTCAATTGGAAAACAATGTCACGGTGGCTACCGCGATGACCATGACCCACGGCAATATCGACCTGAATGGCAATGCCCTTGCCCTGGGAATCTCGGTGATCAGCAATGGAACCCTGACCTATGCTTCGGGGACGATCATCAATAGCGGATCATTCACCCGTTGGTTTAAAGCCGCCGTAATTCCGGCGGGATCCGTTTCGGGGCTTTTCCCGGTAGGCAATATCAATAATTACCAGCCCATCTGGGTATCGGCCCCGGCCGTTGCGCCGACAACCGGAGGAACGATCAGCGTGGCTTATACCTATGTCAGCGGGAACACCCTGGTATCCTTTGCGGACGGGGCGTCGACCGTAGCCGTAATCAAGAACCTGAATTGGGCCCTGTCCACCGGCAACGGCCTGGCCGGCGGAACCTACAACCTCCAGGCCCAGGGGACCGGATTGGGCACCATCGGCAATGTGGCTGACCTGCGGTTGACCCTGGTGGGAAGTGTGGTGGGCACGGCAGGCGTCAATGCCGGAACCATCGCCAATCCCCAGGTAAACCGGACCGGCTTAACCCTGGCCAACCTGACCCATACGTTTTATATCGGCTCGGTGAACTTCGCCAGCAGCCCGTTGCCCCTGATCCTGCTTTCCTTCACGGCATCGGTCTCCCATGGTGAAGTGGACCTCAGCTGGTCAACCGCTCCCGAACTGAACAATGATTATTTTACCATTCAACGGTCAAATGACGGGCAGCGTTGGGAAAACGGGGAGCAGGTGGCGGGGATCCCGGACAGCAATTCCGTGTTATCGTACGCAGCGGTGGATCCGCATCCACTCACAGGAACCTCCTTTTATCGTCTGCGACAAACCGACCGGGACGCAAACGAGGCGTATTCCCCGATCAAAACCATCCTCCTAGGGAATGGGACGTACACGATCACGGTTTACCCCAACCCGGCCAGCGACCACATCTTACTTAGCTTGCCTGTCAGTAGCTCATACTCGATCTCCCTGATCAACAGCAATGGACAAATTATGAATCACCCGATAGAGGGCAGCGGAAACCGACTTGAACTAAATCTTTCAAATTTCATATCGGGGATCTATTTCATTCATATCGACCAGGCCGGAATTTCAGAAACAAAGAAAGTGGTAGTCTATAAATGATCCAGCCGCTTCGGTTTCGATTCACCCGCATGGAATAGACAAGGGTTTTGGTGAAATTTCGGCAATCTACACTACCTATCGTATAAGAGGCAGTTATCTGGAAATATTTTTATTTTCAAGTAAACTGAACATACAATTCATAGACGCGTATTTGCACAAAAAATCTTCGTTCGGCAGTTCTCTTTTCAAAGTCGATAACACTATTGTCTCCCGCTTACGAGTCAAAGCTTGAACACGATGCCAATGCTTCCCCGAAAATTGTTCTGGATTTTGTGAGTATAATACTCCTGCTTGAAGAAGGTTGGCGCATAATCAATCGGAAGCTCAAGGGAAATATGCTGGCTAAGGTTTAGATCAACAGCAACCCCAGCCGTTAGAGCGAAGCCTGTCTGGCTATTGCTATAGCTGAGGGAACTGGTGTACCCCGAATCAGAGCCATTGATTTTCTCGGTGATCGTCGATTTAAGGTTGGCAAATCCTGCGTACAAATGGACCGAAAAATCGAATGTATTCTCAGAGCCACCTTCTTGCCTAAATGGGAAATAAACAATCCCGGCACCCACGTTGACCTGCTGGATGGATTCTGAGGAGTACTGGTTCATATCCTTATGGAAATACACACCTGTATTTATTGCAATACCTGTCTTATTCGATATGGCCCGGCTGTATCCTGCTTCCGCGCCCAAGGCCGTATAAGAGCTGGATTGATAATCCTCATACATGGCCGCAGGTCCCACATATATACAATTCTTTGCCGTGCCAATGTCCGCCTCAATTGGCTCGGCCTGCGAGGAGGCTGGTGCGGTATTGCCCGGAATAGGTTGAGGGACCGAGGTCTGACCCGAGTCCTCCCACATGTCCTTCTCATAGTTGTAGGTTTCCTTATGTTTTATGCCATCCTTGGTGTAGGTTCGTTTTCTAGATCTCTTGGGAGGTTTTGTCAAGTGCACTGGCGAGGACTCGATATCAGTTTCATGATAGTACTCCTGACCCTGGGGATCCTTTATCGTCCTAGTGGTCGTCGAAGTATTCACCCCATTGTACTCGTTCTCTGTGTTTACCGTTCTAAATTGGCTACCATCTTCCCAAGTGTCTGTGTAATCGAAACCAATCACATGACCCGCAGAATCCATTAAGGCAATATTTACTCTTTTAACTTGCGTAGAATCTCCGTCCTGCAGCCACACTTTGTTTACCGTTATATGGGTTATCATTTTACCGCCCTTCCCCCCGTCTTTTCGCATTTCCGAAGATTCTTCAGGATGGCCCGAACTACATAATTGATGATCACGGGGATCAGGGGTACCCCTTTTTCACTAGCCTGGCCGAGGCGGTCCAGCAATTGCCGAACCTGGGGGTAGGTATCGGCTATGTCATCGAGGAACTCTGGTTCCATTTCAATATGCAGCGATTCGTACTCTCCTGGCTCAAACCAAGCTTCATTGTGGCTGATCGGAACATAAAAGAGCTCATATTTTGAATGTTGCAATCGCTTCGGGCCGTAACCGACCAGCACGCAAGGCAGATCCCCTTCGAGCATAAATTGAAGAGCGATCATAGGGCGGTCACTGGACGGATATAATTTTGCCGGAGTTTCGGCATGAATCCGCCAGATATGAATGCTAAAACGCTTGGAATGATACTCTTGAATCAGCGTGTAGCCGAAGGGATATTCGCGGTATTTGGGGCTTGCCCAGGAGGATAGGAATCGCCTCAGGCGGGCTGGTACCGGCATGGGAATCCCTCCATCTTCGGAGTCCACAGGATCGTAAAGCAATTCCAAGGCAATCTGTTTGGTTTTAGAGGAGGAATCCTCTCTATACAGCAAACGAACGAATCCATTCGAATGTCCCAAAACAGGATGGCCTTTAACAAAGAAACTGCTTCAGCTCAACCGTTTGACCAGATCCATTACTTTCATTCTTAACCTCTTGAGTGCATTGGATTTCTGATTGCGAACGGTTTTTTCCGAGGTACCGAGGCGACGGGCGATCTCGGGGTTCTTTAATTCATCGATGTACCATAGCTTCATCACTTCCCGAGATCTTCTGGGGAGATTTTCTATCACCTGGTGAATATGCGAGAGATATATTTCTGTCAGTCTGTCCAAGGTCCAACAGTCATCGGAAGGCTTGGACATCGATTCAACAATTTCATCCATGTTCCTGGATACCACTTCCTTATGCCTCAGCTGGTCTATGCATAGATTTTTGGCGGTAATGCGGAGAAACCCGTAGAGCTTGTCTGACGAATCAAAATTGCCTCGCTTTTTTAGGAGCCGGTAAAAGGTTTCCGACACGATATCTTGGGCCGCCTCTTTTGAGCCGAGAAAGTGTTTGGCGTAGGAATGTAGCCCTCGCGTGAATTCATGGTAAAGAGCGGTAAACGCCTTGTCGTCACCCTGGTTGAACAAAGCAACTGCCAGATCTTGTTCATGATGTGTCATTCAATGATGGGCAAATTAAGTGAAACTTTTTCCTAGTTCCAACAGACATCGCGGGTTTATAAAGAGGGTAGGTATCGCATTAAGGGAAAGCACTTTTGCATTACATGGATACCCTTAGTTAGGACCATCGATAGTTGAACAAATTCAGCAATGGGAAAAAATGAGAGGGCAAATTTCCTGCATCAACGAACGAGAAAAGAATTTGTCCCATGGATTTGGGAGAAATGTTTTGCCATTTCTGAAATACACTCATCCAACCATTGGCCGGATATTAGATCGCTGCCATCCCAGTTTTTCTCAGCCAAAGGAAGAAGCCCAATCCCATGGAATCGGTATTATCCTTTCTGGATTCGATTCACCTGATATCGCCTTACTTAAAAGAGCTCTTGTCCAATTTCCCCAGCAGGAGGAGGCGCAGGTAATTTCCTTTTCCATCGGAAAAGCGGTCCTGGTTCCTTAACTTTTTGTAAAGATCTTATTCATCCAAATCAATTTCGGGGGAGAGAAGATCTATTCGCTGGACGCTCTGGCGAAGCTCAAGAGCTTGCACATTGCAGATTTTGCGAAAGATTATACGTAAAGGCGCCAAGCTGGTCGTGTCAAAGGGAGGCACGAAATAGGCTACACGTACCTTCTTGTTCTTATTTGCCTTGTTTCCGTCTTCCAAATAAACCAATGCTTTACGGTTACTTTGAGCAAACAGAGGTGAAAAATGTGCAAGAGCGCGATATTGAACGTATTATCCTAAGCTAACCCTAAAGTTTTTTTGACACATTAGGCTTTTGACATTTAATTTGCTCAATTAATGAAAACATTTTGGCAAGTAAGTTTGGATTCAGCAAAGTTGCAAGTTTTGCCCACCGGACGAGACGACGTATCGTTCGGGCCATGCATTATTTAAGAGATAAAAATAATCCAGATCTAAATGGTCGATTGAATTTCAATGACCAAATGTATCAAGGAAATGTAGCGCATTGCATTCATGCCGGTCAAGATGCACTTCGAAATATAGAAGAAACCCTGCACATTGCAAAGACTGATTTCAGGAACCTGAGATCTACATTGGATTTCTCTTCAGGATATGGCAGGGTCTTGCGATTTTTGACAACCAAAATAAATTCGTCGCAAATTACAGCTAGCGACATTCTCCCACAATAAATGAGTTTTTGCAAAAAGGAATTTGAATGTAAGGCCTTTCTGTCCCAAAAAGATGTTTCAAAAATTCATTTCCCTGAGCAATATTCTTTGATCTGGGTTGGTTCGTTATTTACTCATTTTGATGAGAATTGATTTGCAAGTCTTTTAAAATTACTCTATGATTCCCTTGAAATAGGCGGGGTACTTATTTTCACTACTCATGGACGCTATTCCATTGAAATATTTGAAGCATATTGGCCAAAAGAAGCCAGTCCAGTTTCCAAGAATGATCTTATTGCAAAAATCTCCAAGAACGATGGTTTTTTCTTTAGACCGTACTCAAGTGGTGAACCATTTGGAATATCAATTTCAACAAAGCAATACTTAAATAACTTAGTCAGAACTACTCTTGATTCCCGAGCAAGAACAATTAGGTATGCAGAACGGGGTTGGGATAATCATCAAGACGTCTATTCTATTCAAAAGCATCCATAATCATAGCCACATCTAAAAGGTTGTTGTTTTCTTTGTTCCAAAGTGGGGCTTTTTCATAGCTGTTCACATAAGCAAACCATTTGTGGATAAGGTTTTCAAATCTTCGGGATAACCCCAAAATAATTTAATAAATATTCTTTGTAACTTACTATTGGGCATTGTTGTTGGTTCTTCCGATTCTTACCTCGCTAAGGATAGTTTGACTCATTAATGATTGTTAACAAAGACAATCAAAAGCTCCTCTGAATTTACCACCCGGCAATTTGCGAAACATTAAGCTTCCCTCTTTAACACTCCACATCGGGAATCTCAGGGTATTGAAATGACAAACACTTAAATTTTATTCTATGCGCATTTTATCTTTATGGCGCCTGAAAAAGATGACTCTGGACAGATACGCAAGGCCTGACCGACATCCTTCGAATGGGAGGGCAACCATACTAAGAATTGTTCGATTATTTTTCGTGACTTTCTTCATTTTCTTAGCGGCCATTAGG
>Ga0207040_1196_pt1 | contig 17617 bp, 26 predicted proteins | sample Alteio_BWMinCont_72_FD_153279 | JGI IMG/M metagenome (GOLD analysis project Ga0207040, IMG submission 153279) | Enriched cells from forest soil in Barre Woods Harvard Forest LTER site, Petersham, Massachusetts, United States -... | ecosystem: Environmental > Terrestrial > Soil > Temperate forest >... | reverse complement strand
CCTATGGCCTTCGGCAACAAGTGCAGTTACCTTCTGTTCACGAACCGTCAGTGCGAACGAGTGGACTTTATAAATTGGGGCCGGCACTTGTGTACACCCGTTCTCGATAAAGCAATGCCGCCAGTTTCACTCGCTTAACGCCATCGGTAATCCCAAACCGAATAAACAGTGTGGTGAGAATAGTCTTCACGCTGCGCGATGCGATGTGAAGCTCCTTACCAATTTCTTTATTAGCGCAACCTGCCAAAAGCAAATCGGCAACCTGCTTTTCTTTTGGATATATCTTCAACACTAGCTCCCAACTTCCTTCGTCACCATGACCAGATTGCTCGTGCCGACGTTCGTAGCCGTCCAGCGCTTGCCGGCGTTCCACAACGCCTTTCCAACAGCGAAGGCAAGAATGATTACCTGCGTTGTGGTAGTCGGAAGGCCGCTATTATATGTTGTGGCAAAGGTGATCACCGATCACCGCACCTTCCATTGCGCCGACAAAGCTAACTAGTTGCGAACCCTTCATCCCGACAAGTCGGAATCAGCGCCTTTTAACTCTACATCTTTATCGCGCCGGCTCAATCGGCCGTCTGCGCAAGTTGGCTCTGTTTCGCCCGGTGACGAGACACATTGCGTAGAGTAGAGCCGAGACTATAAAAGATAAGTTATATCGCTTTTAAGTGGCTGTCTGTTCAGTTGTGTACAGGTGGAGAAGTAATTAAGACGCAGACGATAACACGAGGATCATATAGAGTGCCTTTCTTTGATAAAGGAGAGGTTTTGCACCACACGGTGCAAGTCCCTGTGGCACTCTGCATTCGGAATTGAAGTGATTTGATATTGCTGAACAACATAGAGCACATTGCCACGAAACGGGGCGGTAAACGGACTTACATTGCTGCTTGCCTGCAGGGGTTTCGTCGTCAGAGCGTGGCCCAAGTCTCCGTGCGCGTTCGAGGGTTGATATCAGACGCTCCGCATTTCGCTCTTCATCACGTATTCATCTACTAACCACAGAATGCGCTCTGGCACCTCGGAGTGAGCTGAGAGCAGAATGAGGTTAGATTGGAAAGCCGCTACTTGACATGGTAGGCGATGGCCTCCACGTCGTTGCCTTCCTGTTTGTACTCCTGTAGAACCGCGGCAACCGGCATTTTTGCCAAAGTCTTTATCGCTGTGTAGCGGCTCGACGCGGGCTTGACGTAATAACCATCAGCATTCAAAGTCGCTTTGCGAAGCATCAACACTTGTGAGCGGTCATCGATGCACAACACAGTGAGGGATTCCATGGCCATACTTTCCTTCGGGTGTTATGAGTGCAGTTGCAAGTAAGGCGGCTGGGCTCCTGATCCAAATAGGGCCGCCACGGCGGAGATGTTTGTCTGTTCAGTATTGAACACGGTTGCAATAAGAACCGTCGTCTTCCGTTGTCTAGGAAACTGTGGACGTGGCTAAACCAACCAAGAAAGACAAGATTAGACGAAAAGCAAAGAAAGCCCAGCGCAAGTCAAATGCGGCTCCATTGAAGGTGGATATAGAGATATAGACAGCTCTCTAGCCAATGCTTCAACCAGGAAGTGGCGTGATCGGCTGGGCTGACGGGATTCGAAAACGCCCAGTTCGAGCCTGTGGGTCTCGTTGATTCAACTGGAGAAGTCCACGAGTTTCACTTTCGAACCCAGTTGTTCGGCACCGGAGTGGCGCTCGACGCCTTCGAGCTTTGCGACGGACACCCCGCTGGGTACGACTTCCAGATCATCGGAGATCCGGAGGAAGACCTGCTTGTTCTGCTCGGGCGATTGATCGAGAAAATGCGCCGTGTTTCGTATCTCACGGGCGGGGAGCACGGACTGCAAATCTCGGACGAACGAGTCGTGCGTGGACGGGTTGAGTGGGACGATGCCCGCCATGGCGGCGTGCCACTTCTCGTTATCGATGGGCGAGAAATCGGCTGGAACGAGTTTGGCCGTATGTTGATGAGCTTTGAGGGCTGGCAGTTCAAACTGACTATCAGGGACAAGAGCGAGGAGTTGTGATCCGCTCGCATCTCGACGACGCACCCTACAGGGCGACTGAAAATTGCTCTCACTCAGGGCCCCGAGACCACGCCCACGATGACGCATTCAGACTGGCCCTAAAAGGCCGCAACGCCGGTGAGACGCCGGAGCGCGGGAGCCGACCCAAACCCCCTCCGGCAGCCAAATCCCCAGAGAATCGACCACCACGTGGTCACGCGCCCAAACGTCCTCGCCGAAATCACGACTGCTGCGCCCGGTGGAACACGTAGAAGAACACCATCACGCTGAAGGAGCCAAACGCATAGATAAACGACTGGAATAGCATGACCGCTGGAACCACGCCCCGCAGGACATTGAGGAAGGTGAAGACGAAATTCCACACGAGGAGAGCCGTCATCAGAATTGTCCCGATCAGTGCTAGCAAAGCGGCGTTTTTGAGTGCCATGGTCGAAGTATGAACGCTGGCTGTGTTAGCCGCAACTTCTGTTTCCCATCTCAGCTGCCAAAACGAACTCTGGCTACCGCGTCCTACCGATGAAAGCATGCCGGGGCGATCGGGGCGAGGCGGGCGAGGCGGGCGAGGCGGGCGAGGCGAGGCGGCTGGGCAGTTTTCCGAAAATCATGCTACTCTGCTCCGGTTTACACGGAGTGCTTCATATGATGCCCTCTTTCTTGCGCTCGGCCCTCGTCACCGTTCTTCTGCTGCTCCCGCTGCCAACCAGAGTGCTTGCTGATGACACCAAGCCGTCAGCCATCAATCCGGAACGTGGGGCTGCCGACCAGCTTTATCGGGCGGGTAAATTTGCGGAAGCCGAGACCAGCTATCAGGCGGTTCTAAAGAATGACTCGACGCTCATGCCTGCGGAAGTGGTTCTTGCTGAAGTTGGCCTTGCGCGGGCAATGTTACGGCAACAAAAGATTGATGAAGCGTTGGACGCCGTGAACGCCGCGTTGGCCAGCGAACCCAATTCGTCGGCGTTGCTGGCGGCAAAGGGTGACATTCAGTTTCGTCATGGCGAAATGCCAGATGCCGAGGGGTCATACCTCGCGGCAAGAAAGCTCGACTCGAAGGAAGTGCATGCTTACCTCGGGCTGGCGCGGTTGTACGCATCCTACTCCCTGTACCGGAAAGCCTATGACCTGCTACGGAGCGCCCACGAGGTCGCTCCTGACGACATCGAGGTGCAGAGGGCATGGCTGCGAATGCTTCCACGAAGGCAGAGGTTGGCGGCAATGGAAGCCTACCTGGGCGGCTGCATCCTGATGATGAAGAAGAAGAAACAAAGTGGGTGACCGAGTATTTGGAGTTTCTGAAAGCAACCGCAGATAAGCCCGTCCATGCGTGCAGGCTGGTTCGCAAAGTGGAGCAGACCGAGACCAAGCTGGAGACCATGTATGGGGCGGACATACATCGAATGCGGGGCATAGGCCTGTCGGTCTGGCTCAATGACCGGAACGCGCATCTCCTGCTTGACACTTGAGCCGGCGGGATCATGGTGAACCGCAAGCTCGCTGAAAAGGCAGCGTTGACGCCAATTTCTGCGGTGCATTTCGGAGGCATCGGCGATAAAGGCTTGCAAAGCGGCTACACGGCGGTAGCAGGCCACATCCGAATCGGCGAACTGGAGTTCCAAGACTGCGTGGTCACTGTAAGTGACAAAGGCTCGGTGGCGGACGAAGACGGGTTGATCGGGGCGGATGTGCTCGGGGCCTATCTCATCGACATTGACTTACCGGGAATGCGGCTCAAACTTCCGCCGCTGCCAAAGCGTCCCGAAGACGCAGTTGACCCGAAGTCGCTGAATAGCGAAGGGGAGGAGCAGGCGAATTCGGAGCAGAAAGAAGATAGCGCGAATGAGTTGACTCCGAAGGATCAGAAATCTTCCTCGCCGATAGTGAATCCCTCACGACGCCTGCCCAGAGATCGTTACATTGCACCCGAAATGGCGGACTGGACGAAAGTCTTCCGCTTTGGCCACAGCATCTTGGTGCCAACCAGCGTGAACGATTCGAAAGCCATGCTGTTCGGACTCGACACGGGTGCCTTCAGCAATCTCCTGTCAGTGCGTGCCGGGCGGCAGGTCAGCAAGGTAAATTCCGAGGACCGGGTGCGGATTCATGTGTGAACGGCGCGGTAGATAAGGTCTACAGTTCCGAGAAAGCCACTCTGCGTTTCGGACATTTTCAGCAGTCGAACTTGGGGATCATCACGCTGGACCTCTCCACCATAAGCCGCCACACTGGGACGGAAGTTTCCGGCTTTCTAGGGTTTGCCATGCTACGCCAGCTTGAAGTGGAATTGGACTACCGCGACGGCCTTCTCGATTTCAAGTACGACCCCAAGCGCGTGAACCCTCTAGCGAGATAGCTAACTCCTTGGTTGAGGCGGAATCGACATGCGGATTTTGAACATCCTGAGCGGATTGGCTGTGCTATTCACGACTCTAGCCTTCGCACATCTGCTGCACCAATACTACACAAATGCAGGCGAAGCTGCGCATTCCCCGCCGTTTATGGCTGGCATGGCTATTGGCATTGACAGCCCCGCATGGTTGCAGCAGCGTCTGGTCCGGAGCTACCATTGGCCTGCCTTTTTCGCCGCGCGAGTCGTCGAATCCCATTTCGCGGCACTGAACAAGACCAACACCATGTTTCCCGGCACTCAGATTCAAATGCGCTTCACCGTTGCGCAACCGTGATCCTGAAGCAAAAAGGCGACCAGCGTCCGGTATACCATGTCAGGAGTTCTGAAATTAGAGAAAAAGGTCTCGCAAACGGAAGAGACCGCCATGCTGGAGAAGGGGCGTCAACGAAAGCACGTTCACTTTTCGGAATACGCGAGAGCATAAATTGAGATTTGGCCCGAGTCTGATGGCGTTCGACGAATCTCACAGCAGCGTATGTACGGTCAGGTCCCGGTTATACACGTTATGCCCTTCGGAAACCCGAACCGCCATTCCCACGCGCCACTGGGCATCCCCGACAACAAAATGACATGACAAACGACACAAAAATCGCGCAGCGCCGAATCACGGCGCGATCCCCCGAACAATTGTGGCTGGGAGCATGTCCCCGAACGTACCGATATTGTCAGAGCCGCCTCTTTTGCAACGGTTGGGAAAATTCCTCGCCTCGGGTATGGAGTTGACTATGATTTGGACTCCTGCAGAAGGACGGCGTCGGAATCAGTGTGGCCGCGGAGTATGCCGAGAGTCTTGCCGTCGCGAGAGCAAGCAAATGAATAAATCACGTGTCGAATTTCGTGATTTGGTGTTTCGCAGAGCCGTCTAGCGGTTGAACCCAAAGATTGTCTGCGCCGTTTTCGCGCATTGCTTTGCCATCGTTGGTGAATTGCGGTCCGGCCGAGATGTGAGCATGAGGGTCGATCAGCCGGGCCGCGGTCATGCTTTGAAGATCCAGCAAGGCGATTTTCTGAATACCATTCTGCTCTCAACTTGAGGGTTCGGAGCTGTCGGCGTTTGCTTGGTCACAGCTTGACCAGAGAAAGGGGATTCCGGGGCTCAGAGGCGCACCGGGCCGACTTTGCATCAGCGTCTCCAGACGCCCTGCCCAGCCTGGCCTTACTGATCAAGGATCGCTGGCCTTTTGCAGCCAAATCTCCCGCCAATAGGCGAATTCCCCACGCGGGCAGCCACCCAGGGCCACGTGGGCGCAGCCACATAGCGATCCCTCCAGATAAACCGTGTTCCGGAGTTGCCGCATCTCTCCCGTACCATCCACAATAATCTTTTCGACTTTCCTTTCCACCCGGCGCTGCTGCGTGCAAAATTGGTGCATGCCGGGCATAAAGGAGAGGCCGCGATGGTGGCCATCGGCATCCAGGGTCTTGGTAATGCTAGCCGCTGATTTGACCTCGACGGCTTCTCCCGGCTGCAGATTCTGGGATTCTGAGGGGGCCGATTTTTTGTTTCGATCTGCGAATGCTCTCGTCACAATCTTGCGGATCTTCCAGAACAGCCAAACGCCCAGGCGTCCCATCATCTGCACAGTACCGCAATTTCCCTCACGCACTTCCTCCACGCATTTTCCGAATCGTTCCCACCTCGGCAAGGGGTCAGTCGCTTTCAGGATTTCACTGGACTGGCAGAAGTAGGTCTTCGGCCCGCTCATGGTTTTGAGGTGGGCTCGGAGTTGCTCGCCGCCCACTGTCTCCACAGGTGATTGCAGGGTGCCAGCCTCAAGTTTTCGGAGCCAAGCCTCCCGCCAGAAAACCAGGCATCCCTTTTGACAACCATCATGCGCGGCGCCGGAGCAGCGTACCGCCTCCAGTGTCACGACATCATCCGCCCGAAACTTCCGCATGCCCGACGAACCCTTCAGAGTGTAGTAGCAGGTTTTCACAACTCGCTGAGCAACGTGGAATCTTTTCCCACAGAATTGCATCATTTCCGGCATGAACGGGAGTCCGTCTTGCGCTCCATTTTCGTCCAGCGTCCGCAGGATTTCGCCGGGAGTCTTCACTTCCACAAGGTCACCGGGATGGAGTCGAGCGTTTTTATTGGCCATGGGAGAGACATGGTCTCGGTCGGCAATTCAAGCTCATTGATAATTCGGCTTGATTTTAGCCACTAAAATTGTGCGGTTCAACCGGCAGCCAAGGGCCTCAGCGTATGTACCGCAATGAAATCGCCACGACGAGCATTAAGGCTGATTCCCCTTTAAGGCCCGCGACGCGGAGGAGCTTATTGACCACCTTCAGCGAAAACCCCAAGGGACGCCAGGTGGTCTCCCGCATAATCGCAACTTTTCGGATCGACTCCGGGACACGCCAGGTGCAGATGGTTCCAGCCGGTAAATATACAACATCGCCCGGACCTAACCGTTGTTCTTCGGCCCCGTCTTTCGATACATAGGCCTCGCCGGAAATGACGAAGAGGACCTCGTCCGAGGTGTAATTCCAAGTGAAGCGGGCCGGGCCCGTACATTCCCACACCACTAGGTGCGACATCCAATCATGGCTTCGCGCCATGTTCTTGCTCCGGGTCTGGGGCGCGCCGTCCAGGATCCAGGAGGGTGGAATTGCCGCGGATTCAAGACCCGGGGCAAATGCATCGATCAGGATAGGTGATTTTGACATGAGGAAGCCTCCCATGGATGTTAGTCTGCAAAAAACGGTTTCTGACCGGGAGTACCATTTTGGGTTTCCGAGCAGGTGTCGATGCACCTACAGACTTTTGATGTTTTAGCCGGAGTTTCCTTTTTCGTTCGAAACGGCACCCATGTTACACCCACCCCGCTGTTCGCAGATAGTGTGAAACCGGACTTTTTCTTAGTATGTTCACAAAAGAAACGCCCAGCGGTTCGAGATCCGCACCCGCGCCGCCGAAATCTCCCGATAGTCCACCACTTTTGCAACACCTCTCCTCTTTGACTAGTCCTTAAGTTGACAGAATCCGCTGCTTGATCGCTTGATCGGCCTGAGCGTAGTTCGAAATTAGTACAATCGGGTCCTGAAATGGAAATCGCCTGTATTTACGGGCATAAAAGAATGGCTCCTCAGGTAGGATTCGAAGTGCTTGAAAACGTAAGCTCAACAACATGCAGGGCGACGGTGTATCGTTTGCCCGCTCCATCTCGTCTGACCCTCTGGTCCCGAACAAAGTAGGGTCAACGTTAACTGCCTGGTCTGGAATCGCTTACGAATCTGGGTGCGCGTGCGAGTTGCACCCATGCAACCAAGGGTCTGGTGCGACGTTCACTTGTTGGATGCCGACGGATAACGAGGGATGCCCAATCAAGAGTGGGCCCTATGCTTGCCACATTGCCCCCGCCTTGCCCAACCGCAGTCGAAAACCAAGGCTGACTAGGTACGCTCCAATCACGAGAAACATCAGGCTTCTGTTGCCGATCTTCATGCTGAAGTACTCACAGAAACCGCCGATCATCCCCCCAATCAGGTTCGCCCCGAAAAAAGAGGACGGGCTTACGGCCCCGCGAAAACTTGTGGAGAAGATCAGGCCGGCGAAGAAAATTGGTAACGGCACGACCAGCAGAGACCAGAGCAGTCGTTCGTCGAAGGTTAGCGCCAGAATTGTGTCGCGCTTCACGAAGTAGAGCAACAGCAAGATCGCGATCAGGGGTGCATACATCCACGTCCCGAACTGTTTTATGTACATGGCCACAAGATTCGCCGCCAAAACCATCAGCAGAACGCCGGCGACTACGACCATCGTTACAAACCAGGTTGTACCGAAATAGAGAGAACAGTCCGAGATGCTTTTCGTCTCCAGGAGCAGAAAACCGAGGCCCAAAAATAGGAAGTGACCGTCGTTAACGCCGAAGCCCCGGCCCCGCAACAAGTAGACTGCAGGTAGCGTCATGGCCAGCAGAATTCCGATCACGATCAAGTAGTCGGCCGGAACGGTGCGGCTGGAAAGGTACAGAAAGGGCCAATCGTCGGTAGGAGCCGCAGCGTCGGACAAATCGTCCCCGGGAGGAAAAAGTGTACGTACAAAACGGCCGTACTGAGGTGTTGCGTAGGGGTGAGCGCCGCGGAAGGCGCAGATCACGACCTGCCCCTGGCTTTCATAGACGGTGGGCATCTGGCCCGTCGCTTCCTCAGCCATGCGTACCAGTTTTCGGTCCAGCCACTCGTGCCCCGCCATGAAGCTGAGCGACAAAACTCCGTTGTCGTTCAGTAACCGGAATGCTGACTGCATACTCTGTACGGTGTAGATATATCCGTCTAAACGGATGTTGGCCATGGAACTGAACAGTGCCTGGGAGTCCAGAAAGCCGAACAGCACCATGTCGTAGCCGCCCGGAGACCGCCGCAGAAAAGCACGGGCATCGTCGACGTGGATGTGGACTTTTGGATTCGCGTAGATCCCCGAAGCATTGAATTGGCCGGAGATCTTCACTAGCATCGGATCGATTTCCACCGCGTCCACCTGTTCCGCACCGTTCAGAACGGCAACTTCAGTATCGGTGCCTCCCCCTGCCCCCAACACGAGTACACGTCGGTGTGCCGGAGCGAGCGCATACGGCAGATCGTATTGCACGCGGCCACTGAGCATCTCGGCCCTGTTCTGCGGCGAGTACCGGCTCGGGTCGAAGGTACCGTGATCCTGAAGGAAGTAGTGATTGACCCTCACGTTGTACATGGGGGGATCTTCCATGGTGCGCAGTCCTGGAAGGGGCTCCCGAACAAATCCAAGATGCTTCGCCCCGCCCTCGGTGACGGTGATGTAGTAGTACGGAGACCAGAATGCGTCGGAGCTGACGGAAAAATAGACGCCGGCCAGCGACAGTGCGAGCAGTGGGACTCCCCACAACCACTGTGGTCGCGGCAGCAACAGAATGACCATCGCAATCACGAAACCCATGCCGAGTGTCGGCGAAAAGTACTTCAGCGAGAACGCACCGAAGCACAGCGTGCCGGCAAGGCTTCCACCCAAGTCCCAGGAGTAAGCATGTAACGGGGGCAGAACTTCAAACAAAGTGCCGATCCGCTGGCCTAGCGGCACGAACACAATTGCATTGCTGGCGAAGATGCCGACCAGGAAGACATACCGCATCAGCCGAGGAGTCGGTGCGTAGAAGCGACTTTCCGCCGCAGCACTCGGCATCGTCACAAAATGCGCAATCAGCATGAAGATGATGTTGATTACCAGCAGGGTTGGTAACCATCCAAATAGCGACCTTCTTGTCTTCCCAACGATCGCTCCCATGCCCAGCCCGAGGAAGGAACTGATCAACATCAGGTTCGCGTAATAGGCGATGAGTCGGACCACCGCGGGCGCCCAGCGAATGACCATCAATTCGAGGAAAAGAGCCAGGAATGACAGACAGAACAACTCCAGCCCGCTCCGATGGCGCAGAGCCGAATCCCGGTGTTCGGAAGACACAGTCGGCGATTCGAGCGAAACCATGTGCTTTTCTCGCGCCATAATGCAACTTTGGTCCACCACAGAATTCCTGCATTGTAAATCCCCAACCGTCCCAGACTCAGGTGGCGACGCGACGGGCACGACGGCAGACGCTGGCACTTGAGATTCCAAGCTTCTCGCCGACCACAACCATCGAGAGACCAGATGGCAACAGAGCGCGGAGGTCAGCGTCATTCAGCTTCGAGAGGATGGCCGCCCCAGTCGCTTGCCCTTTGCCCGCGCATTGCGGAGGCCCGCACGCAGCCGTTCTACGATCAAGCTCCACTCCAGTTCCGCAACCGCAACCCAGGACGGTGAAGATCATCTTGCCGGTCGGCGTGGTTGTGTCCATCTGCTCGGAGGACGAAGAGAACTCAATCCCCAAAGCCTTAAAGGTCTCTAGCTTAGCTAAGCTAGCGCTCGGAGCATATGCGACACGGACCCGGCGAAGCGATCAAACTTCCAAACGCAGACGATGTCGAAGCGCCGCTGGTGAGCATCGGCCATCAGCCGGTTAAGCTCCGGCATGGAGTCTTTCGCACCGGAGACGCCAGCGTCGATGTACTCGCCGGCGACGTGCCAACCTCGTCGCTCACTGTACTCTCGCAGCTCCCGTAGTTACATCTCTGGGCTCTGACCGTTACCGACGGTACTAACCCTTGCGTAGATAACGACGCGCATTATTTCCTCCCTGTGGACGGCTGACCCTCTTGACCTCTTCGATGCGGCTTTAGCGCGGTTCGCACTGCCCCCACGTCGCCACCAATCTAAGGCTCGCTTGCGTTTCGATTCCCCATAACAGGCTGACGAACAGTACGCTTGGGCTGCGTTGTTTGCTATGAAGTATCGCGCGCAGCGTGGGCAGACCTTGGCGCGCCAATGTTCCTTCATCAGTGCGAACAGGGCTTCTTTGGGCACGGCAAGGAAAGAGCATGGCCGCCACCTACCGGGAGGCACCAAACGTCACGTCTGGCACGTCTGGCTCAGCTCAGCTCTTCCGGCAAGTTTACCTGGATGCTACTTGAGCCGCCATCCCTGGTTGGAGGAGCGAGGGCCGCGTGGCTGCTTGATGAATATGGTGGACGACGCCAGCGGAGACACGCTGGTGCGGATGGGGAGTGAGAAGGCCATCTGGGCGGCGGCGGGAGCGTTGCGAGCTTGGGTCAAGAAATACGGCGTTTCGGTAGCGCTGTATACGGATTGGAAGAATGTGTATGTACGAGAAGCGAGCACGAAGGAGCAGTTGCAAGGGGTGGTGCCGGTGACGCAATTTGGGCAGATGTGCCAGCGCCTGGGGATCCGCATCATTGCGGCCAATTCGGCGCAGGCGAAAGGTCGGGTGGAGAGAAACCACGGTACCCACCAGGATCGGCTGGTGAAGAAAATGCGCCTGAAGAAAATCAAGACCATGCGGAGGCGAACCTGTTTCTGGAGAAGGAATATCTGCCGGAACACAATCGGCGGTTTCGGAGAAACCCGGCGCAGCTCGAGGACTATCATCGAGCGGCCCCGCGAGCCGTGGAGTTGGAGGACGTTTTTCATCTGGAAACCGTGCGAGTTATCGGCAACGACTGGGTGGTGCGGCACGACAACCGCTACTTCCAGGTGAAAGCTCAAGCCCGGAATTATGCGCCGGCCAAGGGCAAAGTCACGGTGTGCGAATGGGAGGATGGACGATTACAGATTCGCTATCGCGGTAGGGCGGTGGCCTGGGATCAGATTCCACGCCCGGTTGTCAGTTCCGGCAGCAAGATCCCTGGAGGCCAAGGCTAAGAAACAAAAGCCGCTCACGCCCAAAGCGGATCACCCCTGGCGGCAGGCCTATCGCAAGATGCGCCCTTGGAGCAAGCCCGGGACCGCCGCGCCGGTGTCGTTGATCCAGGAAATGTCCGGTTGAGATCGCCACATGGAATGTCCGCTTGGCGAGCGATGGAGGAAGATCACGGTGATGACGAGCAGCAGAAAAAAAGTCGGCACGATGGGCTGTGGAAAAGACGCGGGTGGAAAAGTCAAAAAGCCGACTTTCACACAGCCCCGGCGGCTACGGGAGATTAACTAAAATCGAAATTCCCTTTTCTACGAAAAGGGGACATTTCTAATTTCGGTTGACAAGAGTTGAGAGTTGAGTTGACAGCACATCGCAAATTGCGGTAGTGTTCACTCTCCCCCTCGTCTGTCGGCCCTAACCGTCCCGCAAACGTGCCAGCAACGATAGTCTCTGCAAAATGTGTTTTCACCCCCAACATTGACTGGTTTGTGAGCCTTCGTGTCAAGTCAGAGGTTACCGATGATTACCCGATACGTCCGCCTGCTAATCCTTGCTTCTTTCGCCGACGCGCATTCCTCTCGCCGTACTTCTTCCACTGCGAAGAGATCTGAACGACACTTATGGTTGAACCTCGTCTTGCACGCTCTGACGGGGAGTCTGCTAGTCATCGGCGCGGCGTCGCCCATTCTAGCTGCGACTGACCGTGTGACGAGCCTGGCCGACGATAGTTCCCCAGGGACGTTGCGTTCGGTTCTGGCTGCGGCGGATCCAGGGGACACGATTGTGTTCAATGTGACCGGCACCATTACCCTCATTCAGGGGCATCTCGAGATCAACAAGACTCTGATCGTCAGCGGACCTGGCGCGGCCAAGCTACTCATTAGCGGTGGGGACACATTCACAGTGTTGCAGGTTGACTCTGGGGTTGCGGTTGTTATATACGGCCTCACGATTGAGCACGGGTATTCCAGCCTCGCCGGCGGAGGCGGAGGCATCGACAACAAAGGCGCGCTGGCATTGGTCAAGAGCGCCGTATTGGACAACCTCGACGGCGACGACGGTAGCGACGGTGAAGGCATCTACAACAGCGGCATCCTGACGTTGTTCAACAGCACCCTGTCGGACAACTTCTCTTCGAACGACGGCGCCGGCATCTACAACACTGGCACGCTGGCTGTAGTCAGCAGCACTGTGTCGAACAACGGATGCGGTTTACCTGGAGCTAGTGGTGGCGGGATATACAACAGCGGTAGTGGCACGGTGACGATTAGCTCCAGCACTGTGTCGGGTAACGCGGTCCACGACGGAGGCCAGGGCGGCGGTATCTACAACAACGGCACGCTGAAAGTGCGGAATAGCACCCTCTCAGACAACGATGACTTTTTTGGCCAGGGCGCTGGCATCTATAACAATGGCTCCTTGAAAGTGCTAAATAGTGCCCTCTCGGGTAATAGCGCCATCGAGGACAACGGCGGCGCGATCGTCAATAGCGGGGTGGCAACGGTAACGGACAGCACCCTGTCTAGTAACTCTGCCACCGACGGCGGCTGGGGCGGTGGCATCTACAATGAAGGAACCCTGACGGTGGTCAACAGCACTCTGTCGAGTAACTCCACGACTGACAACGGAGGAGACGGGCGCGGAGGCGCTATCTACAACGGTGGCGGCACGGTGGCGATGAGCTTCAGCACTCTGTCAGGTAATTCCGCCAACGAAGGTGGCGCTATCTTCAACCGTGCAACACTGATATTGAAGAGTACGATTCTGGCAGGTCAAACCTCGGGCGGAAACTGCTATGACAGCCAGATCAGTGATCCGTCTTCTCAAGGATATAACCTAGCCGACGACAGCACTTGTAGCTTCCTTACTCAAACCGGCGATCAGAATAACAACAACGCTGGGCTTAGCCCGAGTGGACTGCAGAATAACGGCGGGCCTACGCAGACTATCGCGCTGCTTCCTACCAGTTCGGCCGCGAACGCGATCCCGGTCACTGCTTGCACCGATACGTTCGGAAGTCGCGTCACTACAGACCAACGTGGGGTCAGGCGTCCGCATGGTCCGGGCTGCGATATTGGAGCGTACGAACTAACAAAGAAGAAGTTGCTTTCTCTTTCAGCGCCAAGATAGTTGCCCCTAACAAAGGGTAGCCCCAGACGGAAACCGGGCGTGCTACTGGTTTGCCGAGTGCATGTTCAGCGGCTTTATCTCGAGGAGGTAACTATGTAGCCGTTATGGCCCGATCGCGGCCTTGGCCCATGATGGGTTCCCGAAAAAACCACATATTTTCCCACCAAGTCCCTGACTCGTGATTCTTCTACACGCACGTCGACCGAGTTTGAGGTTATCGTATTGCGACGGTCGACCTCGGTCTTTAGAAAAACAGGGCCTATGCGGTTCCCCCGATGCCGAAGTGGCGGCCGATACTGTTGGGTTGAGTTTCTCGTATTCCATTTTGGCTTGGTTGCCTTGCTTATAATAGCGTAGATCTGCGCGAGACCAAGCAAACATTGGACGGAACCCCGCAGGTTGGAATCATCTCCCTCGCGCTCGCTAATTGTGCGTTGGATGGACTTGAACGACTCCTGAAGGAAAAGTACCCAACGGGAAAAGCTCTCAAGTCCTTTGGAGGTTTATGTCTCTCTGTGAATTTCATCCGATATGCGGATGATTTCGTCATCACCGGTAGGTCGAAAGAACTGCTGGAAGGAGAAGTCAAACCCCTCGTTGAGCAATTTCTACAACAACGGGGGCTCAGTGGCCTCGACCGATCGAGGGGGGATGCTACGGCATCCCTTTTTCACCAAGAGTCTGTAAAGTCCCCTCATCGGGACAGGCACCTAAGCGCTAAATCCTGGGGGTGCGGGGGCAACGCCCCCGTCGCCGGCCAAAGCCCAGCACTCTCTTCCCACACCCGAGCCATGATCGAGGCGCTGCTGCTGGGCCGTCAGTATGGATACGCAGCGCTGAAGGAATCGCTGGAAAAAGCTCTGGACCTGAGTTGTTTCGACGTCGAGGCCTTGCGTTTGCTGTTGACCGCGGAACGAAACGGGAAGCGCCCACCCGGCGAAGCGGTCGAGATCGGCGCCTTGCGATCTTACGACCGACCGCAACCCACCACCAAAAACTATGACCAGTTGCTGGAGAACTATCCGGCCGGCGGGGTGCTTCAATGAGCGCCGCCACGGTTTCCGTGCAGCAAGCCACGATTCGGCAGTATGCCAAACGACTGCAACTGGCGACGATTGCAGGACAGTTTGTACCGATGGCGGAACAAGCCATCAAAGAAAAGCAGGGCCATCTCAACTATCTGGAAGTGTTGCTGGGGATGGAAGTAGAAGAACGAGAACGCAACACGGTGGCGCGGCGCATCAAGGAGGCGCACTTTCCCAAAGTGAAGACGCTGGAAGGGTTTGCGTTCTGCGATGTGCCGCACATTCCGGTTGGTGCGGAACCTGGCCGAGGGCGGCTATTTGCAGCGGAATGAGCCGATCATTTTTCTTGGGGAAGCAGGAACGGGCAAAACCCACCTGGCGACCGGACTGGCGGTGGAGGCGTGCCGACAGAGGAAGCGGGTACGTTTCACCACCGCGGCCGAGATGGTGAACGAACTGATCGAAGCCAAGAACAACAATGAACTCAATCGGGTCACGCAACGGTGGACTCGATACGAGTTGATCGTGATCGATGAGCTGGCGTATGTGGCGATGCCGGAAACAGCCGCTGAGTTGTTATTCCAGATCATTGCGGGAAGAGCCGAAAGAGCGGCCGTGATCGTCACCACGAACTTACCCTTCTCGGAATGGACCACGATGTTCCCGAACGCACGGCTCTGCAAAGCGATGCTCGACGGGCTGACCGATCAAGCCACATCATCGAGACCGGCACGGAATCCTATCGTTTCCGGAGAACCCTGGAGAAGAAGAAAGGCGGCAAGAAATGACTACGAAACAATGGTATCGCGCTCACCTTCGTTGGGCCGTCATGGTGGAAGGGAAAGAAGGGTTACGTGGTTGGGGGGAATCGGTTTACCTCTTCTTAAGTGAAGACCACGATACGGCATTCCGACGCGCTCTCGAGATCGGACGAGGCCATCAGGAGGAACATCAAGAAGGACGGAGGTGGGTAGAAACCAGGCTGGCCGACATCGTGACGTTAGATAACATGGGAAGCAATCCCACCGAGTTCGAGGTCAACTTGGGTACCAAGAAGCCCGGCGAACCCCTTCCGTTTGAACACGTGTTCGATCCGGAGGGGGCAACACCGCCGCCGATGTTCTGATCTGGGACGCGGGCTTGGGAGCCCGCAGGAGCTAAGTGACGATCCATGTTTTTTTCAAAAACAAAAACGCGGCGGCCGCCGGGCTGTGGAAAAAGCCGGTCCGTGGGAAGCGAGGAAAACCAAGAGCAGGTTTTCCTCGCTTCCCACCGCAAAAGCGGAGTTCCCGCCCGACCACTTTACTCGGTCAAATGGGAGCAGGCACAACCAACCGGCGGAAAGGATACCGCTCAGCAAATCGGTGTGAAGTCTGTTCGAAATGACAGTCGGCTGCGCAAAACTGGATGAAGGAACTTGGCTTAATTTCGAATCAACTGGATTCGCCTATTGTGGAGATGATGTATACTACCAATGGTGCGAATAATATGGCTTTTACGCTGCGACGATCAACCCGAAAAATTAAACGGAGCTTCAGCATCTCTCTGGAGTCCGACACGTTCATTCGCAAGACACAAAGGGAGCGCAAAAACCGTTCCGAATCAGAGACTCTCGATGAGCTACTGCGGGAACTGATGGCGCTGCGGCAGCAGCACCTGATCGAAGACGCCTACACGAACTACTACGACATGCTGACCGACGAAGAAGCGGGTGAACAGCATGCCTGGGGAGCGTTTGCCGAGACTCAACTTTCAGAAGGAGTGCGCTGAACATGGCTCCTGTGCAAAGGTTCCCGCTGCGAGGCGAAATCTGGTGGACTAATTTTCACACCGATCCGCCGGACAAGGGACGCAGACCTGTGATCGTCGTTTCGCCGGACTCGCGGAATCGGCACGAAAGGGCCACAACGGTCCTGGTCATTCCGCTGTCCACCTCAATACATAAACTCGGACCGGCGCACGTGCTTCTGAGCACGGGTGAGACCGGCTTGCGGGCAGACTGCGCCGCTCAGGCCGACAACATCGCCGTCGTCCTGCGAGCGCATCTGCGAGAGCCGGAAGGTGGACAACGGGCTTTGTCGAACACGAAAATCTGCAAGTTGGCCGCTCTGGTACGGACAGCGATGGGGTGCCCTGAGGTTTCCCCCTCCGGCTCCGCAGGGCGTTAATAGGCATCACAGAGGCTCCCGATGGGAATTCCAGCCAAGCTCAAATCCACCAACCTGCTATCTATCCACCTGAGATACCAGAGGCGCCTATCGAGTGGACCCTTCAAGAGCCTGCGAGCCTGGCCAATCTCGTCTCCCGCTGCCCCGACAAACCCACGGCTGCTCCGCGTCGTGCAATGAAGGGAGCCGTATGAGTCTCTTCGGCGTGGCGATGTCTGGTGGTATGAGTTCTGGTTCGTAGGTCGTCTAAGACGATTGCGAGAACTGCGTAACAAAACGTAGCGAATGAGTTCTTCAGTGGCTACAAGCTATGCCTTCCGAAGTCTGCGGTGTTCGCCGATTATGCGATTGGCCACCTGAAAAGGCTGCTCGGAAACAAGATGCTGGTGGACTTCAACAAAGCGGCTGTCATCAAGACATTGCAGGGCACGTCTCGAAACAGATGCTCAAGCACTACAGCCACATTCGCATGGAAGCGAAGCAGACGGCGCTCGAATCGATTGTCAAAAAACAGACGGACGCGGAGCCATCCAGTGAACGAAATGAGCTGGCGGAGGAGTCCATGCAGAAGTCCTAAACGGGTTGAAGAACGGAGCCTGGCGGCCACCTAACAAAACAATCCGCGAAC
>Ga0207040_1189_pt1 | contig 17798 bp, 12 predicted proteins | sample Alteio_BWMinCont_72_FD_153279 | JGI IMG/M metagenome (GOLD analysis project Ga0207040, IMG submission 153279) | Enriched cells from forest soil in Barre Woods Harvard Forest LTER site, Petersham, Massachusetts, United States -... | ecosystem: Environmental > Terrestrial > Soil > Temperate forest >... | reverse complement strand
CTTTGCGCCGACCGCGTTGATCGCCTTGATGATGCACTTGGCGAGGTCGTAACCGGGCGCAGCCTTGGCAGCGAAAACGAAGACGCGCGGTTGAACTTCAAGCTCCGGGTTCTGCAAAATCCGGCGATAGAGGGCGAGGATATGGAGCAGATTGAGGTGCTGGCGCTTGTATTCGTGCAGGCGCTTGATCTGCATGTCGAACAGGGAATTGGGGTTCACCGTGACGCCACATTCCTTCTGGATGATCTTGGCGAGATCGACTTTGTTGGCATGTTTGATCGCCATGAATTCGTCCTGGAAGGAGGGATCATCCGCCCACTGTTCCAGCTTGCGAAGTTCGGCCTGGTTCTTGACCCAGCCGTCGCCAATTTTCGAAGTAATCAGGTCGGCGAGACGCGGATTGGACGCCTGGAGCCAGCGCCGGGGCGTGATGCCGTTGGTCTTGTTGTTGAATTTGCCTGGATAGAAGGCGTTGAAATCGGCGAAGAGATGTTTCTTGAGCAGCTCGGTATGCAGGGCCGCGACGCCGTTGACCGAATGGCTGCCGACGACGGCGAGATTGGCCATGCGAATCATCTGCACGTTGCCTTCCTCGATGAGCGACATGACTTCTTTTTTGTGGGCGTCGCCGGGATAGGCGGCCTCGACGGTTTCGAGCAGGCGCTTGTTGATTTCGAAGATCAATTGCAGATGGCGCGGCAGGACTTTCTGGAAAAGCGGGACACTCCATTTTTCCAGCGCCTCGGGCAAAAGCGTGTGGTTGGTGTAGGCGAAAACTTTGGTGACGATGCTCCACGCTTCATCCCAGAGCATTCCATTTTCATCATGGAGAATGCGCATGAGCTCGACCACCGCGATGGTGGGGTGGGTATCGTTGAGCTGGATCGCGACCTTACTGGAGAACTCGCTCCACTTGGGCTGGGTGCGATGAAAGCGACGAAGAATATCGCGCAGGGAGCACGAGACAAAAAAGTATTGCTGGATGAGGCGGAGTTCCTTGCCTGCCTCGGTCTTGTCGTTCGGATAAAGAACTTTTGAGACCGTTTCGCTTCGGGTTTTCTCAGCGAGCGCCTCGCTGTAGCCGCCACGATTGAAGGCCTCGAGATCGATTTTCTCAGAGGGGCGCGATTCCCAGAGACGGAGGAAATTCACGGTAGTGGTGCCGTAGCCGGGGATCGGAATATCGTAGGGAACGCCGACGATTTTTTTGGTATCAGTCCAGCGGGGGACGTAGTTGCCTTTGTCATCGAAGACGTTTTCGACGTGGCCGTAGAGCTCGATCGTCTGGGTGTATTCGGGACGCACGATTTCCCACGGGGTACCGAAGCGCATCCAGTCGTCGGGCAATTCGATCTGGTGACCGTTGCTGAACTCCTGGCGGAACAGACCGAACTCATAGTGGATGCCGTAGCCGATGGCGGGGTAATCGAGCGTGGCGAGCGAATCGAGAAAACAGGCGGCGAGACGACCGAGACCGCCGTTGCCGAGGCCCATGTCGTATTCCTCCCCGCGCAACTCCGCCATATCGAGGCCGAGTTCCTTGAGTGCTTCCTCGGTCTCCTTATAAACGCCAGCGTTGTAAAGGCCGTTGGAAAAAAGACGGCCCATGAGGAATTCCAGGGAAAGATAATAGACCCGACGGACATCCTGCTTATTATGGACCGCCTGCGTGGCGATCATCCGCTCGATGATCCGTTCCTGAACGGCCTTGGAAGTCGCCAGCCACCAGTCGCGCTTCGTGGCGGAGTGGATATCGTGGGCGAGACTGAATTTCAGTTGATGCAAAATCGATTCCTTCATCGACTGCGCGGACTTCTCGAAGAAACTGTGAAAATGAGGGTTTGTGGTCATGGGAGGATGGATGGGTGGTAAAGCGTAGGAACAAATGGCCGACAAAAGAAGTCGCGTCGAGGTTAAATTGGAGTCGGCACGAAGTCGTAACCCAATAGCAGGAAGTCTGCCAGCAAAGGCGTCAGGAAGGACATCTTCATTTGCCCGGGAAAGGCCTTTCCTGTTCTCTTTCACCTCTAACGATCTTCTCAGGAAAAGACTTGAACCCTCCCGCAGCCTTGTTTAATGTCCCTCTCTTGGCAAAAATGCGGGTGTAACTCAGTTGGTAGAGTGCAACCTTGCCAAGGTTGATGTCGCGAGTTCGAGTCTCGTCACCCGCTCCCCTTCCCGAAGGGGCTTACCTCTCATAACTGGGAGGAGTTGTGCCACCAAGAGATCATCTGGTGCCAATTATTGCCAGATTCTTGGCAGCAGGTTGGCACCAAAGACGGCCAAAGTCGAGCGGTTTTGACCTTTCTCTAGCCACAGTTGCACCGCTATTCCTTGGCGCAACCAAGCTCGAAAGTGATCATTCTTGCGGCCATGCCACGAGGCGACTTGTAGGACTTCCGGGGCGAAGGACTTGCCGCCGAACGAGGTGAGCGGCGGGATTTCTCCCCGAGCAAAGCACTTCCTCCGATGTCCAATACCGTGTCAGTATCCAAGTAGTGATAGCTTTGGGGTGGTCGGAACCCTTCTCGTTTCTTCCTGAGTGTGTGAAGGCAGACTGGAACGGCGAGTTGCCATGCATAAGCAATTTCAATTGCGAACGCAGTATCGCTACCGGAGTAATACCCGTCGAATTCCCTTTTGGTAAGACCCGTTTTATTGCCATACCGGCGCCATATGGCGCTCGGAGTGGACGCAACTACCTTCTCCGCCTGAAAGGCTCCCAGCAGTGCTTTGGTGTCTCCCGACGCGTAGACAATAACGAGCCCTCCTTCTTCAATTCGCGTACGTACCCGGCGTAACTCCACGGTTTTAGTACCAGCAAAAATTTGAGCGGCGAAGCGGGGACGGATCGAAAGAAACAGCGCATTCCGGTTTGTCATGGGGCCATATCAAATCCGATTGAGTAGATGGATGCAAACTGTTCTGCCGATATTCGCCGCGGCGACATGAAAGGACCCCGCAGACCCAAAGGGTCAAGTTTGGGGACATTTACCGGGGTAGTGAAGCGTTCAGTCATCGAAAACCGCAGAGCCATGAGATCACGGCTTGGTTTACCTTTAACTGCGTTAAGGACATCGCGCCGAGTGTAAACCCCCAAGCGTCGATAACGGCGATATATCTCTTCGGCGTCTCCGATCTCAATGCTGTCAAGACGAGAGCAAGCCTTGATACTCTTTGACCCCCTTTTCGCGTGCCCTTGGCTTACATACCATAAAATGCGGGCGGGGGCGCTAAGGTGCGATTGCTTGGGAGAACGGTAGTACACTCCTTCCACACCTAAGTGCAGTTCCTCCCGAAGGCCGAAAAGCAATTCCGAACCTAGTTGCTCGTCGAAAAAATGCTGTGCCCACTCAGCGCGAATCGGGATAATAAATACGGGCAAAGAGTCCGTAAGCAGTTTGGCGGGCCAGAAAAAAGATTCGAGTAACGCAGTTCTCTCGGCACCCCCGTTTGCTTTGGCGGCATCGACCGCCTGCCGGGCACTTTCCACTATCTGTTTACCCAAACCAAGCGTCGCCGCCGCACCAACTAAAGCATGTAGCGATTCGAAATCGCCCAAGGTACGCTTGGTGATTTTCACCCATTTCTCGTTTTCCAAACTGAAAGCGAACTCTCTCAATGCTGCACGCGTCGGATCGTCGACCGCTACGTCGGGTATGGAAACAAGCAGCCGCTTGTCTTTATTTGCAAGGTCGAGGGCTGACCGAAGAAAGCTACGGAGCAAGGTTCCCGAAAGCGGATGGCGAGTAGTTCGCAACAAGGGTACGGCCAGCACCCCGGGCGATTCCTGGTCGAGGACCGTGAGTAGAACCGGTTTACCGTCGCTATCGGCGAGGAGATTTGTTTGGGCGCTACGCGGTCGCCCAACCCAGTGAAGCACTTCTCGTCGGAACTCGTTTTGTTTTTCCGTTGTGCATCTTACGAACGCCTTAACTGTGTCGTCCAAGTGCTCCGCTGTCAGCGCGCAAGTCCTTAATCGGGACCCATGAACGCGAGCGGGGCGGTATTCCTCCTCCCGCTCCAACATGTCTAACCGCCGGATGAGTTCTCCCGGTGCCAAGACGTGTATGCCATAGGTATCGTAGAGAGAGTCGCAGCGACTTATCAGTGTCTCGTCTCGGGTCGCGAAAAACAAAGCTCCGCCGGCGATCGCATAGGCAATCTGCCGGAGATCCGCGCTGTCTCGAAGATTGCTTTTGTTGGGGAACAAGGGCTTCAGTTCCTGGCAAATCCGCTGGAAAATCTTATCGTCAGTAGCGAGAGTCGGGTATCGAGTTGCGTGCGCGCGGCTCTCGGCGTGAGTTTTCTTGTCTGTCGCGCGTTCGATTTCGTTGTGTGTTTCTTTCGTGACGTGAAGCTCGATAGCACCCTGTACCCAGTCGGCGAGCAAGGCCTGTGATTCTTCCCCCTTACGCCCCTCGCTCCCTTTGAGATCGAAAAAAACATTTGCGTCGATGACAACGCAGCTACGTCGATCTTCCGTAGGTTTATTGCTGAGCAGATCGGGGTGACCGTGATCGAACCACCAAAAGGTCAACTCGTGGCCATCACGTCCTCGGCCTGGCTTTCTGCCCATGGCCGCAAAACCCATTCTCGGCCACAGCAGTTTGGCGTAATTGTCCTGGCGGCAACGCAGGCCGACGCCCGTTAAGTGCTTGGTGATTATCTTAAGCGCGTCAACGAGACGCTGCGCGATGCCACCGGCACGGTGCGCGGGATCGACGCATAAGTGCACGATTGACGCCCGTTGTCTTGAAATCCGGTACAGGAGATACCCGAGAACATCGCCGCAGGGGCTCCATGCCACTAATATCTGTCGCTTTTGGGCATATTCTTCAAATGCCCCCACCGGGAAGGGTCCGAGCGTTTTAGAGTTTGCTCCGTGCAGGGCCATGACCGGCGCTAGATCGGTCGAGGGCCAAGGCAACGCGGTAACCGAGCACTGCGGTTTAGCCTCCGGTGTCACCATGGTCGTGAACCCTATATCTAAGCGTCGGGAGGCTCCAGATAAAACCTGCCGTCCACTTAGGCAAATTACGCGTTCCCTAGTGCTGGTTTCTAGCTGGTAATTATTATGAACGCTGGAATAATCGCATACTCTGGAGAGAAGCTTTCGGTTATGAAATGCATTTTCTGCAAGTGCCCCTCCGATGCCAGTCAATCGAAGGAACATATAATCCCTGAGTCGCTGGGGAATAAAGAACACATCCTTGCGCCGGGTTGGGTTTGCGACGCATGTAACAATTATCTAGCCAGAAAGGTCGAGGCTCCGTTTTTGGAGTCTTCGTATGGGCAAAATTCCCGTTTCGAGATGGGAATTCAAAACAAGAGAGACCTCTATACCCCCGGTGTGGGCCTGCACCCTGCAAGCCGCTCCAAAATACATCTTCGTCGAGAAGACGATAGTAGTTTCAGCGTTTCGGCAGCCCCGGGAGAAGATGAAGCCCGATTTATTGAGACCCTGCGCACTCAGAAGTCGGGAAGCCTCTACCTTCCTGCTGCCGAGCTTCCTCCAACTGGCTACGAAACATCCCGTTTTATCGCAAAGATCGGATTGGAAATTCTTGCGCAAAGAGGCATGGATGATCCGAAATGGAATGAAGAAATCGTTAACAAGGTCGAACTCGACGATATACGCACTTATGTTCGTCAAGGTCGCCCGGGCGTCGTCTGGCCCGTCGTCATTCGTCGGATTTATCCGGCTGATTTTGCTTTTTCAGACAACCTCTATCCACGATTCCAGATGCTGCATGAATGGAACCTTCTTTGGATTGAAGACCCGGTTAAGCCGATAGTGGGAGTGCGGGGCGAATTTTATGCTGTGATTGCGATTTTCGGGGTTGAGTACGTGATAAATCTGGGCGGCCCGGACCTTTATGGATATGAGAGATGGCGCAAAAAGAATGGAGACCGCAGCTTCCTCTATCGATAGATCTCTCATTGGAAGTAGTGCTCCCCCCGCCGCGACCAAGCGGCCCACTGCCGCATCCTCGCGGCCCCCCCACCGAGCGACCAATACTTGCCGTGGGCGCATTCGTCGCGCCGAGCACCTGACCGCGCCAGATCGCTCCCGGTCGTGGGGCGTCATCTCCGCCGTCATTCGTTCGGCTGGCATGGCTCCCGGTGGTGTCCACTCGACCATGTCCACGCCTGCCGCGTAATGTACTGGCGTCGGTCGCCCTCATCTCCCGCCCGCTAACCTGTCACGTCAGGATGCCTCTGGCGGAACCGGCATCGTCCATGCCGGGGAAGAATGAACCCTGAGTGGCTTTTGAAGGGTTCATTTTTATCGCCCAGCAAACAGACCTCCAAAACGCCACTGAGAAAATGACGATCAATCAGTTTGAACTGACGGATGAAGTTCTGCACCATGCTGGAGGCCCATGGCAACCCAGCCCAACAATTCCGGCATCAGGGATAACCATCGCCGTGGTAACGTCGCTGATTTCCTCAAAGCCAAGGTGCAGACCGGCTCCCGGCTGTCAGTGGTCTCTGCTTATTTCACGATTTACGCCTACGAAGCACTTAAGGACAAGCTCGATCAGATTGAGCATCTCGACTTTCTCTTTGGGGAACCCCGCTTCATATCCTCCTTGGACCCAGAAAGGACTGAAAAGAAGGCGTTCATCCTTGATGGCAACGGCCTCCAATTAGCAAATCGCCTTCAACAAAAGCGCGTAGCTCGTGAATGCGCCGAATGGTTCCGTCAAAAGGTGAACATCCGTTCTGTTCGTCACGCTCAGTTGCTACACGGCAAGATGTATCACATTGCCAATGGAGCCGTGGAGGAAGCCATCCTGGGTAGTTCCAATTTCACCGTGCGTGGACTCGGCATGGGAGCCAGCAATAATAACATCGAACTCAACCTCGAAGTAGACAGCACACGGGATCGGAAAGATCTCAAGGCATGGTTTGATGAACTCTGGAATGACGCGGCTGTAGTCGAAGACGTGAAGGCAGAGGTTCTCCAATACCTCGACCAGCTTTACCAAAACCACGCACCGGAATTCATTTATTACAAGACGTTGTTCCACATTTTTGAAAACTTCCTTGCCGAGCAGGAGAAGGGCGGTCTGCTCGACCAGAATATCAAGATTGTCGATACAGAGATTTGGAAAGCCCTTTTTGAGTTCCAGCGCGACGGCGTCAAAGGCGCAATCAACAAAATCCTCAAGCACAACGGTTGCATCCTCGCGGACAGTGTAGGCTTAGGCAAAACCTTCGAGGCGCTAGCCGTCATCAAATACTTTGAGTTGAAAAATGAAAGGGTGCTTGTTCTTTGCCCGAAGAAGCTCAGTGAAAACTGGCTTATCTATCGCAACAACGACGCTCTCAACTCATTCATCAAAGATCGCTTCCGGTTTGACGTGCTTTCCCACACCGATTTGAGCCGCGAATCCGGCGTAGCCAACGGCATCAATCTCGAAACATTCAACTGGGGTAATTTTGACCTCGTGGTTATCGATGAGTCCCACAACTTCCGCAATAACACTCCAGGCAAACGAGACGAGGAGGGTAATGTCATTCGCAAAAGCCGCTACCAGCGATTGATGGATGAAATCATCAAAGGTGGCGTCAGAACCAAAGTCCTCCTGCTATCCGCCACACCTGTTAACAACGACCTCCGCGACCTCCGCAACCAGATTTATTTTCTTACAGAAGGCGAAGACGGCGCATTCAAGGATTCCATCGGCATCAGCAGCTTGAAGGAAACTTTAGCGACCGCCCAAAAAACCTTCACCCACTGGGCGAAAAAACAGTCCGGCGAAAGGAAAACCAAAGAGTTGCTCGAAAAACTTAGCTCTGCATTTTTCACTTTGCTGGACGAGCTGACCATAGCCCGCTCAAGAAAACACATTCTCCGGTACTACAAGAGCAGCATTGCCGCCATGGGGGGATTCCCTGAGCGCCTGAAACCCGACTCCATTTACGCGGAAATCGACCTTCAAAATCGCTTTCTTGGCTACGACAAACTGAATGACGAAATAGGTGGCTATAAATTGTCGCTTTTTGCCCCATCCCGCTACCTGAGGGAAGAGGCCAAGCTATTGCCTATTTACCAGACTCACGCCCGAGACCCATTTAGCCAGGCTGACCGCGAAAAGTTCCTTGTCGGAATGATGAAGGTCAACTTTCTCAAACGCCTCGAAAGTTCCGTGGAATCGTTTGAAATTACGATGGCTCGAACAATTGGAAAGATCGAAGACCTAGAGCGAAAGATTAGGAATTACCAATCGACTCCCAATCAAAATCCCGAAGCCGAAGAACTGGAGTTGAATCTTGAACTGCCAGAAGCAGAAGGCGACGAGGACGATCCCACGGAGGTGGGCGGCAAGTTCAAATATCGCATGGAACATCTTCGCCTCGACGATTGGCTCAAAGACCTCCAGAAGGACAAGCAGCAACTTAGCTTGCTTCACTCCTCTGCCGAAGCGGTCACACCGGAACGCGATGCAAAGCTCAAAGAGTTAAAAGACCTCATCCAGCGGAAGGTGAAAAATCCGACCACCAACAAACGTGGAGAATCTAACAAGAAAGTTCTCGTCTTCACCGCGTTTGCTGACACGGCCAACTATCTGTTCGACTCGCTTTATTCCTGGGCACAAAAGGATTTGGGTATTCACATCGCACTCGTTGCAGGCAGCGGTGACAATCGCGCTACATTGGGGAAAACCGACTACAACCAGATACTCACCAACTTTTCCCCACGCTCAAAAAACCGGGACAAGATGCCAGCCATGCCGCAGAACGGCGAGATTGATCTACTCATTGCCACCGACTGTATTTCCGAAGGTCAAAACCTTCAGGACTGTGACTACCTCGTCAATTATGACATCCACTGGAACCCCGTTCGCATTATCCAACGTTTTGGCCGCATCGACCGTATCGGCAGCGTCAATCATACCGTCCAGCTAGTGAATTTCTGGCCCACCAAGGATCTGGACAAATACGTCAACCTCAAGAACCGGGTCGAAGCCCGCATGGCGCTCGTGGACATCGCCGCCACCTTCGAGGACAACATTTTAAAGAACGAGGAGATCGAAGAAATTATCCACGAGGACATGCGCTACCGCGACAAACAGCTTCTTCGACTGCGCGAGGAAGTCCTTGATCTTGAGGATTTCAGCGAGAGCTTAGCCCTGAACGAATTTACCCTTGATGACTTCCGTATCGAATTGAGCAAATACATCGAGGCCAACCGCAAATTGCTTGGAGATGCTCCTCTTGGTCTTTACGCCGTTGTGCCGCCCCACCCGGACCATCAGGTGATCGCGCCTGGCGTTGTTTTTTGTTTAATGCAAAAAGCCGAGGCGAGAAGTGGCGACACTGTTAACCCACTTCAGCCCTACTACCTTGTTTACGTTCGCGATGACGGGATGGTGCGTTTCTCATTTGCGCAACCCAAACAGGTTCTTGAAATCTATCGCCTGCTATGCAGTGATAAGCCGACTGCATACGAAAAGCTCTGCCAATTGTTTGACGCCGAGACTAATAACGGCACCGATATGGGCCTCTATAACAAACTCCTCGCTGCTGCCGTTGATTCCATTGCCAAGACTTTCCAAAAACGCGCCGCTGCTGGTTTGCAAACGGGACGAGATTTTATCCTTCCAGATTACCAGCCCAAAGCGAATGAACCGGACGACTTCGAACTCATTACATGGCTGGTAATTCATAAGCCTGCTTAACCAAAATGCCCGCCAACGCCACCAATCTTCGTTCTGAAATTGTTACTCGCCTTGGGGTGCTCGCCGAGGGCGATATTGAGGCGGGAGCTCTATCACTCTTTCAAACCCTCGGTTATCACAGCCCGCGCAGACTTGCCATTCATTCGGTGGTTGAATTACAGCGTCTACTCGATCCCAAGGGTTCATTAACCGAGCAAAACGCTTTGCTATCTCGCTGGCGCTCCATCGATTTCCTCTTTCAAATCGCTGGTCCGGAACTCGCCGCCAACGGTCAGCAGGGTTTACTGCTTGAGGATTCTACAGCCTTCGACTCCAAAGAAATTAAGTCTTACGTGTTCTTCGCTGTGGATTTGACGACACCAGCATCCGGCGAAGCGCCTACGCGAACGGAATTATCTAATATTACACGCGCGCTTAATCGGCTCGTGCCCATGCCTGTGCTTGTGCTATTCCGACATGGCACATCTGTTTCGCTTGCAATCATCAATCGTCGCAAGAACCTTCGCGATGGCACGCGCGATGTGCTTACCCGTGTTTCGCTCATTCGCGACATAGACTGTCGCCAGCCACACCGGGCACATCTGGAACTGCTTGAGCGTTTTTCGCTTCACCGGCTCCGCGAAGAAGCGGGGATAATCAGTACGTTTGCACAACTAGATGACGCCTGGCAGAAAATCCTCTCCACCCAGGAACTCAACCAGCGGTTTTACCGCGAACTCGTGGACTGGTTTAGTTGGGCCATTTCAGAAATCAAACTGGCCCGACTGCCTGATCATGTGACCGATGACCCGAAGCACCGGGCCCGTGCCACCCAGGAATTCACCGTGCGCCTGATCTGCCGCTTGCTGTTCGCGTGGTTTCTGAAGGAGATGGGTCTAATTCCGGCAGAGTTGCTGGAGCTATATGACATTGCTGACCGTCGCCGTGTACTCACTCGGGGCGAGGACGATCGCCGTTTCCTCAGTGGCACCCAATATTATCGCGGAATATTGCAGAACATATTCTTTCAAGCGCTTAACCAGCCGATGAACCAACGGCGCAAATCCGGCCCGGAAGCTAGCGCTGACCAGACTGTCGCCACAGCCGAGTTAAAAAAATTAGCCTACTTGGGCAAAAGCCATCTTCCCGAGGATTTTAATTACGATTTTTTTGACCGCATTCCTTATCTCAACGGCGGGCTATTTGACAAACTTACCGAGGATAACGCCTCTGACACTATTGAAGACGGCGCGTTTCGCATTCCGAATAAATTATTTTATGCCCGACGCGAAGATGGTTTCAGCATCACTATCGGAACAGGACGACGCCAAAGTCAGCGCACTGTCGAAGGCATCAATCGCATCTTTGACCGCTATCGCTTCACCGTTGCGGAAAACACGCCACTCGAAGAAGATGTGGCGCTTGACCCCGAACTCCTCGGCCTAGTTTTTGAAAATCTACTTGCTGAAATTGACCCTGACGACGAAGCAGCTGCTGAAAGCGCCCGGAAAGCATCCGGTTCATATTACACCCCGCGTCGTATCGTCGATTACATGGTCAATGAAGCCTTGCACTTGCATCTCCGCACCCGTTTCGAGCAAAGCAGCGCATCACGCGAAGACACTCAGCTTCTATCGCGCCTTTGTTACGAATTGCCAGATGATGTCGATTTTTCACCCATCGCCGATAAAGTAGTAGAGGCTCTCGACGCTGTGCGCGTGCTCGACCCAGCTTGCGGTTCAGGAGCTTTCCCAATGGGAATGTTGCACCGGATGGTCGAATTGCTTGCGCGAGTTGATAAAGATAACGAACGCTGGAAACAACGCCTCCTTGCTCGTTTACCAGCAGCTATCCGCTCAGACGCAGCTCGCGGCATGGAGGGCAAAAGTTATAACTATCTCCGCAAGCTCGGTCTGATTCAGAAGAATCTTTACGGACTCGATATCCAGCCGCTCGCATCGCTAATTGCCAAACTTCGATTCTTCCTGACACTGGTCATCGAACAGGACGTACATCCCGAAGACCGCGCCCACAACTATGGTCTCCAAGCATTGCCAAACCTCGAAACCAATCTGCTGTGTTGTAACACGCTACGCGATTCTGAACATGGAATGCTGTCAGGTCCCGTGCTGGCAAATCTGCGCGCCGCGAGAGAGGAATATTACCAACCCCTAACTACACGCTTACGCCGCGACCAGATTGCTGCGCAAATTGGCCGAGAATTGGCAACTCTATATCCGGGTTTCGCTGAGCAAACTAAAGGTATCAAACCCACTGGCATTAGTGAACATGACCGGCGCACGATCCGCCAGGAACAGGATTCACTTTGGATTGCAGAATGGTTCAAGCACGCCACCTTGGCTGCGCCCTTTTTTAACGTCGAAACATTTTTTCCCGAACTCATCAACGATGGTGATATCCGCAATAGTGCCCCCTTCCATATCGTGATAGGCAACCCACCTTACGGCGGCACAAAGATTCCTGATGAAGTCCAGACTGTCCTAGCACTTGGATCGAAGGATCCCTATGGAGCGTTCATAGCTCGTTTTCTTGGTTCACGTCAGCGACATTGCCCTCTCGCGGAGAATGGAGTGCTGTCATACATCGTCAGCGACACGTTTATGACGATAAAGACGCACCGGCCTTTGCGCGAACAAATGCTGGAGCATAGGGTCCACAAAATGGTCCGTGTGTCGGGTGACACCTTTAAGGCCGTTGTGAACTGCGCTGTAATTCTCTGCCAACGCGGCACTGCGGCAGCAGACCACACTTGTCAAATGGCGGACCTCACCAACGTCTCCATTCATGACCAATACGAACGCTTTCTGCATTTGCTTTATCAGACCGAGGGTTTTGCACGCCGTCAAAATGTGACGAATCGGACCTATGCCATTTATCACTACCGCCAGTCGCTCGTTAGCACAAACGCCAACTTACCCTTCTTCATCGCTTCGCCAAAGTTGTTTGCCTTGATGAATGACACAACCGCGCCAGTCAAACCCGGGACTATTGGGGGTAGATCAGCGGTTATCCGTAACGTCCAGTTTAATGGCCGTGTCGTACAACTGCTGAAACTCGGTGATTGTGCGGATGTAAAAGTTGGTCTGCAAACAGGCGACAACGACTCATACCTTTTTCAGAATCCCCACGCACATGGCTCGTATCGATCTATTAAGGACTATCTACAGTTCTTGCTTACAGACACCGATTTTGAGCGGATAAGCTCTAACGAGGAGTTACGTCAGTCTGTCATCGAACACGGCATCTCAAAAAATAATCGGAATTCTGACCGCTACTTTGGCGGTCGCTATATTGTGCCTTATGATAAAGGAGGAGAATCTGAGAGCGACGAAGGTTGGATGCCCAACTATTGGGTGCCAACAAACTACTTCATTGATTGGAGCGAGTGGGCCGTCGATGCAATCGCGACCCGAACTATGGCCGAAGTATTTCGCGCTAAGGGAAAGCCAGTGCCCCCCAACAAACCCCACTTTCTTACGACCCCAGCGGGTATTTTTAGAAATCCAGATTACTACTTTGTTCCTGGGCTGACATGGTCAGATGTCGGCGTTTATTCACCAACCATTCGATTGAGTGGAGCAGGTGTATTCGATGTCAAGGGCAGCAGACTTATTCCTCCGGAAGGCCTTCTTCACCCTCTTCTCGGAGTAATGTGTTCAAAGGTGGCTAAAATGTGGATTAAGGCTATCCAGAATCACACTGTCAGTACGCAATCAGACAATATTCGTGAGTTGATTGTTCCGGTGGATCTCTCAGCTACTCTTGGCGCACTTGTAAAAAAAATAATTTCAACCCAGCGTGCTAATCCATCTTACGATTATGCCAGCAACGAGCAGTTGGAAATAGATCGGCTTGTGTATGATGCCTACGGGTTGAATGAAGCAGACATTCGGGAAGTCGAAGACTGGTATGCCAGGCGTTATCCTATATTAGCTGCTGCTCAGCGCCGCAATTTGGCAGTCAAACAAGGCAAGACGGAGGAGCATCTCGCTGCTCGCGCCACACTCCATCTCTATTGTGACGAAAGTCGTCATCTTCCCCGCGACAAGGAGCCAATCATGCTCATGGGACTTCTGTCGTGCCCAGCAGACCGAGCTCATGGCCTCAACACCGAACTTACTGCCCTTTGCCTACACTACGATTTCCCCAGACACTTCGAATTCAAGTGGACGAAGGTCAGTCCTGGTAAACTTGATTTTTATCAGGCGGTGCTGGAATGGTTCATAGCCGCCAAAGACGTTTCGTTCCGTGCGCTCGTATTGCCGGACAAACAGCGCGAATACGCTCGCGTGCCGGAGGAAAAGCAGGAACACATTTACTACGTGCTGTATTACTACCTCCTACGCGGGGCAATGGAACCAGAAAATCTGTACCGGGCCTTCCTCGATATGAAGGACACGCGCGGTAGGGAGAAACTTCGTGAATTGCAGCGCTTGCTTGAGGCCAACAGTCCTTCACTCAAGCCCGAAGAAAAGCCGACTTTACAACATGTCCGCAGTCATGAAATTCGCCTGATGCAGGTAGCCGATCTCTTGCTGGGTGCTGTGGGTTATGCCCGCCGAGTTAAGTCGGATAAGACCTCACCTGCGAAACAGGCTTTGGTGTCATTGCTGGAAGAAAAACTAGATTTTTCACTTGCTGGGAACAGCCCTCCCGGTGAGACCAAAATGACCGTGGAAACGTGTGACGCTCTGCTCTTATGAGTAAGAAACCGATTCCAGCACCAGCGTCGCCCGCCGCACCTCCAGTGGCTCTAGCAAGACCCAGTTGGTTGCCACCTCATGTCCCGTATAACGACAACTGGGATACGTTTATAAGGGCGCTTTATATTATCTTCGAGCGAGATTTCAAGCAAGGGTATCCACGTTTTCGTACATTACCAATTTGGCACAACCGGCGCATTGAACGCGAAGATAAGTACCAATTCGAAGAGGCCTTTTGGCATTTAGTGACCCGCTATGAGTGGGTCTATAACCGATCGACCCGTCATGATATGAAGGAACGCTACCCTGATCCAGAGCGTGCGGGCAGGTTGCCTTGGGCGAAACCCATTCTTGACTACGAAGCCGATTCCGAGGTCACGGCCTGGGATTGTGATGAGGAAAGCACACGTGGTGGGGGGACTGTGGTGCGCACCTACGTTTGGTTGAAAAAATATGACTACGTCGTGATATTGGAGCGACAGAAGAAGGAAAGAGGTGACATTTTTATGCTTATCACTGCTTTCATTTCGAGCTTTGAGGGTAAGAGGCGCGACCTAGAGAGTCGCTATGAACGCCGCCGAAAATAGTGCGGGCCCCGCCTAAGCGGAGCCCGAGCTCCTATCACGCATGGTAATTGAGTTACTGGAATGTCGTCGGAAACGGTTATGAACGCAAGCTCGAATTCTGGCCATTGGTTGGTTAAATTTGCTCCGTTCCGCACCTCTTGGACGGACATTGTGAGGCGAGGGATATTCACCTTGCGCGGTGTTCGCAGTCCCGCAGCTCGAAAACACCTCTCGGAAATGCTGTGTGGCGATACAGTTCTCTTTTACCATAGCCAGAAGGAATTGGCTGTCGTCGGCGTCATGCAAGTCGCCCGCGAAGCTTACCCTGATCCGACGAGTGCCGATCCAAAGTGGCTGACCTGTGATTTCATCCCAGTAAAAACTTTTGCGCAACCAGTGCCGCTGGATAAAATCAAGACGGACGTGCGATTGATGAGTCTAGCTCTCATCCACCAACCACGGCTCGCCGTAATGTCTGTAACAAACGAACAGTTTCAAGTGATCGTGGGAAAGAGCGAAAAACTTCCATGAAAAAGAGACCCATCAAGCCTGGAATGCTTCTTCCGAAAATAGGACAAATTGAGGCTTTTGCGATGATCGTGGATTTGAATGGCTTCAGTGGTATGGTGAGCTCTGCCGAAACGGTAAACGACTCAATTGCTCAATTCACACGAGATGCTTTGGCAGGTGCAATTGGAGAAATAGAAATCGAAGGTGGCGAAGTGGTCGGTTTTATGGGAGATGCTATTCTTGGGATTCTTCCAGACGGTGAGAGCGCGGCGAAGGCATGTTTTGGCATTGCGAAAGATACGGATCGGATGTGCGAATATATTTCACTTGGGCAATCCCGTTTTCCAGATGACTGGGCATTTTCTCCCGGTGGCCCATCAATAAAAATTGCCGTCGAGTTTGGAAGAATGGACGTGTCCACAATCGAAAGCAGGCTGTTAAATGAACACCGCCTTCTCGTAGGCGGCCCAATCAATTACGCCGCCCGAATCAGTAAAGCTGGTGAAGGTAATCGTTGCATTATTGGTCAAGCTGCCGCGAGGAAGGAGTTTGGCAATTATCGACTCAGCGGTCCATTTTTGATTCCAGGAAAGCACGGAGAGCCGGATTACGAGCACTTCTTTTTGGATATGTCGGACATCTGGATCGAAGGAGAGAGAAGTCCCGGCGAAAAAACCTATTGGGGCTAAACTCAAGATCAAAAGTAATGGGACAGCCGTTGACAGGAGGAGGCTCATGTAATCGTGATGGTGACATTGTCGAGCAGGCTTCTTAGACTTTCGCGCTATGGCCCACACGACCCCGATTCAGTGGTGCGATTCCACCGTAAATCCGATAATGGGATGCGACGGGTGTGAGTTGTGGCCCACCAACAAAGGGTTGCAACTCGGAGTGGTTAAGGAGTTGCAGGCGCAATTTCCAGAATCTCCGTCTTCGAGTTTCAAAATGATCGTGGCCGATGCCATGAAGGATTACCCCGCAACTGAACTCTGGAAGCATCAGGACGCTATCATCAAAATCATTTTCGCAGGCCTTCCGGCTTCGATTAAAAGCGCCGCCAATCCCAAATCCGTAATTTCGAAAATCACGGGTGCTTATAAGGAACCTTTTAAATGTTATGCCGGGAGGCTGCACTTGGTGCGGGGAGGAAATAAAGGCTACGCGCCCGCGTTTGAAACAGTAACTGAGTTTGCGGCGAAGTGTCACGACCTAGCCAGGGCGACTGATCTGAAGGGCAAGCCCAGAATAGGAAGGTCCAGGAAAACCAAATCTGGCAAGGTAATACCGCCGATTCATAAAACCTGGCTTAATGGCCTACCCCGTTTGATTTTTGTCTCTGACATGGGTGATGCGCTAAGCAAAGATCCAAAAAGGAACCATGAACCCGACACAGAGGATAATTATAACTTTGCGTTTCTAAAACGTGAGATCATCGATGTCGCCCAAAGCATTAAGGGGTCTCGGCACGTCTGGTTATGGCTTACGAAGAGGCCGGGAAAAATGGCCCATTTCTCAAACCAACTACACAGGCATAACGTCGAGTGGCCCGACAATCTAGTGGCGATGACAAGCGTTACTTCTCGCAGCACGGTGAACCGGGTCGAGAAGTTGAAAAAGGTTCGATCAAAATATAAAGGCGTCAGCGTCGAGCCACTTTGGGAGTCGATCAACTTGAACCTAGAGGGCATCGATTGGTGCATCGTAGGTGGTGAAAGTGGCCCATCAGCGAAACCATTCGACCTCGGTTGGGCCAGGTCCATTCGCGATGACTGCGCGAAAACCGGCACGGCGCTTTTTGTGAAGCAGCTTGGCAAATGCCCGGTTGAAAACGGCCAACCTCTCGACTTGAGCGACAGCCATGGTGGTAACTGGGACGAGTGGCCCAAAGACCTTCAACTTCGAGGAATCCCGGAAGCGTTTTACAAGTTGGGATCGACCGGAACTTCGTTCGTAGTAGAGCTGGTGTCGCTGGCGGTTTCAGCCGAACAAAAAATGAAATCATTGCAAGATCATTCACTTTCAAAGCTTGCGGGCGAGATTGAGGACTACCACCTCCAGGCGGTAACCAAGGCCAGTGAAGCCAGGGAGATTGCCGCCAACGCGGTCGAGTGCGCGATGGAGTCAGGCTTTCGACTTCTTGCGGCTAACGAGCGCATCAAACATGGCGGTTTCGGAACTTGGCTGGCAGAGCAATGCACGAAAATTTCCGCCGCGACAGCCTATCGCTACATGAGCTTAGCCGAGAAATTCTCACATGTGATAAATGCTGGCGAAATCACCACCTTGCGGCTGGCCTACATCGCTTGCGGCATACTGCCCGCCCCAGA
>Ga0207040_1191_pt1 | contig 17916 bp, 18 predicted proteins | sample Alteio_BWMinCont_72_FD_153279 | JGI IMG/M metagenome (GOLD analysis project Ga0207040, IMG submission 153279) | Enriched cells from forest soil in Barre Woods Harvard Forest LTER site, Petersham, Massachusetts, United States -... | ecosystem: Environmental > Terrestrial > Soil > Temperate forest >... | reverse complement strand
TGTATTCGCGAATGGCCCCGGAGAAATTATTTTGCGCGAACCATAAATCGCCGAGGCGGCGGTGCAGGTCTTCGTCCACCGGATCGACGTAATTGAGGCGATCGAGCGTCGCGGCTGCGTCGGCGGGTTTTCCTTGTTCCTCTTCGAGCGTTGCGAGTTGTTTCAGTGCCGGAGGATTATGCCCGCCTATTTTTTCATACGCGGTTAGAATTGTGACGGCGGCCGGCTTGTCGCCCCTGGCGATGTCCGCCTCGGCCATGAATTCGTACGGATTCGCGGGATAAATATAGTCCGGATACAAGCGCCGCGCTTGCTCGCCTTCCTTGAGAACCTCGTCGTAATTTTTATTTTTGGCCTGCCCCGCGACTTCCTTCAACTTCACGCGCCACTCGTCGAAATTCGCCACCGTTTTGCCTACGTCCTTGTCCAGCCAGGCGAAAAATTGCTGGTCGAATTCCTCGGGCGCCATCCCCAGGTCTTTGCGGATCACGTCCTGCGTGTTTTTGTGGTCGGCGTAGGAGTGTACGATGTCCAGCAGCTTGTCCGCGCCCCAGCGTTCCTTGATGTAATCGCAAATGCGGCCCGCCTGATAGTAGGACACGATCACTTGATTCGGATATTCGGGACGAATAAATCCGCGGTCCAGCTCCGCGACGGGCAAAAGTTTCTTGTCTTTTATGGCCACCACAATGTCGGGCGTGATGCGGTCGCCCCACTCGGGTGAAACTTCGGTTTCTTCGTGCACCGCGAGGCCTTCCGTGAACCAGCGCGGCACGCGGAAATTTGTGGCCGTGAGAATGTACACGTGGCTCATCTCATGCCACAGCGTGCTGGCCCAGTGAAATTCACCCGGAGGGCGGCCCGACGGGCTATCCATGGCGATGACCAAACCGAAAGTGACGCCGAGCGCGCCGAGGCCCGGCATGCCCATGGTGCGCACAGCAAAATCCTCGTGGTCCGGATAAACTTCTACCTGCACGGGACCCGGCAATTTCATCTTGTATTTTTTGTCGTAGGTGGCGATGATCCGCTTCATCTCCGCGTCAAAGTAAGGGTGCAGAAGCTCCGCTTCTTTTTTGTTGAGCCTGAGGATTGTGTCGCCGTCTTTGAAGGTGACGAAATTCTTGTAGCTGTCAAGGAGGCGCAGGCTGTTGACGGTCTCTTCGTTGCGGAAACCGTTTTCGTAGCTCAATTCGAGTTGCTTGCGCGGCTCATCCTCCTGGCCAAGGCGCATCAGATTGATGCCCAGCTGCGAGCGGGCGGACCAGAGCCGCGGATCCGCTTCAATCGCCCTGCGGTAAAAGGCGATGCCGTCTTCGTAGCGGCGATTCAGCACGAGATGATAGGCGACGAGCGCGTAGCCCTCGCCGTACGTAGGATTGATCTGGCGAATTTTTTCGAGCCACGCATCGGGCGAACGGTCGGCGAGCGCCTCGATCGCCGCATGGATGGCCATCGCGTCAAGCGCATCGGGAGAAATTTTCAGTGCGGCGTCAGCTTCGTCGAAAGCCTTTGCTTCGTCCGAATCTTCGAGCAGCAGATTGGCCATCAGCTCGTGCGCTTCGTACAAGTTCGGGTCGAGCTCGATCGCTTTGCGCGTGTATTCCACCGCCTTGCTGTCAAATCCGTCGGCGCTGACGAGCGCCAGGTCGTAATAAGCCTGCGCATTTTTCGGATCGCGCTGCAGCGCCTCATTGAAAAGATTGTCGGCTTCGGTGTTATTGAATCGTTCGTGCATCAGGCGGCCCCAGCGCGCGCGAATCGTGGCATCCTTGGGAGATGCGTCCGCCGCGACGCGAAACGCGTTATTGGCCTCCTGATACATTTCAATGCCCCAAAAGCCTTCGGCGCGAAAATAAGGATCGCGAGCCGCAGTCAGCGATTCATAGCATTTCTGAGCTTCGGGTCGACGGCCATGCTTGCGTAACGCGTGGCATTCCTCGGGTGTTGCGCTCCACGCGAGGCTCGCGCCTGCCAGGCACGCGACGCACACAACGACGCGGAAAAAGATTCGCGCCGCGCGCTGCGTCAGGTGCCCGTTCATTTGTCCAAATCCCCCTGCACTCGCGCGAGTTCCAACAGCACCGCGGAAAGCTGGCTCTTATAATCTTCCGCCGACATCGCGGCTTTCTGAACCTTCAGCAGATCGATCTTGCGTTCGAGTTCTTCCTTCTTGTCGAGCAGCGCGCGCTTGGCCGGATCGTTCGCGGCCTTTTGCGCCGCGCCTAGGCGAAGCAGAATAAAATTCGTAGCCAGCAATCCTTCTCCGTTTTCCGTGGAAGCGGCGCGCACGGCTTCCTTCTTGCCTGTATCTTCAATGACCGCGTGCTCCGTCGCCAGGCGCTTTTGCGATTCGTAGAACGCGGCCGTCTTGCGATCGGCAAATTGAAACGCTTCGAGGGCGCTGATGGCTTCGTTCTTGTCGGTGTCGGCCGAGCCGTCGCGCAGCGCGTCCACCCAATAGCGCGCAAATACGGTGGCGTTTTTCTCCGTGCCGGTTTTCGTTGCGGCGATAACGATGCGTCCCGCCTTTTGCAGCGCGCCGATCGAGCCGCCGCTCGCGCTCGTCGTGTTCACGATCAATTGCCGCTTGGCGGGAATGCGATCGCACAAAATGGCCAAGTCTTCGCCGGAAATATCCGGCCCCGGCAAATTGAATTTGTATTCTTCGCCGTCATACGAGCCGTGTCCGATCAGGATCAGCGTAAATTCATCCTCCGGCTTCGCCTCGCGCGCGATCTGACCGAGCGTATCGGTCAGGTGCGCCTTGGTCGCGTCGCTTCCCGTAAATGTATAGACATGCGCGTCGTTCGCAGCGGCCTTGAACAATTTATCGAGATCTTTCGCGAGCGCCGTGAACCGCTGCTCGTAGTCAGGCTCGCCTCCAAGCCCCGCGACGGTGACGTAGTACGGCGCGGCTTGTGCACAGCGCGCGCAGAAACCAGAGAACGCGGCGCAAGCCACTGCAATCAGCGCGGCCCTTCCCCACAATCCACCTTTACCCTGATTCATTTTCACCGTCGCTCGGCGCGGCAAAACAAGTAGCACACGCTTCAGCCTGTGGGTTTTCGTCCCAGCATGGCTGAAACTCCACAGGCTGAAGCGTGTGCTACGAAAACCTCTCATACCACGCCCCACTTCCGCCGCAGCAGCCATTCCGTCGATGGCAAAAGCAACAGCAGCAGAAAAACGATGGGCATATTCCACAATTCTTTCGCGTCGCGCACCGTGATTCCTGCCTCGGAATAGGAAATTTCTCCCGGCAGCTTGGAAACATCTTGCGCCGTCCAGTAACGCCCGCCCGTCTCGGCGGAAAGTTTTTCGAGCAGATCGCGATTCTGTTCGGTATGAAAATTTTCCGCGACGCCGTCCATTCGCGCGAACGTCAACACGTCGCGGCCAATTTCGTCCTTATCGCGCGTGGCAATCACTTCTGTGAGATACGATCCCGTCTTGTCCGCCGTCCACTCCGCGTGAAAAGTCCCGGGCGCGTTCGGGTCCGGCGTCATTTCGATTTGCGCCGCCGAGCCTCCCGGTCCGAGGATGTGCGCTTCGACGTGGGCATCCGCGGCAGGCAAATAATTTTTGTCACGCACGTCGGCGGAAAATTGCACGCGGCCATCGTCCAGCAGCATTTGGCTGGGCACTGCGGCCACGACGTGGCCCGGCGTGTCCATCACCAGCCAGCGCAAAAGCTGCTGCCAGAATTCCTCATGCGTCTGATCCTCGAGCGGCTGGCTCATCTGCCAGCGCCACGTGCCGCCCGTGGCCAGCACGGCGGTGCGCCCGCGCCCATAATTTTCGGTGATCAATAGCGGCATCTTCCGGCCCGCGGCGCTCATTTCCGCGAGCACGATCGCGCCCGGCTTCGGCGTGCCGGGTTCCTGATAGTCCATCAAATACGGCAGCTTCTTCCAGCGCTCCACATTGGCCGCGGGATCTTCGACGAGCCGCGTGATGATATTGTCCGCGCCCGCCGATGTTAGCGAAACCGTTGCAGGGTCCCGATGGAACGTGCCTTTTTTATTGGGCAGGCCGACCGGCAAGAGATCGGCCAGGCTCGACGCCGCCCAGCCTCCATCGCCGAGCGACGCGCGCCCTCCCAGAAAAAGCAATCCTCCCCCCCGGCGATCCACAAATTGCTGAATCAATTCCTTCTGCGCCGCCGTGAAGTAGTTCGCCTCCACGGAACCGATGATGATTGCCTGATACGGAAACAATTCCTCGGCCCGCGAAGGAAAACCGTCGGCAAGCTCTTTCGGATCCTCGATCCCCTGCCGATAAATTTTATTTTCGCTGGTCCGCAACATGGAAACGATGGTCAGCAGGCGGTCGTCCTGTTCCGCGCGGCGAATAAATTTATATTCCCAGCGCGGCTCGCCCTCCACGTACAGGACGCGGCGCTTGGCGGATTCGACATTGACAAGTCTGGAGACGGAATTGTTGTCGCGATTTTCCTCGCCCGCCAGCGGATCGATGGAAAATTGCACGGTCTTCGCGCCGGCGTCTCCTGGATTGAACAAAAGAGTTTCGTTTTGCGTAACGCCGTCCGCGGCAAGAGTAATTTGCCGCACCGCAAGAACTTTGGGGCCGTCGCGGACCGTCAGCATTGCTTTCTGTCCCGCGTATCCGCGCTGGTGCAGCGTCACTTTGGCGGCGAGGCGCGAATCGGCAAGTGCGCGCGGAGCGACAACCGCGTCGTTGATTTCCACATCGTGCGCCGCTTGGTCGGCACCGAAGCCCACGGTGTGCACCGGAATCCTGCGGCTGCGAAACGTCGATATCGTGTCGAGATCGATCCCGCCGGAATTGTCCGCGCCGTCGCTGAGCAGCACCACCGCGCCAATCGGCAAATCCGCCGCTTCTCCGGCCAGTTGCTTGAGCCCGTCGCCAATGCGCGTAGCGGCCGCGGGCGGCATCGTTTTCAGGTCATTGAGATTCGGGACACGCGAGATTTGCCGGTCCAGCCGGTAGATGCGAATCTGAAATTTCTTTTGCAGCCCGTCGAGCACGCCGCCTTCGAGCGTCTTGATGGCCTGCGCTTCGCGTGTCGCGCCCGCGTCCGCATCCGCGATGGACATGCTCCGCGAATCATCCACCAGCACCGCGATAATATTTTGCTGCGGCCTGAGCTCGGCCACCAGGACGGCCGGCTGCCACAGCAAAAACAAAACGAGGGCCGCGAGCGCGAATTGCAGCAGCCAGATAATACCCGCTCTCCAGTTTTTAACGCGCGTGGACGCTTCGGGAAGTTTCGAGCGTATCAGCCAGGCGAGGCCGGCGCCCGTCGCCAGTACGAAAAGAACGAAGACCCACCACGGCCAGGCGCCCAGCAACACCAGGCTCCCCTTGGAAAAAACCGCGCGCGGATATTTGAACAACAGCTCGAACATATCAATATTCTTAGGATGCAACTTCTCGAAGTCGCGAAAATTGCAGCGACAAAGTAGCGCAGGCTTCAGCCTGTGGGGTTTGGTTACAGCAAGGTCGACCGTGCTCCGACCAACCCCCACAGGCTGAAGCCTGCGCCACTCATGCCTGCAAAAAAATTGCGAACCAGATTCGCGGCCCGAAGTTCGCCGTCAGTGCGTCATCCCGTACATCACGTAATTGATCCCCAAACGAAACGCCAACGACGCGAACTTCTCCGGATAGCGAGGATCATCGGCCCATTCCCAGGCGTCACCCAAATGCATGTTGTGGCAGATCGCGACCATCACGCGCCCCCGGTCATCCTTGATCGCGCGCCATTCCGGGATGTAGCCGTCCTTCTCGTACGTTCTCCCCGTGCCGACGTATTGCTCCCCCGGCACCTGGAAACGCTCGGTCAAATCGTAGAGAACATGAAAAATCTCGTCTTTGTCGGTCAGGTCTTCGATGGGCCGGTCCGGGAAAACCATGAGCATCCCGTTCATGAAGTGTTCCCAGTCGGTCGCGCCGTGGAAATCATCCACCATCAGGAAGCCGCCCTTGAGCAAATATTCGCGCAGCCGCTTGGCCTCCGGTTCCGTAAATGTCCACGTCTGCACCTGGACCGCATACACCCACGGAAAGTTTTCGATACTCTCCGGCCCTTCGCTGTCGAGGTCCACCACCTGCTCGACAGGCCGCGCATTGATGCGCGTGAGCCGCTTCAGCGCGATCAGGAATTGGCGGTCGGCCTTCGGATAGTCGCGCGACCAGCTAGCCCAGCGCCCGTACCCGTATCCTCCGTTGCCGCCGCCGGCCATCGAATACCGCAGGCGTGACCACGAATATTCATTTTTCCCATTATCGCGATCGGAGGAAGAAAACGCTTCTCGGGCGCCGCCGTACTCACCCCCGCCATACCCGCCGCGTTGCATGGCCGCAAGGGCCGTGCTCACGCCGGCAAGAAGCAGAAGCGCCGAAATCGGTGCGAGGAGCCTCATAGAGGTAGCTCCAAAGTAGACGGCCCCGGCGCCGCCGCAGTTTCACGAGCAGCCAGGACCGTCAGCCTGATTCTGGCATGCTACAGCCGATGGGAGTAAGCACGCAAGGTGGGAGGGCCCGGGCAAACCAGTCGTGAGACACGTGTTGCGTCCGCTGAGGAGCTGGCAGATACTTGCGGATGTTTGCGGAGAATATTAACTCATGACCCTTCGAAAGAATTCTCGAGCTCGTAAATCCGCGCCGGCGATTCAAAGCCGATTCGCCAACGTAAACGGAACGCGGCTGCATTATCTCATCGCGGGCACCGGCGACCCGGTGGTCCTACTGCACGGCTATGCGGAAACGAGCCACATGTGGCTGCCGCTGATCCCGAAGCTTTCGGCCAGCCACACGGTGATTGCCGTGGACCTGCGCGGCGCCGGCCAATCTGCCACTCCGCAAGATGGCTACACAAAGGCCGCGATGGCGCAAGACATTCATGCGCTGACGCAAAAACTGGGTTACCAGCGTTTTCGAATTGTCGGGCACGATATCGGCTTAATGGTGGCGTACGCATTTGCCGCGCAGTATCCGAGCGAAGTCAATCGAATCGCTTTGATGGACGCGTTTTTGCCTGGCGTCGGCAAATGGCGCGATGTCTGGCTGATGCGGGATTTGTGGCATTTCCATTTCTACGGCAAGACGCCGCTGGCGCTTGTTCACGGTCGTGAGCGCATTTATTTCGAACATTTCTGGAACGACTTTGCCGCCAATCCGGCCCATTCGATCCCACAGCGCGACCGGCGATTTTACGCGAAAGCCTATGCGCGGCCCGGCGGCATGCGCGCCGGCTTCGAATACTTTCGCGCGTTTGAAAGGGACGCCCTGGAATTCGCGCGTCTCGCCCAGAAGCCTTTGCCGATGCCCATGCTGGTTTTGACGGGAGAAAAAGCTTCCGGCGAGTTTCTGATCGAGCAGGGCAGACTGGTGGCAACGAACGTCGAGGGTGTTGTCATTCGTGGTTCCGGCCACTGGCTCATGGAAGAAGCGCCCGAGCAAGTCATCCCTAAATTGGTGGAGTTTTTAAACGGTTAGGCCGCGGTCCCCGGAACTATTTCGATTCCGGCGTGATACGTGCCTCGAGCAGCCGCACAAAATCCGCGAGGTCCTGCGCGTTTACATCCGACACGGCCCAGAACTCGAAACCTTCGCGCGTCCAACGCATCATGTTGTAGCCCTGGCGCGGTTCGAGGGTTTGCGTGGAACTCGATCCTGCGGCGCCAGGCCACACGAACACGTTGATGAAATGTTTTCTGCGCTGGTAGATGAGCGCGGCGACTTCGCGGCCTTCGAGATAATCGAGGCGTCCGCCGACCAGCGGAAAACCGTCGCTGGCCAGATCTTCGACGGGCGGAGAGAAATCGAGTTTGCCGTCGAACCACGGTTTTACGGTGTGTTGATCCGTGGAGACAACATCCATCAGGTGATTGCCTTCGAGCGACCGCACGTGGCTCGCGAAAACTTCCGTCGCAAGTTGCTGGCTGCTCGCGGGACCGCGGAGGCCAGGGAGCAGTTGCCAGGCCGTGACGGCGCACAGGGCAAGGACGGCGAAAGCACCGGCCCATCGCAAATGATGAAGCGGGCGCCAGAGTTGGGATGGGCGCCACGCGCCTGCACGTTCCGGGGTTTCTGCCGGAGCGGAAGAGCGCAGCGACGATTGAATCCGTTCGCGCAGCGCTGACGGCGCGGCATACGCGAGCGAGCTGCGCTGCAGCGCGGCGCGCAGCGCCTGCTGCCTCTCGAGTTCCTGCGCGCATTCCGCGCAAACGCGCAGGTGCGTTTCCATCTCGATGGTGAGCGACAAGTCGAGTTCGCCATCGAGGTAGCCGGGAACAAATCGTTGTGTTAGCTTGCAGCTCAATTGGAAAAACTCCTTAACGATTAGGACTCCTTGCCCAGCGCGGCGCCCAGGGATTCCCGCAAACGCGTCCGCGCTCGCGCCAGGCGCGACATGACGGTGCCCAGCGAAATCGATGCAACGTCCGCAATCTCTTTGTAAGACATTCCTTCTATCTCACGCAGCACAAGAACCTCGCGAAATATTTCCGGCAGCTCCTCCAGCGCGCGACGCACGGTTTCCTTGTCGGCATTCGCAAGCACTTGGATTTCAGGGTCGGCGCTCCCGGACGATTCTTCGCTGTGAATTTCCTCGTCAAATTCCACGGAGGATTCGGGCGGGCGATTCCGGTGCAGCCACGTGTAGCACGTGTTCCGCACGATCGTGAGCAGCCATGCCCGCATGTTTCCGCCCTGGTAGCCATCGAAAAATCGGAACGCGCGCAAAAAAGCTTCCTGTGTCACGTCCTGGGCGTCCTCGTCATTCCGCGTCAGCCAGCGGGCAAGGTTGTGCGCCGCGTCCAGATGAGGCAGGACGGCTTGCTCGAAGCGTTCGCGTGTTGCTGCGCCTGGCACCCTTGTGCTTCTCGCCTTTTTCTATTCGCTCACTCGTAAGACTGCGGCCAAGCCTTTTTTATTCCCGGCCGTGAAATCGGCCATTTCCGGGGAATAAGCGCCGCCGGAACAAGTCTTACATCCCGAAGGCCGCGTGAGGCAAGCATTCTACCGCCTGCGCCCGCCGAAGGAGAAAACACAAAATGGCTGACATTATTCGCGAAAACATCAACAAGGACGGCATCGACCGCCGGGGATTCCTGCAGTGCATGGCCTGGGCCGGCACAGGAGTTCTCTACTCGCTTCACGGCGGAGTGCTGAAATCGTTGCCCCTAATGCAAGGCGCCGCAAACGGAATGGACATCACAAAAATGAAAGGCGCGGATTTCAGCTTCATCCAGATCAGCGATTCCCACATTGGATTTAGCAAGGAAGCCAATCCCGATGTGACCGCGACACTCCAAATCGCCGTCGATCGGATCAACAGCGCAGCGGCGCCCCCGGATTTCCTGCTGCACACGGGCGATATCTCGCAGCTCTCTAAACCGTCTGAGTTTGATACGGCCGAGCAAGTACTCAAGGGTGCCAAAGCAAGCAAGATTTTTTACGTTCCCGGCGAACACGATGTGCTCACCGACAATGGCCAGCAATATCTGGATCGCTTCGGCAAAGAAACGAAGGGAAAAGGCTGGTACAGCTTTGACCATAGGGGCGCGCACTTCGTTGGCCTAGTCAACGTCGTAGACCTCAAGGCCGGCGGCCTCGGTTCGCTCGGCTCCGACCAACTCAAATGGCTCGAAGACGATGTGAGGCATTTAAAAAATAGCACTCCGGTGATCGTGTTTGCGCACATCCCGCTCTGGACGGTTTATCCCGAGTGGGGTTGGGGCACCGACGACAGCACGCAAGCGCTCGGATACTTGAAGCGTTTCGGTTCGGTCTCCGTCCTGAACGGACATATCCACCAGATCATGCAAAAAGTGGAAGGTAACGTCACGTTCCACACGGCGCTGTCCACTGCGTTCCCTCAACCTGCGCCAGGCGCCGCGCCTTCGCCGGGTCCCATGAAAGTGCCCGCGGATCAATTGCGCAGCGTACTGGGCATCTCGCACGTGAACTACGTTCAAGGCAACCACTCGCTCGCGATTGTCGATTCTCGACTGGCGTGATCCGGTGGAAATCTAAAAGCTTCAACCAAAAATTTCAAAGGGGAAAAAAGATGAAGTGTATCCAGTGGATGTTTGGAGCGGCGGCAATCCTGGCAGTAGCGATTGTTCTGACCGCGGGAGCCAGGCTGGGCCTGGCGGCGAACTCCGGCGACATACCCGCCGGCGCCGCCACAGTCAAGATCGACAATTTCAGCTTTGGCCCGGCAACCATCACCATTTCCGCCGGGACCACCGTTCGATGGACGAACAACGACGATGTTCCGCATGTCGTCTCCAGCGATGACAACAAAATGTTTAAATCGAAGGCTCTCGATACGGACGATCATTTCGAGTTCACCTTCACAAAACCCGGCACGTACAACTACTACTGCGCGATCCATCCGAAGATGACCGCCAGGATTGTGGTTCAGTGATGCGAGGAGAGCCTTATGAATCCGTTTGATCTGAAGTCGGCGCTCCTCGCCAAGCATGCGCAGCACGTCGCGCTCGTCCACTTCCCAATCGCGCTGATTTTTGTGGGCGTCGCGTTCGATCTGCTATCGCTGCGAAAATCGAACCTCGCATTGCTTCGAGCCGCGTACTACACGGTGATTGCGGCGGCGATCGCGGCTGTTCCAACCGTCGCAACCGGCCTACTTGCTTGGCAATTGCAATTCGAAGGAAAGTGGCCAAAGGGAAATCTCAAGCTGCACATGAGTCTGGCATTCGCTTCGAGCGTACTGATTTGGCTCGTTTGTTGGCTGCACATTCGGGAACAACGCAGACCACGGGTCAATTCACCGCGTATTCGCTTAGGCGTTGAGATCGTGGCTGTGACTCTAACCCTTTTGACCGGGCATGTCGGCGGATTCGTCAGTGGGGTCAACGGCCCCGTCTAGCGTTGCAAATTATTTACACTTCGGCTTTCGCTGAATTGAGGGCCAAGTGATTGAAAATTCTCGGTAACGCGCATGGGAAATGTTGCAGCGATTTCGGCAAGATGGTTACAAGCCAGCGACATCTCCATGACACGTCCTGGAGGCCCCGTGGATATGCTTATTTCGTGGGACTCATCCAGTTTGAAGTCTTACTCATCGGAAATGCTTGAATTCGGCTCACATTTTATAAAACACAAGGACAAGAGGTTGAAAGCGATGCCGTCACCTGTAGAACGAGAATTTAAAATGGAAGACATTCCTGAAGAAGACTTGATTCGGCTGGCCCAGGATGGCATTCCCACAGCATTCGAGCAACTCTATCGCCGGTACAGCGGGCGTGTCTACGCGATATGCCTTCGGATGGTCAGGATTGACAGCGAAGCCGAAGATCTGACTCAGGAGGCATTCCTGCTTTTATTTCGCAAGATTCACACCTTTCGCGGGGAAGCAAGGTTTTCGACCTGGCTGCACAGGCTCACCATAAATCTAGTCCTCATGCGGCTTCGCAAGAGACGCCATCCGGAAGTGTCGCTCGATGCGATCCTCGAACCCGGCGAGGACGACTCCAGACCACCGGTGGAATTTGGCGCGCCAGACCTTCGGCTGAACGGAGTCGTCGACCGCATGCGTTTGAGCGACGCCGTCGAGCAGTTGCCGGATGGATACAAAGAAATGTTCCTTCTTCACGATGTCGAAGGATACGAACACCACGAGATTGCCGAAATTCTGGGATGCTCGGCCGGGAATTCCAAGTCCCAGTTGTACAAGGCGCGCGTCCGGCTTCGTAAATTACTGCGGGAACCACTTCGCGGACATGCGGAAGAGAAACATCCGTCCGCGCGCAAAGTACAGGTTTCCGAGCGTCGAGACAGAGAATTTCAGTGCGCGAAAGGCTGAAACAAGCGCGCTGAAAAAACGAAGATCACGAATTTGTATCTATTTTGTCAACTGATCCCCCACCTTACAACGAATCGCTGATCGGCGGAATCGGATACGCATCGAGTGCAGTTCGGTGAAATCAAACAATGGACAAATTCATGGAGGATGGATTGAAAAAGATAATCTTACTACTTAGTTTCTTAACTATGTCAATATCTCCGGCAGCGCTACGAGCCCAGCAAAGCGGATATTTTCAGACCAAGCTGGTCTCGAATACCTCCGGCGTAGCCACGACCACAGACCCGCAACTTTTGAACCCCTGGGGAATCTCCATTCTTCCCGGGCAGGATTTCTGGATCGCCAACAATAACAGCGGCACCTCCACGCTGTATGACTTGAACGGCACGAAAGACACCGCGCTCGTCGTAACCATCCCGGGCGCAACAAAAAATCCCAACGGCAATTGCAATCCCGGATGTCCGACCGGAAACGTTTCCAACGCCAACGGCACGTATTTCGGCGGAGGTCAATTTATCTTTGACACCGAAGATGGCCTCATCGCCAACTGGACCGGCGCCAGCAGCACGGCGACAGTGGCTTTCGATAACTCCGCGAGCGGCGCCGTTTACAAAGGCCTCGCCCTGCTCAACAGCAATATCCTTCTGGCGGCGAACTTCAATAGCGGCAAGGTCGACGTATTCAGCAGCAGCTTCGCGCTCACTTCGCTCAGCGGGCCTTTCACCGATCCGAAACTCCCCGCAGGCTACGCTCCCCATGGCATCCGCGTCATCAACAACCAGGTCTATATTGCCTACGCCATGCAAGATGCCGCCAAGCACGACGCCATGCCCGGCACCGGCCTGGGGCAGGTGGATATCTTCGACATGAACGGCAATTTCGTGCGCACGTTCGTCGCTTCCGGCGGCCAACTCAACGCGCCCTGGGCCGTGGTTGCGGCTCCCTCTACATTCGGAGCGTTCGCGAACGCCATCCTGGTAGGAAATTTTGGCGATGGCACCATCAACGCGTTCGACACGACCGGAAAATTTCTCGGCCAGCTCACCGACGGTTCGAGCAAAGTAATCGTGAATCCCGGCTTATGGGATTTGGTGTTTGGCGAAGGTGGCCCCTCTGGCGCTCCAGGGACTCTCTATTTGACGGCTGGAGGCGGCAACCAGCCCAATTTCCCGACCGGAGGCAGCACCACGAGCGTGTTCGCCAGCGTGATCCCTTCGGCCTCGGCCACCGGCCAGAATTTTTCTCTGAGTCTCTCGGCTCAAAGCGTATCTCTGACGGCGGGCGGCTCAGCCAACCTCACGATTAGCGCCGCAGCGGTGGGAGGATTCAACAGCCCGATTGCGCTGAGTTGTTCTTCCGTCGCGGGTCTAACTTGTGCCTTCAATCCGACAACGATCACGCCCGGGTCGACCAACCCTGCCTCGTTAACCATTTCCGCCGCCACAGCTCCACCTCCTCACGGCTACCACATGGCAGCCCTAGTGGGCCTGCTGCCCGGTCTAGGCCTGTTCGGAACCATTTTCACGAGTCGCAAAAGGAAACCGCTGACGCGTAAAAACGGTATGGCGATGAGGGTATTCGGTCTCCTGTTCGTCGTTTCCCTGTTTTCCCTTTGGGCCGTTGGGTGCGGCAGTTCTTCAGGCGCACAAAACACGCCGGCAGGATCTCAGGTGACCATGACGGTGACGGGGACATCGGGCTCCATCACTCAGTCCGCCCCGGTAACCATTACCATCAACTAAAAATGACAGCCACGGCAAGGGCGCACCGCTGTGCGCCTTTGCCTTCCGGCACCGTCCCGCTGCGTTGCTCGCTGTTTTTAGCCTCCGGCGATGGCGCCAATGATAAGGAACGGCTCCTTGCCCGACACGATTTCCTCCGGCAAAGCAGAGTCGGGCGCTTCATGTGACCAATCTTCCGCGCAGACAAAGAAGCGCAAAAACGCACGGCGCTCCAGCGTGACGTGATCGCGAATCGTCCCGCGCAGCATCGGGTAGGAGTCTTCCAGCGCGTCAAGAACCGAGCGAAGCGTCGCCCGGCCTTGCACTTCAACGCTTATTTCGTTCCCGACATGCGCAAGCGTTCGCAAATGCTGCGGTAGGACAACCCGGATCATGGCAGTGTCTGCACCTCGACGGAAAGCACGGCCGGAAGATCGTGCACAATCGGCGCCCAGTTGTTTCCGGCGTCGGCCGAGGTATAGACCTGTCCGCCGGTCGTGCCAAAATACACGCCGCAGGAGTCGAGCGAGTCGACAGACATCGCGTCGCGCAACACATTCACGTAGCAGTCGCTTTGCGGCAGGCCTTTCGTGAGCGCCTCCCATTCGTTTCCGCCCGTGCGGCTGCGATACACGCGCAGTTTTCCATCCAGGGGAAAATGTTCCGAGTCGCTCTTGATCGGGACGACGTACACGGTTTCGGGCTCGTGCGCGTGCACGTCAATCACGAAGCCGAAGTCGGTCGGCAAATTGCCGCTGATCTCGCGCCAGTTGTCGCCGGCATCGTCGGTGCGCATCACGTCCCAATGTTTCTGCATGAACAGAGTGTTCGGCCGCGAACGGTGGTTCGCGATGTGATGAACGCAGTGACCCACCTCGGCGTTGGGGTCCGGAATATATTCCGATTTCAGGCCGCGATTGATCGGCTTCCAGCTTTTTCCGCCGTCATCGGTGCGAAAGGCGCCGGCGGCAGAGATGGCGATGAAGATTCGTTTCGGATTGCTCGGATCGAGAAGAATGGAATGCAGGCACATCCCGCCGGCTCCCGGCTGCCAGCGAGGTCCGGTGTCGCTGCCGCGAAGTCCAGGCAGTTCCTTCCAAGCTTGCCCACCGTCAGTCGAGCGGAACAGCGCGGCATCCTCGATCCCGGCGTAGACCGTGTCCGGTTCGGTGAGCGATGGCTCGAGATGCCAGACGCGCTTGAATTCCCAGGGGTGTTGTGTCCCGTCATACCACTGGTGTGTCGTCAGCGGCTTGCCAGTCTGCTCCGATGCGTCATAGACGAACTTGTTGCTCTCGCCCACGGGTGGTCCAGGCGGCGGGGGCGGTTGGTCCTTAGCCGTTCCCGGCTGATGCCAGGTTTTGCCGCCGTCGTCGGAGCGTTGAATGATCTGCCCGAACCAACCGGAACACTGCGACGCATAGATTCGATTCGGATCGGCGGGCGACCCTTTCATGTGGTAGATCTCCCAACCTGCGAAATGCGGGCCGCTGACGTCCCATTTTTCCCGCTTGCCGTCCGAGGACAAAATGAATGCGCCTTTGCGTGTGCCAACGAGTACGCGAACTTTGCTCATCTCTCTCGCTCCTTTGTGAAGTTCTCGCCAGTATGAATCAAAATTCTTCGTCCCGTACAGCGCGACATTTTTCCGCAGTGTCCCGATTAGCTCCGCAAGGGAACCATGGTGCGCAGCCTCTCGTCGCGCAAATAAATTCCTCCCCAGAGAAAGACCGCGATATAAACCGGAAACAGCACTTCGCCGAAAAACGGATTTCCGGTGGGCAGCTGTATCGCAATCGCACCGCCCAGATAGCCCGTCAGGAAGATCGTGCCAAGGATCGACGTGCGCGGAATCACGTACAATAGAACACACACCAGCTCGATAATTCCGAGCGGAACGGCATAGCGTATCGGAAAACCCAGCTTCGCAAACGCCTCCACGACCGGCGCAGGTTTCATAATATGAATGACGGCATCGAAGACGAGAAACGCCGCGACCAGGCCGGTGATGATGCGCCCCGCCCGCAAGGATTTCTTCGATAGGGACCCGGATGGACCTGCGGATCGCATAGATTATATTTCTCCTTACACGCGCACCTTTTTCGATAAAACGCGGGAAGCCCAATTTCTTCGGCCTCTTGCCGGTCCGTCAATCGGCAAGCATCGAAACGGACATCCTCAACGCGATTGCTTCCTGGATTTTTCGAGTTCTTTCCCCAATTCCTTCGCGCGATCGACCGCCTTACTCGGAGCGAAATCCTCCAGCTCGAAAAACTGGCGAATTTCGATTTCGCCTTCCTGGTCATTGCCGTGCGGAGCCGGAATACGCTTGGCCCATTCAATAGCCTCCGCCTTCGATTTCACGTTAATGATCCAGTAACCCGCGATCAGCTCCTTCGTCTCGGCAAACGGTCCGTCAATCACCGTGGGTTTCCCGCCCGAAAACTTGACGCGCGCGCCCTTCGAGCTCGCTTGCAGACCCGAGAGATCAACGAGCACGCCTGCTTTCATCAGCTCTTCGTTATATTTGCCCATCGCTGAGAGCAGCTCATTGCTCGGCATCTTGCCTGCTTCGGAATCCTTGCTGGCTTTCACAATCATCATGAATCGCATCGCGTCTCCATTTTTAAGTAGCACAGGCTTCAGCCTGTGGGTTTTTTCCCGAGCGACTGGCAATCTGAAATCCGCAGGCCGAAGCCCGTGCTACAAAATTCCCAACAAATTTCACTTTCCCTCAAACGCCTGCTGCAATCGCTGGATGTCAATCTTGTCCATCTGCATTAACGCCTGCATCACCCGGCTCGTTTTCTCGCGATCTGGATCGCTCATCAGCCTGGGCAGCGCCGTCGGAACGATTTGCCACGACACGCCAAACTTGTCCTGCAGCCACCCGCACTGGCGTTTCATTCCGCCCGCGGAGAGTTTCTCCCACAGGCCATCCACTTCTTCCTGCGTCTCGCAATTCACCACAAACGAAATGGCCGGAGAGAACGTGAATTGCGGCCCTCCGTTGAGCGCGATAAATTCCTGCCCGTCAATCCGAAACGTGGCGATCATCACGGTTCCCTTCGGTCCCGGCCCGTGGTCCCCGTAACGGTTCAGTTTCCCAAGCTTCGCGTTCTTGAAAATGGAAACATAAAAATTCGCCGCCTCTTCCGCTTTTCCATCGAACCACAGGAATGGTGTGATTTTTTGCATGGAATTCATCTCCGTTAGCATTTGTCCCGATCGCCGATTTCACGATCGGCTTTCGTCCGACTTCACATCCTGCCCGTGGTTTGCGCCCTCTCGCCGGCCTCGTGCAGTTGGCGAAGCTCGCATTCGCCATCTTCCGCATGGCCCAGGAAGTACTTCGCCAATTCAATTGCGTGCCCCTTGGAGTTCGCCTGAAGAATGGCCAGCCCGCCGATCAGTTCCTTGGTCTCCACAAAAGGTCCGTCCGTCACGATCATCTTGCCGTTGGACTTCCGAACGCGCGCGCCGGTCGCGCTTGGCATGCAGCCCTCCACGGCCAGAAGCCAGCCGGCTTTCATTCCGTCCCGGATCAGCTTACCCATCTGCTCCATTTCCTCCTGGGTAGGCGGCGCGTTTCGTTCCACGGTCTTGTAGACGCTTAGGAATTTCATGTTTGAATCTCCTTAGTCGTTTGGGTGGGGAGCGCGTTGCTAAGCGTCCCGAGCGGTTCCTGCTCCCGCTCTAAAAGGAAGTCGAACGGCTGGAGGCGAAATTGACAGCCTCATAGGCCCTGCGTCTTTATTTTTGCGGTTTCCTTGCCCGGCTCCGCCGCGCCGTGAAATGGCACGCTGGGAATGAAATATTCCACGTCGAGAAACTGGCGAATCTCGATCTCGCTCTCCCCGCCTTCGCCGCGGGGATTAGGAACGCGCTCGGCCCACTGGATCGCTTCTTGCTTCGAATTCACCTGGATGATCCAGTACCCTCCGACCACCTCCTTGGTCTCGGCAAAAGGCCCGTCAATCACCAACTTTCCCCCTGCCGAGAACTTGATCCGAGTCCCCTTTGAGCTGGCCTCCAGCCTGGAAAGCTCCACCAAAACCCCGGCCCTTCTAAGTTCTTGCGTATAATTTCCGATCGCGGCGAGGAGTTCATCACTAGGCTTCTTGCCCGCTTCACAATCCCCGCTGGATTTAACGATCATCATGAATTGCATCCTCAGTCTCCTTTCGTGCCTGGTTTACCTAAATCCTGTCCTAAATCCTGTCCATCCTGTCCGCTGCAAGCATCGCGCAGCTAAGCTGCGGGCAACCCCGGAATTTCCATCACCGGCCGGATCTCCACGGTTCCCCAGCGTCCCGCCGGAATGCGCTCGGCGATTCCGATTGCCTCATCCAGGTTCTTGGCGTCGATCAA
>Ga0207040_1188_pt1 | contig 18090 bp, 15 predicted proteins | sample Alteio_BWMinCont_72_FD_153279 | JGI IMG/M metagenome (GOLD analysis project Ga0207040, IMG submission 153279) | Enriched cells from forest soil in Barre Woods Harvard Forest LTER site, Petersham, Massachusetts, United States -... | ecosystem: Environmental > Terrestrial > Soil > Temperate forest >... | reverse complement strand
GAACGGACCAATAAACGATTTCATTATCTGTCTCAGGAACAGCCCGCCATACGCCTAAGCACTGCGTTTGATTCGGTTACGCTGTATGGCGAGGACCCTGCCAACCGCCCGGACGTTTACGGAAAAGTGGGAAATAGCGGCGTCAGCGTGGCCACCATCGATGATGCCAAGAAATTATACTGCGGTTTTGACCTCTGCGATCCCAAGACCTCGGTCAGCATGACCATCAATGGTCCGGCCCCAATTATTTTGGCCTTTTTCCTGAATGCCGCCATTGATCAACAATGCGAAAAGTGGTTGGCCGAAAATGAGCCGGAAGCGGATAGAAAGATCCTGGCCGCCTGGGACAAAAAGTTCCCCCAGGTGCCAAGGCCAGTCTATCATCCCGTGGGCGCCGATGGCCAATTGCCGGATGGAAACGTTGGCCTGGGACTTCAATTGCTAGGACTGAGCGGAGATGATGTGCTGCCCAATGATGTGTACGAAAAAATCAAAAGGGAAGCACTTAACCAGGTACGGGGAACGATTCAAGCCGATATATTGAAGGAGGATCAGGCTCAAAACACCTGCATTTTTTCCACGGAGTTTGCCTTGCGCCTCATGGGCGACGTGCAGGAATATTTTTCGCGACAACAGGTGCAGAATTTCTACAGCGTCTCGGTAAGTGGATACCATATCGCCGAAGCCGGAGCAAACCCGATCACTCAATTGGCATTTACCCTGGCGAATGGATTCACTTATGTCGAATATTACCTGGGGCGCGGAATGCGAGTCGATGAATTTGCGCCGAATCTGAGTTTTTTCTTCAGCAACGGCATGGACCCGGAATACAGCGTAATCGGCCGGGTCGCCCGCCGCATTTGGGCCAAGGCAATGAAGTATAAATACAAGGCCAATAAGCGGAGCCAGATGCTGAAATATCATATTCAGACCTCCGGTCGCAGCCTGCACGCCCAAGAAATCGACTTCAACGACATCCGCACCACGCTTCAGGCGCTTTACGCGATTTACGACAATTGCAATTCCCTTCATACCAACGCATACGACGAAGCCATCACGACGCCTACGGAGGAAAGCGTCCGTCGCGCCATGGCGATCCAGCTGATCATCAACCGGGAGTTGGGAACGGCGAAAAACGAAAACCCCAACCAGGGTTCTTTCCTGATTGAGGAGCTCACGGACCTGGTGGAGGAGGCGGTCCTGTCGGAATTCAACAAGATTTCCGACCGGGGCGGGGTGTTGGGAGCAATGGAACGCATGTATCAGCGCAACACCATCCAGGAAGAAAGTTTGTATTATGAAAATTTAAAACACAGCGGGGAACTTCCGATCGTCGGCGTCAATACATTCCTGAACAGGAAAGGAAGCCCTTCGATCATACCCCAAGAAGTTATCCGAAGTTCACCCGAAGAGCGCGACCTGCAGATCCGGAATTTGCTGGCTTTCCAGGAGCGAAACCAAAAGACCAGCGGGGCGAGCCTGGTCAGACTTCAGCAAAAGGCAACAGCCTTATCTAACTTATTTGAAGAGCTTATGGAAACGGTCAAATCCTGCAGCCTCGGCCAGATCACCCATGCGCTCTATGAGGTGGGCGGTCAATACCGGAGAAATATGTAATGCGGCCTTACCAATTACCATACCGGCTCTTGGGTTTCCCAAAGGGAAAAAGAAGTTACGCCTTGCGACCGTAGGTTTTGTAGGCCATTTCCCGTAGTCTCCTGCCCTGCAGACGGATCAGTAGATTCCAGGGAAACATCAATGGCAAGCCCCTGCCGATGCGTTTCGCCTCATCCAAAATATAAATATTTGATTTGACCTTCCAGCCGTTCTCTTCGAAAAAGCGGACTGGATCCTTCACAGTGAATCGGAAGGGAGCATGGGCCAGGACCTTCTTTAGATCTTTGGCCCGACGGTGATTACGAAATCTCCCTTGTGAATAGTCCATGATCCAAAATTGAACCGAGGGGATGCGGAAAATATCTCTCGATAATTTTCCGGCGTCTTCATTCTTCAGGCAGCCGATAAGCCCTTCAGTGATGGCCAGGGATTTGGACGACGCGGCGCCGAGGCGCGAAAACAAATCGTATCGGGCCTGATCGTTGGTCAGGTCGCAAGCGATCCGATCCAGGCGGCAGGTCAACGGAATGCCGGATAACATTTCTTCTTTATAGGCAATCATGGCCGGAAGATCTACTTCAATCCAGCGTAAATTGGCCGGAAGATCATCCGGTAGGGCCGCGTATCCAGCCCGGCCGCCAGATTCATCACGGTGTCCACACCCCGATCAATTGCCATCGCGATCAGTTGATCAATGGCAGTGGTTCGAGCGACTAAGGCAAAGCTCATGGCTTCGGGATGAGGAGTAGCCCGCAAGGCTCCATATCCTTTTTCACCGGCTAGTTTTTCCGCCAGTTCGTCCCGGAATTCCGCATCGCTTCGTTTCGATTCCTCCGCCCGGAACGCCGCCACCCAACGAGCGGTATCCGAAATATAGGCAATGAGTGTATCTTTCATAATAAGCTTTCGGATTTTTGTATGGGTGAAAATCCTTTCAAGGATATATCCGCTAAATTCGCAAAGAATCCATAAGGATGAATATGAAGCCAGGCACGCCCTATTCGCCGATTTGGATCGGTTTGCTCCTCATTGGTTTCCTGGCCTGCACCCGTCCGCCTTATTCCTCCAGCAACAAGGAATATCGTCAAAAAGTGAACGCGCTTACGGCTGAAATGCGGATCACCCCCTTGACGGATTCTATCAGCCTGAGCACCGCGTGGATTGGTACAACCAATTTTGATCTTCGCCGGCCGAATTTCGTTATCATCCATAATACCGCCCAGGCCGGTTGCGACCTGACGCTCAAGACCTTCACCACCGATCAGTCCAAAGTCAGCGCCCATTACGTCATCTGCAAGGACGGCAGCATCCACCACATGCTCAACGACTACCTGCGCGCATGGCAGGCCGGAATAAGTAGGTGGGGCAATGCCTCGGACATTAATTCATCGAGCATTGGGATTGAACTCGACAATGACGGCTTTGAACCATTTGCGCCAGCCCAGATCAACAGCCTCATCGCGCTTTTGGCCGTGCTCAAAAAGAAATTTTCCATACCAACGCCCAATTTCATCGGCCATGCCGATGTGGCCCCTGGAAGAAAAGTGGATCCGAACCGGTTTTTTCCCTGGGATAGTTTAGCCGTTCAGGGATTTGGACTGTGGTACGACACGACCGGCGTGGTTCTTCCCTGTCCCTTCGATACCTTGCAGGCTTTGCGGATCATTGGCTACGATGTGCGGAATCCGGAGGCAGCCATCCAATCCTTCAAGATTCATTTTGTGCCCCAGGACAGCAGCAAATACCTTGATTCCCCGGAAGAAAAAATTCTCTTTGATCTCAGTCGAAAATTCCAGTAAGCCCTAAATGCCGATTGATATGCCAGCCAAGTCCAAATCGCCGCGTCATCTCCTGACTTTTTCTATTCTGGCGCTTATTCCCCTGTTGGGCATGTCCCAAGAACCCGTTCCCGCCCGAAACGCGCGCTATCATCAGGTGATTTTCACCAACAGCTATGTCCGGATCATCGAAGTGCGCATTCCACCGGGGGATACGACCAACTACCATTTCCACCGCATCAACTCGGCCATCGTATTCTTGTCGTCCAATCGAACGGGTTCGCAGCTGCTTGGGGAGGGCGCGATTGCCGGCCGATCTTTCGGCGGAAACAGCAGCTTTGCAACGTTTGGAGATAGCCCCGTCAAGCATCGAGTGTGGAATGCTGATAGTACGCTGTTCCATGTTCTGGACATAGAGCTTATCCATGCCCATCTGAAATCCCCCGATGCAGGAGATACTACAGGCGGTCTGCGGCTGGCCTGGCAGAAAAAAGAAGGAATCGCCTACCTGCTGCACCTAGGACCCAGTGAGAAAACTGCCTTGAAGCCCATCGACCAGCCTCGCCTGCTGATTGATATCCCCATGGCCGGATCACCTGACGCAAGAAAAATCAGTCAGGCAGCGCTGCACTGGTATGGGGCTCAGGAACCGGTGGCCGTCCGCAACCGCCAGAAACTGGGACGCGATTATGTCTTGCTGGAATTAAATTAAGGCGGCGGACCGGAATTTGCCAGACCTACTAGTCTCCGATCATTCATTCCTCTAACTTAAATTTATGGCCCATCAAACCATTACCCTTCAGCCCGCGGAGGGCGGTCCAATGAACGCGTATGCGTCTTTTCCCGAATCAGGCGGCCAGGTACCTGCACTCATTGTCCTTCAGGAAGCCTTTGGGGTGAACCAGCACGTTCGATCGGAATGCGACCGATTGGCCAGCGCTGGATACCTGGCGATTGCCCCGGAGCTTTTCCACCGGACGGCCCCTGCCGGCTTTGAAGCGGGATATGGCGATTTTGCAGCCCTGGCTCCTCATTTTTCTGCCGTAAACACAGTGACCGCAACCGCCGATCTCACGGCCGTTCATGAATGGCTGGGGACTCAATCCCGCGTGATTCCTGGAAGGATCGGATCAATCGGATTTTGCCTGGGCGGAAGGATTTCATTTATTGCCAATGCCGTGCTTCCGCTGGCCGCCGGCATTTCATACTACGGTGGAGGATTATTGCCCCTCGCCCCCATGGCGGGTCAGTTACATGGCCCTCACTTGTTTTTTTGGGGAGGTTTGGACAAGCATATCCTTCCGGAACATGTCGAAGGAGTAATTCGGGCGGTAAAGGAAGCCGGAAAGGAATACATCAACACCGTGTTCTCCTATGCAGACCACGGATTCAACTGTGAGGAGCGACCAAGCTATCAGCCAAGAGCCGCCCGGGAGGCCTGGGCCATGTCCATAGCCTTTTTGAAAAATAACCTGGCTGATCCTGTGGCGCATTAATTCTTGCCATTCCTTACGGGGTGAAATCCCCCGAGCCATGCATAGGCGATGGGCCTTCGCAGCCCTTCGTGGATATAGTCTATTTCTTTCCAGAAAAAATGGTCGGTCACGAAAACGTCTTCGGCCGGAACCGGTCCCTGGGCATTTACAGCCATGGGGTTGTCGTATCCGGGTACCGCAACGGGCGCTTCGTCCACCAAGGCGCGGCCCCTTTTCAGGCATTGAGCGTCGCTGGGCTTGGTAAAATAGGCCGTGCCTGCAGCCAAAATAAGGATCAGGAGAGCGACATTGAATGATTTCATGAATTAACCCATTAAGGTGGTCAAGGTTCTTCCCGGGTAATCAAAAAACCACCTCGCGGTGGCTTGATTCCTGGACTTGAATTAGCAATCCCATGAACCAAATTATGATAAAGGGAACGGATTGACCGCTCTATGGGATTCGACCCTGCTGTCGGCGGCGAATTCTTCGATCATCTGGCGGTTAAAGGCTTTGAGGTCTTTTGGACTGCAGCTGGTGACCAACCGCTTGTCGACCCCGACATCCTCGTCTGTCCAGTTTGCCTACCGTTTTCCAAATCAGTACGGATCGAAGGAAAGGAAGTCAGCACGCGGCAATCGAGCATGCCCGTTTCGATAAACAACTGCGGTCCATGGCAGATAGCCGCTACAGGTTTTCCTGCTTCGAGGAATTGTTGCGCAAAATCCACACAATCGGGATTGACCCGCATCCGGTCGGGATTAATCACCCCAGCCGGCAACAGTAACGCATCATGGTTTTCGGAATCTGCGCGATCCAGCGGTACATCAACCGGCAATTCTATGGACCAATGATCATGATCCCTGGCCTTCAGCTTTTCCTTCTGCGGAGAAACTATAGCCACCACCGCGCCAGTCTCCTTGAGGGTTTTCTTCGGACTCGTCAATTCCACCTCTTCGAAGCCATTATCTGTTAGGACGGCCACTTTCCTTCCCTTTAGTATTTGCATCGTGAACGATTTTGCTGACCTGGAGTTTTCAGATCCAACAATCTGCTCAAAAATGATACCATCCCCCGGCTTGCCCGCTTCCGCTCTCCAGTCCCGTCAGCCGATCTGGCTTGCGCTTTGCCCGTGATCAGTGGAAACCTTGGAAATTTCTATACTTTCCGCCTGCGTTGACGCAGGCGTTTCCGTTTCGTCGGCCTCCCTATCTTTGAACCCAAACCTGGTCTTATTCTTTGGCTTCGGAGCATAGAATAGCCAAATCCTGGATATGGCTTAAAATTGTTTGTATGGTAATTAACCGACCGGCCTGCTGGCTCTTGGTCTTGGGGATTGGGCTTGGATCCCCGGCTATCGCACAGGACAGCGTCAAGCAACAACCACCTGCCGTGTGGGATCTCAATGCCTGCCTGAATTACGCCAAGAAAAATAATATCCAGATCAACAGTTCCAGGCTAACCGTTCAAACCAACCAGCAAAATCTGCTGCAATCGCGTGCGGCCAGGCAACCCAATCTGTCCGGCAGCGTCTCTCAATCCCTAATAAACAGCAAAAACACCAATCCGGTGGTCGGCGGATTTCAAACGCAGGCCAGCTATTCTAGCAATTTCGCTTTGGCCAGTACTTCCTGGATAATCTATAGCGGGGGAGCGATCAATGAAGATATTCGCCAGAAGGGCCTGGATGTTCAGTCAGCCCAGCTGAACGTCCTGGAGCAGGAAAATGACATCACGCTCCAAATCACGCAGGCCTACCTAAATATTCTTTTGGCCAAGGAAAATATCGTATATGTACAAGACCTGTTGAAAACCTCCCAGGCGCAGCAGGACCAGGGCAAGCAGCGGTACGACGCCGGTAGCATCGCGCTCAAAGATTTTGTTGAACTGCAGGCTCAGACCTCAACCGACAAATACAACCTGGTGCAGGCTCAGAATACCGAGCGGCAGAACCTGCTTACCCTAAAGCAGGTCCTTCAATTGCCTAGCGATACGACTTTCGATATCGTCTCGCCCGACACCCTCATCGCGACTGCACTAGTGCCTCCCCTCAGTCAGGTCCAGCAGACCGCCATGCAAACCAGGCCGGAAATCAAAAATGGAGAACTGGGCGTGCAAATTGCCCAATTGGACCTGGCTAAGGCAAAGGCTGCCTTTCTTCCCGTAGCGACCGTGAACGCGGCCCTGCAAACCGGGTACTCCGACAATCAGGCCATCGCGTATCTTAAACAGCTGGACAACAATTTTTACCAGGCGATCGGATTGAATCTTTCCATTCCCATATTCACCAAACGGGTCAACAAGACCAATCTGGAAAATAGCAAAATTGAAATCTCCCAGGCGCAGCTCACTCTAAAGAATACTCGCACGACCCTTTCCCAGGCCGTGGAGCAAGCCTACATTAGTGTGCTCAATTCGCAGGCCCAGTATGATGCCGCAGTGGAACAGCTGAAAGCAAACCAGGAGAGTTTCCGGATTGCCACTGAGCAACTTAAGGTCGGCGTTTTCAGCATGGTGGATTTCCTCACCCAGAAAAACCTATACGTTCAGGCCCTGCAGGCATACGTGCAGGCCAAGTATAACGCCGCGCTGAGCATGCGGATCTATGATTTCTATATGGGCGTGCCGGTTAAACTCTAGAGACAAAATGAAAAAGTCAACCCTCATCATCTTGCTAGTTCTGGTGGCCCTCGCTGCTAGCGCTACCTGGTTCTTTGTCCTTCGTAAAAATGAAAAAAAGATTGCTTTGACAACGGAAAAACCCCAGACCGGCTATATTTCCCAAAGTGTAACGGCGACTGGCACTATCGAGCCGGTGGACACGGTTACCGTGGGCACCCAGGTCTCCGGAACCATCAAATTCATCTATGCCGATTTCAATTCCAAAGTGAAAAAAGGACAACTGATTGCCGAATTGGATAAGTCATTGCTGGATGCTCAGGTCAACCAATATAAGGCCAATCTGGAGGTCGCCAAAAGCGAGCTCACCTACCAGGACGGCAATTTCAACCGGCAGAATTCACTTTTCAAAGTCGGCGCGATTTCCCGGGCGGACTATGAGACTGCGCTGAACCAATACAATACCGCCAAAGCTACGGTCGGAAGCGTCCAGGCTCAACTGGATGCCGCCGATAAGAACCTGTCCTACGCTTCCATTTATTCTCCCGTGGATGGGGTGGTCCTTACCCGCAATATCAGCATCGGTCAGACGGTAGCTTCTAGTTTCAGTACGCCAACCCTGTTCATCATTGCCAAGGACATCACCAAGATGCAAGTCCAGGCGGCCGTCGACGAGGCCGATATTGGGAATGTAACGATCGGACAGCGCGTAACCTTTACCGTGGACGCTTTTCCGGACGATCTTTTTAACGGCACGGTGGAAGAAATCCGCCTGCAACCCACGGTCTCGTCGAACGTCGTTACCTATACCACCATCATTAGCGCTCCGAACCAAGACCTCAAACTGAAACCCGGAATGACGGCCAATATCATCATTTACACCCGGGAAGTAAACAATGCCCTGCTCATTTCAGCCAAAGCCCTGAAATACATTCCGGATTCTTCTATTTCAGGGCAGTATGAAGTCCTGCTGCTTTCGCCGGATAGCCTGGATCATTCGCAGAATTCCAATCATGCCAACCGCATTCACAATCCCGACAGCGCCGGCAAAAAGCGTGTGGACAGCCTAAACTCCAAAATCGCTTTTGTGTGGCTCCTGGAGGGGGACAGCGTGGTGCAGCGAAGAATTCGGATCGGGCTTAACGACGATACTCATGTTCAGGTACTGCATGGATTAAGCGCGGAGGATAACGTAATTAACGGAGAAGAGGATGCCAGCCACACCCCGGCGGCTTCGGGTGCACAGCGGAGCCCCTTCCTGCCGAGGCGACCGTCTAGCACTCCCGCTACCCGTAGGCCGGGAACCTAATCCAGGACGATAACGGAATTACCTATGGCCAACAAGATTTTGGAATTGCAGAATATCAAGCGGGAATTCATCATGGGCTCTGAGATCGTTCGAGCCCTCAAGGGTGTTTCCTTCACGGTCGATTCCGGGGAATTTGTAACCATCATGGGAAGCAGCGGTTCAGGAAAAACCACCCTGCTCAATATCCTGGGATGCCTTGACAAACCAACAGAAGGCAATTATTTATTGGACGGGGTCGACGTTAAGGAATTGTCGCGCAATGAACTGGCCCGGCTCCGCAACACCAAGATCGGATTCGTGTTTCAAGCATATAACCTCCTGCCCAGGACCTCGGCGCTGGAAAATGTGGAGCTGCCTTTGCTTTACAATAAGTCAATCAGCACCCGGCAGCGGAAGGAAAAAGCGCTGCGAGCGCTCGAAGCCGTGAAGCTGGCCGATCGTCTCGATCATACGCCGACCCAGCTGTCGGGCGGGCAGCAACAGCGGGTGGCCATTGCCCGGGCCCTGGTGAATGAACCCGTCATGATCCTCGCGGATGAGGCAACGGGAAACCTGGACTCCCGCACGTCCTACGAAATCATGTCCCTGATGCAGGAGCTTAATCGAGAACAGGGCAAAACCATTGTTTTCGTAACCCACGAGCCCGACATTGCTTCCTTCTGCAGCAGGACCATTCAGCTGCGCGACGGCCGCGTGTTGAAGGACAGCCCGAATGAAAACAAACGATCTGCCAAGGAGGTCCTGGCATCTTTGCCTGAGTCGGAGGACTATTGATCGGAACCAGATAAGAAAACTGCAAATCGGCGAGCTATGAATGTACTTAATCTGATACGCATTGCCCTGAGGGCCCTGCAGCGCAATAAGCTGAGGGCATTCCTCACCATGCTCGGGATCATTATCGGAGTAGGCTCCGTGATCACCATGGTGGCGATCGGGCAGGGATCCAAGAAAAGCATTCAGGATGCGCTCTCGAGCATGGGCTCGAATATGATTACCATTCGTCCGAACAGCAATGTAACGGGGGGGGCCAGGCTGGATGCCTCGAGCGTACAAACCCTGACGATCGCCGACGTGCTCGCTCTGCAAAAGCAGGCGCAGCATATTCGTGCGATTTCTCCTGCGCTCTCGGTTAAAGGGCAGGTTATCAACGGCGCACTCAACTGGTCCACCTCGATGCAGGGAGTGAGTCCGGATTTCCTGGAGATCCGTGGTTGGACTCTGAAGGATGGAGTAGCGTTTACCCAATCCGACGTGAAGGCTGCAGCCAAAGTCTGTCTTCTCGGCCAGACGGTGATCGCCAATGTATTCAGCCCGCAGGACAATCCGCTGGGCAAAGTCGTCCGGTTCAATAAGATCCCCTTCACGGTAATCGGTATATTGGCCCAAAAGGGAGAAAATGCCTTTGGTCAGGACCAGGACGATATCATTATCGCCCCTTATTCCACGGTGCAAGAGCGCATCTTGCCCACTATTTATTTCCAGAATATTTATGCTTCGTCCAACGATGAATCGTCTACCGACGCCGCCACTCGGGAGATTTCACAGATACTTCGGGCTTCCCATCGCCTCAAGCCTGGCGACCTGGACGATTTCGCCGTGAGGACCCAGGAAGAACTGATCAGTACGTTCAGCTCGACGAGCCAGCTGCTGACTGTTCTGTTGACGGCCATAGCCAGCATCTCCCTGGTGATTGGAGGAATCGGTATCATGAACATCATGTATGTTTCTGTGACGGAGCGAACCAAGGAAATCGGCCTGCGCATGTCGATCGGTGCTAGAGGCACGGATATTTTGCTGCAGTTTCTCCTGGAAGCGGTGCTCATCAGCATCACCGGCGGCATCATCGGCGTGGCGCTAGGAATTGCAGCCTCCAAGCTGGTTACTCTTTTTCTTTCCTGGCCGACCCTGGTATCCAATTCCTCCATCGTTCTTTCATTTTTTGTTTGTGCGATCACGGGAATTTTTTTCGGTTATTACCCAGCGCAAAAGGCTTCCCGCCTCGATCCCATCGAAGCTTTACATTATGAATGAATGCAGTTTTGTCTTACCTTTGCAGCCATAATCAATGACCGGCTGCAATTATTTGCCAAGCCGGATCATTAAAATCGACCCAATTTGCGTTTTTCTGATTTTGATCTCGATCCCCGTATCATGGAAGGGATCGAAGCCTCTGGCTACGAAACTCCGACCCCCGTACAAGAAAAGGTGATTCCCGCCATCCTTGCGGGTCATGATATAATTGCCTCGGCTCAGACAGGTACTGGTAAGACCGCAGCATTCGTGCTGCCGATGATTCATCGCCTAATCCAGCACCGCGTCGACAACCAGGTCAGCGCCCTAGTCATCGTTCCTACCCGGGAACTGGCGATTCAAATCTCTCAGCACGTCGAAGGACTATCTTATTTCACCAACATCAGTTCCATTGCGGTATATGGCGGCAACGACGGGAGCAATTTCGTGAGCGAGAAAAAGGCGCTCCAAATGGGAGCTGACATCATTATTTGCACACCAGGCCGCATGATTGCGCACCTGAATATGGGCTATGTTGCTGTAAAGGGCCTGCAGTTCCTTGTGCTGGATGAGGCGGACCGCATGCTCGATATGGGTTTCCTGGATGACATCAACCGCATAATCGCCGCGCTGCCACTCAAAAGGCAGAATTTGCTTTTTTCGGCTACCATGCCCGACAAAATCCGTCAGCTGGCCCGAAGCATGATGAATAAGCCGGTGGAAGTAAATATTGCCATCGCCAAGCCGCCGGAAAAAATCATCCAGCGGGCCTATGTAATCTACGAGACTCAGAAGCTTCCCCTCATCAAATATCTCCTCAAGCACCTGCAATACAAAAGCGCGCTCATCTTTTGCAGCCGCAAACAAAGCGTCCGGTTGCTGGCCAATGAGCTGCGTCGCGCACGCTTTTCACTCGGAGAAATGCACAGTGACCTGGAGCAGACGGAACGGGAAGCCGTCATCGGGAAATTCACGGCAGGCCGGATGCCGATGCTGGTCGCAACGGATATTATGTCACGAGGTATCGATATCGATACGATCGACCTGGTGCTCAATTTCGATGTGCCTCATGATGGCGAAGACTATGTTCACCGCATCGGACGCACGGCAAGGGCTGAAGCTGACGGCATGGCCATCACACTGATCACCGACAAGGAGCAAGGGCGCTTTGCCAGCATCGAGGCGTTGTTGGGAAAGCCCGTGGAGAAAATGAAACTGCCTGCTGAACTCGGACCATCGCCAGAATACAAGCCTCGCGGCCGGAGCGCGAAACCCGCCAATCGGCTCAGACATTTCCAGGACAGGAGGAGGCGCTCCTGACTCCGTTCCCACCCCTTTCGGGGTATTTCGTATTTTTCAACACGGGCCTTTTCATGAACCGATTTCCGATTGTTTGCCCTTTATGGGACTGCTTTCGGGCAGTTGATCTGAAACACAACCCATGACTGCTGAACATCAACGGCTCGAAGTGAACGCTGCCAAAAAAGTCGCCTTAGAGCAGTGGGGCCCATACCTCAGCGAGCGGCAATGGGGCACCGTTCGGGAAGACTACAGTTCAAATGGAGACGCCTGGAATTATTTCCCCTACCACCAATCTCATTACCGGGCCTATCTCTGGGGTGAGGACGGAATTGCCGGCATCTCGGATTTTTTTCAAAATCTTTGTTTTGCCCTGGCTTTCTGGAACGGGAAAGACAGCGTCCTCAAGGAAAGGCTTTTCGGACTGGGCAACTATGATGGCAACCATGGGGAGGACGTCAAGGAACTCTATTATTACCTCGACAATGTCCCGACGCACTATTACATGGAGTATTTGTATAAATACCCCCAGCAGGCCTTTCCCTACGAAGACCTGGAGAAGCAAAACCGGCTCCTCAGCAAAGTCGATCCCGAATATGAGATCCTGGATACTGGCCTCTTCGACCAAAACGAATATTTCGATATCCAGGTGACCTATGCCAAGCAAAATTCCAAGGACATCTTCATCAAGATCGAGGTTCACAACCGCTTTGACCAGGCGGCCAATATCACCGTTCTGCCCACTCTATGGTTCTATAACCGCTGGCATTTCGACCTCGATAAAAAGCCAACCATCACCCGGCGAGACCGGACTTCGGTCAAAGCGGTTCACAGCCGCCTCGGCACTTACTATCTCTATTTCCAGCCACCGGATGACCGGCTGTTGACGGAAAACGAAACCAATCTCGAGCGGATCAATGGAACGGCCAACTCCTCGCCATTCGTCAAGGACGCGTTCCACCGGGCGATCATCCAGGGGGAGAACCTGCAGGCCCTCCGCCAAAAGCGTACGGGAACTAAGTTTGCGGCGGTGTACGATCTGCATGTGGAAGCCGGAAAGTCCCAGACCATTTACCTCCGCCTGAGCAATAAAGCATTGGAGAACCCCTTCGCTAGCGGCTTCGAATACATATTCCAGAACCGGAAGGAAGAGGCGGACGCCTTTTATGCCAGTATATTGCCGTCCCCGGCCGGTACCGAACTCTTTGCCCTGCAGCGACACGCTTTGTCCGGGCTCTTGTGGAGCAAGCAATATTATCATTTTGACGTGGAGCGCTGGCTGACCCGCGGAGATGGCATCAATGGAGCCAGCCCAGGCAAGTTGACCGGACGGAATCACGATTGGAAACACCTGAAAAACCAGGACGTTATTGCCATGCCGGATAAGTGGGAATATCCTTGGTATGCCGCCTGGGATCTCGCGTTCCAATGCATACCCATGTCGATGGTGGATCCCTGTTTTGCGAAACACCAGCTCCAACTGATCATGCGCGAATGGTACATGAAGCCCGACGGACAGCTCCCCGCCTATGAATGGAATTTCAGCGATGTGAATCCTCCCGTGCAGGCCTGGGCCGGCCTCCAGGTATACGAGAATGAAAAGAAGAAGACCGGGAAGGGGGATATCTCCTTTCTGAAGCGCATATTTCAGAAGTTGCTGATCAACTTTACCTGGTGGATCAACCGGAAGGACCCCAACGGCAACAACATGTTCGAAGGAGGATTCCTGGGTCTGGATAATATTGGGGTATTCAATCGAAGTATCGAACTGCCCGGCCAGATGCAGCTGGAGCAGGCTGACGGGACGAGCTGGATGGGAATGTACGCCCTCAATATGCTGGATATGGCCCTGGAGATTGCCGTCCGGGATGAATCGTTTGAAGACACTGCCACCAAATTCTTCGAGCAGTTCGTTCTGATTGCCGAGGCCCTCAACGAGCAGGGCATGTGGAACGAGGAGGATAAGTTCTTTTACGATACGCTTTCGGTGGCCGGTTCCCAACCCCTGCAGCTCCGGATCCATTCCATCGTGGGCATTACCACGCTTTTTGCCGTTTCGGTCATAGACAAAAAGACCCTGGACAAATTGAGTGATTTCAAGAAGCGGATCAGTTGGTTCGAACACTACCGCCGCAGCAATAAGCGATTCTGGCCCAACGAAGAAATTAAGGACGGCGACAAGATCCTGCTCTCCCTGGTACCCAAGGAACGCCTGGTTTTCCTGCTCGAGCGCTTGCTGAACGAATCTGAATTCTTATCTCCGGGCGGCATCCGGGCATTGTCCAAATACCACATGAAGAATCCCTATTCGGTCACCATCGATAGTGTGCACTACACGATCCAATATGATCCGGGGGATTCCACGTCCAACCTGTTCGGAGGGAATTCGAACTGGCGGGGACCGGTTTGGATGCCCATCAATTATCTCATTATTCAATCGATCCGGAAATACGGCAACTTCTACGGCGACAGTCTTCAGGTGGAATGCCCCACCGGTTCAGGCGTGAGGATGAACCTGGAGCAAGTGGCGGATGAGTTGACCCGCCGCGTGATCAGCCTGTTTCTCAAGGACAAGAACCGGAACTGTCGCATGTACGGGGAATACAACTGGTTTTACCGGCAGCCGGGCAACGACCATTTACACCTATTCCATGAATATTTCCACGGCGACTCGGGTCAGGGACTGGGAGCGAGTCACCAAACCGGGTGGACTTCACTGGTAGCCCAGCTGATCAGCGAACAGGCGGGGCACTAAGGCCCCAGCTTCTGATGGAAAGACCATTCAGCTTCCAAATTTCTCGGTCGTTGGCTTATGGGAAGGATATTTCGGGATTTTACGAATATCAATGTCATACCATTTAGAAAAATATCACGCCCGTATTAGCCGCTTAAAGATTCCAAATAGGTTAACTATTCCATCCTCAGGCTGTTCACTGGGTTGGAAAGGGCTGCCCGCATCGATTGGTAACTTACCGTAAGCAATGCGACGGCAAAGGCAATGATACCGGCATAGATAAACACCATGCCGCTGATGCTGACCCGGTATGGATAATTTTGCAGCCAATGGGTCATGGCCCACCAGGAAACAAACGCTGCAACGATAAAGGCCACGGCCACAAGTTTTAAGAATTCTTTCGACAACAGGGCAATTATGCCCGTAACGGAGGCGCCCAGTACTTTTCGCACGCCGATTTCCTTGATCCGGTTTTCAGCCATATAGGCGACGAGTCCGAACAATCCAAGACAAGAAATGAAAATGGTTAGCCCCGCAAATAATGAGGTCAGGGTGGCGGTGAGTTGCTCGTCGCTGAATTTACGCGCATATTCCTCGTCTATGAAATGAAATTCAAATGGATAAGCGGGGTTATACCGTTTGAAAATCCTCTCTGTCAACGCCAGGTTTTGCCCGATGGACCTCGCGCCGCTAAACCGGATATGCATTACTCCTCCACCAAACTTCGGGCCCTTGACCATGAAGGGCTTTATCTTTTCATACGGTGACTCTAAAATAAAATCCTTGATGACTCCCACCACATGCCAGCTTATCGGATCGTCGAAAATTATTTTTCCCAGCGGATCCGCAAATCCCATGGCTTTGACTGCACTTTCGCTGATCAAACAAGCGGTGGAATCGGAAGGGTAGGTATTCGCATCAATGTCCCGGCCTTCCACCAATTGCATTCCGGCGGTCTTTACCAGGTCCGCATCCTCCGCATACCGGTTAATTAGAATTTTCGCATTCGGATCCATGCCGTCCCACTTCATACTGAATCCCGAACTCCAGTTTTGCGTTAAAGGAGCCCCAGTGTTTGTGACCGAAGTGGCAATCCCTGAACTAAGTAATTCGTTCCGCAGCAGCTGATATTTGCCGTAAAGATTGCCCTCCAAAAAAACGTAACCGAGGTTGTTTCTGTTGTACCCGCTTTCTCTTTGCTGTGCGTACCTGATTTGCTGTTCGATGATAAGGGTGCAGATGATGAACGCAATGGCAAAGGAGAATTGTACTATTACCAAGATTTTGCGGGGCGTAACCAATCCATTTATTTTCTTGAATGTTCCTTTTAAAACGGAAACCGGCTTGAATGCGGACAAGAAGAATGCAGGGTAACTTCCGGCGGTAATTCCCGTGAGCAAAATAAAGCCGCCGGCCGCAATCCAGAAATACACATTCTCAAAATCAATGAATAACTGCTTTTGAACAAGCCGATTGAATGCGGGCAATGCAACTTCAACCAGCACTAAGGCAATACTGCCGGATATGATTGCTATCAGCAGGGATTCTCCCAGGAATTGCCCGACCAGCAAGCCTTTCCTGGCACCTACCACTTTGCGAATGCCCACCTCTTTAGCCCTTCTTTCGCTGCGGGCTGTAGAAAGATTCATGAAATTGATGCATGCGATGAGCAAAATAAGTACAGCGATAGCACCAAAAACCCTGACCCGGACAATCAAACCGCCGGAAGGAATTCCATTTTCAAAATTCGAATATAAATGGAGTTTGCTGACGGGGTAGAGGAATTCGGTTGTTTTTGCCCTACCTCCGGAATGTCGAACAATGACTTTCTTGATTTTCTCGTTGGCGGTAGCCAGAGAGGCATTTGGCTTTAATTTGATGAAGGTGCGAATGGAAACATCGGTCCAGTCGCTGTCAATATATTTCATCATGCTTTTATGCACATAGGACATCAAATAATCAAAGTTGAATTGGGTATTGTTGGGCAGGTCCTTGAGAATTCCGGTAACCTGATAATTTTCCTGATTATCAACTTTAATTACCTTGCCCATCGGGTCCTGATTTCCAAATATTATCCTGCCAAGCTTTTCGGTAATCAGTATGGAATAAGGATCTTCGAGCGAATTGGGATTGCCCTTTACTAACGGAAAATTGAAAATGCTCAGGAAATCGGGATCTACCAGGTTGCCGTGTGGCTTTACGCTTTTGTCGCCTACGGCGAAAAGATTGTCATCGCCCCAGTCGATCCGGGAAACTTTTTCAATTTCCGGGACTTCGCCTTTCAGCACAGGAGCCATGATTTCGGGAGTCGGAGTACCCGATCTGAGCTGTCCATCGAAGACGTCGTTTCCCCACACTTCATACAAGCGATTTTGATCTTTGTGAAACCGGTCATGACTGACTTCGTTCTGTATCCAAATCAGAATGAGCGTAGCGCTGGCCATCCCAATGGCGAGCCCGCTGATATTAATAACCGAAAACCATCTTCCCCTGCGGATGTTCCGGATTGCGACTTTGAAAAAATTCAGTCCCATGGTTCAAATGCATTTTATGACCTCTTGAATTCGGGTCTTTCGGATAATTGTAATATCCAGTGTAGATCAACCCCAATGCCAGATAAGGGACATATTGATTTGCAGGAATATAGGCAGGGATTCTCGGTTTATGGTCCGTTTTTGATACACCCAGTGTCCGCTTTTAAACCGCATAGTCCATTAGGCCCCATCGTTCATGGAAAGGGTGGTTTGCAAGTACGATCAATATCCCCCCAAAATCAACACCTGGAAGCGAAAGGCGATAATTAATACGACTTTCCTCTTCAATGGGAACAAGCCTGAAAAGAAAGACCCAGGTGAAAAGCAGGCCGAGAAGCTTCATGCACAGATTGGCCTCCCAAAGTAGAAAACGAGTATGAATATTTTCACGGCGATACAGGCCAAGGGCGGGGAGCGAGTCAATTATTAAGTGTCAGCCAGCAAGTCAAAATATTCCTCATCTTCATTTTTGCCACCTTGACCTTTACCAATAGTCTTATAGGTCGCAATAAATTCAATGGACCTGATCCATTTAACCATTTTATAGCCCAATTGATTTTCCACCCTGAGCCTGAGAGGAGCGCCATGAATGTGTGAAAGTGTTTCGTAATTCATTTCCCACGCCAGTATGGATTGCGGTTTAAGACAATTATCCAGTGTATTCGTATCATAATAAAATCCTCCGTAAAGCCCTTCCCCAAAAGAATAAAAAGCA
>Ga0207040_1178_pt2 | contig 18204 bp, 20 predicted proteins | sample Alteio_BWMinCont_72_FD_153279 | JGI IMG/M metagenome (GOLD analysis project Ga0207040, IMG submission 153279) | Enriched cells from forest soil in Barre Woods Harvard Forest LTER site, Petersham, Massachusetts, United States -... | ecosystem: Environmental > Terrestrial > Soil > Temperate forest >... | reverse complement strand
GCTCATATAGGTGAAATAGACCGGGGCCACCGTTTTTTTATACCCGGGCATCTTCGGCTTACCCAGGAACTTATCCGGATTTTTCTTCCATTCGGATTGCGACCTCAGAATGGATTTAAAAGCGGTAAACACGAATTTTATGGTCTGCTGGCTCACGTTGCTGGGTAAGAGCCTAAAGCAAGGATCATCGAATTCCGCCATCACCCCCGACAACTCGTACTCGGAAAATCGCTGAATCTTGCCAAAATATTGCTGCCGTAGATAATACAGCACTTGATTATACAAGGATTTGCTTTTCGCACACAAAACCTGCAAATCCGGCCGATTTAGAAATATATGCCGCTCAACCAATTGCACAAATCAAAATTACGTGTAAGTGGGTATAGTTACCTCTGCTTATTATTATACCCCGGCCAGCCCGTTTTGGGCATGAAGCAGTCTGTCCGGTCAAACCAGGCTGCCTTACCTTTGCCGTATGAAAATTGCCCTCGCCCAGCAGAATTACCATATCGGTTATTTTGAAGCGAACCGCCAGCAAATGCTGCATCGGATTCGGATGGCCAAGGAGCAGGGGATAGACCTGATCGTCTTTTCGGAGCTCTCGGTTTGCGGGTATCCTCCACGCGATTTTTTGGAATTTGAGGATTTCATCAACGAATGCTATCGCTCTCTGGATGCCCTGAAGGAGGAAACGGATGGAATTGCCGTAATTGCCGGTGGACCCCTGCGTAATCCGGCCAGAGCGGGTAAACGCCTGTTTAATGCCGCCTGGATGCTATACCAGCGACAGGTCATCGGTACCGCCCGAAAAACTTGCCTGCCCACCTATGACGTCTTCGATGAATACCGCTATTTTGAGCCTGGGTTTTCCTGGGATACCATCAGTTTTCAGGGCAAAAAAATCGCGCTGACCATCTGCGAAGACATCTGGAACCTGGGGGACAATCCCCTGTACCGCGTTTGCCCGATGGATGAGTTGATGAAAAAGGGTCCGGACCTGATGATCAATATTTCTGCTTCTCCATTTGATTACGATCACGACGTTGACCGCAAAGAGATCATTCGCGCCAATACGTTAAAATATCACTTACCGATGTTTTACTGCAACGCCGTGGGTTCGCAGACGGAAGTGGTTTTTGACGGAGGAAGCCTGGTTTATGACGCGCAGGGACGGCTCGTCCGCGAAATGAAATTTTTCGAGGAAGACTATGCCGTATTCGACCTGGGCGCCGTGCTGCAACCCCGGCATCGCGTGTCCAGTGTGGGCAACCAGATCGAGGAAGCGAGGCCTGCGGCGGAGGAGCCTCCGCAGGAATCCGCAGTTTTTGACCAGGAAATGCGGGTATCCAAGGTAAAAGATCCCGAACGAATCGTAGACTACCTGACTTCGGAACACAATATTTCGCAGATCCACCAGGCGCTCCTGCTGGGTATCCGGGACTATTTTGGAAAGATGGGATTTTCCCAGGCTATTCTGGGCAGCAGCGGAGGGATTGACAGTGCAGTTACCCTGGCTTTAGCCTGCGAAGCGCTGGGCCCGGACCAGGTCCACTCCGTGCTGCTGCCATCGGCTTTCTCATCCGGGCATTCGGTTGCTGACGCCGAACAGCTTTCCCAAAACCTGGGTAATCCTTATGAGTTGCTGCCCATCCAGCCAGTATACGAGTCCCTGCTCCAATGCCTGGAGCCGGTTTTCGGTGACGAGCCCTTTGGCGTTGCCGAAGAAAACCTCCAGAGCAGGGTCAGGGGTAACCTGCTCATGGGGATCGCCAATAAATTCGGATATATTCTGCTCAACACCTCCAATAAAAGTGAATTGGCGACTGGCTACGGAACGCTGTATGGTGATATGGCCGGCGGTCTGAGCGTATTGGGCGATGTTTACAAGGTCCAGGTTTATGCCCTGGCCCGGTTCATCAACGCTCGTCGGCCACTGATTCCCGGGCATATTCTCGAAAAGGCTCCTTCGGCTGAACTGCGCCCTGGACAAAAGGACAGCGATAGCCTACCGCCGTATGAAGTGCTGGACAAGATCCTCTATCAGTACATTGAGAAAAGACAGGGACCCCGGGAAATCATGGAAATGGGCATTGAAGAATCCCTGACGCGGCGCGTGCTCAAGTTGGTCAATTCCAATGAATACAAGAGAAATCAATTCTGCCCGATCATTCGGGTCAGCTGCAAGGCCTTTGGCGTGGGGAGGCGCGTGCCTATCGTAGGACGCTACCTTTCCTGAGGGCGGCAGCCAATCAATGCTTCAGGTATAGGTCCAGGATCACCGGAATATTTTGAATGACCAGCTGTCGAAGCAGGTGCAGCTGCGTCGTGGTGAGACTAGTGATGGTCAGGGTGTCGCCAATGGCCACAAACAGCGAATCCGTGGATACAATCTCCGTCTGGTTGGCTGCGAAGCTCCAGGTGAAATTGGTGGTCTGCGGGCTTGCCGAATCGCATTTGGTGGGCCCTTCGTCCTCTGTGCCAGTCCCATTACTCATGAATGTGATCGTATTATCTTTCTGGCAGTCCTTGATGATGCCCGGAGGAAGGGAGGTGACAATGGTGCCACTGTTATCTGCACCGATGCCCGCGGTATCGTATTTCCAGGAGGCTTGTGTGATTAGCTGCATGCGTGTTGGAGGTGGAGTTCCTGAATTTGCGGATTTCTTGCAGGCCCCAGCCATCAGGATTACAGTGAAAAAAGCGCAAAACAGTCCAAGAGGATAACACTTCATGAGCGCATATTTACCTTGACTAACCTCCTGCCTGCCGATTTATTGTGCTCATTCCGCCATTTATTTTGATGCGGCCAGCGTAGCGGCTAATGCCTCAGAATGATGAGGTATTTGGAGGTGATTCCGGCGGCCTGCCGGTAACTGTACATTTCCAGGCGGGAGGCAGATAAGGTCTCGATGGTAAAATTCTGATCATCGAAGTACATGCTTCGCGCGTTATTTTCAAAAGACCACAGAAAAGGGAGAATGGGGGGATCGGAAGGATCGCACTTGCGGCTGCCGGTATTGAACGAACCGCTGCCATCCCGGTTAAAGATGATGAGATCATCTTTTTCGCAATCATCGATCCGGGGATCCAGAACATCGATATAACCGTCTTGGTCGCTGTCAAATCCCGCTTTTTCATAATGCCAGGGAGAATGTGTGAGGAGGGCCGTCCGTTCATTTTGGGACTTATTCCCATGAAGGGCCAGCCAGCCTAAGGAAAGCAAAAGCAGCAGGAGTAGGCCGGTGAAAAAATAGCGGCGCATGGTCATAGTTAGACCATAACGCTTGGCGAGGGTTTAATCTTATAAATGGGAGACATCTATAATTTATTCCCAAATTCTCCCGGAATTGCCGCCGGACGGGCGTTTCCGTCGATTAATTATCCGTCCTGGCAAGTATCTTGCATGCCGAAATCGTATTTTGCAAGATCAATTAGACAACATGGTCTACACAGCGGAAGACATCCGACAACTCAATGAGAAAATCCAATACCACGCCGGCTTTATCGACCGGCTAAGGGATGAGATCGGGCGCGTTATCGTGGGACAACAATACATGCTCGACCGCCTGCTCATCGGCTTGCTCAGCAATGGCCATGTCCTGCTGGAAGGAGTACCGGGATTGGCGAAGACGCTGACGATCAAGTCCCTGGCAAAGGCCATTCACGCGAAGTTCAGCCGGATCCAATTCACTCCCGACTTGTTGCCCGCCGACGTAACCGGTACCATGATCTATCAGCAGCAGCGCAACGAATTCGTCGTGCGCAAAGGCCCCGTGTTCACCAATTTCCTGCTCGCCGACGAAATCAACCGCGCACCAGCCAAAGTCCAGAGCGCCCTCCTGGAAGCGATGCAGGAACGGCAGGTAACCTTGGGTGACAGCAGTTATCGTTTGGAAGAACCCTTCCTGGTCCTGGCCACACAAAACCCGCTGGAGCACGAAGGGACCTATCCCCTGCCGGAGGCGCAACAAGATCGCTTCCAAATGAAAGTGATCGTCAATTATCCAACCAAGGAGGAAGAGCAGCTGATCATCCGGCAAAACGTTCAGGGCATGATTACCCCGGAAGTAGAACAGGTTGTCTCTATCCAGGAAATTTTGAAAGCCCGTGAACTCACAAGAGAAGTATACATGGACGAGCGGGTCGAACATTATATCGTCGATATTGTTTTTGCTACGAGGACTCCCGAAAAATACAAGCTTGAAAAACTGAAGCCCTTACTCGTATATGGGGGTTCTCCTAGGGCCAGCATCAATTTGGCCCTGGCTGCCAAAGCCAATGCATTCCTGAACAAAAGAGGCTATGTTATTCCCGAGGACGTCCGGGGAATTTCCAAGGACGTGCTCCGGCACCGCATTGGACTGAGCTACGAGGCAGAAGCGGAGAATGTCTCCACCGAGCAACTGATTGACGAGATCTTACGGGCTGTGCCTGTTCCTTGAGGAACCGATTAAATATGCTGACCACCGCCGAAATACTGAAAAAGGTGCGGGAGCTGGAGATCAAAAGCAAGAAGCTCACGCATAACCTGTTCACTGGTGAGTATCACTCCGCCTTCAAGGGAAGGGGCATGAGCTTCCGGGAAGTCCGGGAGTATGTTCCCGGAGACGATGTGCGCTTTATCGACTGGAATGTATCGGCGCGGTTCAATCATCCGTTCAGCAAACTTTTTGAGGAAGAACGCGAGCTGACCGTCATGCTGCTGGTCGACATCAGCGCGAGCTCATTGTTCGGTACGGTTCACGAGCGGAAAAAAGATCTGACCACGGAAATATGTGCAGTATTGTCTTTCTCCGCCGTAAACAATTACGATAAGGTCGGGATTATTTTTTTCAGCGACAAAGTGGAGCGATACATTCCCCCCAAGCGGGGCCGGGAACATGTTCTTTACCTGGTCAGAGAACTGCTGACCTATGAGCCGGCGCGCAAGGGTACCCGCATCAGCGAAGCGCTCCGGTTTTTCAATAATTCCACTCGCCAGCGCAGCATCGCCTTCCTGCTCAGCGATTTTCAGGACGAGAAGTTTGAAGACGCGCTCAAAATAGCGGGCCGCAAACACGACGTGGTCGGCATTAAGATTTATGACCGGATGGAGATGGTCCTACCCGAGGCAGGTCTGATTGAAGTAGAAGACGCAGAGACCGGCCGGGTGCGCTGGATCGACACCCATGACTACCTGGTCCGGACCAATTACCAACAGCATTTTTTCCGGATGACGGAATATTGCAAGACTATTTTTGTAAAGGCAGGTTGTGACCTGTTGCATATGCGTACTGACGAGGATTATGTGAAAATTCTGCAGAAATTTTTTCTTGGACGAAACCGCCTGGGATAGGTCATGCGCATAATCCCATTACATATTGGCTGGACTTTCCTGCTCCTGCATGGTTTTTATTCCGCGCAGTCGCAGGGCGCGGCCCGGTTCAAAGCGAGCGTAGATCATCAGCAAATCCTGATTGGGGAGCCCATTCGTCTGGAGCTCGAAGCGCAGGTCCCCCTGGGAACTGATTCTGCCTGGACTCCGGTGGACAGCCTCGCCCACTTTGAATTCATTGATCGGGGAAAGATCGATACCCAGATCAGCGATCAGGGAAAGACGTTCCGGCAAACGATTGTGCTTACCAGCTTCGATTCCGGCGGCTGGACGATACCGGCAATGGTCTTATCGCTCGGTGGCCAGATCTACCTCACGGATTCCATACCCATCCAGGTATCTTATTCTAAATATGACCCGAGCCAAGACTACCGCGATATCAAGGATATCCTCGCTGTGGAAAATCCATACACCCGCTATATCGCCTGGACGCTGGGGCTACTAACCCTGGGTTCGCTGCTCGCCCTGCTGTATTTGTTGACCCGCAAGTCGAAACAGGCCCCGGCCGTGGCACGAAGCGTGCCGAGCCTCTCCCCTTATGACGAAGCCGTGCGGGCCTTGGAAGAATTAAAAAAAACGCGGCTTTGGGAAAACGGTCGCGTCAAGTTGTTTTATACGGAACTCAACGATATTTTCCGTCGGTTCATCGAACGAAGGCTGGCCATGTCCAGCATGGAACGGACAAACGAAGAGCTTATCCTGACCTTGCGCAACATGAAATGGCCTGACGACGAGTATTTCCGGCTCGTCAGCACGCTGCGCATGAGCGATTTTGTCAAGTTTGCCAAGTATCTTCCCCAGGCGGAAGATAACCTGCAGGATTTTGACGTGATCCGTACATCCATTGACACACTAAACACCCAGGAGCGCTAAGTGATTTCCGATTGGCTTCGACATATCAGCTTCGCTTTTCCTGCCAGCTTCCTGTTGCTGGCAGCCATACCCTGGATGGTCTATTGGTACCTGCGCAGGATCAAAAGGGGACAAGGCACGCTGATGATATCGTCTGTAAACAGCCTTGTCGGAACCCGTTCCTGGAAGAACCTGTTTATGCACCTGCCCTTCATTTTGCGGATGCTGGCCTTCGGCCTGTTGATTTTGGCCATGGCCCGCCCTCAGATCCAGAACGACCAGGAATTGGTCAGCGGTCAAGGAATCGACATCATCCTCTGTCTGGATATCAGTGGCAGCATGCTGGCCCAGGATTTCAGTCCCAACCGCATGGAAGCGGCAAAGAATGTAGCGTCTGAATTTATCGACAATCGTCCGGCGGACCGGATCGGTCTGGTCATATTTTCCGGAGAAAGTTTCACGATGTGCCCGCTGACTACCGACCGCTCGGTGCTGAAATCCCAGCTGTACAACGTGGAAAGCGGCCTTTTGGAGGATGGCACGGCTATTGGATCCGGTTTGGCCACCAGTGTCCAGCGGCTTCAATCCTCGGACGCCAAATCCAAGGTCATCATCTTGCTGACGGACGGGGAAAACAATGGCGGACTGATCGACCCCAACACGGCGAAGGAGATCGCCAAATCGCTCGGCGTCCGGGTGTATACGATAGGAGTCGGGACCGAAGGATACGCCCCCGTGCCAGTGCAAACTCCCTCCGGCATAATCATGCAGAAGGAAAAAGTAAGCATCGATGAGAAATTGCTCACCCAGATCGCCAATGAAACCGGCGGGAAGTATTTTCGCGCGACCGATAACGAGAGCCTGCACAAGATATACACGGAAATAGACCGCTTGGAAAAATCGAAAATCCAAATCACTACCCTGAAACGTTTCCAGGAAGAATTTTTCCCTTTTGCCCTGCTTGCAGGCCTTTTGCTACTCCTGGAGTATTTGCTGCGGTTTACGCTTTTCCGAAAATTTCCGTGAATGAAAGCCAAAGTTTACAAGTCCACCGGCAGCTGGTACCTGGTTAAGACACCGGAAGGAATTTCTTGGAACGCTCGGATAAAAGGAATTTTCAAGATCGAAGGCATTACTTCGACCAACCCGCTGGCAGTGGGAGACGAAGTGGAGATCGAACCCGAGGACGGCAGCAGAGAAAGGGCCGTCATCCAGTCCATCCAGCCCCGGAAAAACGAGATCAACCGGCAATCCCCGTCCACGAGGTCGCAACATCATGTGGTTGCTGCCAACCTGGACCAGGCCCTGCTGATCTGCACCCTCAAGGAACCGCGAACGTCCCGGGGCTTTGTGGACCGGTTCCTGGTAGCCTGCGAAGCCTACCATATTCCGGCGGTCATCGTCCTGAACAAGATTGACCTGTATGGAAAGAAAGAGCAGGCTACAGAGGAAAGCTGGAGATCCGTCTATACCAAGGTCGGCTATGCATTCCTGCCGACCAGCCTTCCACAAGGCCGCGGTTTGGAAGCGTTTCGCCAGTGCCTGGAAGGACGGATCACCCTGCTGTGTGGCCATTCTGGCGTCGGCAAATCCTCGTTGATCAACCAAATTTCTCCAACCTTAAGCCTCAAAACGCACAGCGTAAGCGGATGGAGCGGTAAAGGCATTCACACCACCACGTTTGCCGAAATGTTTGACCTGCCCTTCGGGGGGCAGATAATCGATATACCGGGGCTTCGGGAATTTGGACTGGTAGACATCAGCCCGCAGGAATTGTCTCACTATTTTCCGGAAATGCGCAGCCGGATCGGCAGTTGCCGATTCAATAACTGCCTCCATGTTAACGAACCGGGTTGTGCCATAAAAAAAGCCCTCGAAGAGGGCATAATAAGTGAAGATCGTTATGTCAGTTATTGCAATATCCTGGAGACCCTGGGCTCGCCGGCTTATTAAAGTTCTAGGATATGTATTTCCTGGCGGTATTGATCATCAACTTGCTTTCCAGAAACCGGGCGACTTCCACTACGGCGTCATTATCCTTCCGGGGCGCTTCCCGGAACTTCCTGGGATAAATCGAAATGCCGGTGTAAATGTTGTAATGGAGCGTCAGCGTATGACCCTTGAAGGCGAAGTCCCACATCAGGGAATCGAAATCGTCGGTTTTCTGCGTAAACCGGATATCGAGGTCATCGGAAAGAATATTGGCCACTTCGTAAAAACGTTTGAGGCCGCAATCATCGTCAATCACCGCTTCGGTGCAACCGAAATCGGTGCGTAAAGTTAGGCTCATATAATACGGATTTAGGTTTGTGATTCACAGGTTATGAATTGAATTTGGGTGCTTTAGGCAGTTTTTCCCCGCTTAATATCCGTTCCGCGCCAACGTTTTTCCCATTGCTGGGACATCCATACTTGGGTCCAAATAGGTTGCTGAATAAGTTACAGGATGCCAGCCCTGTGCAAAGAAGGGCAATGATGAGAAGGCGCAATATGGTCGTTTGCTTCAACATAGGGTATGGATAAAACGTTCTAAACCTACAAATATTTTCCAGCATTTGCAACCCGCGCAGGGGGAATATCGATGAATCGACCGGAATGGGCGTTGAGTGGACATTTTGCCTTGGTTTACATGGATTTGGCCTCTTCATACCAGCTGGCGTATAGTACGTAATTGTTCGCGATCCGGTCTATTTGACCACGGATCAACTCAATCGGTATATCCTTGATCTTGCGCGCCGGGACACCTCCATAAACCGTTCCCGCTTCGACACGGGTACCTTCCAGTACCACGGCGCCGGCCGCCACGATCGAATTCGTGCCGATTTCGGAATGATCCATGATAATGGCTCCCATTCCAATTAGCACATTGTCCTGGACCGTGCAACCGTGGACGATGGCATGGTGACCAATCGACACATTATTCCCGATGATCGTCTCGGCTTTTTGATAGGTGCAATGGATGACGGCCCCATCCTGGACGTTGACTTTGTTGCCTATACGAATCCGGTTCACATCGCCGCGCAGGACTGCGTTGAACCAAATACTGCACTGGTCTCCGATGGTTACATCACCCACGATGCTGGCATTGGGGGCCAGGTAACATTCCTTGCCAAAGCGAGGCGCTATGCCATGAACGGAAAGAATAACCGGCATAAGGGATAATTAACGGCGATCAGGACCGGATGGCTAACTTCGCCAGTAAGCAAATTTACTAAAGGCCTCCTTTTCCGGGCAGGGAATATGAATACCCGAGAATTATTTTTCCGACACCTGGCCCAAACTTCTGCCGCGCCCCTGGCCTTGGAGATTGTTAAGGCGCAAGGAATCATGCTTTTCGGGGCCGACGGCCGGGCTTATTTCGACCTGATCGGAGGCATCAGCGTGGCCAATACTGGTCATCGGCACCCCCGGGTAGTAGAGGCCATCCGGGACCAGGCAGATCACTATCTGCACCTGCTCGTATACGGAGAAATGATCCAATCCCCCCAAGTCCGGTACGCCGCGCACCTGGCCCAATTGCTTCCTGCTTCACTAGACAGCATTTATTTTACCAATTCCGGTGCAGAAGCCACCGAAGGCGCTATGAAGCTCGCCAAGCGGGCCACGGGTAGAACAGGCATTTGTTCTTTTCAGTTTTCTTACCATGGATCAACCCAGGGCGCATTGAGCGTCATGGGTGACGAATATTGGCGTGGCGCGTTCCGGCCGCTCTTGCCCGGAATCCGTCGCCTGGAATATGGTTCCCAGGACGACTTGGATTGGATCAACGAGGAAACGGCCGCCGTGATTGCCGAGACAATCCAGGCGGAGCGCGGGGTCAACATTGCTTCTGCGGATTGGATGCAGGCCTTGCGCCGGCGTTGCAGCCAGACCGGCGCATTGCTCATCCTGGATGAGATCCAAACCGGGTTCGGGAGAACGGGAACGCTTTGGGGTTTCGAGGGATTTGGCATTGTCCCGGATATCCTCCTGCTGGGAAAAGCCCTTGGTGGCGGCATGCCCCTGGGAGCGTTCATTTCTGCCAGGGAACTGATGCAGACGCTTTCAGCAAATCCCAGTTTGGGCCATATCACGACATTCGGTGGCCATCCGGTGTCTTGCGCAGCCGGTCAGGCAAGCCTTGAGGTCCTGATCGAGGAAGAGCTTGTACAACAAGTAAAGGAGAAAGAGAAGATCTTTCGCGAGCGGTTGAATCATCCGCAGATCCGCAGCGTTCGTTCCTGCGGACTGCTTCTCGCGCTGGAATTCGATCGATTCGAAACCAATAAGCGCATTATCGACCGGCTGCTGGACCACGGCTTCCTCACCGACTGGTTCCTGTTTGCTCCTCACTGCTTGCGGCTCGCCCCCCCACTGATCATCTCCGAAGAACAGATCAGGGAAAGTTGCGCAGCCATCTTGTCTTGCTGTGATGGCTGATTGCAGGACCTCATAACAATCGGTAGACCAAGGCGGCCAAAATACCTCCTAGCAGAGGCCCCAGGACCGGGATCCAGGAATATCCCCAGTCACTGTCTCTTTTATTTGGGATCGGTAACAAAAAGTGCATGATGCGCGGTCCCAGGTCTCTCGCCGGATTGATAGCATATCCTGTGGGACCCCCGAGCGAAAGGCCGATACCCAGCACCAACAAGCCGACCGGCAAAGCTCCGATTGAACCCAGGCCGATTATCTCCTCCCGATTATTGATGCGTATCGATGGTCCCAGAATGTACAGAACACAAAAGACCAGAATAAAGGTGCCGACCAGCTCAGTCACTACGTTATTGAATGGATTGCGGATGGCCGGCGAAGTACAGAATACGGAAAGCTGCGTATTGCCGTCCGGAGTTTCACGAAAATGGGGCCGGTATACGATCCAAACGATTAACGCGCCGAGCATAGCGCCCAGAATCTGTGCAGACATAAAAGTGGGCACCAGCGACCAATCAAATTTGCCCGCTATCGCGAGTCCAAGTGTCACAGCCGGATTTAGGTGGGCATTGCTGAAAGGCGTCGCGACAAAAACACCCGTATATACCGCCATCGCCCAGCCGAAGGTGATCACGATCCATCCGCTGTTATGCCCGGCGGTCTTATTCAACAGGACATTGGCAACCACGCCGTCTCCGAGCGTAACCAGCAGCGCGGTGCCGGTGAGCTCGCCTAAAAATGGAGTCATATGCTTTTGTTTTGAATCATTGTCCCAGCAGTCCCGTTACCCGTTCCCAGTCCCTCGGGCAGATAATTGTTTGCGAGCAATCGAAACTCCCTGACTTGGGTTTCCTCCCAAGCATCCGTTTTCCTGAGCTCAACGGCCATGATATGGGCAACCAAGGGTGCCGCTTCCGAAGCGGCCCGCGCATCGAGCAGCAAAGATCGGGTTCTCCTGCTCAGGGCATCTTCCACGGTCATGCACATGTCGTTTCTGGTAGCCCAAAGGATCTCGGCGCCGATATACGGCAGATCCGGATGAATTCGGTCGCCCAGCGATGGGTTTTCTTTTTGGAGCGCCAGAACCCGATCCCGGTCCTGACCATAATAATATAATGGCGAATCGAAATCCGTGTCTTCCTTCGCGCCATGGATCGGGAGCTGTTGGGTAACGCAGGGCCTTTCCCCCAAACGTCCTTCCCTCAGCGCCATATCCACCACGTCTTGGGCCATTCGGCGATACGTGGTCCATTTACCTCCCGTTACCGTGATTAGGCCGCTGGAGGATATTTGCACCAAGTGATCCCTGGAAAGCTCGGCTGTTTTCCGGCTTGAATTCTTCACTAGGGGCCGAAGTCCGGCGAATACGCTTCGAATATCTTTCTTCTGGGGTTCTTTGGCCAGATAATGGCCGATCTGCTGCAAAATAAAATCGATCTCTTCGGAAAGAGCCACCGGTTCTAGGGTAGGCTTGTCCACCAGGGTGTCTGTAGTGCCTACAATAATGCGGTCATGCCAGGGCACGGCAAAAAGAACCCGACCGTCATCCGTATGCGGAACCAGGATCGCCGCCCTACCGGGCAAAAAAGATTTCTCCAGCACAATATGCACCCCTTGGCTTGGCGCTACGATGGATTCGTGCTTACCCTCATCCATTTCCATGATTTCGTCGGCAAATACTCCGGTGGCATTGACGAGGACCTTGACCGGGACCTCCCCTACTTTTTCGCTTAAAAAGTCAGAAACCTGAATCGCGGTAATGCGTCCGCCGGATTTCTTGAGACCGGTTACCGGGAAGTAGCTCAGCAGTACCGCGCCCAAATCTGCGGCGGTTTGAGCCAGATTTATCGCCAGTCGGGCATCATCAAATTGCCCGTCATGATACAGGACCCCGCCGCGCAGGCCTTCGGGATCAAGGGTAGGGGCTAATTCCAGCGTTTCCTCCAGGCTTAGATAGCGCGACGGCCCTAGTCCCAGGCTGCCGGACATCCAATCGTAGACTTTCAGGCCAATTCCGTAAAAGGGTCCTTCCCACCATTTATATTGCGGTATGATAAAGGATTGATTTTTGACCAGGTGGGGAGCATTTCGGCGCAAAATCCCCCTTTCCCGTAAGGCCTCCATGACGAGACGGATATTGCCCTGCTGCAGGTAGCGGACTCCACCATGGATGAGTTTGGTCGAGCGGGAAGAAGTACCCTTGGCAAAATCACGTTGTTCAAACAGGATCACGCGCAGCCCGCGGGACGCGGCATCTACCGCAATGCCCAGTCCGGTAGCCCCGCCCCCGATGATGCCCAGGTCCCAGGGCTCCCGGTTTGCATCCATCTGCTGGCACATCTGGATTCGATTCATGTTCGATTGCTTAGCGGTTATCGGCCCAGGCTATAGCGGCTCGCACCGCGCGCTGCCATCCTTGGAGCCAGGATGCGGCTTGTTGCGCCTCCATGGCGGGGCTGAACCTTCTTTCCATTTTCCACTGCTTCCGGATATCTTCGGCATCCTTCCAATAACCCGAGGCCAAACCCGCGAGGTAAGCAGCTCCGAGCGCGGTAGTCTCGTAAATTTCGGGACGCACAACGGGGACCTGAAGTACGTCGCTCTGGAATTGCATGAGAAGATTATTGGCGGTTGCGCCCCCATCTACCCGCAGTTCGCGGATTTCAATTCCGGAATCTGCCTGCATCGCCTGTAAAATGTCGCAGGTTTGATAGGCGATGCTCTCCAGGGCTGCACGGGCAATGTGCCCGTCGGTGGTTCCCCGGGTCAGTCCAAATAGGCTGCCCCGCGCATAGGGATTCCAATGCGGGGCGCCCAGTCCGGCAAATGCCGGAACGAGGTACACTCCCCCGTTGTCTGGCACCTGGCTGGCCAATTGTTCGATCTCTGCGGCCTGCCTAACCAAGTGAAGGCCGTCCCGAAGCCATTGTACGACGGCTCCGCCAACAAATATGCTTCCTTCCAACGCGTATTCGATGCGGTCTTGCCATTTCCAGGCGATCGTGGTTAGCAGCTTATTTCTCGACAACACAGCCTGGGTTCCGGTATGCATGAGCATGAAGCAGCCTGTTCCATATGTGTTCTTGACCATGCCTGGCTGCGTGCATAGCTGGCCGAATAAGGCCGCCTGCTGGTCACCGGCAATGCCGGCGATCGGCACACCCGTGCCGGGACCCATCAGCCCCTCGGATAAGCCATAGATTTCACTGGAAGCATGTATTTCCGGCAGCAGATTTTTCGGAATCTTGAAAAGTTCGAGCAATTCTTCGTCCCAGCTTGCGGTATGAATGTTCAGCAACATGGTGCGGGATGCATTGCTCGGGTCGGTCAGGTGCAGCCGGCCTCCGGAAAGCTTCCAGGCCAGCCAGCTATCAATCGTTCCAAACGCCAGTTCTCCTTGGTTGGCCCGCTGGCGCACACCGGGCACTTGATCCAGGATCCATTTCAGTTTGGTCGCGGAGAAATAGGCGTCGATTACTAAGCCGGTCTTCTGCTGAATCCAATCAGAAAGCCCCTTTTCTTTTAGTTCGTCGCAATAGCCGGCCGTGCGTCGGTCCTGCCATACGATGGCCGGGGAGACCGGCTTGCCGGTCTTCCGATCCCATACGACGGTTGTTTCGCGTTGGTTCGTGATGCCTATAGCTGAAATTTGACCAGGTGAAACGCTTTTTTTTGCCAGCAGTTCAGCCATGACGCCATACTGGGAGGACCAAATTTCTTCCGCGTCGTGCTCCACCCACCCAGGCTTGGGAAAAAACTGCTTGAACTCTTTTTGTGTCGAATGGACGATCTGGCCGGAATGATCAAAGAGTATGGCCCGCGAGCTGGTTGTGCCCTGGTCCAACGCGAGAATATACTGGGATGACATGCAACCGACATTTTGGATGGAAGAATATATCGACGGGTAAATTATGTAAAATTGTGGACTTCCCCTTTCGGTTGCTGAATTGGTCTTCACGGGTAGAACTGAATCCGGAATGGCGGCCCCATCCATTCAGATAGAAAAGATCACTAATGGGGGCGGAGACAGAAATTCCCGCAATCTGGTCCGTGGCTGGGGGAAAAAATCTTCATTCAGTTTCATTTGGAAAATGAGGAAAGATTGATTTACTTTGTATCTCAAAGTACTTTTATGGACAAAAATCATCCTTCACTTCAGACCTTGGAGGAGATAAGGCGCATGATGGAACAGTCTTCCCGTTTCATGTCCTTAAGCGGATTGAGCGGAATCGCTGCGGGAATCTGTGCCGTCGGGGGTGCCATCGTGGCAAATGCCTGGATTAATCAAGGGTCTATGCCTTCAATGGTATACGGCGCCAATGACGGCTGGCATGCGGTGGAAGGGAGATATTATTTTCTTGCAGCCGCCGTGCTGGTTTGCGCGCTTGCGGTTTCCTTTTATTTCACCTGGAGAAAGGCAAGAAACAGTGGCCTTCCCGTCTGGAACTTTGCATCGCGCAGACTAGTCATCAACCTCCTGATTCCTCTGATTGCCGGCGGTATATTTTCTATCGCGCTCATTTATAATGGTAAGGTGGAGCTGATCGGACCGTCTACGCTCATCTTTTATGGACTGGGGTTGGTAAACGCAAGCAAATTCACGCTGAACGATATCCGCTACCTGGGCCTCTTGGAAATTGCCTTGGGCCTGGTCAATATGTTTTTCCTTTCCTATGGCCTCGTTTTCTGGGCCATTGGCTTTGGGCTGCTCCATATTTTGTACGGTCTGATCATTTGGAAAAGATATGATGGCCCTCCGACCGGTGAGATGTTGCCATGAAATAGAATTACCAATAACCGGAATTAATACGCAGATGAAGAATCCCATTGAAAACCTGAATAAGATATTTGACAGCCGCATCCGGCTGGGTGTGATGAGCATCCTGCTAGTGAACGATGGGATCAATTTCAACGATTTGAAAGAAATGCTGCAGCTAACCGACGGAAACCTGGCCTCCCACCTTGCCAACCTGGAAGAGAATGGTTTTATCCGCGTGCACAAAAGATTTGTGGGGAGAAAAACCAATACTACGTATACCATCAGCCGGACCGGAGAAAGGGCCTTTCGGGACCATCTTGACGGTTTGGAAAGCATGATCCGCGGAATGAAATGAAGAAGTATTATCGGCGGGGGCAATACGTCAATACGGAAATGCATGGGACAGATTCTCGTCAAAACTTCTGTTCGACCATCGGAAAACAGTAAAAGCACTTCTATATGAACAGAAATTCGCTCTTCTTTTATCTGATTGGCGCCGCCTTTATAACGATTTTTTGCGGATTGGTGTACGCAACGGTTCAGCAGAATTATCGGACCGGTGCCAACGATCCGCAGGTCCAACTGGCCATCGATATCCGCCAGCGGTTGGAACAGGGCCAAAGCATTGATAGCCATTTTCCAGCTGACACGGTCGATCTAGGGAGCAGCCTGTGCCTTTTTTGCACCTTGTTTGACAAGCAGGGCCAGGCACTCCGGTCATCGGGGCTTCTGGACGGCAAATTCCCGCAACTTCCCCGCGGGGTATTTGCCAGCACTCTTTCCCTAGGAGAAGATCGAGTCTCCTGGCAGCCGCGGCCGGGGGTCCGGATGGCCATGGTAATCGAGCCGGTGCATTCGGGAAATGCTGCTTTTGTAGCCGTAGGAAGGTCTCTTTTAGAAGTGGAAGTCCGGGAGCACAATTTGTTGGTCAGCATATTGGCCTGTTGGATCCTTTGTCTCGGCGTTCTGGTACTAACCGCCATCGCCCAATTTTTCCTGTTTAGGAAATGAAGCGCTTATTCTAGGAGAAAGCGCGGAAGGCAAATGGAGTTCGCAACCAGTCTATGGTATTTTTCATAATTGGCCTAAAAGCATTTTATGGACAACAAACTTGTATTCAGCCTGCTCCGGTTCGGAGCCATTGTAGGGAATATTATTTTTATTGGTTGGGTTTTGTTCAATGCAATAAGCGCGGGTTTCAGGGGCACTTTGTATGAGAAAATCTCCGGCTTTGCGTTGATCGGACTTTTGTCAATCAACAGCTTTTTTTTGATTAGAAAGACAAAACAGGATTGGGAAAATGTCTAATATAGGATACTTCTCAAACAGGCGGATCAATCCCTTTTAACTCGGCAGATCGCATTTCTGTCGGATATTTCTTTTTGACCATACCAATATTCATCGTATGAGAAGAAGCATTTTTTCCCTTTCAACCCGGATGAAAAGTTTCCGGGACGCAACCCGGGGTCTTGGACATTTCCTGTTGACCGAAGATCACGCCTTCCTGCATCTTTTGGCGACCATTCTGGTGTTCGCCCTTGCATTCATATTGGGTATTTCCCGGACTGAATGGCTAGTTATCCTGCTGACTGTGGGCCTGGTGTGGGTAGCAGAAATGGGGAACAGCTGTGTTGAAAAAATCATGGATTATCTAACCGATGAAAAGGACGATCGCATCCGGCTGATTAAGGACCTGTCAGCCGGCGCAGTCTTGTTTGCGGCCCTTGTTGCCCTGACGGTCGGATTGATCATATTCGTCCCCAAACTGTGAATCGGGAAGATGGCTCATCCGGCATCGTTGGAAAAACACTCCAGGATCTTTTTAGAAATCGACTCCCATGCTGACCTGCAGGACTGGCGGAGAATGGAAGAAGGAATTCATTTCCCAACCGCAGTCCAGGCGAAGGAAATATCCGAGCAAGGTGCTGCGAACGCCAAAGCCATATCCTCCGGCAAAGGGTCCGATGCCCCCTGCCTTGATCAGAACCTCGAGGGGTGACCCTTCTTGCGGCGGATAGATTTCCGTCGGCCGGCTCAGCTTATTGTATGCGCCGTTCCAAGCTGTTCCCAGGTCAAAAAACTGAAGAACTTCAAAATTGCGCAGGAAGGCATTGTTGATTGGTTTATTGAATAGGGTCGTAAATACCGGCAACCGGAGCTCGCTGCTCATTACCAACGCATTATTCCCATTGGCTACATTTTGATTGAATCCTCGAAGCGGCAACTCCAGGGATTGATAAGCATAATATACATCGGGTGCGGGAGGCGACTGATTCGCTTTCGGGAATAGCCACCCGTCGGTCCCTCCGACATAGTATATGATTTTTTGATTTCCCCAGGAGAAATCGCCTGCCGCTCGAAGGGCCCAAATGAAATTGCGGTATATAGGATAGTAATTTCTGGCGTCGAATCCGAAATTGAACATCTTGCGACCTTCCCCGGCCTGCGGCTTGTTGATCTGAGTGTTGAAGTCGACATAGAATTTGTACCGCAATCCGTTCCAGATATTGGTGGCCTTGAGGACCGTATTGTCATATACGTATTCGAGATGAGTCAGCGCGTAGGTCTGCTTATACAGGTCGGGGGACTTCAGTGCATCCGTGTCTGAAGTAAAGGAGCTTCCATCCGGACGCAGTTTTATCTTGTCTGTTCGGATACCGAAAGACAGGCGCAAGCTTTTTACTTTGTCAAACGGATATTTTATTACAGCCTGCCAGAGATTAGTGTAGGATTTGGCGTCGTAATAATATTGGTTGCTGTCGACGGTTGCCAGGGATACGCCAACCTGAGTGGAACGGTAATAGAT
>Ga0207040_1185_pt1 | contig 18208 bp, 16 predicted proteins | sample Alteio_BWMinCont_72_FD_153279 | JGI IMG/M metagenome (GOLD analysis project Ga0207040, IMG submission 153279) | Enriched cells from forest soil in Barre Woods Harvard Forest LTER site, Petersham, Massachusetts, United States -... | ecosystem: Environmental > Terrestrial > Soil > Temperate forest >... | reverse complement strand
ATCGATTCAGAGATCCAGGTATTCGCTTCTTCCTTTCCGGATGCCAAGATCGATGTGCATTACAAACCAGAAGCGGAATGCTTCCGGGACCTGACCCGGGATTCCACCCGAATGATCATCGTTACGCGGGGACTTAGCGTTGAAGAGGAGAATTTTTACAAGGACTCGGTGCATTTCGAACCATTATACGGAATCCTTGCCTATGATGTGATAGCCGTGATCGTGAATAACGCATCCCCGGATACGATATTCACCATGGATGATATCCGTTCCCTGCTGGAAGGCACTAGCCGCAAACCGATGAGCGTGGTTATGGACGGGGTGTCCGAAACAAGCACGGTCCGGTTTGCGTTGGATTCCATCCTGATTGGAAAACCGCTGGGCCATAATGTGATGGCGGCCCGGTCCAGTGAGGGGGTCATCGATTACGTGAGTGAGCATCCCCAGGCTGTCGGATTCATCGGGGTGAGTTGGATTGGAAATCAGGATGATCCGCGGCAGCTCAGCTTCATGCACCGGGTTAAAATTGCCGCGCTGCAGTGCTTGACCTGCCTGGGAGAGACCTATACCCGGCCTTACCAGGCCGATATTGCCCTGCACCGGTATCCGCTTATTCGCTCCGTTTACTTTGTCTTGAAGGAAAATTGGGACGGGATCGGAAGCAATTTTCTCAACTTTTTGCAATTTGAAAGAGGCCAACTCATATTCCGCCGCGCTTTCCTGGTTCCTGCCCGGATGTCTTTTTATGTGCGGGATATGCAAATCCATTAATTAGCGAGTTTTTGATATTTTTACCACACTAAACAACGACTTGACAATGAAGAATACCCGAATCGGCCTGCTGCCGGCCATGCTGCTGGTTTGTCGGCTGGCTGCTGCCCAAACGGTAGACCAGGGGAAGTCCTTTCTGTATTATGAGCGGCTGAACAGCGCCAAAGAGACCTTCGAAAAAGTATTGGCAGCCAATCCGAACAATATCGAAGCAGTATACTACCTCGGCCAGACCCTGATCGCCTTGAAGGATACCACTGAAGCCAAGTCGCTGTACCAAAAAATGCTGGCTACTAACGGCAGCGCCCCCCTGCTCCTGGCAGGCATCGGGGAAATAGAACTGTTTGAGGGTAATACCAATGACGCGCGTCAACGCTTTGAGACCGCCATCAGCCTGACCAAGGGCAAGGACGTCAGTGTGCTGAATGCGGTAGCCCGGGCTAATGTGGACAGTAAGGCCGGAGACCTTGCCTATGCGATAGAAAAACTAAACCTGGCCACGCAGACAAAGAATTTCAATAACACGGATACGTACTTGATCCTTGGCGACGTCTACCGCCGCCAGTTGGACGGAGGCAATGCCGTGGCCGCCTATCAAAAGGCCCTCGCCATAAATCCTCGGCTCGCCGCGGCTGAATTCAAGATCGGGGTGATTTACTATACGCAGAATAATCCTGAATACTTTTTGCCGGCCTACGAGAAGGCGATCACCCTTGATCCCGCGTATGCACCCGCATACTATGAGCTCTACCTGTATTGGTATTTCCGTGACGTGAACAAAGCCTCCGGTTATCTGGATAAATACGTGGCCAATGCGGATCCCGGCCCAAAAGTAGAATACCTCAGGACTTATTTCCTTTACGGGGCGGCTAGATTTGCCGACGCCAAAGCCAAGGCGGAAGACCTGATCAAACAATACGGGAACAAAGTAGATCCGATCATGTACCGCATGGTATCCTACACAGCGGATACCTTGGGCGACCTGAGCGCTGCCAAGGATGCCATGATTACCTTCCTGGGCAGGGCGGACAGCCTGGAGATCAAGGGGGCCGACTTCGAGGAGTTGGCCAAGATCTATTCCAAGATGCCGGACTCCGCAAGCCGGGTACAAGCTTTCCCCTATTACCGGAAGGCTATAGGGAAGGACACCCTCCAGGAAAACCGTTCCAAGTACCTGGCGGAAGCCACCGACCTGGCCAAGAAGATCAATGACCAGGCCGAAAGCGCTTCCCTGGCCGCGCTCTTGTATACTTCCCTGAAAAACCCCAATCAGTCAGACCTGTACAATTGGGGGATCAGCAATTACCAGGCGGGCTACTACACGACGGCCGACAGCATATTTTGCAATCTGTATGAATCCAAGTACCCGACCGAGATTTACGGATACCTCTGGTGCTCCAAGTCCAAGCAAGCGGAGGACACTACCCTACAATCAGGCATTGTCGCGCCCGCTTGGGATAAACTTTACCAGGAAGCCCTGACCATCGACTCGGTAAAATATAAAAACCTCGCGATCCAGACCCTGTTTTACCTGGCGTTTTATTACAATGACATTAAGAAAGACCGCCCCACCGCGGTCACCTACCTTCAGAAAGTGCTGGATATCGATCCTGCCAACGCCGATGCCTTAAAATTTAAAGACATGCTGACCAAGCCGCCGCCCCGCGCCAAGACGGCTCCGAAGGCGGGAGCCAGTACGCATTCCGGCAATTCGCAATAGCGCCTGGACGGATCGCGCATCAATACGTTCATGGATTTTTCCATTATCCGAATTTGAAAAGGGTAATGGTAAATTAACCCTCCTGTCTTACTTTTGTCCCCGCAATCTATTCCATGGGGAGATTTTTTTTGCCTTTGCAAGTGCTGAAGCCGGGATCGGCTGCGAATAGTTCCTCCGACTATATTCCCGTGGCGCTCCAGTTGCTGTTCGTCATCGGCTTTGTGGCCACCGTGCTGGGACTCACCCATTGGCTGGGACCTAAGCGGGAATCGACCGAGAAACTCAAAAATTACGAAAGCGGGATCGCGTCCGTCGGCAATGCGCGCCAGCCGGTGGCGATCAAATACTTCCTGGTCGCGATACTCTTTGTGCTATTCGACGTTGAAGTCATTTTCTTTTATCCTTATGCCGTCAACTTCCGCGAGCTGGGTATGGAGGGATTTATGGCCGTGCTGCTGTTTGTCGCGTTTTTTCTCGCGGGATTTATATACATCATCAAGAAAGGCGCCCTACAATGGGAAGATTGATGTAGCCGACGGCTCGCGCGGCGCTGGCCGCACCCGGCCAGGAGGACAACTTTTGACCGATGAAATTGTTAGGAAAAAGCGGCCCCGGCTGCTGATTCAATTAACAGATTCAATTCAAACTCATGGCTCGTCCGGTCCGATTTAATATTCATCCCATCCTTGCCGATCCCAAGCGGCAGATCCAGCTGACCAATATGCCGGACGGACATACAGGAGAAGGTTTTTTCGCCACCCGTCTCAGCGACGTAGTCGGCCTGGCACGCAAGAATTCCATCTGGCCACTTCCCTTTGCAACTTCTTGTTGTGGTATCGAATTCATGGCTACCATGGGCTCGCACTATGATTTTGCCCGCTTTGGCGCGGAAAGGCTGGGGTTTTCCCCGAGGCAATGCGATTTACTGATGGTTATGGGAACAATTGCGAAGAAAATGGGCCCTGTCGTGAAGCAGGTGTACTTGCAGATGGCCGAACCGCGTTGGGTAATCGCCGTGGGCGCCTGCGCGGCCAGCGGGGGAATCTTCGATTCCTATTCGGTCCTGCAAGGCATCGACCAGGTAGTTCCCGTGGACGTATACGTGCCGGGCTGCCCTCCGCGGCCGGAGGCTATACTGGATGGGTTCATGCGGATTCAGGACCTAGTTGGGCACGAGAGCCTGAGGCGCCGCCACGGCGAGCAATACAAGGCCTTACAAGAGAGCTACGGCATCAGCTAATTGCCCGCCAACGGAATGAATCATGAGTTTGACCAACGACTTTATCAAGCAGCGATTGATCGAAAAATTCGGAGATTCGATTGCCGGCGTGGAAGAGCCATACGGCATGCTGACATTCGAGGCACCGAAGGAGTTGAACCTAAAAGTGATGCAATTCCTTTATGAGGACCCGGAATTGCGTTTTCGGTTTCTTACCGACCTGACGGCCGTACATTATCCCGGTCAGCCGGGGCGGGAGATCGCAGTAGTATACCACTTGCACAACCTGGTGGAAAACATCCGCATCCGGTTCAAAGTGTACGCGGATGTCCTAAAGCCCGATATATTCACGGCGACCCAGCTGTATTCCGCCGCCAACTGGATGGAGCGGGAGACCTACGATTTTTTCGGCGTGAATTTCGTGGGGCATCCTAATCTGAAGCGGATCCTCAATGTGGATGAGATGGACTATTTTCCGCTGCGAAAGGAATACCCGCTGGAAGATCAGACTCGGATCGATAAGGACGACGCGATGTTCGGCAGATAATCTAAAGGGCATGAAAACCGGCCGGGGACCCCTCCGGCTTAGCCAGGCAAAGCAAACAGGAGATGAACACGGAGCATCATATCAAGCTCCCCGAAGGGAGCATCGAACGGACCACCACCACCCTGAATCTGGGGCCGACCCACCCGGCCACCCATGGCGTGTTTCAAAACATTCTCGAGCTCGATGGGGAACGCATTGTCTCGGCAGAACAAACCGTCGGCTATATCCACCGGGCGTTTGAGAAGATCGCTGAACGGCGTCCCTATTACCAGATCACTCCCCTGACTGACCGGCTCAACTACTGCTCTTCGCCCATCAACAATACGGGCTGGCATCTGACCTGCGAAAAATTGCTGGGCGTCAAGACGCCCAAACGAGTCGACTACCTGCGCATCATCATCATGGAACTGGCGCGGATCTCGGATCACCTCATCTGCAATTCCGTGGTCGGGGTCGATTCCGGCGCATATACAGGATTTCTTTACGTGATGCAATACCGGGAGCTCATCTATGAAATTTATGAAGAGATCTGCGGGTCGCGCCTGACGACCAATATGGGGCGGATCGGCGGATTCGAACGGAATTTCACTCAGGCCGCTTTCCAGAAGCTGGACAAGTTCCTGGCCGAATATCCCAAAGTGCTCCGGGAATTTGAGCAGCTGTTCAACCGCAACCGCATTTTCATGGAAAGAACGATCGGGGCGGGGCCCATCAGCGCGGAGCGGGCGCTCAACTATGGCTTTACGGGACCAAATCTGCGGGCCGCCGGCGTGGACTACGACGTGCGGGCTCATTCGCCCTATTCCAGCTATGAAGATTTTGAATTTGACATTCCCGTGGGCAAGACGGGGGATTGCTATGATCGGTTCCTGGTGCGAAACCAGGAAATGTGGCAGTCCATCCGGCTCATCGAGCAGGCCTATGAAAAAGTGAAAGAATTCAAGGGCGCTGAATCCGAAGTATTCCACGCGGATATCCCGGAATATTACCTTCCCGAAAAGGAAGATGTCTACACTAAAATGGAAGCCCTGATCTGGCATTTCAAGATCATCATGGGCGAGATCGACATCCCGCCCGGAGAGATCTGGAACAGCGTCGAAGGAGCAAATGGCGAATTGGGGTTCTACCTGATCAGTGACGGCGGCAGGACCCCTTACCGGCTTCATTTCCGCAGGCCCTGTTTCATTTATTACCAGGCTTATTCCGAGCTCACCCATGGCGCCATGCTGAGCGACGCGGTCATCGTGATGAGCAGCCTGAACCTGATAGCGGGCGAGATGGACGCCTGAACAAAGAGAAACATTCGACTAGGAAAAAAAAGAGAGATAAGTGAAGCCACAAAGGACAAAACCCGATAATGAACCGGTTTTCAGAAGATAAATTGAAAAAAGTACAAGAGATCATTTCCCGCTATCCGGAGGGTAAGCAAAAGAGCGCCATTTTGCCCGTCCTTCACTTGGCGCAGGATGAATTCGGAGGCTGGCTGAGCACAGAAACCATGGATTATGTGGCGGAGCTCCTGAAACTGGAGCCGATCGAGGTATACGAGGTAGCCACTTTTTATTCCATGTACAACCTGAAGCCCGTGGGGAAATACGTGTTCGAAGTCTGCCAGACGGGCCCCTGCATGATCAATGGAAGCGATCAGATCATCGATCATATCCGCAAGAAACTCGGGATCGGGGTGGGGGAGACGACGGCTGACGGTTTGTTTACCCTGAAAACGGTCGAGTGCCTGGGCGCCTGCGGCTATGCTCCCATGATGCAAATGGGCAAGATCTACCGAGAGCACCTGACGCGGGAGAAAGTGGATCGCATTATCGATGAGTGCCGGCAACATGCCGCATTAAATAATTGACGGAAAGCTTCGGTGCTGCCCAAAAGGGGCCGGGCCCTCTATAAAGAAAATCATGAGTGCACAGTTATTATTAGGGAAGGCCAATGTGGAGGGAATCCGCTCTTATTCTGTTTATCAAAGGGAGGGCGGATATGCTTGCCTCGAAAAGGCATTGAAGACCATGACTCCCGACCAGGTAACCGAACAGGTGAAGAAAAGCGGGTTGAGGGGAAGGGGCGGCGCGGGTTTTCCCACGGGGATGAAGTGGAGCTTTCTGGCCAAGCCCGAAGGCGTTCCCCGTTACCTGGTCTGCAATGCCGACGAATCCGAACCGGGCACGTTCAAGGACCGTTACCTGATGGAATTCCTGCCGCATCTCCTAATCGAGGGCCTGCTGATTTCATCCTATGCACTCGGCAGCCACAAGACGTATATCTATATACGCGGTGAATACGCCTGGATCGTCGACATCCTCGAAGAGGCGATCAACGAGGCGCGGCAGAATGGCTGGCTCGGCCCAAACATCCTGGGCAGCGGATTCGATTGCGAGATCTATGTTCACCCAGGCGCCGGCGCGTACATCTGCGGAGAAGAGACAGCCTTACTGGAATCCCTGGAGGGTAAGCGGGGCAATCCCCGGATCAAGCCTCCCTTTCCGGCCGTCAAGGGTCTTTGGGACTGCCCTACGGTCGTCAACAACGTGGAAACCCTGGCCGCAGTAGTGCCCATCATTGAGATGGGCGGGGAAGAATACGCCAAGATCGGCGTGGGAAAATCAACGGGCTCCAAGCTGATTTCCGCTTGCGGAAACATCAACCGTCCGGGGGTCTACGAAATCGACATGACGATCTCGGTGGAAGAATTCATATACAGCGACGCCTATTGCGGTGGAATCGCCGGCGGCAAGCGATTAAAGGCCTGCATCCCCGGAGGATCCTCTGTACCGATATTGCCGGCCAACCTGCTGTTGAAGACGGCCAAGGGCGAAACGCGGATCATGAACTACGAGAGCCTCAGCGACGGGGGATTCGCCAAGGGCTCGATGATGGGTTCCGGGGGCTTCGTAGTGCTGGACGAAGACCAGTGCGTGGTGCGACATACCCTCACGCTGGCCCATTTTTACCGACACGAAAGCTGCGGCCAGTGTTCCCCCTGCCGGGAGGGCACGGGCTGGATGGAAAAGATCCTGCACAATATCGAGTATGGCAAAGGCAAATTGTCGGATATCGATTTGCTCTGGGACATCCAGCGGCGGATCGAAGGGAATACGATCTGTCCGCTGGGCGATGCCGCGGCGTGGCCCGTGGCCGCCGCGATCCGGCATTTTCGGGATGAATTCGAATGGCATATCCTGCGCCCCGATCAATGCCTGCAGCGAAACTATGGCCTCGCCCATTATGCCGATCCGTTGCCTATGGCCGCTGCATCATAGGCGGTCGGGAAGACTTTAAAAACATTTAATCAATCGACTCTGGTAGACTATGCCTGAAGAAAAAAAAAATGGTTAAGGTCAGTATCGATAACATTACGATCGAAGTCGAGCCGGGCACCTCCATTCTGAATGCGGCGCGCAAGATCGGCGGAGACGTCGTTCCGCCGGCCATGTGCTACTACAGCAAACTGAAGGGTTCCGGAGGCAAGTGCCGGACCTGCCTGGTCGAAGTGGCCGCCGGTTCCACTGCTGACCCCAGGCCCATGCCCAAGCTCGTGGCCAGCTGCCGCACCAATGTCATGGATGGCATGGTCGTGAAAAGCATGACCAGCGAGAAGGCGATAGACGCCCGGCACGGGGTGGTCGAGTTCCTGCTGATCAACCATCCCCTGGACTGCCCCATCTGCGACCAGGCCGGCGAATGCGACCTCCAGGATCTCAGCTACGATCACGGCCTAGAAGGTACCCGCTATGAATTCGATCGGAGGACCTTCCCCAAACACGACCTGGGACCCTATATCCAGCTGCACATGACCCGATGCATCCTCTGCTTCCGCTGCGTATTCGCTGCCGATCAGCTGACGGATACCCGGCAACACGGCATACTGGACCGGGGTGATCAATCCGAGATCGCAACCTATATCCAGCAATCCCTGGACCACGACTTCATCGGAAATATCATCGATGTCTGTCCGGTTGGCGCCCTGACGGACCGGACCTTCCGGTTCAAGAACCGGGTCTGGTTCCTTAATCCCACGGATGCTCACCGGGATTGCCCCAACCCCAAGTGCAGCGGAAAAGTAACGCTCTGGTACCGGGGGGACGAAGTGTTCCGCATAACGGCGAGAAAAGACCAATGGGGCGAGGTGGAAGACTGGATTTGCAACGAATGCCGCTTTAAGATGAAGAAGACGAGCCACTGGGTAATCGAAGGGCCTCGGAAAATCAAACGCCAATCCGTGATCTCCCAGGGACATTATGTGGGCATGACCCGTCCGCATGAAGCGCTGCCGGAAGTCATGCATGGGCGGGCGCCGAAGCTGCTCATGAATATTCATAGTGTGAGCGAGGTGAACCGGCCGGCCATCGACCTGTCGGCTATCGATGGCCCCGCCCATTCGACGGATTTCGAACAACCCAATAACCAATCATAAATCAACCGCCTGGCGGAATTAGGGTATGCACGCATTATTTCTGGCCTTGGACTGGACCTGGATCATCGAGAAGCTCGTCCTGATCGCCATCGTTATCTGTGGCTCCCTGTTGATCGCCATGTATGAGACCTATGCGGAACGCAAACTGGCCGCGCTGATCCAGGACCGCCGCGGCCCCAATCGCGCCGGCCCTTTCGGGATCCTGCAGCCCGTGGCGGACGGCCTCAAGCTGTTCATGAAAGAGGAAATCATTCCGGGCCTTTCCAATCGCTTTTTATTCGTCCTCGGCCCCGGCATGGCCATGCTCACGGCGATGATGACCAGCGCCGTCGTCCCCTGGGGTAGCAGCATTCAGATCGCGGGCCGTACCATTCCTCTGCAGATCGCCGACATCAATATCGGCATGCTGTATATATTCGGCGTGGTCAGCATGGGTGTCTACGGCGTGATGATCGGTGGCTGGGCTTCCAACAACAAATTTTCCCTGCTGGCCGCCATCCGCGGCGCTTCCCAGATCATCTCCTACGAGCTGGCGATGGGACTTTCCCTGATCGCCCTGCTGATGCTGACTGGCTCCCTGAGCTTGAAGACCATCGTGGACCAGCAACTGGACCAGACGTATTACGCATTCTATCAACCAGTCGGATTCCTGATCTTCCTGGTCTGCGCTTTCGCCGAATGCAACCGCACCCCCTTTGACCTCTCTGAGGCGGAGAGCGAACTGAACTTTGGCTATCACCAGGAATATTCTTCGATGAAGCTCGGGTTCTATCTTTTTTCGGAATACGTGAACATGTTCATCAGCAGCGCGGTGATGGCCACCCTGTTCTGGGGAGGCTACGATATTCCGTTCGTCAACGATGCGGAGCTCGGTCAACGGATCGGGCAAAACCCCCTGGCCCTTCTGCATGTCCTTTGCCTGCTGCTGAAAATCGGCATGTTCGTATTCTTTTTTATTTGGGTTCGCTGGACGGTTCCGAGATTCCGGTATGATCAGCTGATGAGGCTGGGCTGGAAGATTCTGATTCCTTTGGCCTTGCTTAACATGCTGGCAACCGGGCTGCTGATCCTGCTCAGGCACTGATCCGCAGGAAGCCCCTCGCGGGAAATTTACTTGGAGGGTTGCCTCGATCAAAATACTTTTGCAAACCGCGACAGCGGCATAGAACTAGGGTCAAAACACGATCATGGATGCACTGACGAAGAAGGCGAAATGGGTCGATCGAAAGCCGATGTCATTCTGGGATAAACTCTATATTCCTGGGATCGCGAAAGGCATGGCGATCACCTTCCGGCATATCTTTCGCAAGAAGCCTACGGTGAACTATCCGGAAAAAACGCGGCCCTTCAGCCCAGTTTTCCGGGGGCTGCACGTGCTTAACCGCGACGAAGAGGGAAGGGAACGATGCACGGCCTGCGGGCTTTGCGCCCTGGCTTGTCCCGCCGAAGCCATCACCATGGAATCGGCCGAACGCTTGCCAGGAGAAGAGCACCTCTACCGCGAAGAAAAATACGCGGCCCGTTACGAGATCAACATGCTGCGCTGCATTTTCTGCGGCTTTTGCGAAGACGCCTGCCCCAAGGACGCCATTTACCTGACCGAGACCGTCGCGCCGGCCAACTACAACCGGCAGAGTTTCATTTATGGCAAAGAACAATTGCTAATTCCGGATCCAAAGACAGAGGCTGCCGATCTCGCCAAGGCAAAAGGAGAACCAGTCAAGGCTTAGCTATATAGAAAACAAAGACGATCTGCGCTCATGGGTGCCACGCACATACTGTTCTGGGTCTTGAGCATTCTGGCTCTCTTCGGCGCCATCATGGTGGTGGTCAGCAAAAATCCGGTGCACAGTGTGCTCTGGCTGATCCTGGTCTTCTGCTTCATATCCGGCCACTATATCCTGCTGAACGCGCAGTTTTTGGCCATCGTAAACCTGATCGTCTACGCGGGAGCGATCATGGTCCTCTTTCTCTTCGTCATCATGCTGATGAATCTCAATGCCGATACGGAACCCCAAAAAAATAAGTGGCTGAAGATCGCGGGAGTCATCGCAGGAGGATCCCTTTTGCTGGTGCTTGTGGCTGCGCTAAAGAATGCGGACCTGAAGAACCAGCTGGTGCAGACCGGCGGCGGCAATATCGGGCTGATCCATAACCTGGGCATGGCCCTGTTCCATGATTACGTTATCCCTTTTGAAATAAGCAGTGTGTTGTTCCTGAGCGCCATGGTTGGCGCCGTGCTGATCGGAAAAAAATAGGGCCGGGGCTGCGGCCGGCGAGGTATTCGACTATGCCTATCAACTATTATATTTTTCTGGCCATCGCCTTATTTTGTATCGGCGTGGCGGGGGTCCTGACACGGCGCAACGCCATCATCATTTTCATGTGTGTAGAGCTGATGCTGAATGCCGTCAACCTGTTGTTGGTTGCCTTTTCCAAGATGCATCATGAGGCCCTGGCGGCCACCAATCCCCAGGCTGGGATCGACGGGCAGATTTTCGTTTTCTTTATTATGGTAGTGGCTGCGGCCGAGGTGAGCGTGGGGCTGGCGATCATCGTGATGCTCCACCGCAATACCCACTCGGTCGACGTGAATTTTTTGAATCGGTTGAAGCACTGAGCAGATACCGGCAAATCCTTCCGTTCCTTAAGCATATCGGCGATGTTGAACACTCTCATACCCCTGGTCCCCCTGCTTCCCCTGATCGGATTCCTGGTCAACGGGCTTTTTCGCCAAAGCCTGCCCAAGAGCCTGTCCGGCCTCATCGGCTGCCTCTCCGTCCTGGCCTCCTTTGTCCTAAGCCTGTTGATCTTCCAGGAATTCGGCACGGCGGGTTCGGAAGCCATAACGGTGCGGCTATTTGATTTTCTCTCGGTAGGATCGGTTAACGTTCCTTTCGGCTTCCAGGTCGATCAGCTGACCATCGTGTTTTTGCTGATCATCACGGGCGTGGGTTTTTTGATCCACTGGTATTCGTTCGCTTACATGCACGACGAGAACCCGGCCCAGTTCGCCCGCTATTTTTCTTTCCTGAATCTATTCGTATTTTCCATGCTTCTGCTGGTTATGGGATCCAACTACCTGATCCTGTTCGCCGGCTGGGAGGGCGTGGGCCTCTGTTCCTACCTGCTGATCGGTTATTGGTTCGAAAAAACGGAATATGCCCAGGCGGCCAAGAAGGCCTTCGTCATGAACCGGATCGGCGACCTGGGATTTTTGATTGCCTTGTTCTGGATGCAAGCCCGTTTCGGATCCCTGTCCTTTGGAACCGTTTTCGCCAAAGCCAGTGGCATTCCGACCCTGGCGATTACCGGCATATGCCTCCTGCTCTTGCTGGGTGCGACAGGAAAGTCGGCCCAGATCCCTTTATATACTTGGCTTCCCGATGCCATGGCAGGGCCCACCCCGGTATCTGCGCTCATTCATGCGGCGACGATGGTTACGGCAGGCGTTTACCTGATCGCCAGGAGCCATGCGCTCTTTGACCTCGCCCCGGTAGCCCAGACTATGGTGGCCATCATCGGGCTGGCCACGACCCTGCTGGCTGCCAGCATCGCGCTCAAGCAAAACGACATCAAGAAAGTATTGGCCTATTCGACTATCAGCCAGCTGGGTTACATGTTCCTCGGCCTGGGCGTTGGCGCCTATACGGGAGCGGTGTTTCACGTGATGACCCACGCATTTTTCAAAGCCCTGCTCTTCCTGGGGGCGGGATCGGTCATCCATGCCCTGCAGGAGCAGGATATGCGCCGGATGGGCGGGCTCAGAAAATGGCTACCGGTTACCCATATTACCTTTCTCCTGGCTTGCTTGGCGATTGCCGGCATCCCGCCATTTTCCGGCTTTTTCTCGAAGGACGAGATATTGAGTGCCGCCTACGCCAGGAACCCGCTGTATTATGTGCTCGGCCTTGCCGGGTCCTTGATGACCGCTTTCTATATGTTCCGCCTTTACGCGATGACTTTTCTGGGTCAGTTCCGGGGCGAAGCCCATCCGCAACACCCCATCCAGGAAAGCCCGCCGGCGATGACCGTCCCCCTGATTATCCTGGCTGTGCTGGCCGTAACCGGGGGCTTCCTGGGGATTCCCGCGGTCTTTGTGACCGACGGTCATTTGCTGGGGCGTTATCTGGCCCCCGTGCTCGCCGGGGCCAGACCACCTGTGGAAGTCCCGGCTTCGACGGAATTGATGCTGATGGGGTTATCGGCCGGCCTCGCCCTGGCAACCCTGATTTGGGCCACTAGCCGATTCAGCCGGAAACCAGACCTGCGGGAACCGCGGGGCCTGGGCCGTTTGCTGGCCAATAAATGGTGGATCGACGAGCTGTACAATACTTTGGTTACCCGGCCACTCAATGCGCTGGCGCGCTTCATGAATGATATCCTGGAAAAATCCGTCATCGATTGGCTGATCAATGGGATTGGCCGGCTCGTACTCTATGGAAGCCGGCAGATCCGTCTTTTGCAAAGCGGCCAGGTGGGAGGATACGTCCTGCTGATGGTGGTTGGCCTGGTAATTCTTTTTTTAATCCAGCTTTTCCTGAAAAAGTAAGCGGAGGATAAATTGCGAATATGGTTGCCTTTCTACTGATCTTGGTTCCCTTCATCGCCGGCGTGGCGGCCTTTTTCTTCCCCTCGACCAGGGGCGCCCGGGCCTGGGCCCTGCTGGCTTCCCTGCTCACGCTCGGGGTGTCTGTAACTGCGCTTTGCCTGGACAAGGGCAGTCATCTGCTGCAACTCAATGTGAGCTGGCTGCCTGCACTCGACAGCCGCTTTGCCATCCGCCTGGATGGCATCGGGCAACTGCTCTGCCTGCTCTCGGCCATTTCCTTTCCCCTGATCTTCGGTTCTACCTGGAGAACGGAATACCGGAACGGTCGCAATTTCTACGCGTTGATGCTGCTGACCCAGGCAGGCATGATGGGCGCTTTTCTGGCCATGGATGCCTTGCTATTTTATTTCTTCTGGGAACTGGCGTTGGTCCCGGCTTATTTCCTGTCTTCGATCTGGGGTGGCGAACGCCGGATCCAGGCCACATTCAAATTTTTTATTTACACATTTACGGGTTCGCTCCTGATGCTGATTGCCATCATCTACCTCTATTTCCACACAAGAAATCATTCTTTCTCCCTAGAGTCGTTTTACGGGTTGCGCTCACTAATACCTGCGTCGGATCAGGGCTGGCTCTTCTGGCTCTTTTTCGTGGCCTTTGCGATCAAGATGCCGATCTTTCCTTTCCACAGCTGGCAGCCGGACACCTATGAGCAATCCCCTCCTGCCGTTACCATGGTACTGAGCGGGGTCATGGTCAAGATGGGCCTGCTTGGGCTCATCCGCTGGCTGGCGCCCACCCTGCCCATCGGCACCTGGGCTTGGGGTGATACGGTCTCCGGACTCTGCATCGCGGGGATGATCTATGCATCCCTGATCGCTTTGCGGCAGGATGACCTGAAGCGGCTGGTGGCCTATTCCTCAATCGCCCATATGGGCCTGATGTGCCTAGCCGTTTTTGCCACGACCCGGTCCGGTCTGCAGGGTGTGGTCCTTCAGATCTTCAACCATGGAATCAACATCATCGGATTGTGGATCGTAGTAGACCTCATTGAAAAGCAGTTCCATACCCGCAAGATCTCCGCCTTGGGCGGGTTGGCGGCCCGGGCTCCCGGCCTGGCGCTTTTGCTGGTCGTGGTCGCCCTGGCCAATATCGCTCTGCCCCTGACTAATGCTTTTATGGGAGAATTCCTGATGTTCAACGGGATCTTCAGTTCCGAGGCTACGATATATAATGTGCTGTTCACCGTCAGTGCGGCCCTTTGCGTCATCCTTTCCGCCGTCTATATGCTGAACATGATCCAGAAACTGTTTTTCGGGCCGGTCAATGCCCTGACGGCGGTTGGCCGGGATATTCGTCTCGATGAAAAGCTAGCCCTGGCGGCGATCGTTGTCCTGATCCTGATTGTCGGGATTTATCCAGCCCCCGTGATCAACCTGACGCATGAGGCCGTAGAAGCGGTGCTGGCCAAAATGAATTACAAAATCATCTAGAACAAGACCCTCAGAACCATGAACGCCATCATATTTTCTGCGCTTTGGGGAGTGGTGATGATGTTTGCCGGCCTGATCCGAAAGAAGGGAGCGGCTACCCGGGTGCTGGCTTTGCTGGGTATTGGCGCTCTGCTGACGCTCAATATCCTGGATATCCGGGGAGTCCATTTTACCGGTCTGGACTTTCATAACCTGATTGATATCGAACCCTTCGGCCTGCTCTTTAACTGCATTGCCTTCGGAGCCTGCGGGATTTATTTTCTGCTTTCCGCCCGGGACATTGAGAACGTGGGAGAGGATGGCGCCGAGTATTTTGCCCTGATCTTCTTCATCCTCTGCGGCGTATCGATCCTGAGCGTCTTTAATTCCCTGCTCTTGCTTTTCCTGGGCATCGAGATCATGTCCATCCCCCTGTATATTTTAACCGGCAGCGACAAGCGGAACCTGAAAGGAAATGAGGCTTCGCTGAAGTATTTTCTCATGGGTGCTTTTTCAACCGGGCTGATGCTGCTCGGCATCGCGTTCCTATATGGCGCCAGCGAAAAGGGATCATTTTTTTTGGACGAGCTGGCCATGGGCCGCTCGGCGCTATCCCCGCTGTTCATCGTCGGTCTAATCCTGCTGCTGGTATCCATGGGCTTTAAAGTCTCGGCTGCGCCTTTCCATTTCTGGACCCCGGACGTATATGATGGAGCGCCCACGGTCTTTACTTCCTTTATGGCCACGATCGTCAAAGCGGCTTCCTTTGTGGCCGTAATCCGCCTATTTGGGAATGCCTTTGCCGATATCGGGCCTCAATGGCAGTTGTTCGTGGCGATCCTGGCGGCCTCGACTTTGTTTATTGGAAACCTCACGGCCGTATTCCAGCAAAGCGTCAAGCGAATGCTGGCCTATTCCAGCATCGCCCAGGCAGGATTCATGCTGCTAGCCCTGCTGACCCTTAACACCATGGCGCAGGAAGGCATCCTCCTTTATGCCGCCGCCTATTGCCTGGCTACCATTGGCTGTTTTGCCGTACTCATCAAAATGAAGGACCAAAGCCTGGACGGGTTCAACGGCCTGGGTCGTTCTCAGCCCTTGCTGGCGGCCGTCAATACGATCTGCTTGCTTTCCCTGACCGGCATTCCTTTGACGGCCGGGTTTTTTGCCAAATATTTTATGCTGGCATCCGTGCTCCAGACGGGTAAATTCCTCTGGCTGGTCATTTTCGCCGTGCTCTGCGCGGCCGTCAGCGTGTATTATTATTTCCGGGTGATCCAGGCCATGTATTTCCGGGAAGGGGAGGCCAAAGCCCTGAACTTAAGCGGCAGCTACCGGTTTTGGCTGCTGGTTATTGCCGGCTTACTGATCGTCCTCGGCCTTTTTCCTCAATGGCTCCTCGACCGGCTCAATTTTGTCTACCTATAGATACGGAGTGGTTCTCTTGCCTGTCGGCCCGCTCGCGCGACGACCGTTCGTGGAACAATCTTCGCCATTCCGCGGAGATAGAGTAATTTGGAATGCATTCTTCCCAAGCATGAAAATCCGGGACACCATATCCCTTGCCTTTCGAACCGTAAGGAGCAACCGCCTTCGCACCGGGCTTACGGTAGCCATCATCGCCTTCGGGATCATGGCCCTGGTAGGCATCAATACGGCCATTGATGCCATGAAGCAGAAGTTCACGGAGAGCTTTTCATCGATGGGGGCCACGGGCTTTACCATGCATTTCAAGGCAAACCGCATGGAGTTTGGAGACGACGGGCGGTCCAATGTGGAAAAGGAAAAGAAGGGCCAAAAGGAAAAAAAGTCCAATCTCGGCCGGCCAATCACCAAAGACCAGGCCGAGGAATTCAAAAGACGATTCAACTTTCCCGCGAAGATCGGTTTAAGCATCCGGGGAGTGAACGACGCCGTGGTATCCCTCAATGATTTAAAGACCAACCCTACGGTGCGGATATACGGAGGCGATGAAAACTACGTCGAATTGAACGCCTACGAACTGGCAGCCGGCCGCTCTCTGAATAACCTGGACATCCGATCAGGCCGGAATGTTTGCGTGGTCGGCAGCGATATCGCCCATAAATTTTTCGGTTCCAACCCGGAGCGGCCGCTAGAAAAATTCGTAAAGATCAACAGCATTCCCTACCGAATCGTCGGCACCCTAGCGTCAAAAGGATCGACCCTGGGCATGAGCTGGGACAATGCCATCCTCACTTCTTATACCAATGTCCGCCGCCTGCTGAATACCGACCCCAACGCTACATTTAATATCCAGGTAAAGGTTCCCGACATTAAATTGCTGGACGGAGCGATTGGCGAAGCGGAGGGCGTATTCCGCCCGATCCGGCGTCTGGCCCTTACCGAGCAAAGCAATTTTGAGATCGATAAGAGCGACAGTTTCGTGGCGACCCTGCTGCGGAACCTCAGTTTCATCACCTGGAGCGCCCTGATCATCGGCTTCATTACGCTGACCGGCGCTGCCGTGGGATTGATGAATATTATGCTGGTCTCGGTGACAGAACGGACTAAAGAAATCGGGCTCGTCAAGGCCATCGGTGGAAGGCAACGGTCCATACGGCGGCAATTCCTGTACGAGTCCATCATCATTAGCTTGATGGGTGCGGCCATCGGCATTCTGCTGGGCATCATCATCGGCAATTCTTTTTCGATCGTGCTGAATACCGGCTTTGTTTTCCCCTGGGGATGGCTATTTTATGGAGTCTTAATTTGTACCATCGTGGGATTATTGGCCGGCCTTTATCCTTCGCTCAAAGCCTCCCGGTTAAACCCCATCGAGGCCCTCCGCTACGAGTAAAATAGGCGCCGGAACCTTACCTTCGAATCGCTTAAAACTTCCCCTTCCGAAACAATTAATTGATATTGACTTTCAATAAATTCCTTATATTGTGTACCCTATAAATTTTTATTATCCAATTTTCCTTATTGTTTTGTTTTTTCCTTAGAATTGTACAGGCTATTTTTGCCAACTCAACATTTTTTCCACTTTAAACAACTAAAAACAAACGATCATGGCCGAAGCAAAACCAACTGCAAGCCCTGCGGCGAAGAGTTCCACATCCGTGCAACCCGTGAGAAAGGGGAATTCTATTTCCTGGATTGCGCCCTTGCTCTGCGTAATCGCAGGATATGTCATCTGGAGGTTTATCATCGGAGATCCGTCGAATTTTACCCAGCCCGACCCATCCGGTGGATTCTGGCCTCATCACAAATCGCCAAAGAGCGGGTTCTCCCGCATGTATGAAGGAGGAATTATTGTGCCTATCCTGATCGGTGCCTTATTAACTGTGCTGACTTTTGTGATTGAACGCTTTTTGACGGTAAGCAAAGCAACGGGTACTGGCAATATCGCCGAATTCATCCGCAAGGTGCAGTATCACCTGGCCAACAAGAACGTGGACGCCGCCATTGCCGAATGCGACAAGCAACGCGGCAGCGTCGGGAACGTCATGAAGGCCGGCCTGCGGAAGTATAAGGAAATGA
>Ga0207040_1184_pt1 | contig 18265 bp, 17 predicted proteins | sample Alteio_BWMinCont_72_FD_153279 | JGI IMG/M metagenome (GOLD analysis project Ga0207040, IMG submission 153279) | Enriched cells from forest soil in Barre Woods Harvard Forest LTER site, Petersham, Massachusetts, United States -... | ecosystem: Environmental > Terrestrial > Soil > Temperate forest >... | reverse complement strand
ACGATAGAATGCAGTTCAGAGACGCTTCCCGATTTACTGGGCGAAATCGAGCAGCGCTTCCCGGCGATCAGCAAGCATTTGCGCGACGACTCCGGGCAGGTGCGGCGCTTCGTAAATATTTATGTCAACGAGGAAGACATCCGCTTTCTCGGCGGCAACAACTACAAATTTCACGAGGGAGACCGAGTCCTGGTCGTCCCCTCCATCGCCGGTGGAGCGCCCGCAGATGCTTGTGGCTGAAGCAAACGCGTCTCCGAGTAAACTCGCAGGATACGCTGCTCGGAACTTTGGCTTGACAAATTCTGCGTCTGATTTAAGCTGGAAGGGCAATGATGACATCAATTCTCAAGGGAATTACGATTACGATGCGCACGCCCAAGTGTACCTGGGCGGCGCGGACCCCCTTGGGAGCCAAGGATACGCAAGCGTAGCAAGACATCCTTCAAGCTCTTTAGATGCGGCCCGCGAAGCCAAAGCTCGCGGGCGTTTTTGTTTATGGGAGTGATTTTCAGGCAAAGCGACAAAGAATTTTGAAGAGGAAATATTGGTGACGGAACGATGAGTACAGGGGCACAAGAGAAAATCGACGCCGTGCAGGCCGGCGCGGAGAGCTGGAGCGCGGAAGAAGTCGTGCGCTGGGCCTTCGCGGAATTTCATCCGCACGCCGCCATCGCGTCGAGCTTCGGCGCGGAAGATGTTGCGCTCATCGACATCGCGGCGCGTGTGCGCCCGGACATACGCGTCTTCACGCTGGATACCGATTTTCTTTTCGGGGAAACCTACGACCTGATTGCCAAGATCGAGCAGAAATACGGAATCAAAGTGGAGCGCGTAAAATCTTTGTACACACCCGATCAGCAGGCCGCGAAATTCGCGCCGAAACTCTGGACCATCGACCCGAACCAGTGCTGCTCGCTCCGCAAAGTCGAACCGCTCAAGGCGAAACTTGCCGGGCTGTCCGCCTGGGTCACGGGAATTCGGCGCGATCAGGCGGCGACGCGCGCCAACGCAAAAAAAATCGAGTGGGACAAATCGTTCGGCCTCGTGAAGTGCAACCCGCTGGCCGACTGGAGCTGGGAAAAAATTTGGGAGTACGTTCGCGATCACGACGTGCCCTACAACCCGCTGCACGAGCAAAATTATCCGAGCATCGGCTGCGTACAATGCACGCGCCAGGTGCAGCCTGGAGAAGATCCGCGCGCAGGACGCTGGTCGGGCTTCGCAAAAAAAGAATGCGGCCTGCACGCGCCGGAATAAGTAGCACAGGCTTCAGCCTGTGGGGTTTAGTTGTCGAAAAGCTGAAAAATCGTAGGCTAAAGCCTGTGCTACTAAAATAAGGACTAGAAACGACAATGAGCCTGTTCCCCATGTTCGTGAAACTCGAAGGCCGCCGAGTCCTGGTGGTCGGCGCCGGATCCGTGGGCGAGGCCAAGATCGAGAGCCTCCTCGCAACGGCCGCCGCCGTGCGCGTCGTCGCGCCGAAAGCTACGCCGCGCGTGCGCGAGTGGGCGCGCCAGGGCCGCATCGAATGGGAAGCGCGCGAATACAAAACCGTGGATTTTGCGGGCATATTTCTTGTGATCGCCGCAACAGATTCGCCTGCGCTTCACGATGAAATCTACGCCGAGGCCCGAAGCCGGGGCGTGCTCTGCAACGCCGTGGACGAGCCGGAGCGTTGCGATTTCTACTTCCCCGCCGTCGTGCGCCGGGGAGAATTACAAATCGCCATTTCCACCGGCGGGCTGAGTCCCGCGCTTGCGCAGCGTTTGCGCAAAGAGCTCGAACTGCAATTTGGTCCTGAGTGGGAGGAATGGCTGAAGCAGCTCGGCCGCACGCGCGAGGAATTGCAGAGCATTCCGATGCCGCCGGGACAGCGCAAACGATTGCTGCACCAGTATGCGAGTTTGGATCCGAAGCCGCACTAGCGAGGACATATCTCGGATTTGGTTTCTGTAGCGCCCTGAAAGGAAATGCTTGTTTCTGTAGCGCCGGCCTTCAGGCGGGCAATTGCTGGTGTTCAAAATGCCCGCCTGAAGGCCGGCGCTACAGAAACCAGCATTTCCTTTCAGGCTTGGACTGGGAAAATAAAGATGGAGTTGCGATCGAAATGATTGGAAAGGTTTATCTGGTAGGCGCGGGGCCGGGCGACCCGGAACTGCTTACGCGCAAAGCGTGGCGCGTGCTGCAATCGGCTGCCGTCGTATTGCACGATGATCTCGTGCCAGAGGAAATTTTGCGCGCCCTTCCACTTTCAGCTCAAGTGGTAAACGTCGGCAAGCGTTGCGGAGCAAAGGGAATTTCTCAAGCCGAGATCAACGCGCTGATGGTACAAATGGCGCGCGAAGGAAAAATAGTCGCGCGGCTCAAGAGCGGCGATCCCCTGCTGTTTGGCCGCGCAGGCGAGGAAATGGAAACGCTGCGCCGCGCGGGAATCGAATTCGAGGTGATTCCCGGAGTGACTGCGGCGCTCGGCGCGGCGGCTTCGGCCCAAATTTCTCTAACGGACCGGCGGCACGCTTCGCGCGTCGTGTTCGTCACGGCTCATCGCCAGGGCGGAACGGGACTCTGCAACGAACGGCATGTGGCCGCGGACACAACTTACGTCATCTATATGCCGGGGCATCGTTATGCGGAACTTGCCGCGGAACTGCAGGCAGCGGGGATCGGCGCGGAAATTCCGTGCGCGGTGATTTCGCGAGCGACCACAACGAACGAAGTGATTTTTCGCACGACCATCGGGCGATTGCATGAGTGCCCGGCAGCGGCGTCGCCGTCGCTTCTGGTAGCGGGAATTGTCGCGGGCATCGCGGCGAAAGAAATAGATACGTACGACAGTGAATTTTCAAGCGAGCTCAACGAAGAAGTTCTGCAGCTTGCTCTGCAGCATCCATACAATGATCTCGAAGGGGATCTTCACGGGGGGAGCAGTGTCGAATAAGCGAGTGCGAGTTGGAATTCTGGGCGCGACCGGAATGGTCGGCCAACGTTTTGTTCAGATGCTCGAGCATCATCCGGAATTTGAGATTACGGCTTTGGCGGCGTCAGACCGTTCGCAGCACAAAACGTACGGAGAGGCCTGTACATGGCGGCTGGTGGGAGACATGCCGTCCTTCGTGAAATCGATGGTCGTGCGGCCGCCGCAGCCGCCGCTCGATTGCGACGTGGTGGTTTCGAGTTTGCCCTCGGATGTTGCGCGCGCTTCGGAAGAAGCTTTTGCGCGGGCCGGGTATCCCGTCGTCAGCAATGCTTCCTCGTTCCGAATGGACGCCGATGTTCCTCTCCTCATTCCCGAAATCAATTCCGATCATTTGAACGTACTGGACCGCCAGAAAAGCGGGCGCGGGTTCTCGACGGGCTACATTGTCACGAATCCAAATTGCTCGACGATCATCATGGCGCTGGCCCTCGCGCCGTTGCACGAGAAGTTCGGCATCGAAGCCGTGATTGCAACCACGCTGCAAGCCGTGTCCGGAGCGGGCTATCCCGGCGTACCCTCTCTTGATGTTGTGGACAACGTGCTTCCCTTCATCGATGGCGAAGAACCGAAGATGGAAAGCGAGACACGCAAAATTCTCGGCCGGCTCGGAAATAATTCGTTCGAGAACGCGCCTTTCCCAGTGAGCGCGCAATGCCATCGCGTGAATGTGGCCGACGGACACATGGTGGCCGTGCGCATAAAACTTGCGAAACGCGCCACCATCGAGGAAGTTCGCGAAGCGCTCGCGTCGTATCGCTCGGTCCCGCAACAACTTAAACTCCACACCGCGCCTGAACATCCCGTCCTCGTGCGCAGCGAAAAAGATCGCCCGCAACCGCGCATGGACCGCGACGCCGGCGGCGGCATGAGCGTCACCGTTGGGCGCCTTTTTCCGGACACAGTGTTCGATTACCGGTTTGTCGTTCTCGGGCACAATACGGTTCGCGGCGCAGCCGGCGCGGCCATTTTGAATCTGGAATTGCTGCAAGCGCGCGGCCTGCTTCATGGAAAAATCGAGCGCGAAACTGAGGCCTCTGCCGAAGTGAGGGTGCGATGAGCCGTCCGATCCAGGTGATGAAATTCGGCGGCACCTCGGTAGGCGATGCCAATCGAATTCGCAGCGCTGCGACGATCGCGGCGGATGCCTCGAAGCAGCGCGCGGTCGTCCTGGTGGTTTCCGCGATGTCCGGGGTGACAAACACGCTGATCGCGGCGGCCGGAAAATCAGCGACCGGCGATGAAGCCGCGGCCGAAGCGCTTACCCGGGCGTTGCGGGACAAACATCACGAAGCCATCGGCAAACTGATTTCCGACATTGAAAACCGGCGCGAGCTGCTCTCCGAAATTGACGCGCTGATCGAACGCGCGGCGAATTATTGCCGCGGCTGCGCGCTGCTCGGCGAGCTCTCGCCTCGCGCACTCGACGTGATCGCTGGCACGGGCGAACGCCTCAGCGCGCGAATGGCCGCGGCCGTACTCCGCGAAATGGGTCTTCGCGGCGTGGCGTTTGACGCGACCGATTTGATTGTTACCGACGAAGTGCACGGGGGCGCGAGGCCGCTCGCAGATCTAACGCGAACGAAAACGCAGGCAGCGCTTCTCCCCTTGCTCGAAGCGGGCGGAATCCCGGTTGTCACCGGCTACGTGGCCGCCACCGCGAAAGGCGTTCCCACAACGCTCGGCCGCGGCGGATCGGATTATTCCGCGACGATTCTAGGCGCGGCGCTCGATGCCAGCGAGGTCATCATCTGGACAGACGTGAATGGCGTGTTGACCGCTGACCCGCGCATGGTTCCCGATGCTACGACCCTCGATGAAGTTTCCTACACCGAGGCGGGCGAGCTCGCTTTCTTCGGCGCAAAGGTTCTTCATCCGATGACGCTGCGTCCGGTGATCGAGGGCGGCATTCCCGTCTGGATTCGCAACAGTTTTCAGCCGGAGCAGGCCGGAACAAAAATCACGCAGTCCGTGCGGCCCGCACCGCAAGGCGTGAAAGCGGTAACCGCGACGCGCGACGTTGCCATGATCGCCATTGCCGGTCCGGGCATTATCGGAGTGCCGGACATTGCCGCGCGCATTTTCACGGCGAGCGCGTCTGTACACGCGAATATCGTGATGATTTCGCAGTCGTCCTCGCAGGACAGTATCTGCTTCGTCGTGCAGGCCGCGGATGCCGCGCGCACGGAAAAAGCGTTGCGTGAGGCGCTCTACGAAGATGTGCACCAGCACGACCTCGAACACATCAAGGTGAACCGCAACGTGGCCATTGTCGCGGCGGTCGGCGAGAATATGGCTGGAACGCCGGGCATCGCGGGCCGCGTCTTCAGCACGCTCGGCAAGGAATCGATCAACATCATTGCCATCGCGCAAGGCTCCTCCGAATACAATATTTCTTTCCTCGTGGAATCAGGCGGAATGGAAAAAGCAGTGAAAGCGCTGCATCAAGCCTTCGGCCTGGGCCAGCAGGAAAAAACCGACGCTGCGCGCACGGTTGAGCAGGTGACGTCTTAAGATCGCGACTCAACCGCTGAAAAAACTATTTGCGTGGCGGTCTCACAATTCGGATCTTAGGTTCCGTTGCAACAACAAAGCTACCCATCCAATCGCCAAGCGTTTCCGTACGAAAGATCTCTCCGACGCGTTCGATTAGATTTTTCTTGAGGGAAAATGAAGGCGGTCAAGCAGGATGCCGCAGTGCGACCCCGGAGCAAATCTTCGTAAGTCGGAAAAATCCAAGTCTTGAGTGATCAGGAATCTGGATTCTTTCTGCGACGCCTCCCAGATCTCCAGATCAGTCCCTCCACTTAAATTTTCCTGAGGAGTCGTATGAGCGTCGAGGCCAAGTTTGCGGAGCAACTCTTCCAGATGATCAGGCAGATTCTCATCCAGTTTAATCTTCATCGGATCGGAGGAATCGACGGAACCGGCAGGTCTTCTTCCGCGGATGCGGCCGCAAATGCAATCGCGGCTCGAATGTCCTCTATCGTCAGGGTCGGAAAATCGGCCAGTATATCTTCGGCACCGTCCCCGACCGCCAGGCTGGCGAGCGCGGTCCGCAACGTGACAAGCGTCCCACGGCAAACGGGTTCTCCGCCGCAAATGCTCGGGTCGCGAATAATGCGCTCGGCGTAGCTTTTCGTATTGTCCGTGGCGCCACTCGTGTATCGGCCCTCGATTCCGTGATCATATCACCAAGGGCATAAGAGCGCGATTACCGACCTACTGAATTCAGATCATGGTAAACGTTGTCTCACCGGGGTCCGGCGCGGGCGCCGAGTTTGCGCGCCGGTTTGCGGCCAGATGCTCCAGGATGAAGTAAACACTTTCGGCGGATTCCGCGGCTCCGATAGCGGCGGAAATTTGAGTGGCTGTTTGCGCAGTGTTTGAAAGCGCGGCGTGTGCTTTGGCTTGCAGAGCGAGCACAGCTGCTGCGGCTTTCTTCCCAGCTTCTACGCCGGGCTGATGATACGCGTTGATGTGGATCAGCAAGGCATAGAGTCCGACCGCGCGCTCAAACAATGCGATCAGCGCGCCAATCGTGCGCGCGTCGACGCGGCGTACCGTGATCGTCATGGACTGGCGGTCGTTTCCGTACAGCGCTTCGCGTGTGCCGACCAGGAATCCGTGCAGATAATCTCCCGCCGTCACGCCCGGCTCAACTTCCAGGGGCGAGCCGCCGGACTCGAGGACGCGCACGAACGTGACGAAAAAATTATTCACTCCGTCGCGCAATTGCTGCACGAAGGCGTGCTGGTCCGTGGATCCCTTATTTCCGTAGACAGCGATTCCCTGCTCGACGCGGCGGCCATCGAGATCGAGGGCCTTGCCGAGTGACTCCATCACCAGTTGTTGCAGATAGCGGCTGAAAAGCAGCAGCCGGTCTTTGTACGGAAGGACGACGAGATCTTTTTTTCCTTTCCCATCTGTCGCCACGTACCACATCAAGGCCATCAGCGCGGCGGGATTGCGCCGCGTTTCATGAACGCGCGTGGCAACGTCGCAAGCCGCGGCTCCGGCGAGCATGCTTATAATGTCGATTCCCTGCAATGCCGCGGGAAGCAGGCCCACGGCCGAAAGTTCGCTCGTGCGGCCGCCAACCCAATCGAACATGGGAATCCGCGCGAGCCACGATTCCGACGCCGCGAGCTTATCCAAATGCGATCCGGCCATCGTGACCGCGACGGCGTGAGGCGCAAAATTCAAATGCACGGCGCGATAGGCCTCGGCAACGACCACCATGCCATTGCGCGTGTCTGGAGTCCCGCCACTTTTGCTGGTCACAATGACGAGCGTCTCGGGAAGAAGGTCCTTCAGCGTTTCCATCATGCGCGCGATGCCGTCAGGATCGGTGTTGTCGATGAAATGCATTTTCATCCGGTCAGAAGAAGGTTCACCGAGCGCATCGCCGACAAACATCGGGCCGAGCGCCGAGCCGCCGATGCCGATCGCAAGCACTCGAGTGAATCGCTCGGCCTTGGGCGGCTTGATTTTGCCCGCATGCACCCCAGCGGCAAATTTTTGAATGGATTCCACGGTGCCGGTGATTTCCAGTGCGATATCTTTCGTGGGCGCGAGTTGCGGCGCGCGCAGCCAGTAGTGTCCCACCATCCGCTTTTCGTCGGGATTGGCGATCGCTCCGCTTTCCAGAGCGTCCATGCCCATGAACGCCTTTTGCATGGCAGGCTCCATCGACGTTAGAAACGCTTCGTCGAAATGCATGCGGCTGATATCCAGCGAGAAGTCGAGTGATTCGACGCGGCAAAAATATCTGCGGTAGCGTTGCCAAAGCACGGATGCGTCCATGGGTCTCCTGGTTTACGTAGGACAGGCTTCAGCCTGTCGGTTTTCGTATCGGCGAAGAATCTCAAAAGCAGACAGCCTGGCCTTCGTTGTCGAGCTCAAGATAAAAAACCTATCCTACGTACTTACTTACCGCCCTGAATCTGTTCCTTTGCGGCCGCCACTACATTTTCGACCGAGAAGCCGAAATGTTTCTGTAGCGCCTTGATGGGCGCCGATCCCCCGAAACTGTGCATTCCGATGCTACAGCCTGACATGCCCACGTAGCGTTCCCATCCAAACGTAGCGGCCATTTCCACGGAAACGCGAGCCTTCACAGCGGGCGGCAACACGGAATCGCGGTACGCCTGATCCTGTTTCTCGAATAGCTCCCATGACGGCATGCTGACGACGCGCGCCTGAATTCCTTCTTTCGCAAGTTGCTCGAACGCATCGATGCACAGCGACACTTCGCTGCCCGTGGCCAGCAGCAGAACATCGGGACGCGCTCCGACTTTCTCAGCAAGAACATAAGCTCCGCGCGCCAGGCCCGCGGCGGGTGAGAATCGCGCGCGATCGAGCGTGGGCAACCCTTGCCGCGTCAACACCAGCAGCGCAGGTTCGTGCTGCAGCTGCATAACCACTTTCCACGCTTCGACTACTTCGTTCGCATCTGCGGGACGCAAAGTGATCAGGCCGGGCGTGGCGCGCGCGATCGCCAGATGCTCGATCGGCTGATGGGTTGGGCCATCTTCGCCGACGCCCAGGGAATCGTGCGTCAAGATATAGATCACCGGAATTCCCATGATCGCGCTGAGCCGCAAGCCCCCGCGCATGTAATCGGTGAACACGAAAAACGTGGCTCCGAATGGACGCACCTTGGTCAGGCTCATTCCGTTAATCGCCGCGGCCATGGCGTGCTCGCGGATCCCGAAGTGCAAATTCCGGCCCGAATAGCTACCGGGCTGAAATCCGGTCGCCGGCTCAAACGTCAGCAGTGTTTTCGTCGAAGGCGCGAGATCGGCAGAGCCGCCGATGAGCCACGGAACATTTTTTGCAATCGCGTTTTCCACTTTGGCGGAGGAATCGCGGGTGGCAAGTCCTTTCGCATCGGCGGGAAAAGCTGGCAAATCCCTGTCCCAGCCGACGGGAAGTTGCCGGTGCTGCATCAGCGAGATTTCACTAGCCAGTTCCGGATACGCGGCGCGGTACTCGCCGAGGCGAGCGGTCCAATGATCGCGCTCCGTCTTCCCTCGAGTCCCGATTCCCTTTTTGAAATTATCGTACACGCCGTCTGGAATCAGAAACTTAGCGTCCTCGGGCCAGCCGTAGACGCGCTTGGTCAGCTTTACTTCCTCTTCGCCGAGCGCCTCGCCGTGGGCTTCCTTGGTGTCCTGCTTGTGCGGCGAGCCCCAACCGATATGGCTGTTCACAACGATGAGTGTGGGACGATCGCTCGTGCCGAGAAACGTTCGGAAGGCGCCGCGAATCATGTCCAGATCGTTCGCGTCGGTCACGTGCGCGACATTCCACCCGTACGCGGCGAACCGCGCGGCCGCATCTTCGGAAAAAGCGAGCGGCGTGCCACCTTCGATCGTGATCCGGTTGCTGTCATAGATCCAGCAGAGATTGGAAAGCTTGAGGTGTCCGGCGAGCGATGCGGCCTCGCTGGAAATTCCCTCCATCATGCAGCCGTCGCCGCCCAGCGCATACACGTTGAAATTGTAAATGTCCTCAAACCCGGCCTGATTATATCGTGATGCGAGCCATTTTCCGGCGAGCGCCATCCCGACACTGTTCGCGTAGCCCTGGCCCAACGGACCTGTAGTCGTCTCGACTCCCGTCGTCAGGTGCGATTCCGGATGGCCCGGGCAGCGGCTCCCGAGTTGCCGAAAATTCTTGATGTCGTCGAGCCGTACCGCGGGACCACTGAGTAGTTCGAGATTCTTTCCCGCCTCTTTAACGCCAGACAGGTGCAACACGGAATACAGCAGCATGGAAGCATGCCCCGCGGAGAGAACGAAACGGTCGCGATTCGGCCACAGCGGGTCGCTCGGATCGTAGCGCAAAAATTCCTGCCACAAACAGTAGGCGAGCGGCGCCATGGCCATGGGAGTACCGGGATGGCCGGAATTGGCGGCCTGCACAGCGTCCATGGAAAGAGTACGGATCGTGTTGATGCAAAGCATCTCCATCGGCGTGGCGGCGTTGTGGATTGATGCACTGGTGTCGGTTACGCTCATGCTGGCTCCTGTCGCTCTCCGTTCCGATAGCCCACTTCCGATATTGTACGACAGGTTGAATCGCTTGGTGGCAACTCCGGCAGAGTCAACACTTTTTCGGCGGAACTCAGTTTCACCATGAACCTGCCCATTCCGTTCCAAAAAACGCGTGAGGGAAGGGCCTCTAGAAAACGTGCCGCCTCGTCGCGGACCGGTTTTGGAGAGATTTCCGTCATTTTGGACTGGGAGCCGATGCTCGATCTTTTCGCCGGCAACCAGTTAGAGTATGATGCGCGGCATGTGAGCGTGCCAGGTGTGAACTTTTCGCTGCATTAATTTTGAAGAAATTTGGTTTCGCACTCCGACCATCCGACTCGGCCAAAGGAGAACCATGTCGAAAACCCGCAAGCCTTCCCTATCATCCAAAGGCAATTCTGAAAAACCCGCGGAAAAGGGCAAAAGTTTCAGCCGAAGATCGCTTCTGAAGAGCGCCATCGGAGCTGCGGTTGGAGCGACTACCGCCGGTTTTGCCGGCACGATCGGCGCGCGCGCCCAAGTGCAAGGCCTGTATACCTCGAATGAGCCACCGGAACTTCCTCTCCCTTTGGGCTCGCTCACGTATCTCGACACGAAACAATATATCCACAACATGGAAATTGTCTCGCACCTGCCCGGCGCGACAGTGAATGGCGGCGAACCGCTCATGTGCATGTGGGCCAAAGGCAAACAGCGGATGCTGCCGGCACCCTCGCGCGGCGATTTTGTCGATGTAAGTGACGCCAAGAAACCTTTCCTCGTCAACAACAAAAGGGTTATGCAAAGCGGCGGCCTTGGCGGGCCTGTGGTGTACAACACAAAGCTCAAGAAATGGATCATGATGTGCACGGCGTCGCAGCCTCTAACGGGAGCAAGTCCCGAATATCCGCACGGGCAATATGACAAAGAGCTGCGCGACAAAGTCCTGGCCTACAAAGGGCTCCGCGGAATCCGCAATTACGACGTCACCGATCCCACGAAGCCCGATCTCCTGCAGGAATACAGCACTGGAGAAAAAGGCAACGGGACGCATCACAATTTTTACGATGGCGGAAAATACGCCTACCTCGATTGTGGATGGGACGATCAGTTGCGGCTTGAAAATCACCAGCGCCCCTCCAGCAACGCCCTCATGATCGTGGACATGTCCGACCCCGCGAAGGTGCAGGAAGTTTCCCGCTGGTGGGTCCCCGGCCAGAAAATCGGCGAGGAAGAAGAGTACAAGAAATATCGTTTCGCGGGCGACCACACGGCCTGGACTGGAAATCACGGCGCGATCAGCGTTCCGAAACGCGTGGAAGACGGCGGCACCGTCGGCTACGGCGGCTTTGGCGCATTCGGATTTTACGTCATGGATTTGTCCGACATAAAAAATCCGAAGCCCTACGGCCACATCCAATATGAATTCGACACTTTCGGCACAATTCCTTTCCACACCTGCTATCCAGTCATCACGGACGCGGCACATCCGAAGCTTCAGAACAAAGTCGTCGTAGTGCATGAAGCGCTCGAAGCGGACTGCCGCGAGAATTACCACACGCCTTACATGATGGACGTGAAAGATCCGAAAAATCCGAAGATCGTCGGTTTTTTCCCGCGCCCGGCGGCGCCTCCCGACGCTCCATACTCGGATTTCTGCTTTGCACGCGGACGCTTCGGCTCGCATAATACGCAATGCTGGCTCGCGCCCGGCACATCGAATCCGGCGATCGTAGTGATCACCTGGTTCAACGCCGGCGTCCGCGTTTTCGATATTTCCGATCCAACCGCGCCGAAAGAAGTTGCGTGGTTCGTGCCTCCGCGCGACGGCGATATCAACAAATATGAAAGCTGGTGGCGCGGCACGACGGAGAACGTTTTCGTCGAGTTCGATCGAAACCTGATCTGGATCGGGACGCACGAAGGCACGTATTGCCTGTCATGCCCGGCACTCGGCAAGGCTGTGACCGAGCCCACGAAAGTCACGAAATGGTCGGTGCCGCTTTGCAATGCCGGATGGGACGATCAGACCGCGCGCAGCTTTTATTTCGGGCGGTCCTTGAACCAGATGGGGTAGCCTGAAGATTCTGCTCCGTGCGTACAGATCTTTGTAGGGCACGGCTTCAGCCGTGCCGCACATCATGCAATATTGATGCGGCTTTAGCCGCCGGCCAGCGGGCGATCGATTCCGCGCAGGCCTTTGGAACAACAATAGGCATCCAGGAGAAATTTATGCTTCGCGAAATCCCTCGCAGAAAATTCACAATGGGCCTGATGGCCACGGGCGGAATGTTGCTCATCAGCCGCCGCGCACGTGCGGCGGAATTTGAGCTGCGCCAGTTCCATAATCAGCCGGCGGACAGCCCGCTCGATATATGGCTCACGCAAATGTGGGACGCCGTAAAAACCGAAACAAACGACCGCGTGCAAGTTCAGACCTTTGCTGACAATAACAAGATCTCGGGAGGAGACCCGGCCGCTCTGAATATGGTGGCCGTGGGCGAACTGGATTTCTTCACGTTGAATGGCGGCTCCATCGGAAATCTCGTGCCTGCAACAAACGTGCAAGGGCTCCTTTTCGCATTTCGCACGCCGTCCCAGGTATTCGATTCACTGGACGGCGATCTGGGCGATTATTTGCGGGAGGAGATGAAAACCAAAGGCATCTTCGCCGTTCCGAAAGGATGCTTCGACAACGGGTTCCACCAGATTACTTGCGCGACGCGGCCGGTCCGCACGGTGGACGATTTGCAAGGGCTGAAGATTCGCACTCCCGACGCCCCGATTTATATCGAAGCATGGAAAGCCATGGGCGCATCACCCGTGGTCGCCAATTTTAACAAGCTGTACGAAACGTTGAAAACGGGTGCGGCCGAAGCGCAGACCAACCCGCTGGCTGTCGCGGAATTTTTGAAGCTGTACGAAGTGCAGAAGTATGTGAGCCTGACCAATCATGGCTGGTCAGGATTCAATCTGCTCGCAAACTGGAAACTCTGGCAGCGCCTCCCTTCCGACGTGCAGGAAGTCATCGGCCGCAACGTCGTCAAATTTGTTCGCCTGCAGCGCGCGGAATTGAGCGCTCTCAACACCGAATTTCGAACCAAGCTCGCGACGCAAGGCATGACGTTTAACGAAGCGGACACGTCTTCATTCCGCCCGCGGCTGACATCCTATTATGCCCACTGGAAAGAAACGGTTGGGGAGCGCGCATGGAGCCTGCTGGAAGCGCACGTCGGCAAGCTCGCGTGAACTTGAACTTGTGGCGCAAGCGTCCCGCCGGCGGGACGCCGGCGCCGCAAAAAATCCTCGGCACATCGCCGAATAACTTGCGCGACTTCCCTGCGATTTTGAATACGCCGTGTTGCAGTTTCGCGCGAACGTTCATCGTCCCGCGGGAATCGCGTCCGGCCGCGGCTCATTCTGGTCGCGGAAGGGGAGCCGAAGTTTCCGCGCAATCTCCGGCCAAAACTCGCGAAGCTCATCGAACCCAATATCAATCGCGACGTCAACGGCAATATTTTGTGCCGCCGGCCCAATGCCGCGCCGCGCTCCGGGATGATAGAGGTTGCCGAGCGATGTTCCGCTGATTTCTCCCAGCCATTCGGAAAAGTTAGGCATGGGCCTACCGTGATCGTTGTAAGCAATAATCGAGTGCGCCACGGCGTGCAGGAAACGCCGCCCTGCCGGCCCTTCCCCTGCCCGGTAGTATCGCGGATCTTCGGCAAAAATTGTCGGATAAGCAAACTCCTTGAAAAATCGAAACTGCACATCATCGATGTAACTCACACCCAGCCGTTTGGCATATCCCTTGCCGCCCTGGCCAAATGACGGGTCGTCATTCTCGGCCTGTGAAATGCCTGCGTCAAACCCGGCGCTCAAGAATGTCGCGGGATCCACCGAATCGCGAAGAAACAAAAAGAATTTGTCTTTAATTTCCAGCGAGCACAGGACCACGCCCGGTTTGTAGTGCGGAATATGAACGGACTGCCGATCAAGCTTCTGAGTAAACGTGCCAATGACCTTGTGGAAAGGCCCATCGTAATCCTGCAATTGCACCATGGGCGGCGGCTGGACGCACTGGCCCGCAGGATTCAGCACGACCTGTCCCGGCATGTCCGCCGGTCCATCTGGATTTTGAGGATTTGGCGGCGTTTCCTGTGCGCGAACCAGGGCACTCACGGCGAATAACGCAACGAGGGTAAGCCCGGAAAGCATCAAGCGGCGAGAAACTTTTGCACCGGGGTGAACCCACCGAGCAAGATGGATTACACCAAAGCCATTGCCCAAACCAATTGGCCTGAGAGGAACCACACCTGAATTTATCACATAACGATGAGCGTGACTTGAGCGGAGTGCGTGATAGCACCCGACGTTGCCGTAACAGTGATCGTATAAGTCCCCGCCGGAGTCCCGGTGCCGGAAACGAGATTAACCTGCGCCGGCGAAGGTGCTTGTTCTGCCGATCCACTGCAAGCAATCAGCCCCGCAACCGACGCGAGCCAGGGTCGCTGTGTGGTAAGACCGAGGAACATTTGGGCTTGATGTAAGACTATAGGTGCCGGACAACGAGTTATATAGCTCCGCGGTGGTGACAAGATTGGTTGCCTGAGCATCGGCGTATCCCCCGACAACCAGAACGTTCCCATTATTCAAAAAAGTCGCTGTATGTCCGTAGCGTCCCTCGTTCAGCGAGCCGGTGGTGAGCGAAAAGTGCCGGCGGCAGGGTCATAAATCTCCACGCTGGAATTAACGTTAAAATGCGCGTCTTGTCCGCCGGTCAGGAGCACGCGACCGTCAGGAAGCTGCGTCGCGGCGTGTCCCGTTCGCGTAGCCTTCATAAAAACGCTTTGACTCGAGAAAGTTCCGTGTGTCGGATCATAGGTTTCTATACTGCTCAACAGTTGTCCGTCGCTTCCGGAGGCAATCGCTGCGGTGCCGTTCGGCAGTGATGTCGCTGTGTGATCAACCCTCGTTTCTTGCAGGTTGCCCGTCAAACTAAAATTGCCGGTCGCCGGATCATATAACTCAGCGCTGGCCGTGAGGGACGGCAGCGACCTTCCCCCGACAATCAGAACCTGCCCGTTGTGCAGCAAGGAAGCAGTGTGAAGTTCGCGCGGAATGTTCAGCAATCCGGTTGTGGCGAAAGTTTCCGTGGAGGGCTCGAAAATTTCGGCGGCCGCAACGATGCTGCCGCTGCTGGATACTCCTACCGCGAACAAGACTTTTCCGTTCTGCAAAAGTGTCGCGGCAAATGCCTGCCGCGGGTTAACCATCGCCCCCGCTTGTGTAAATGAATCCGTTCCGGGATTGTAGAGCGCCGCTAAATTATTTAACGTTGTCCCGCCGGGAGACCCGCCGGCGATCAAGACTTGCCCCGTGGAAAGAAGAATCGCGGCGGCTCCCGCGTAAGCCGTCGCCATGCTGTTCGCAGTGAGACTGAAAGTTCCCGAGTTCGGGTCATACAACTCCGCCTTGCTGAAAACAACGAACTTGAGCTGCAATTCTCTCCTCCTGCAATAAGAACTGTCCCGTTCGGAAGCAACGTAGCCGTGTGGCCAAACCGGGCGACACTCATGCTGCCGCTCGAAGAAAAAGTTCCACGGATGGGATCATAAAGTTCGGCTGTCGCTGTCGCGCCGGCGACGGTCAGACCTCACACGAAAAGGACTTTGCTGTTGGGCAAGGAAGTCGCTGTTTCTCCGCATCGAGGTATGGTCATATTCCCGGTCGGCGCGGAGCGCAAAGCTACAGGATCGTAGATCTCGGCTTTGTTTGATCCGGAACCGGTGCCGGCGGAAAGTCCCGCAAGCTGGCCGCCTGTATCGAGAACCGCGCCGCCTGAAAGAAGTGTGGCCGTGCAAGCGCCGGAATAAAGCAATCCCGAATGTATGAACCCTGCCACAACTACGGTTGCTGTGGCGCTCTGAGTCGCCGCCGCGTTGCGCGTGGCGACCACGCGGTAGATCCCTAAAACCCCGGTAGCCGAATACAATCCAGTGCTGCTGATCCTTCCGCCGGACGAACCCTCTTGGATCGTCCAGTTTACGGACGTGTTGGTTGTCCCGGTGACTGTCGCTGTAAACTGCTGGTTTGCGTTCGCGGATAAATTGACTGCGGTCGGAGAAATGGAAATGCTGATCGAGGCGAACGAGCGCGCCGACGAAAGGAAGAGAGAGATTGCGAGGAGTAGAAACCAGATTGATCGTGTGTGGGGGAGATCCGCCCCTAGCCGCGATAGGCCTGGGGGATGGGATCCGGTAAGTAATCGCAGCTGGAACGACTCGCACGAACGCCTCCTACTCAGCTGTAAGCAAGACGGGAAACAAGTGCCCGCCGCCACGTACCCTGGAGAGAGGCGAGAAGTCTGAACGGCCATGAAAAGGCGCGGTTCAGCCTGCAAAGACGATGGTCGAAAATCATCTTGCGAACGGAATCCGCACAAGGCCGGGAGAGGGACAATCCACGCGAGCGAGACTCTACCATATCGCCATTTCAATTGCCATCACAAATTGTCACGTACCATGACACTCGAAACAGATGGAGCGCCTACGGGCCACTACGGCCGGATCAGCGTTCTTCTACCTACTGCTTATTTCGCCGAATTAAATTCGCGCCAGTGGAATTCAAACGATGCGCCGCGATGCGCCAGCAGGTAGGAAATGCTGTGCCCGCCGGGATACAGATGAAATTCATGGGGGATTTTGAGAGAATCGAGCGCCTCGTGCAGCTCGCTTGCGCCGCGGTAGAAACCGTACGAGTCTTCCGTACCGCAGTCGAAATAGATTTTCATTTTCCTCAGAAGCTGCGGGTTCTTCCGCGCCAGCACGAATGGGCTGTTCAGTTCCCAGAAGTTTCGGTCAATCGGATTGCCGAACACATTCGCAAGTAACTGCGCCGCTGGATTCCCCGAGGACGCAACGGCGCTCACTCCCTGAGGCGGCTCGCGCATCAACGCCCCGCTGTGCGCGCTCACCGATCCGAAAAGTTCTGGATGCGCAAACGCAACGCGCAGCGCGCCATAACCGCCCATCGAAAAGCCGGTAATCCCGCGAGCGGCGCGCTCGGTCTGAACCCGGTAGGTCCGTTCAACGAACGTTATAAATTCGCGCAGAAAAAAGTCGCCGTACGGAGTTTTGCCATCCCGTGAGTTGATATAAAACGTATCCCACCCGTCCGGCGCCACCACCAGGAATTCGCCCACCTTGTTTTCGCGCCGCAAATCCTGCAGGCCCGTCCATTCCCCGTCCAACGCCATCGCCTGCTCATTCCCGCCGAGGCCATGCAGCAGATACAACACCGGGTATTTTTTGGCCTTCGCGTCCGCAGCGGAATAGCTCGCCGGCAGATAAACGCAATATCGCACCGGGGAATGAAGAATGGCACTGCGGAAGGCGCGGCAGTCGGCGCGATCCTGCGAACTCGCGCTGACCGTCGCCAATAGCGCCAGAAACAATAATCCCGCAATTCGTCCTGAACGGTGACCGCGAAGAAAGAAGGGCATAAACAAGGAGTGGCCATTGTAGAGGCGCTTCCTCGCAGGAACAAGAGAACTTAGTTGGCCCTTTCACCGTTTTACAGAATCCTTATGTGCCGTGCATGACTTCCTAATTCGGCAAGACGCATCATTCAGTCGTAAGGCGTCAGCAGGACGTGACCTGCCAGACGAGATGCTTGGTAACGAGGCGCGCAGCTTGACCTGCCCTCAAACGGTACGAGTGGATTAGATAACGTAACTGCTTGGCACAACGCTTTTTCGGGTATTGCCGGGCAGGAGGCGGAAAAGCCGCCAAATCTGTGAGGAACTCAAGCGGCGCCGGAAGGAGGTCCCATGGCCATGAACATTTTTCTTTTGCTATGTGGCTTGGGCGTCGTTTTCCTTCTCTACGTGCTGGCGGGCTTCTGGAAAGAAGGCCACCGGTCAGTGAACAACGTCCGGAAATACGCAGCCGAGTTTGGAGAGCGGAACTGGTATGAAGTGGCTGTCATGACCCACTCTTTTTCCCATAACGCGCAAGGCGGCCTGTCCATAATACCGTTTCAGGCGCGATCCCGGAATGCCGGCGGAAGATCTGTAAACGGAACGAAAGACCGCGAAGCGGTTGATATTGCGCTCCGAAAGATTTCCACAAGGTAAGCGAAGCACGTGATTGGGCTGTGGGGTAGGATGCTCCGAAAGTGACGAAAGAAGGACGGCGATGCTAGACACGATTTTTGCCATCTCCACGCTGGCGTTTTTTGTTTTGTCCGTTTTGTACGTGAAATTCTGCGATGG